>Ga0068855_100001081_pt1 | contig 33879 bp, 51 predicted proteins | sample KBSCornC52_FD_66592 | JGI IMG/M metagenome (GOLD analysis project Ga0068855, IMG submission 66592) | Corn rhizosphere microbial communities from Kellogg Biological Station, Michigan, USA - KBS Corn C5-2 | ecosystem: Host-associated > Plants > Roots > Rhizosphere > Soil ...
AGCGTGAAATGCTAACAAAAACACAAATAGAGAGGGTCAATGCAGCCCTTGATTGGTTCAATACCTGCATGGAGCAGGTGAATGCACGTGATCCGTGGCAAGAGCAGGGAGAAACTGGGCCGACACTTGTTACCGTCCAGAACCGTCGCGAACTGCTCAATATACTCGACGCCCGTTTGTCAGAGGTGCATTCCGTCGAACCGCGATGCAATTGTGGGAGGTGTGGTCGCTAATGGTGCGTGAACGCTCACCGTCAAGAAATGAACGCCTGTCGAAGTACGAGGGCAGGTATGCACCAGGTCTGAAAGGCCGTGATCGGCCTAACCCGCAGGAACGGGCCGCGGTTATGCCCGAAGCTAAATGCACTAAGCACTACAAAGATGTCTGCGATGGAAATGTCATTGTTTCCATTCGCAATCCCGATCAGCCGCATTTGCGGATCAAATTGTGTGGGCCGTGCTTCATGGTCTATACGAAAAAGCGGGGGGATGCGGTATGAAGCGCCTGCGTTACTTCGGTTGGTGGGTGCAAGGGTGGTACGGGTATATCCTGTTCAAGCTGCATTTTCGTGATTCATTCGTGCGCATGAACTTCCGAAACATTTGGAGGCTCAAATGAGCGCCCACGGTTGGCCTGAGGCATTTCTGCGCGTTCTGACCAAGGATCAGATCCTGGATCCCAATTACCTGTTCTCCGTGTTTCGACAAGGCTTGTTCTGCAAAGCCTGCGGGAACTATGTAACGGAAAACAGGGAGGATCATTTGGAGTTTCACCGGACAGAGTTGGAATCTCTGTTGGAGGAACGCCGCGTGGATACTCTTGAGAAGCGTCAGGAGGCTCTCAGAGCCGCTCGTAGGCGTAAGGCAGCAAAACCCCCGATCGAAAGTGATTTGGGGGTAATTGCCGACGCAATACTCGGTGAGCACGGCCCCAATTGCGTCTGCACAGAATGCGTGGAGGCGTTCTAATGGGCGACTGGTTCGAGGAAGAGTGGTGGGAAATTCACACCCAGGAGCGTATTGCTGCAATGCAATGCGCCAATTGGCGTTTGGAAATCCACCAACACTTTACGTGTTTGGAGGCTTACGCAGACGCCGGGATCGAAGAAATGGAGAAATACCTGCATGGAGCATGAATACAGAGTCAAGAACTCTGTCCTATTTCGGGATGGAGAGCCAATTGCGTTCTATGACGATTCTGTCAAACTAGACAAATTGGCACAAAAACTGAATCAACGCAATAAAGAACTTGCTGACGCATCTAGGTTAATGCGTGAGCGTAAAAGCGTTTGTGGCTAGTGTGCGCTTAAGGCGTTGGGTTCAATCCCAACACACTATTCCGGGGTAGCCCAAGGCAGCGCATTCCCTACGGGGATCGTACAATAGAGGCAGCCTGACAAGGGAGAAGCCTGTAGGCGTTTATAAGACGCTTGGAGCCTGGTACCAAGGCGAAGGCCAGTGTGGGTAAATGCTGCTAATCCCACCCCCGGACATTGTAACCGTCAAAAGGAGGGGAAATGAAGAACTGTCGTTGCAGCAGGCATCATGTATGCGCTAAATGCCTCAGTAAGGACAAGTAATGACCACCTGGGTCGTTTGTGCGTACTGTTTCGAGGCAACACAAGGCGTCCCAGGCTGGAAATGCTCCCAATGCGGGAAGCGGTTGCAAAAAGCCCCGCTGATCCGCGTTTCTCCGGTTGAACCGTCGAGGGATAGCCGAACCCGGCTGTGTCCCTATTGCGAGCATAACAATTGCTTGCATACTTATCCCGGGGGTTTCAAAAGCTGCGCTGACCAGCGGTGTAAAAACGCCGCATTAGACGCTGCTATGGAGGCTGAGTAATGGCCGCATGGCGTGACGAAAGGGGTGATAAGACGAGCGAAACAATGCTGGTTCCTGGGCCGGTGAACTATAAATGGTTCATTGGCGAACGCTTAATCGAAAGGATCAAAGCAATGGCACAGAGAACGAAACGGGTTCACGTCAATCCCCCGGTAGATGGGGAGATCGAGGTTCCGGTTCACCGCATCGCGGAGTATATCCCCGCAGCCTTCATTGCCGTCGATGAAGGGGCCGAGGATGCGCTCAACGATTCAGAGGCCCGGATCTACAAGGTCAGCGACGATTCAATGGCGCTGGTGTACAATCAGGGCGTCCTGACGTTCGATTGCACCGCTCTTCGACTAGTGTTGGATCGTCTCGAAGCAATGTCCACTACGGATCTGGCAGAGGTGCTGGATCTCGTAGAGGATTAGTTACTACCGCGTTGACGGCGGGCAAATGGGAGTGACAATTACACAAATCACTCGGCGCACCCGTCTCCTAAGCGGAACGCGCAAGCGGTAGTTCCCCCGCCTCTGTGCCATAACACATGCGGGTTCTCGGGATCCTAGTCCCGGGAAATGATACGAGGCCACTTTGACGGTAGTGGCAACGCGCCTACGGGGCCAGCGGCCGTGAAAAGCCAAGGTTGCCGTAGTGCAGCGCCGTATCATTGGTGGGGAGGGTTGGTGAGGTTCCCGCCCTCCCCAAAAGTTTCCTACAAGGAGTGTAATGGATCATTCGTGTTGGGAGGAAATGTTAACCGTGAACAAAGGACATTCACATCATCCGTCAGATCCGTGCGAGAAAGGATGCCCAAGTTATGCACAGAAACATACCGCTAATCCTCGTCCTTATGGCAGGAATTGCGGTATTACTGCTGGGGCTGTGGGGATACCAAGGCCATGCTGCGACCAAACCGTCAAAGGTGGAGAAACCTGCCACCATTCTGTGTAAACAACTTTGGGGGTGTTACGATGTCGGAAAAGGTAATTAAATCACTGTTTCCGTTCAGGTTCTTCCGCGAGCCGCACGGCTGCTCCATTGTCGTCGGCCCGTGGATGTGCAGCCTCAACTGGGCGAAAACTGCTCGCTTTGCGAACGGAAGCCGCTGGTTCTCGGGCTGGCGTCCGTGGCGCGATCCGAGGACGTGGGGCGAATGAGAACCACGCGAGTCAATCCGTCGCGGCAGCGCGTGGTGAAGTTCTTGCCGAGTAATCCACCGAGGCGCGGGGAGCACGTACTGGTAGACGGCGTGCGGTGTCGCGTGACTCGATGCTGCGTGCGCTGGGACGGGCCGCGCTGGACGATCAAGACGTTCCGCGTGAGGGCGACCTCGTGACGGGCGGCAAGTATCCGCGCACCACGCAAAACGCACCTATCCTGAAATGTAGCGACTCGCGTGCTGGTCATTGCTGCGAGGTTTGCGGCGCGTGGCTCGCACGAGGCGAGAACAAGCACGACCGCGAACTTCACAAGATCGCCGCGCTTGAACGGATCGCCGCTGCACTAGAGAACGAAGATCGCCTCTAATCACATTTTCATTGCGGATATGGCGGAATTGGTAGACGCGACTGGCTTAAAACCAGTTGGGAGCAATCCCGTGGGGGTTCAAGTCCCTCTATCCGCATTGGGGTTGAGCGCAAGAGGTCGCAACTCTACGCAAAATACCCCAACTTTAAGGCCGTAGGCAATGTTAGGCCGCAAAAGACCTGTTGGGTCAGACATGCGTTATATGGGTATTGCCCTAAGTGACGTGCTGGTTGTCTTGGGCAGGTGAGCGGAGCCGCGCCGGAGCGTATCTATTATGAGTTTGATACTGACTGACAAGCCTTATGGGTTTGTTGTTCCGGTAATCGGCCTTTCTCTCTATAACCGTTAAGGAGGAAACGTGGTTACAAAGAAGTTGAAATTGTTTCAGGATGTGAATCCAAGAAATGGAAGTGCCGGGGGGGTCTATCCGGCAACAAATGAGTCCCTGGAAACACACAAAGAGCTACTAGGAAACAAAAAATTCGACAGAATCGCAGGTATTTGTTCAGGGGGTGAAGTTGGGTTATTTGTGCTGCTCCCTCGCGTGAAGCGCCAATTAACCTTGATCGACTACAATTACCCGGCAATTGGTTTCACTTTGCTCAAGATCATGCTTATTCAGGAAGTCGGGGGTAAACGCGCACACGAGTTTGTTACCTCTCGATACCCCTATAATAAAGAATGTCCGGAGTTTTTGGAACTTAAAAAACTCATCAAAAAGTTCCAATCAAAACTACCGGGAAAAGTTTTAGATTCAATGGTTTCTACGCGCTATAGTTTTTTATCTCCGTCAGGAGTTAATTTTTCTATTGCAAGCGCATGGAAACATGTTACTGCAAAACAAGTAGAGGAAATCGAAAACAAGTTGGATCTTGTTGAGATTGTTCACGGGGATTTGAGTAATTTGGGCGGCAGAGATAAATATGATGCCTTGTATTTATCTAATGCGCTGGATTACGCGCCCAAGCCCCAAATTTTTGCCGAAGAACTTTTTACTTCCTGTTTGAAAGAGGGGGGACTGATTCTTAGCACTCACTCCGATTACATAGCTGCCAAAACCCGGGTGCCAGAATCCCTCGTGCAGGAAGTTAATGAGATATCAGGGCATGGCACCCTCGGCTGGAAGCACGTATTACATAAATACAAGCCCGCGGTAGTAGCAGTAGCGTAGTTTTGGGGAGTCTGTCTAATGGTAGGACGCCTGACTTTGGATCAGGAAATCCAGGTTCGAGTCCTGGCTCCCCAGCTAGCGTTCACCAGGAACGCTGACTCCCGCTGGGAAGATAGGCTGCATTAGGGTTCGAGTCCCTTACCCGGCGATATAACATAAACGAAAGGAGAAGATCGTGTAGTGGTCATATCGCTAGTAGAGAACGGTGTCAAGCTTCCTTCTCACCCGGAGGGAAAGCCTAGTGATATTGAGGGCGAATCAGAGAGCCAAACGCGCACGCGCTGGATCTCTGCTGCAATCATTCATTACGCCGGGAACGGGCTTTGGAGCATTGGGGTGATCCCCGTTGATCCCCAAAGCAAGTGGGATTGGTTAAAAGATATTCCCACTAGTAGTGTTAAGGAGTTGCTAGCAGAAGCAAAGTTCCGTAGGTGTCCAACGGAAAACCTAGTAGAAAGGCTCCGTGAATCGTAGAACGAGAGCGGGGTTTGTCGATCTGCTGAAAGTAGAGAAACCTTGGGAGAAATATCGTATCGTGTGGTCTGACCCTAATGGACAATACGATATGGTGGCAATCGAAACGCAATGGGACTACTGCTTGGAAGGATACTTCCTGGCACATTGTCTCGGAACCAAGGACTTCGATGAGTTTAATGACATTCACGTCGCTTACTCATTGAGAGACTCTCTACGAATTCCTCACGCGACCGTATTATGTTTGAGGGATAGCAAATGGAGCGACTATGGCAAGAGTGCAGACTTGGGCACAACTGCGTTCTTTTACCCTGAATCAGGTTTAAGGGCGCGGGTGTTACAAGTCCGCGGGAGAGAGGATTGTGTTGCAGCTTTACCATTTCATCGGCTAGTTCGAGAATGGTATTCTAGTCATGGCGGGCAATTGGTCATCGAGCAGGAACGTCTGGATGCTTGGTGCAGATCCCGTATGATGGGGGATCATGACGATCTCTACCATTATCAATACAGTCTCAATCCCTCGGTTAACTTCTTCCAATGGGCGCACCACAACGACAAGCTGAGAAAGGCTTACACTCCCCGCTAGGGGATTTTTTATGCCTGAAAACAGCAATGACCCCAATAAGGTTCCGTACCACGAAATAGCCAAGGTGCGGAATATACTACTGGACGTGCCGTTGAAGGTTTTCACGGCGCTTCCGCAACACCGGGACGTACTAGTTGTTTCGTTCAAGCAAACAATCTGTCTCAACTAGGGGGCTGTAATGCGTTTGGTTAACCCGATTGACGCTATTAGCGAAAAGTCGGAAAAGTATGTGGAGCACGGTACCAAAGTCATCAAGCTCGTATCTCTACCAGTCCGCAAGCGCCTCCTGGCGCTGGCAAAGGAGGATCAATGAAGCGTTTATGGCCGCTGTGTATCACCATCGCCATTGCAGCAGCGATTATCGTCAATGTCGCTCACGCCGCTCCTGCGCCCCCTGTAGTGGGGAAGCAGTTCTACAAAGACAACGCTAGTGCTATTCGCGCATTAGGAGGCCAGGCCCGGCTATCGCCTAATGTAATCTGTCGTACTACTCCGAAGAAAATCATCTACATCTGTACCTTTAAAGGTACAACCTATGCTGGGCGGGAGGTATGCGAGAATTATTATATCGCCTACAGACCGGGCTATCATACCCTACCGTGGCCGTTAGCCTGGAAGTGTGGGGGAAAACCCACGCCGTTACCGCCAACCCCGCCACTAGCCCGATTCCATCCAATCAATGCAATTACTTCAAACACTCCCGGGGCTTAGATCATTGCCTGTCACCCAAAGAAAATTTGGGGTGGAGTTGGAGCACGGTAATCGGTTATACCGACATGGTGAAGTTTTAAGCGCCTTGAAAGGCAAAGGTTACCCTACAGGCGATAGAACTGGAGTCGCTATATTTAGACCGCCTACCTGCTACACTTCAACCGCCGATGGTACAGGAGTGGAAATAAGAACTCCGGCATTACAAGGAGTGCGGGGTTTGGAAGAACTGGAACAAGTTATTCGGGATCTCAAGGATCTTGGAGGTTACGTTACGGCGGCTGATGGTATGCACGTTCATCATCAATCCAGAGACTTCCATAGGCAATGGGATAAGCTGCAAGATTTGGCTGAAACTTGGCTGACCAATCGGGAGCTAATTAAACAGTTCGTTGCTAGACGCCGATGGACTTCATTTTCTTGTAGTAGCATCAGTAAGGACACAGTAGACCGGGCTATCAAAAACAAGATGTATAACGGATTCGGAAGAACGGATCTGAACCTAGCTGCTCTACCCAGGCACGGAACTATCGAGATCCGTTTGCATGAAGGAACCCTGGACGAAAACAAAGCCGTTGCCTGGGTGGTATTCGGCCAGGCATTTATCGGTACCGTCAGTCGTTATGGCAGATTCAAGGAACAGAGGTCCAAAGAGGATTTGTTGGATCACCTTGGACTTGCCGATAAATACGCAGAAGTGCTATTAGGAGGTAAATAGTTGGCAGTCGATTCCCCTGCAAAGCCCGCAAGAGGTAAGGATCGGGCGAAACTAATGGAGAAGCTCGGGGATTGGTTCGCTCCCATTGTCGTCGGGGAGTTCGAGGAAAATCACAAGCTTCTCTATCTCCCGCACCACAAGGATCAAGCTTTACTAGGCAAACTGATGCACCACTGTTCCGGTACCCATTATGTTTGGGCAGAAGAGGAACGTATTTGGTACTTCTTTGCTTTGGTAGATTCCAGGGGTGTTCCAAGAGGGACTCTCCACACCAAAGAAGAAAAGTGGCTCAATAAGGCACATCCTGCGGATAGCTCGCGGGAATTTATTCCCATTCCGGTACCTAAGCTGGAAAAAAGCGGAACATACGCCACTAAGGAAGATGTTCTAAAAGCTTTTAAGAAAGCCGGTAAAGAGTATAAGCCAATTTATAAGCCTGTCGCAGGTTTTCATAGCAGGAGTTACGACATCAATCCGAACTTTGCTTCCGATTACGATCAGCCTGCTTTTGAAAGAAGATATCCGAATTATATCCAGGTTAAACCTGACGGAGTAAGTTCAGAAGAATACAATGAGTATCTCCGTTGCTATAAGATAATGGCTGATAACTGGAACAAGAAGCATGGTGCAGTAAAGATCGCCGGAAGGGTGTTCTATTTCGACGGAAAGAAACAAATTGTTTTGTCATTTAGCGGGGGGGCGCAGGGAGATACAAAGCTGTCCCGGCAGAAAATGATTTTCGAGTGGTTAAACGCCCACCAACGAAAGGACAAGGCATTAGAAATTGCTCCGCTTTAATTGCGTAAAACCGGGCTGCGATTTTGAAATTGATGATGGAGAACACGTGGACGACGTGTTACAAAAACTCCATGAACACTTTCGAGCGCAGCATCCCAGGTCTTATTTCGAGGTTAGGGACACGGGATTCCAGATTCAGCAATACAATCAAACCCTCGATGAGTTCTTTGTCACCCAATATGGTGAACGATGGGCGGATAATCCGGCCCAAGTTCTAGTTCGGAATTTGCGGGGTTCTGTCTTGTCTCAAAGAAACGTTCGTTACTACGGTCCCGAGTTAAGGGAAGAGGCGCGGATTTACGTCGAAGCCGCGGGTGTTCCTGCCGATCCGCAGGATGCAAATGCTGATCTTGGACAAGCTGATTTCCCGGCTGGCGGAAGAATTCAGTGGAACGCTATTGACCCAGGCGGCTTTTAATGGAACAAGCGTTTAAAAATCTGCCCAAATATTGGGAGATATTCGGTAAGGATCTTCGAGCTACGGCGGCTGCTAGAAGGAATCTTGTTGTCGCTTTAGAGGAATTGTACGAATGGGCCAAGAAATACCAACTTGGTTTAGAACCCATTGGGGTCGATTACTTCCAAAATCAAATACACGACGGGGAATGGTGGGCGCGTTTTACTGTCTCTGGGGATTTTGCTATAACACAACTGTTCTTCGGGGACGGTACGGGAACCTATCAATACAAAAAGGTTAAAAATGGCATTCGTCGGTGCCAAAGCTGTTATCGTTATGGCTTGACCATCTACCCGGTTAACCGTATTGTCGGTGGGCAAACGCATCTCTGCCCTCTTTGCACAAGCAAGTGCGATAAGTGCGAAAAACCTATCTACACGGCCGAATATCGCCGGGATGAACCGCACGAGTGCGTTGAATGTCGTCCCGTATTTAGTTGCGCTACCTGTGCCCGAAACAGACCAAAAGAAGAAGCACAAGTTGTAGATATTTACAACAGCGGGGGGCAGTTGTACAAGCAGGGTGTCTCTATCTGTTCGTCCTGTGTAGAGGCACGCTTCTGCAAATCCTGCGAAAAATATATGCATCGGGGGACCAAATTCGTCGAGTACGAAGGAGTTAATTGCTGCCCAAAATGCCATGAGGAAAAGGTGCAAAAAGATTTCGAGAAGTTTGAAAAGTTCCGCATCGAGGAACTCCCTAAAGGCGGCTTAACCGTTAAGTCGCTACCTGCACGGCCGTTTCGTACCATTTCCATCGAAACCGAGGTTGATGGAAACAAGGGAATTCTGGCAAGAACCTTGTTCAATTGTGGTTTAGTTAGACTTCCTGAGGTAGAACGTTATGGAACTGCGACCCCGGATAATAGTCATTGGGCAGCGTTCTTAAAGCACGACGGATCTGTTACGGGAGGCGAGTTGATCTCCTTTATGTTGAATTTGGACAATAAGGAGCACAGCGAAGCTTTCAAAACTATCCTACGCAAATTGCGGGCACTCGATAAGGCAAAGTATATCGAGTTCAACCCAAATTGCGGGGGTCATATTCATATCGACGCACACGGTTTCGGTACAGAGAATATCTGGCGGCTTCTGACGGTGTGGAATTATTTGGAAGATTTCACTTACCGTTTGGCAGGCGCTGGACACGCGTATGGACATCGTACCCTGGTACAAGGGCATGACCGGGCCAATGGCGGGCACGGCTATGCCAATCCGACGGTTAAAGGCCCCTGGGGGGTTCGTAGTTCCGTTGGTCAGGCGGTAAGACTCCAAGATCGTATGTGCGGTCTAAACTTCCAGCCGTATATCGGAGCTTCTCGCTATTGTGAGTGCGGTGCTTTCTCACAAGATAATGGTAGAGCCTGCACTTGCGCCCTGCCAAAATGCACAATCGAATGGAGGGTCTGGAACAGTCAGCGTTCACCGCGTATCTTACACGCTTGGATCGCTTATATGCAGGCAGTTCACGCTTTCGCTGACGTGGCTGAGGAACCTACGGCGGAATTTGAACGTGGGTTACCGACCTTGGCTTGGACTAAGAAGCCGTGGAAAAGTCTGAAAAAGGAACAACAGAAGGAGGTTTTCACTCGTATTGAGTGGATCTTCAATAACCTGGTTCTCACCCCTGAGGATCGCGACTCCTTAATTTACGCGATCAAACATACGGATATTGAAATCACGCCTGATTTCGAGAAAACCCTGCGCAGCATTCGCGGAATTAGTGGAAATGCTCCCCTTAAGAATGTCCGAAAAACGCGGTTTAATTCCCGCCAAAAAAAGATCGTCATTGCGGCTCCCAAGCCCGGTGATACCCCTTTAGCACCAGTACCGCACCCGTATCTCAGGAACCGGGCGCACAGAGGGGCCAGAATCCAGATCCGATAGAGTTCCTAGAGAGATATTATCGAGAGCATTACAGGTTCGTGGCACGGGAACAACAACGAAATCAAAACATCTTCCATCGTTTCATAGGAGGTAGATAGTTATTTGTGGTATCGCCGGGTTCTATATTAAGAACCCCAAATTCAAGCCCAAGGCAGCGCAAGTCAATCAGTTCGCTGATGAGCTGTTGTTAGGGATTGAGCATCGAGGAACGCACGCTACGGGGTTTGTCGCAACGACATTCGATAACAAGGTGGTGTTAGATAAAGCACCCGTCAAAGCGACGGACTTCATCCAATCCAGGGAGCGTATTCCCAGTGGTGCGCAGGCGATCCTGCTTCACACCCGATTTAAAACACAGGGTAGTGTCGAAAACTCTGTTAACAATCACCCGGTTATTTACAAGACCTGCTTCACGATTCACAACGGTTCTATTCGGAACGACGATGATCTCTTTGAGGAACACAAGCTCACTCGAAATGGTGAAGTGGATACAGAGATTATTGCGGCCATGCTGGACAAGTATGGTATGGATAGTGCTGAGAACGTCTCTAAGGCGCTCTCATCGCTTCGTGGGCACATGGCTATTGCAGCCATTGATCCTGTAAGAAACCCAAACCAGCTTCTACTGGCGCGTGGTGAAAGCTCTCCGCTTCACATTTATCACACGGAGAATTACATTGTGTGGGCGTCCGAGGGTAAAGTTATTCGAGAAGCATGGGCCAAGGTGTTCGGCACACCGCCGGAATGGGGCAAAATTGGTTATCTACAAGAAGGAAAGTTCTGGATTGCCAACGGCAAAGACGTGAAAGAAACCACCTATGAGGTGCCGAAGTGGGCCCCTTTATGGCGAGGCGGGCAACACAGCCCACCACGTCGCAGTCTGTACGATCGGCCTACGACCCGTACACAGACTCGAAGGAATGGATCACGTACTGGGAGCGATGGGCGGATCAAGCCCTGGGAGGGTAAAGATTCCCTCTTTATCACGGAGAAGGAATTCCTTGACACCGTGGGCGCTTACAGGGCCTCATTCGAGGGCGTTGACAACGTACACATTTGGGCACACAGAGACGAATACTCGGACTCGGACTTCAAAGACATCAAGCTCGTTGTTTGGGTTCCATGTCTCTGCGGTCACCAGGTACTTTCTGAGGATACCAAGAAGCACGTTAAATACGGAGATATTTGCCTCGATTGCTATCAGGTAATCATTGACAAATATCGTGGAGAAGCAGAAGAGAAGGAAGAGGAAACAAGCGAAGAACCCCCGACCGTTAAGGTGCATACCTTAACCCCGGAAGATCGTCAATCATTAGACGATTGGGCCTCTGTTGACGCGAGAATGAATGTTCTCTGCATCGACGAGGTTTGCAGCCTGATTGGTTTCGATTATACCACGGTCGAATATCTAATCTGGCGGATGGAAGAACGCGCCACGGACACGCAATATAGTAAGGCTCTCCGGGCTTTGCAAGCCGATGTAAAGAAGATTTACAAGGCTGTGGAAGTGGAAATGTGGGAGCGTCATGGAAACGAAGTTCTCGGAATTGACGAGGACGGGAATAAGGACAACCTGCACGTCGCGTTTACTGTCAAGAAGGAGCACGGCGTTAGCGAGTTGTGGTTTCGCTGCACTCAACACGGCGAGGAATATAGATCCGGGGACGAATGCTCCGTTTGTGTACCCGAAGTCGGGCGTTCTATTCCGAGATATGCCTGCATGGATTGCGGAGAATACTTTCCCCGGTATCAAGTCAAATGGATCTCTTCGGGAAGCAGCAATTCCTCAAACTACCTGTGTGAGGAATGTGAAGCTTACACAGAGGGGCTTATGGGTTCTGCGGGGATTTCTGAATTGGCTTTACCTTCCGCAGATATTGCTCTGGAAAAAATCATCCGGTGTCCGGAATGTAACGCATTCAAACGCAGGGATGAATCCTGTCGGTTGTGTGTGCTCAAACTCGATCAAGAAAAGACCAAAGCATTACCCGAACGAGCAACAAGTTCCTGCTATTGTAATACAGTTAAGGGAAAACCTTGTAAGCGAACAGTTAAATATTTGCTCGCGAATAAGGGATACTGTTATAACCATTTCGTGTATTGCAATAGGCGTAAATGTGATGCTAAAGCGAACCATATTCTTATGGACGGTACTCGCGTATGTCATCAGCACGCTCGTAGCGAAAAGGGCGCTAAATCAGATCGTCAGTTGGGGCAGGCCGGAATCGCGATCATGGAGGTAAATAATGGGTAACGAGATTCCTCAGAAAAACTCTCTCCATTTTTGTCCCGAGTGCGGGCAAGTGCTGATTTGGATTGATGGGGACTCTTTCTGCGACAATGTGAGTTGTTCGGCAGACTCCTACCCCGATGAGGATGAATACAGAAATGAGTGAGGTACTTCTATATGCGCCTTTTACCCGTCCGACAGGCAGAACTGTGGGGAGATCCCTTGGGATTTCCTACGGAACTCTTGCATTCTTCACCCGCAAACGCCGCCCAATTTCTAGAATTGCGATTCGATGGGGTGGAGTTGAGGGAGAACGGTATGAAGATCGCAGAACCCTCAATAAAGCCGCAGCAATCCGAACTGCCTCATCAAAGGTACATTCTCTTCGACTCTTTTCCGAAGCTGATGTGCCAATACCAAGGTTCACTACAAGCAGCCGTGAGGCTAGTGAATGGGAAACTGTGGTTTTTGGCCGAACAAGTCAAGGGTTTGGTGGTCGAGGAATTACAGTGTACCAACCTGCTTCACAACTCGGACAGCACGATCTTTTCACTGAGTTCATTCCCAATGAACGGGAATATAGGCTTCACGTTTGCGGAGGGGTGGTTATTAGTGTTCAGAGGAAATATCTGGAACGCCCACACCTAGATAACCACGGGTATATCAAGAATCACCAGCATGGTTATGTGTTCGAGACTCCGAAGAAAGAGTTGAACAAGTCTCGTCAAGAAGCTGCCATTGCTGCTGTAAAAGCGTTGGGGCTGGACTTTGGAGCCGTGGATTTGATTGTTGACAGAGACGGTAAAGAATACGTCTTGGAGGTCAACACCGCACCAGCTTTGTCACCACTTCGGCTCCAACAATATACCGAAGCGTTAAAGAAGGTACTGCGTGGCACTAATTGAACCCGAACGCTGCATTGCACATATGGTCAGAGGCCCAAATAAAGGACGCCGCTGTCCAAAAAGAGGGATGTACAGACCTTTCGATAGTTCCTTCGCATGGTGTAAGGGTCAAAGGGTCCTGGTGTGTCGCCGCCACCTTAGCAATCGTGCGTGGAATAGAAACGTGGTGGAAAGGTTCTATCTTGGCCGATATTGGGAGTAGAGACGCTCATTTGTGTGAGCCATACACCTTCAATTCCTGGATGTGTATCTACTGCGGCCACACTTTCCCTAGGGATCCAATTTGCCACAAGTGTTATGAGGATCCAGAAATGCGGAGGCATCAATGTGATTTTGATGAAGCAATTATCGAAGGGGTTTGTGGAGGCATTGCCTCCTATCCCGACAACGACTACGGCGTGTGTGAGACGCCTGTACGGGATATGCGAGAAGCAGAGTCATGCGGAATCACACCTGGTATGGGTAGCGGTTAGCGGTGAGAAGGTATTTCTCATTAGCCTACTGTGTATCTGCTTGTGTTTAATTTGGTTCTTCCGACACTACAAGGAGGGATAATGCGTGTTAGGATTAAGGCTTGTTGTAGCAATTCTCGCTGCCGTAGATGTTTTAGGGTGGGGCGTCGTTGTTTGGTGTGTTTGGCAATCTTCAACAACACTCCCCTCGGATTTCTCTCAGAACACCTATTCTGGGAAAAAATCCCATACCTCTGGGCAATCCCGCAATTCTTAGGAATTCATTAATGCGCTATACCTTAGCCACCATCAATGGCGGGGGATATATCCGCTTGTTGGGAAGGGGGGATATAGTGCATCGAGAAACTCGAGACATTCCCAGCTTAGGCGTATCTTGCTTTGAAAAGATTGCGGAAGCAAAAGAACTTCTAAAAGAAGTCAAAGGGTTCGCCTGTCGTCATTGTGGCAATAGGGATATACATAGCGCCGGGTGTGGATCCGATTCGCATTTAGAGCACCCTATCTGTCTTGTCTTAACAAAACAAGGCGGTGTGGAAGCTATCTATGTTTTCAAGACCGCCGAAGAGAAGGTGAAGAAACTGCTAAAGATTTGGAGCGGCTGTTACGGGAATTGGCCTGTTAAGGTGTTTAATGGCTGAATTCTACTGCCACAGATGCCAAAAGTGGAATAGACAACTCTGTTGTTCAAGCTGTTTACAGATTGATCCCGGATCTGTTCGTTGGATGTCCGAGTATGAAATCAGGCGAGAACGAGAGAAGGCTATACGTAATGGCTGATAAGCGTGCCAAGGAGATCAACAAAGGGTATCATCACCGTTACCCTACCCGGGTGAATGGTAACCACGGGGGTCAGACCAAAAAGACCTCCAAGAAAGGTAAGTAATGGCTAGAGCCTGTGGCTGGTGTGGTATTTGGGACTGTACTTTCCAAGACATACATGAGGGCAGAGATAGCCCTGTGGTGCGATATAAGCCGATCTTAGCCCCTGAAAAGAGAGATGTGGATAACTTAGACCTTTTTCTTGATTCTGAGTACAGGAGGCTTGTGGCTGTCCGAGATGCCGCAGAGAGAAAATGGCATCAAAGCGTTATTGTCCGACACCGGGCTTATCAGGCTGAGACAGCAGCCGCGGGGGAGAAGAAGAACGCAGCAGAGAACCTGGAAAAGTACATTCGAGCTAAGCAGTTTGACAAAATCGGATAGCTCGTTATAATCAGGTTTTAGACAAAGGTATACAACTTCAAAAAGGAGAACAGTAGCTATATATAGCTATTGTCTGAAAGTGAGGATATAATGGGTAATGTTATCAGTCCTAACCTCCCCCTTCTCCGAACAGGGGAAGAGCCTGTACATGCTTTCGTTATTTCCCGGCGTAATCGCGCTGAGTGCACCTGTAGTTGGGAAGGTAAACCCACCAAGGACAAACGGAAATCTTGGAAAGCCCACGTCAAGAGAGTTGACAACCGTTAAACCTTCTGCTAACCTTCAACCACTGAGGAAGGCGACTGTGACAACCAAAAGGGAAGTGCGCCGGTGAAGTCAAATCAGGGGAATAAAATTTCATATATTCCGCCCCATGAGGATATCGGAGGCGGTTTGTACAAATGTTCTGAATGTGGGAGGTATGTTTGGGAAGATCTGTGCCTTCACGAAGGGACGGTTGTTGGGGTATCCGGGGTTCGGGACTCTGTATAGGAGATAAGAACATTCGGATTACCAAAAAAGATCGCCCTGGTGAGTCCAGGCGCGAATACAAGAAAAGAATTAATGGCGGGTGGTTGAAAGATTAGTGAACTATTCCCGGTTGATCTCCCCAATATCTTCTTGGGGGAAATTGAATCTCAACAACGGGAACCGGATTCACTCTTACACGCGTCATCTGACCTCACCGGCAGCCTCAGGCACGTTCAACTTAGAATTGGCAATGCGCCAAAGAAGAGACGAACTGCTGCAAGCAGTATCAGGCTCGCCCACGGATGGCTCTGGCATGAATGGTTTCACAAAACGCTTATTGCGAAAGGCGTACCGTTCTTCCACGAGCTAAACCTCTCCAACTTTATGCCTACTGGTTGGAGTGGTACTGCCGATTGGGTATTCTGGCACCCCGATTACCACGCCTTTATCTTAGGTGATCTCAAAACCGCTAGAGGCGAATCCATTTATTGGATTAATCAGCGGGGTGCAAAAGAAGAACACATTTGGCAGTTGTCGGCTTACTACTACGCCTTATTGCAAATGGGTTTACCCCTGGTAAAAGGTTTTGGGGTTATGTACTGGCCGATGAATGACGTAGAAGGTGAATCCCCGGTTCCAACATTAGAAGATTGCGAACCTTTAGCTGAGGACATTGTTCTCGGACGTATGGTTGATCGCTGGATGCAAAGCAAAGGCTTTATTGGGATAGATTGGGAAGATGCCCAAAGTGTCGATGCCGCATTCGATAATCTAGCGCCGGAACAAGAGCGGGAGCAGAAGCTCCTGTGGAACAAGAAGATGGGGGTGTTCGATGTTAAGCTTATTCCTCATTGGAGTGCTCGGTTTTGCGATTGGGAGCCTCCTTACTGCAATTGCAGTTCTCAGGGGACAACAAAAGTGGGGCACTACACTCTGGACGGAAGTTACGTTCCTCGGAAAGGTTATGACGAAGTTATTACCGCTGTTGCGCCTACTGAAAGTGATTTAGTGCGCAGAAAGAGAGAGTATGAGCGAGCAACTAAAGAAACTTAGCGCCAGGTTCGATACCAAGGACGTTAAGCAGCGTAGTCAGGGAGGCAAGCGTTTAGATTATATCTCCATTGATGCCACTATTCGGAGGTTCAATGATGTATTGGCTGCTGAGTGGTCTACTCATTTGGTCGGCCCTATCGACGTGCGTGACGTGGGTAATGGAAAATACCTCGCCATTGTCACAATTTCCCTTGAAGCCTTGGGAAAAAGTGCTGTGGGCACCGGGGCTGATACTGCTGCGGACGTTGACAAAGCTATCAAGACTGCCCTGGCGGAGGCTATTAAGAAAGCCGGACATCAATTCGGGGTAGGTCTGTACCTTTGGGACGAAGAGGAAAGAGAAATTGTACAACGTGATCGCAATGCTAATGCTGGCGACCTTAATGCTCTCAAAGCCAAGGCGTTTGAAGTAGCCCTGGAACAGGGTGCAGAGGCTAATGCAGCCTCTATCGCTAAGACATTAGGTATTAAGGAGGATGATCTGCAAGATGCAGACAAGCTCCGAGCAGTTCTCAAATTGGATAAGTAAGGCTTTAGAGGAATACAGATCGGATCAACCGGAGTATGTTGCCGTTGACACTGAGACAGAAGGTGTTGCGTTCTATGACAAACCTTTCTGCGTCACTGTCTCTTGGCAAGACCCGGACTTTATTGAGAGTCATTACCTAGAGGTCGGTGTTAATGATGATGCTATTAGAGAGATTCTACAAGCGCCTAATCTCGTATTCCATAATGCGAAGTTCGATCTACAAAAACTTGGACTCGTTGGTTTACTCGACACTGATACGCTTGATCCGGAGCATATTTGGGACACTGAATGCCTTTATCACCTACTGGATGAACACGGCGTCAAGCGACTTAAGGTGCTTGCTAGCACCATTTTGGGTGAAGAAACGGATGAGGACGAGGTATTAAAGGTTGAGCGGCGTAAGCATAAAATCCGGAAAGCTGACGGCTACCAATCGCTTCCGCGCGAGGTATTGGTGCCCTACGCACTCAAAGATGCTGAGTTTACCATTCGACTTTTTTGGAAGCTCCAACAACGGGTGCTATCTAATCCTGGCCTGCGGCGTTTGCTCCAACTCGAACAACGGCTCACCTTCACCCTGCTCCGTATGGAGCGTAGAGGTATGGGACTCGATCTTGAGTATGTGGAGAGAGTATGCAAAGATTACGCCAGACGGTCTATGGCACAAGAGTTACTAATTAGGGACATTACGAATGAAGAAGAATTCAATCCTAATAGTCCAAAACAAATTGCCGAGTTTTTCGCGTCCCACGGTATTGCTCTAACAGGGACAGACAAAGCTACATTGCGGCACACAGATCATCCATTGGCGCAAGCAATCTTAGAGCTTCGTACCGTGCGCAAGATGCACGGAACCTATCTCAAGCCAATGCTGGAAGAACAGCGGAACGGTATTATCCACCCATCGTTCCGGCAACACGGTACACGTACAGGAAGGATGTCTAGTGGAGGACACCAAGCAGACTAAAGATAAGACGGTTATTACAAAGAAAGACCAGGATGAACTGGTCAAGTTGTTGGAAACATATAAGCAGGCCATTCTCGGGCACGAGGAACGATTGCAGGCGTTAGAGGCGGCTGTTATTACTATGCATCAAGCGCTAACGCAAAACGCTAAGAAGAAGCTCGTTCCCTATATGACAATTCCAAAGGAGAAGTAATAAACTTCCAGAACATCCCCCGGAGTGACAAGGTAGTTAAGCGGGGGTTCGTTCCAAAACTCGACGCACTACTATTTTGTGACTATGCGCAGATTGAGTTACGTCTACTGGCGTACTATATGTCGGCACTTGGGGATACATCTATGGCCGACGCGTTTCTCGCAGGAAAAGACTTACATTCAGAGTCCGCTATGGGTGCGCTTGGTTTATCCGAGGATCCTACGGACGAGCAAAGGCAGGTCGGAAAAACTCTCAACTTTAGCCTCGTCTATGGCGGGGGGACGCCGACCATTATGCGTCAACTTGAAGTGGATTGGCCGACTGCCAGAAACCTTCTTAGGAACTTTCATGGACGATGGCCCGGTATTCAAATTGTCATTAATACCATCAACCGTGAAATTGAGAGGAAAGGGTACATCAAAACCCTATTCGGAAGGAATCTACGCCCTGACTCTGAGCACAAGAGACTTAACGCCCTCGTCCAAGGTTGTGCAGCGGATTTAATGCGCTGGGCACTCGTTAATGTGGACGAGCAATTGAAAGATGCCGACAGTCATTTGGTGTCGGTTATCCATGATGAATTGATTATCGACTCAACCAAGGCCGAATTGGACTGGTTGGTAGAGATGGTTCCACAATGGATGCGTTATCCTGAGGTGGAGGAATTTGTACCAATCGGCGTTGATCCAGAAGTATCGTTCACCAATTGGGCCGAGAAAGGTAAAATTGAGCGAGTACGAGAACTTTGAGGATAATGAAGATGAGGCATCGTTTGATCCCGATCCTGCGGTTATTGCGCACTTGGATCAGGAGGGTGCAGCTTTTGAGGAAATGCAAGATACGTTCGAGGAAACTTTCGGCTTCAAACATAAGTGCCGCTGCGCCGAGGATTATTCCTCCGGGCAGCTAGTTGAGGTTACTGAGTGTTTCACCAAGATGGTTGGAGAGGCTTTAGAGTCTTGCCAAACCCTGGTTCAGGAGAACCTTATGCTACGCACTATGTTGACCCAAATCTTTGCAGCCGCTGAGGTTGTTGAGACAAACGAGGCTTCAACGGAACCAGTGACAGATGAGACGGAGATTGAGAATGCCGACGACAACTCCTAGTAGAGCAGAGATTGCTGCGGCTGTCGCGCCAAAGCACTACAGAGATTTAGGCGAATATAGCGCGTTGCATGTTGCTGAGAAGTGGGCTTTGAATTACCACCTTGGCAACGCTCTCAAGTATATTCAGCGGGCGGGCAAGAAACCCAATACCCCTGAGATTCAGGACTTGAAGAAAGCCCTATGGTATATAGAACGTTATATTCATCTGCTCGATCCTGAGAATGAACCCGACCCATTGGAGAAAAATGCCTAATGTTGTCCAAGATATTGGAGGCGACCGTGCGGTCGAGACTGGCACCATCGCTACGTACAGCGGGAGAACGGTTACGCCTCTCAATCCAGATCCGGCTGATATTGATATTGAGGATATTGCTCACGCGCTTAGCAATTCGTGCCGTTTCACGGGTCACGTCGCTAAATTCTATTCGGTGGCGCAGCATTCATATCTATGTAGCACTATTGTCGAAGATGAGTACGCGCTTACGGCGCTACTACACGATGCTTCGGAAGCCTATTTATCTGACATCTCAAGGCCGATTAAGAGCCAGCCTGAGTTTGGTGATGTATACAAGAAGTATGAGGCCCGCTTGGAAGCCGCAATCTCTGAGCGATTTGGGTTGGTATACCCATACCCGGAGAGCATCAAGCGCGCTGATACTATCCTACTTAGAAGCGAACAAAGAGACCTTATGCCGAATGTCTTACGCCACGAAGGCGAGGATTATTTGGAAGATACTATCGAGCCGTGGAATCCAGAGCTAGCTGAATTAAAGTTTCTCGGCCGGTACTACTCCCTGATTGGAGGTTAATGCTGCTTGAAGCTTCTAACGGTGTTACGGCGGAAGTCCTTGAGTGGTTCAACCGCAAAGGCATCACCGCAGACACAATCTCAGACTTTGGGATTACTGTGGAACCCGACGGAGGGGTCTGTTTCCCCTACGGCGGTTCCGGAGTTAAACGTCGTTACGGGATTCCCTCTGGCGATAGAACTTTCAAGTGGGGTAAAGGTGTATCTCCAAGCCTATACAACTTACGGGACATTACAAAACCTAACCTCTTCTTAGTAGAGGGTGAAACGGACACTATGCGGCTGCGACAGGCAGTTGGCAACAATCCTGAGGTGGGGGTTATTGGACTCCCGGGAATTGAGACGTGGACGGATGAAATGGGGGCTGCACTTGCAGTTGCCCAACAGGTTTGGGTGATCCTGGATAATGACACCGATTACAACGTTGCCGGACGCGTGGACAATACGTGGCGGCAAATCAGAAATCACTTGGGAACCAAAGCCCGTAGGGTTAAGCTACCGAGGCATATCAACGACATCTGCGACTTCTTCGAGGATTATGATTTGGATGCATTACGTATGCTCGTGGATCGTAAACCTTCCTTAGGACAGAGTCGTTTCAAAGTGCTTGATCTAACAGCAGAGCCGCCGCCTGTTAAGTGGCTCGTGGAGGGGATGATCTGTCATGGTGACATTCATCTACTTATTGGTGAGCCTGGTATTGGTAAGTCTTGGCTCACTATGGCCTTGGCATTGGCTGTCGCCGGGGACGGTAGCTCTTTTCTTGGGCGAAACGTTACTGAGCACGGTCGCGTTCTGTATCTGGACGAGGAAAATCCGGAGGATCTAGTCTATTCACGATTAACTAAACTCGGACTTAACGAGAGCACCGCCAAGAATATTCGCTATATCAGCAATGAAGGTGTCAATTTCGCCAAGCACGGCGATGAGATCATTGAAGAGGCTTTCGACTTTGAACCTTCCTTGACCATTATTGACTCCTTAACCCGATTCCATAACGAGGATGAAAACAATGCCGGATCAATGGCATCCTTATTCAACGACGCAATTAAGCCGCTTGCTCGACAAACTGGAAGCGCAGTTGTCCTTATTCACCATGTCAATAAGACAGACAGCACAAGCAGCTACAAACGTAGCCGAGGCTCCGGAGATATTCCAGCGTCGATTGACTCAGGCTATGATGTTAGAGAAGTCGATTCGGGAGTCCTTGCAATCGCTAATTTCAAAAGCAGAAGGGCTGCTCAAGGAGACACAATCTACATCAGCATCAGAGACACCGCAGACGGACGAGTCGAGCTAACTGAGGGACAGCATATCCCATTCTAATGTTATTTGAGAAATATAAATTGGATTGGGAAACTCCCGAGGATCTTGCGTTTTATACGCTCAGGAATCGAGACTTCGCAAAGAAGCTCAAAGAACAAGAGGTTACAGAAATTAGACGCAATATGCTTCTTATTCAGGGATGGTTAAAAGACTTCGATGCAAGTGAACAGAAGGTTAACGATCTTATCTATCTCTTGCAAAAGTCGTCTTACCCTTCAAGGAGTGTCGGGATCTCCTAATGTCCGTATATCCCCATCGGCATGACAATGCTGCGAGGATCTATCGGGATAAAGATGGACGTTTGTGGGTCACTCACAAAGAGTTGCTACAAAACGGATACCGGAATCTTGAGGATTTCGATATTGTCTATTTGAACGGTGAATTCTACGAGCTAAACGGTTATGTCCCAAAGGCTAACTCTTGGTGGGTAGAAGAAGTGGAGGTAGGCGAAGATGCCTTACCGGAAGCGCCGCCAGAGTAAGCATCAGGTATTACTGGACGAAGCTCGGCCATATTACGACGCAATGCTAGAGGCCCAATCAGGCGTGTGTGCTATCTGCGGTAGGGAACCTTATCCCACTCGCAGGTTTGACATTGACCACGATCATACGGATATGTATATCCGAGGGTTATTATGCTGGCGTTGTAATCGTTGGCTGTGGGCTTTTGTAACTATTGACATTCTGAGGAAAGCCACGACCTATCTTAAACGTGGGCCTCAATGGTTTGAAAGGATTAAAAAGGACGTAGATGGCAGATAATCAGTACGTTTCAGTCGCTGGTTTCGTGCAGTTCGATCCGAATGAGCGCGAGGCCAACGGCAAGAAGGTTACGGAGTTCTTTATCAAGACCCTCGGTGGTGATGGTAAGAACGTTCGTGTGACCTTATGGCCTGAGATTCAGACGGAGGCTCCTAAGAAGGGCGACTTCGTTGCTGTGGACGGTAAGTATTCCACTAGCACCTATCAGGCGCAGGACGGCTCTCCCCGAACCTCCTACCAGGTGAGTGCGGTTTATTACAGCAAGCTCGGTGAGGCTTCCCCCCGTGAGGACAGGGAAGTTGTCGCTACTGCGACCCCGACCAAGGGTAATAAGGTTCCTTTCTAATGGTAACGGAGGTTGAAATTACCTCCGAGATCAAGCAATACTGGCCTGAATTAACGAGATTAGCCAGGAAGTACGTGGGTCGCTTTGGCGCAGAGCTAGACGACTTGGTACAAGAAGGTGCTATTTTCGTTTGGCAATCGCTACAGAAAGGTATTACTCCTTCGGAAGATCATATCCGTAATCGTATGCGGAATTGGACACGAACCCTGGAATATCAGACCCGTTACGGGCGATTAAAGGAACCCGTTGATCCACCGCTGTACGATGTTAAATCTATTGGAGGGTTAGATATTGTTCCCTCCGAGGACGACTAATTACAGTCACCGAGAGGTTAAGCACCTTGTCCGGTCAATATCCGCAATGACGGAATTGAAAGACCGCAAAGACGTACATGTTAAAGTGATCGACTTTGATCGAGCATTCCGAACCTTAATGGAGGGACACGCCGACGAAGCTCGCGCTTTGTACGTTTGCGGGGTGTACCAAGTGGACTTTCGGGACGCGGAGCAATTATTGCACCATCCGAGAAGCACAATCCACACTTGGTACCTCGCCGGACTTAAAAAGATGGTTCAGATATTGAACGGAGAGTCTTATTAAAATACTCGCAATTGACATCGAAACCAAGCCGACACTGGCTTACGTTTGGCGTCCCTATAAGGAGAATGTCGGCGTGGATCAGGTTGTCGAGCCTGGGGGCGTAATCTCGTTTGCGGCCAAATGGGTAGGGAAGAAGGGCATCGAGTTCCGGTCAGATCATCACGACGGGCACACCGCTATGATTGAGGCTGCTTGGCACTTATTGAATGATGCCGAAGTCCTGCTGCATTACAACGGCCGTAAATTCGATGTACCCCATCTGCAAAGAGAATTTATGCAGGCGGGATTAACGCCCACATCGCCGTTTAAGCAGATTGACTTGCTTGAGACGGTTAAGCGTCAGGCGAAGTTTTTTATGAACCGGCTTGCCCATGTTGCCCCACAGTTGGGCCTCAAAGGTAAGGTGGAGCATGAAGGATTCCCGCTTTGGCTCAAGTGTATGGAAGGTGATGAGTCGGCTTGGAAGCGCATGAAGCGCTATAATGTTCGCGACGTTACGGAGCTAGAGGATATGTATAACCTCCTGCTTCCGTGGATTCCTTCTCTGCCGAGTCACGCTGCGTTTACAGGAGAGAATGTCTGCCCCAAATGTGGTAGCGACGATCTCCGCCCGGATGGTTACGCCTACACGAACCAATCCAAGTTCCGCCGGTTCCAATGCAAGACCTGTGGTGGTTATCATCGCTCCACCAAGAGCGAGAGTGTCGTCAAGGTCACGCAGATCGCCGGTTAATGGAATACGCAGTTGAAGGAGGATTAGTTGTACTGTTCCTCCTTCTATGCTTCCTGTCTCAGAAATTCGAGAAATAAAAATTAGCCCCTCTGGCGAAATTGCCAAAGGGGCTTTTTTTGTATCTAAAGTCCGCGTAGGGGATGAGCGAGTACACAGCGTAACTTCGGAGCGTAACTGAGATCAATAGTACCATCGTGTCCAGCAACGTGCCAATTCGAGGTAAACTGGTGAGCAACTACGCGTTTCCACGGAGCCGGAACTTCAAACGGGTGATCTTTACCATCATTCTTGGAATAAGACGCTAACCACAAGCCATTGCCGATGGGTTTATTCGGCCGAAGGTTGTGAATAAAATCGGGATAGGAGTAGAACACCGGAACAACACCGATGTCCTCCTTGACCACCTGATTAAACCGCCGCGCCCAAAAGTCCAACGCCTCTGGCTTAACATCCGCGAAAGTCTCAAAGTCCAATACGGGGCGTAGATCCGTGTGATGTGGACGACCAATAACCTTAGCGAAGTGTCCAGCCTCTGCAACAGCTGTATGATTCTCCGGGTGAGCAAAGTGGTAAGCTCCTACCCGTAACCCCGCTTTATTAGCGGCCTTGCGGAATGCATGATAATCCCGGTCATTGAAGGTTAATCCCTCTGTGGCTTTGAGCCACACAGCTTTAACTCCGGCTTTCCTGAGCGCCGCAAAGTTGACTCTACCGTTGACGTTGGAAACGTCTGCAATAAGCATTAGCGGCTCCTAGATTTTGTAGAGTGCAATAGTAATAATGGCGGGAGTGGCAAACGCACATAACGCCGCAACCCCCATAACACGATATCTCCAAGCCTCAACAGACCTGAGACGCTTCTCGTGATCCGCATGACCCTCGATAAATAGCCTCTTTAGTTCCTCGAAGCCAATATCGACCTTATCGTCCAACCTCAGGAGAATCTCCTTATTGGTGAACCCGTTTCCGTCCCCTTCCATTAGAAGGGAATCATTCTACCGGAGGTAAGGACAGTATTAGGCCGTGCGAAGGAATACTGCGGTCGAACAAAGAAGTTGTAGTCACCGTTTGCGCTAGGATCTCCACTCGGGACATAATCCTCGGGATTTCCATTAGGCGCATAGCCAACACTACCGCTCTGCTGAGGTTGCTGAGGCGGAGCAAACTGCGGAAACATACCGACATTCGCTTGTCCAATAGGGGATCTGCTTCCAGCAATACGCGAGGCTAAGGTGGAAGCGATCTGATGAATTTGGCTCGGGTGCATAGCAGGCTGAGGTTGAATAAACTGCTGCTGTGCGCGAGCGTGCGCGATAGCCTGCGCTAAGGCGAGTTGTGGATCAATCATTATGCCTTCACCTTATAAATATGCGGATGGCTAAGATGTACTGCCTTAACCGCGTGCAAGGTCAATTGCTTACCGGGGTGAATGACCTTCTCAGCGCGAGGCTTGAATAGCATTTCTTTTGGAGCCGCAGGCTTCGCAATATGAGCCGCCAGCATATGAGCATAGTGCTCTGCCGGGGGTCTGTTCGACGGACGCTTGACCAGGGAGGTCATTTGGTTCGGGAGCTTTGAACGCAACATAACGCCTTGGGGGCGAAGTCCTGGCTCCGATGCACTTGGCATCTGCTTGTAATAACTGGCTAATGCTTTGATAAAAGCATCTACGCCAGCTTTACTGGCCTGATGTGTAACAGGTTCTGCCATATCACCCCTTAAGCGTAACGACGAGCGCCTACAAAGTCTTTGGCGTCGGCTAGTTTTGCGATCTTAACAACGTCTCCCGTATGGGGAGCTTCGACGTATTTACCGTTTCCAATATACATCCCTACGTGGCCTGGGGCGTTACGAGTACCGTCAGATCCTACGAAGAATACAGCATCACCCGGACGAAGCTGAGAAGAATTTACTGCTTGTCCAGACTGCCACTGTTCCTGAGAAGTTCTTGGAATCTGTACGCCTTGCTTACCCCAAACATATTGGAGTAGCCCTGAGCAATCAAATCCCTTCGGACTCGCCCCACCCCATACATAAGGAGTTCCGAGATATTCTCTGACCGTTGAAACGGCTGCGAGGTCTCTATTAGATGCGCGGTCGATTCCTGAAACCGTGATTCCATTCTGTCCACCAATCTTGATAGAGCTACCGGAAGTAGGAACAGCAGGGAGGGTAAAGCCTGCATGGTTACTGGACAACACCCCGTTCAGCAGGGACATAATAGTCCCAGCCTGAGAATTGGTTTTCCATAACCCAGGAGGCGCAGGAGGGGGATTGGTAGGTTTACCTTGACCTGGTGTACCCCAAGCAGCATTAACCTGGCCCCCAGCTTTACCTATGATTGATTTAACGTAGTTATTAGTCTCATTAATAGATTGACCAATAGACCACGGCTTCCCTGAGTTGTATACAGATAAAGCATTGGCCCAATTTCCGTATTTGCGTACATTTTGAGCGTCCCAATTGGCAGCGAACTGTAGAGATTGCTGCGGGTTGTACGGATTAACTCCGGGGTGATACTTAGGCACAATCTGAGCGACACCTTCTGCGCCTGCCGGACTTTTTGCATTGGGATTGAATCCTGACTCTTGGTTGATTTGGGCCTGGAACACTTGTCTGAAATAACCCGGGTCTAAGCCATACTGGTTAGCAACCCGAGTAGCAATATTCCCTGCCAACTGCGGAAGTGGAATCATTACTTAGCCCCCAGGTTGTTAAACAGCACTTGGTCAATTAACTGCTGCTTCTTATTTTTAGGCGGCTTGGCCGGTGGAATAACCCGATTGTCCCGCAACTTAGCAATCTGGCTTTTAACCTGATTCTGCAAGTTAATAGAAGCAATTTCTTTCTGCGTTCTTGGATCCACATGGGTAAGCTGAATACCACCAAGCTGAGAAGTCTCCGGCGGGATGCCGCGAGTTCTACGCTTGAGGGATCCAGGGCCATTGATAAGCAGGTAGTTTGCCCACGGTACCTGACCTTCCAGGTATGCGGCGTAAGGATTGACGCCAGGGCCATAGATATGCTTACCGCCAGGGCCAACACGAGACGTGGTACCCGTCTCTGTCCCCGGAACATGGAACGCATGTAATAGTTGGATTAGATCTTTACCTGCGGTAGACGTAGGCGCATAAGCGTGAGTCGTCGGATCGGAGATAGGCTGCCCAGTGAATGTATTGCGGTTAGCAATTAACTCCATAGGAACCTTAAACAATGGGTTAAGAGAACCGATGGTTTTCTCTTCCAATCCCGACTTACCTTCAAACGCCCTGAGATCTGTAACACCGGCTGACGTGGTATAGTAGTTGTTATTACCGAACGGTACCTTGAATGCTAAGTTGTTAGCAATATAGCCCGGAACAATACTACCTTTGTCTCCGCCCGAAGCCTGTTGGCTCTCGATACCGGCCTTAGCGTACATTGCCTGCCTGCCGGGGTTTTCAACCATCTGCTTCAATTGGAAAGGAATGTTCTTACGCATCCAGGTGTAGAACGGCGCAATAGACTTCATTGTGCGCTGCTCAAAAGGAGTGAGGTCTGTATAGTCGAACAGAGCCTCTTTAACCTGTTGGGCAGCAGCATCCGCCGTTAAACCCTTGGCTTCTCTATTCCAGAGATAAAAGCTAAGGTGGTCGAGGTTATCGAAATAGATAGTGAAGTTTTGTGCGCCTTTGACGGCACTTGCAATTGGATGCCCGGTTCGGAGCAATGCCTTGGCTGTATCACCGCGATGCGCCAATGAGGCACCTGCGGTATTGACATCACCTTTGAAGATTCCGAACAACGCACCGCGCTGCTCCGCTTCGTTGAGTATTCGCTGAGATTCAGCGTCGCCTTCGGAAGCCTTCTTGATAATATTAGCAGCTTTCAGGGAGTATGTTGCAACCTGATGAGCGCCCATACCTTTCACCCACATAGCTACGTAATTCGCCAATGAATAGCGAATACGATAACCCGGGTTGACAGAGGTAACAGCGATCTTCCAGTTGGCAAGCAGTTTCCGATATCCGGTCATTAGATCCTTGATAGCGGAATCCTCGCCAGTAGCGATCTGCTTATATCGCCCAATTGCATGAGCAACGTCACGAGGCAAGGCAACAGGGTGGCCGAACTTGTCTTTTAATCCAGGAACAGGGGACATATCCCGATACGCAGGATTACGACTACCTTTGATAGCAGTTTTCTGAGCAGCAGAGATTTTCTTGATCTCTGTATTCAGGTGTTTGATATCCTCTGCGTGTGCCTGAGCCTCGTCCAAATGCTGACCAATGTGATCCTGTAGGGGTTTAAACTCACCCTTGGCAATAGCCGCGGTTTCAGAGGCGTGCTGTCCCTGCAGTTTCTCTAGCTTGGCCTGAGCATTGCGCAGAATCGCAGGCTTAGCTCTAGTGACCTTACCGTACTTCACGCTACGAATCTTGGCCTCTTGTTGAGCCGCCAGATCCGTGAAATTTCTTTCATGCTGAGCCAGGAACTCCTGCTCTGCTCTATGCGCATTAGCCATAGCAGTAGCGTGGAGTCCCTCCTTCTCTGCTAGAGCATCCAGTAGTGGGTTTTTCTTGGCGGTTAAGGAAGAAAGCTTGGCTTCGTCTACAAGGCGCTCAGAAGCCCCCAGGTGAGGTGCCAGGGCGTCTACAACGGCCGTGGAAGCCCGCTTGCGCGCACCCACCATAGCTCGAATGGCGATAGCGTGCAGAGGATTAGTCTCAATGTGAGTCAGATCAGGGAAATCCCCTGCCGCCAAAGAGTCCTTCAATTGCTTTAGGGACATTTTAGAGGTAGCGGCCTTCTTCTGGAAACCCGCCTCGGTGAGCTTATTGACCTGGGCGAATGTAGGGGCATCCAGACCTTGGGTATCCAGCTTGAACTGGTGGGGTACATAGATACGCCCTTGCTTACCCATCTGATCGTAATGAACTCCCCACTCAGCATCTTTCTTAGCCATATCCTGCCCGACCGCGTGATACGCACGAACGAACTTGGCCTGCCCCGGGGTTAACCTACCAGTATGGATCAGCTTCTGAACATAGGCTTCATTAATAACAAAGCCATTACCTTTCGGCACAATAGCTTTGACACCTTTGTCAGGAACCTCAAAGGGGTGCAGAGCCGCAAGTTGATCGTCCTCTGACATTTTATGCAAGCCAGGTACGCGATCCGTCAGCATCTGACCATACTTTTTAATGTTTTGGGCCGCATTGGACTCCGCGATATGCCTCTCGGAAATAGCAAGCTGATGACTAGCTGCGCTTTCTCCTTCCGGGGTGATGAACATATTCTGCCAATGCTTCGCCAGAGAACCAATGACTCCACCACGATTAGCGACGTTCGCCAGCTTGGGTAGCGCAGGAACCACTCTCTGGCCCAGGATGTGCGTCGGGGTGATCTGCTGCTCCAAATTGGTGAAAGGAATCTTGGCTGAATACTTCGGAGCAAACTTCTCGATAGCCCTGTGCTCCTTAAGCGCGCTGCTACCTAAAGCCGAAAGTTGTGCTGTATCAACGTCCCTGAGCTTAGCACCTTTGGCGGTTCGATTTAAAACCTCTGCCTTCTTGGCCGCTAATGCAGCACGAACGGAATAACCTTTACCGCCAAGCTTCAAATGATCCGCAGCAAACTGCAAACCATTGGCTGCCAGTTTCGCCTCTTTACCCGCGAGCTTAGTATGATCCGTTTCTAAAGCTACTTTAGCCGATCTAAGCAGCGCAGCATGTTCCGCTGTCTTAGCGATAGCCTCAGTCCCCCCCGTGAGATAGGTGAGAGGATCAGCCGCAACGTCAATACCGAGGCCCGCAATTCCCCGCAGGATACGATGGCCTTTGAGCGCACCAGCATCTTGTAGAAGTTGCGACCCGGAGATTTGCTTACCATTGTAAAAACCTTCTTTGAAAGCATGTAACCCGGCTCCTAAACCTTTTCTCTTAATAAGAGCCGTGTCAATATATTGCTCCGAACCATACATAGGCCGGAGAAGCTTATCGAATGCCCAGGAAACAGGATGCTCAATACCGGTGGTGAAAGCGCCATGTGCGTCATGTGCCAGACGATCCACGAAGGAGCCGCTGGGCTTGGCCTTAGCAGCGTCCCTGGCGGCGAGATAATTGGAAATGGTAGGGGGCTTAATGCCATAACGGTTAGCACCGTTTCCCAAATAATCGGTCATTAAGCCTCCTTATTATTTTTTGGTCTTAACAAATGTTGTACCATTCCATTGCCAACCTGCATTACGCCATTGGGCGTTTGAAGCGTACGCCGTTTGAAGAACGGCCTTCAACATAGAAGCTACGCCAGGTTTAGTCTCCTGTCCGTTGGGGCCAAGCAGACCGTAAGCAACCGCCTGGGTGTATAACGCCTGCTGCGCCTGCACAGGATTCTGAATCAAGGAAGTACCCTGAGCATTGACCATCGAGGCCCCCAAGTTCTTAATCAAGGTCTGCCTATCTTTGGAACCAGGGCCGAATGTAGCACCCTTGGCAATAGCAGCCTGTGCCTCAGCCATATTCTTCTTGATAATGCTATTTGCCTGATCCACCTTAGCTTGGTTAAGACCGGGCGCATCAGCGGCATTGGTCGCATCAACAGAAGCCTGCGCCTTGGCGGACTGTAGCTGATACGGAAGTAACGCCTCCGCATCTTTCAGCGCCTGGGCGTTCTGCTGTAACTGAGACTGATTCTGCAAACCTTGCTGGTAATCAGTTGTAAATGCCTGACCTTTAGCCTGTTGCTGAGCCTGCAATTGCTGATTGAGGGAGTTGCTTTGCTGAGTGTAAGCACCAGCCAGATCCTGAACCCCCTGTGCCCCTTGCGCTTTAAGTAATGGTTGCAAGTTATTGAGATAGTCCTGCTGCGATTGATTAACGGCCGACAGGGCATCTGCACCCTGGTTAGCCGTCGTACCAACTTGCGGAGCTTGAGCCCCGCCGAAGAGTTGAGCATCATTACCTAAAGCAGAAGCGTAATCTTGCGCCCCTTGGATACCTTGAGCCTGTGTAGCCGAAAGCTGCCCACTGACCAAAGCGTTCATTTGATTATAATAATCAAGAAGAGCTTTTTGGTTGGCTGTATTCTGTGTACCTGCTTGCCCAATTTGTGTATTGAGAGCAGCAATGCTCGGATCATATTGGGCATTGGCATCTGCGGTAGCTAACGCCAGCGGATTATACTGACCCGCCCCGGGGGTCGCAGAGAATCCAGTTGCCTTGTCAACTCCAATATCCCCACCAGTTGAACGGTTGTTATAGCCTGCAGGGACACCGGGACCTTGTGGAAGTTTAACAGCCGAGTTTCGACTTGCAACAAATTTCCCGCTGGCAGGATGCTGAGGACGGAACCTAGCATTGAACTGTTGCGGGGCGATATGGTTGTGAAAAGCTGCTACAGCAGCGTTTGTTTGCGGGCCTCTGATACCGTCTACCGTCAGATTGTAACCACGATTCTTTAGGAACATCTGCATATCCCTAATGTTATTGGTGGCGCTGATAGCTAAGTCCTGCTTGCTAGGTAGTCCGGATTTGGCGGCTTGCTGCGCCGCTGTGTCAATATTAAGGTTGTTGTATGCCTGCTGCGCCTGCTGATTCGCTTTGACACTTCCTTTAGGGAAAGGAATACCCATCAAAGTCTTAACCGGCGGGGTAGTCGGAGAACCGTATGCTTGGGAAGGTGGGTTCAGCATTAGGCGGCCTCCTTCTTATTACCATTAGTGGTTTTCTTCAAGCGGAATAAAGCCTGTACAGGTGCAGGGGGCGGAGGAGTGCTGTTGTTATTATTGTCGGACGAATTATCTCCACCGGCACCATTACCCCCATAATTGCCCATCTGCATATTGAGAATCATATTTTGCAGAGCAGTATTCATAGCATCCTGGTAAGCCTGGTCAACAGCCGAGGTCTTAGTGGATAAAGCATCCTGCAATGCCTGCTGATAGTTTGCTTCGTCTGCCGCAACATTCTGTTGGAAAGCGAAGTTCTGAGCAGCCTGAGCATTACGATCAGTGGAGACTTGTTGATTAGCTAATCCGCCTCTACCGAGATTGCGCCCTGCCGCATTTTGCTCATCTGCGGTTAACTGACTCGCCTCGCTATTAAGCATCTGCTCATACTGACCATACGGATTGTTAGGATCAACCTGACCATTGTTGAGCAGGCCGCGCTGATTGTAAAGCGCATTTCTCTGTGCTAGGGCGTTGGTAACAGCCGTATTGTACGCGTTGGTAGCAGCGGCAGTTTCTTGTCCGTATACACCGGCGTCCGGAATAATCTGCTGACCAGGAGTAATACTGCCATTGGGCGGTGGGGCAGTTCCCTGGGGATTTCCAATAGATCCTGGAAGTGGGGGACCAGTGATTGCATTGTAATTGGCAAAACTGCCAAGAACATCATTTGTGGTCGGCGCTGCTGCCATTATAGCTGTACCACGTCAAAACGAACAGGCCCGCCGCCCCCGGTATTTACAGAGCCGCCGGAATTCTGTACCACTCGTGCATCAATAACGTCGCCAACAGATCCTTGCCAAATCAAAGACACGTTCTGCGGCGCAGTACCAAAGATCCCGTCTCTTGGATTTGTTGCGCCCGCCATAACGTTTCCGTTAATACCAATCATCGCAATCCTGTCACCGCCAGGCACATTTGCCCATTGCATCGAGAAGTTGATTAGGTACACACCCGCCTTAGCGAGCGTGACGGCAGTTCCACCCGGCGAGTGCTGGTTTTGATCGTCTACATTTTCAATGTCCCAAGGGATAACTAGCGTGATTCCTGTTGTGGTTGCAACAGGCGTAAGCAAGGAGAGAGCAGTTAGATTCCTTTCTAGCTTTGCCCGCTGGATCGCTGCCCCAGTCACGACCTGAGCATCAGCAACTTGATTCCAAGTACCATCACCACGAAGAACTGTAGTGTTGTTAGCTGTCCCGGAACCGAGTTGTGCAGTAGGTAAAACACCAGTAATGGCGGAGGATAAAATCTTACCGCTAGCCAAGGTGCCTGCTTTAAGGTTGGTGATAATACTCTGAATTTGGGCCATTGCTGTGTTAAAGCCTTTACCCGACGGGGGATCGACAGCCGTGTTGAACGTCGGAATATTATCGGGAGACGTTGGAGTCCCGGATGCGTCAGCCATATTTCACCCCTTAGGTGGTCGGATAAAAAGGAACCAAAACTGTATTACCTGTGTAGTCCAGTACTCTGAAATAACCTTTGGGAGTAGCAGGTAGCGCCGAAGCCCCACCTGCTGCTCCAACAGTGATTTGAAAAGCGTTAAATTGCAACTGGTCAAGGCATTTCAGAGTTTTATTGACGCTGACATTATCCGCCGTAAAGTTCGACGAGAACTCCGGGGGGTGCTCTCTCAACATATTCTGAATAAACCTGACCAACATTCCTGGTGTCCAGGAGGCAATAGTATTTTCTGCTACTGGCATTAAATTCTCCCAGGACGCATACGTTTGAATCCTAGCTGGAATGGCCCCAGGGTTACCTGAGTAACAGAAGAGGAATTCTGCCAGATTCTGAAAGCGAAGTTCTGAGAACGTTTGAGGAATCTAAGACGCTTTGGAATAAACACAGCATTGATTAGATCATCCCAGGTAGGAACGCTGCCATTAAGAGAATCCCAGGTGGAGAAAGTGGAGGACAATTTATCCCAAGTAAAGATGGTAGCCGGTAATACGGTGCTGACCGTTGAGCCAACATCGTTTAAGCCTAACACCACATCTACATTCAGGTGATCTCCTGCACATTCGTAGTTCATCAAAAGTTCTGTCCAAAGCTTCAAGATCATGGAATCTCCACCATTGTACTTCTTAGTCTCAAGGTAGAAGTCCGGGCCTGCTGTACCTCCGTCGCAGATGAAAACATCATTCCCGGTATCATTGAACAGGTGGGTACTAGAGAAAATCTGTCCTGCCGTGGAGCTATTGGCTAGAAACACCGTCTCTAATCCCGTCGAAGCGGGCATCTGTACCCCGCCCCTAATATGTACATTGGTGAAAATAGTAGGGGCTTTAGACACCAGGTTGATCGCAAT
>Ga0068855_100001082_pt1 | contig 33864 bp, 31 predicted proteins | sample KBSCornC52_FD_66592 | JGI IMG/M metagenome (GOLD analysis project Ga0068855, IMG submission 66592) | Corn rhizosphere microbial communities from Kellogg Biological Station, Michigan, USA - KBS Corn C5-2 | ecosystem: Host-associated > Plants > Roots > Rhizosphere > Soil ...
CTGAGCTGGATATGGCCCATCTCGGCCTCGTCCTTGAGGTCCCAGAGGCTGGTGTGGACCGGCTGCTCGCTCAGAGCGGCGAGTGTCATCGCGGTGACGAACTGGGCACCGCCGGCGGTCAGCACGCAGCGCACCACATGCCCTTCGGCCCGCAGCAGCCGGATCAGCTCACAGGCCTTGTAGGCGGCGATGCCGCCGCCGACGATCAGGAGGATGCGCTTCTGTGCCATCGCGCGCCTAAATGGCCTTCCTGCGCCAAGGAGTCGAGCCGGGGGCAGATTCCGGCTGGATCAGCGCTGAGTCGGGTGACTACAGCTGGCGGCCGACGGCGGCGGGAAATGGCCGCCGAAAACAAGGAGCCGGCCGGAGATGGATCTCAAGCCAATACATATCGTCGACACGCTGGCGGTGACGCCGGACAAGCAGATGGCGCTGCTCAAGCTGCTCAAGGAAGAGGGCATTCCAGTGATGGAGAAGGCCGGGCTCGAGCTGGTCGGCTGCTATTCGACCGCGCCAAGCCTTGGCGAGGAGGTGCTGATCCAGGTGACCTGGAAATGCGCCGATCATGCGACCTTCAACCTGATGCGCAAGGAATTCGTCACCGATCTCGATTGGTGGGCCTATTCCGAAAAGGCGTCGAAGCTCTGGCACGGCGGCACCCGCCGTTTCTTCTACCCCGCGCCTCTGGAGGAAGTGGCATGACGATGCTCCGCCGCTACGAGATCTATTCGGTCGATCCCAATGCCCCCAAGGATCTGCTCGCGCGCATGGATGAATCCATGCGCCATGCCCAGCGCTGGATTCCCGAGGTGCTGCATTCCGCGATCGGGATGAACAAATCGCCCGTCGGCCTGCACTTCGTCTGGGAACATGGCTACGAAGATTCGGAAGCCTACAAGCGCTACATGGTCCACCCGTTCCACGCGAACGTCTATGACCGCTATCTGCTCAACGACAGCCCGGAGCGGCTGGTCACCAACAATCCCTATGATGTCGGCCTGGTCGGCTTCAACGTCGAGGGGCCGCAATATTTTCTGCCCTCGGGCTATGCCCGCCGTGTCGTGATGGCGCGGTTGAAGAAGGGCACCGAGGATGCCTTCAGGGCGCTCACCGAAAAGGAGAAGGCGGCCAATCCCAAGATGGTCCTGTCGCTGCTCGCCGAGAATACATTCGGCACGCGCTGGATGGACGGCGTCACCAAGATGCTCGACGACACCACCTACAGCCATATCTGGGAGCAGGGCTACAAGACGCTCGCCGATGCCGAGGCGGCGAGCACCGCCTGGCAGAAAGAGGCGGCCGACATGATCGAGGACGGCAAGATGATCGAGCTGTGGTACGAGCTCGAGACCGGCCACGGCTATGACAATGACGCCGCTGCGGCGATGCGCTCACATGGCCTGGAGCACGCCTAACATTACCACGGCTCCGATGACGGCGGCGGCAAGCGCGATCACGACATAGCGCCAGCCGCCGCCGATGCGGACGATCTCGATCTCCGGCAAGGGCGGCGGCGGGGGCGCCGCGCCTGGCAGCGGAAAGCGCGCATCGATCCGGCGGATCAGATCGGGTAGCGCCGCGAGCGTGCGGAGAAGCTGCAGCAGCCGCTCGGCGATCGCCGCTTCGGGACCGAGCTCGTCGCGCAGCCATTCGCCGACATAGGGTTCGGCCGTCTCCCACATGTTGATGTCGGGATCGAGCGAGGTGGCGACACCCTCGACCATCACCATCGTCTTCTGCAGCAGCAGCAGATGCGGCTGGGTCGGCATGTCGAAATCGCGGGTGATGGCGAACAGTCCGTCGAGCATCTGGCCGACCGAGATCTCCTTGACCGGCAAGCCGCGGATCGGCTCGCCGACCGCGCGCAGCGCCGTGGTGAACTCGGCGAGATTGTGATGCGGCGGAACATAGCCCGCCTCGAAATGGATCTCGGCGACGCGCGCGTAATTGCCGGTGATCAGGCCGTGGATGATCTCGGCGAGCCACAGCCGCGCGCGGCGGTCGACCCGCCCCATGATGCCGAAGTCGATCGCGGCGAGCCGTCCGTCGGCCAGGACGAAGAGATTGCCATGGTGAAGATCGGCGTGGAAGAAGCCGGTGCCGATGCTCTGGCGCAGAAAGGCGCGCACCAGCCGGGCCGCGAGCAGCTTCGGGTCATGGCCTGCGGCGATCAGCGCCGCGCGGTCGCCGAGCTTGGCGCCGTCGATCCATTCGAGCGTCATCACCCGCCGCGCGGTCCGGCTCCAGTCGATCGCCGGCACGACGAACTCGGGCTCGGCCCGCATCCCTTCAGCCAGCTCCGACGCCGAGGCGGCCTCGCGGCGCAGGTCGAGCTCGCGCATCGTCCATTGCTTGAACGTCGCAATCACCTGGCGCGGTCGCAGCCGGGCAATCTCGCCGCCGAGCGCCTCCACCTGCGCCGCCGCCCATTCATAGGTGTCGATCGCCCGGGCGAATTCCTGCTCGATGCCAGGCCGCAGCACTTTGACCGCGACCGCGCGGCCGTCGGCGGTCACGGCGCGATGGACCTGAGCGATCGAGGCGGCGCCGACCGGCACCGGATCGATGCTGGCAAAGGCCTCGTCGAGCGGGCGTTCGAGCCCGGCTTCAATCGCCTGGCGAATCGCCGGGAAGGCGACGGGCGGTAGCGCGTCCTGCAGCCGCATCAGATCGCGGGCAGCGGCTTCGCCGATCACATCGGGCCGCGTCGCCAATGCCTGGCCAAGCTTGATCGCGGCCGGCCCGATCGCCTCGAAGGCATCGGCATAGCGTGGCGTCTTCGGCACCGGCGCCCCGAACCGCGCCAATTTGATCAGCCGGCGGATGCGGTCGGGCGTCAGCGGGTCGCGTTCGATGCCGCGCAGCGCACCGTGGCGCGCAAGCGTGCGGGCCCAGCGCATCAGCCGCCAGACATGGACGCGACTGCTGGTCAAATTTTCCAGCCACTGTGGATAGCGACGAGGCCGCCAAGGATTGGCTCGGCCTTTACCTGGGCAAAGCCGGCGGCGGCGATCATCGCCGCGAATTCGCTCATCGGCGGGAAGCGGCGGATCGACTCGACGAGATAGCGATAGCTCTCCTCGTCATGCGCGACATGCTTGCCGATCCGCGGCACGATGGTCGTCGCATAGCGCTGATAGATCTCGCCGAAGCCGGGCCATTCAGTGGTCGAGAACTCCATGCAGAAGAAGCGTCCGCCGCGCCTCAGCACGCGATGCGCCTCGGCCAGCGCGCGCTCGATATGGGTGACGTTCCTGATGCCGAAGGCGATGGTGTAGGCGTCGAAGCTGCGATCGCCGAAGGACAGCGCCTCGGCATTCTGCTCGGTCCAGCTCAGTCCCGCGATGCCGCGTTTCGCCGCGCGCTGCTGACCGACTTCGAGCATTGCCGGATTGATGTCGGCGACGGTCACCGTCGCGCCGACCTTCGCCAGACGAAAGGCGACGTCGCCGGTGCCGCCCGCCATGTCGAGAATCGCCTCGCCCTCGCGCGGGCGGACGCGGCGGACAAAATGGTCCTTCCACAGTCGGTGGAGGCCGCCCGACATCAGATCGTTCATCAGGTCATAGCGCCTGGCGACGCTGGTGAAGACCGCGCCGACACGCTCGGTTTTCTCGGCCGGGGAGACGGTCTGGTCGCCGAAGGATGTCTCGTGGCTCATCGGCGAGCGTCTAGCAGGGCTTGAGCCGGCTGGTCACCCGACATATCGCGTTGGGATGCCCGAGCTTCCTGAGGTCGAGACGACGGTGCGCGGCCTTCGCCAGGTGCTCGAAGGCCAGCTGCTGACGCATGTCGAGCCGCGCCGCGCCGATTTGCGCCGCGCGATTCCCGTCGATCTCCGCCAGCGCCTGACCGGCGCACGCGTCACCGGACTTGGCCGGCGTGCGAAATACGGACTGATCGAAACCGATCGCGGCGACACTTTGATCTTCCACCTCGGCATGTCCGGCCGCTGGCGCGTCGATCCGCCGGAGATCGCCAAGCATGATCATCTGCTGATCGAGACCGGGGAGGGGAGACGCCTCGCGCTGCACGACCCGCGCCGCTTCGGCTCGCTCGATCTCGTCGCGAGCGATGAGCTGGCGCGTTTCACGCCCTTCGTCGGCCTGGGTCCCGAACCTCTCGGACCGGAGCTGACCGCCGCGCATCTCACGGCTAAGTTCGAAGGGCGGATCGCGCCAATAAAGCCGTTGCTGCTCGACCAGCGAATCGTTGCCGGCCTCGGCAACATCTATGTCTGCGAGGCGCTCAATATCGCCGGTATCGCGCCGGGTCGCCCGGCCGGCGCCATTTCGCGCGCGCGCCTCGAGCGATTGGTGCCGGCGATTCGCGGCGTGCTCGAGGCGGCGATCTCCGCGGGCGGGTCGACCTTGCGCGACTTCGCTCAGCCCGATGGCGAACTTGGTTATTTCGCCAGCCAGTTCCGCGTTTATGGTCGCGAAGGCGAGCCATGCCCATGCGGCGGCACGGTTAAGCGGCGCGTCGACGGTGGCCGCTCGACGTTTCACTGTGTCCGCTGTCAGCGGTAGCTCTTGGCGAAGTGCGCGGAAGGGCGCACTTCGATTGCGGCACCGGCCCGCTCCCCCACCCGGCCACCCAACGGCAGGATCATATGGGTGGCCGGGTGGGGGAGCGGGCTGGAACAGTCACGCGCGCCGAAGCGCGCCAAAGACGCTAAGCGGTTGACCCGGCTAGTACGGCTCGCGTAGAGAGCGCCGCTTCCCGCGCCGGGTGACCGTGCGCGGCTCACCCTTTTTGATCGCGACTGAGGAAACACATGGCGAATACGCCCCAGGCCAAGAAACGGATTCGGCGCAACAACCGTCGCGCAGTGATCAACGGCGCGCGGGTCGGCCGCATCCGGACCTTCATCAAGAAGGTCGAATCGGCCCTGGACGCCGGCGACAAGTCGGCGGCGAGCACGGCGCTCGCGGCGGCTCAGCCGGAGCTCGCGCGCGGTGTCGCCAAGGGGGTGCTGCATGCCAATACCGCGTCGCGCAAATTCGCCCGGCTGACCAAGCGAGTCGCCGCGCTCGGCTGACTCTTTGTCGCCGCTTCGCGGTCCAAAAAAGCGCCCGCCGGTCAACCCGGCGGGCGCTTTTTTGTCCACAGGCTGGCGGGGATTTGCGTCAACTGGCGGGAATTACGTGATTCGCGGTTAATTTCTCCAGAAGGGCCACCATAAGTATTTATAATACCATCAAAAAACCGGAAAATGGCGGTTCCGCGTATGTCAACGAAAATATTTCAACTGCGTGACGAATAGTCTGCTTGATCGACTCCGACCAAGGTTTCAAATGGTGCGGTAGCGGTCGCCAAACCGGCCGCTGCAAAAAGCAAGAACGACCAATCGATGGCCGGGGCGCTGCGCGCTCGGGAGCGGGAGATCGTTGCCGGTTAAGTCGTCGGATGCTGGGGGGCGGAGTGCGAACAGACGCGACCGAAGACAGTTCCGTTATTGGTATTGAGTCCGATCCCTTTGCCGCTGCCTGGACACTGATCCGTGAGGGTCTGCGACAGGATTGCGGCGCGCGGACGTTCGACAGCTGGTTGCGGCCGATCGAGCTGATCAGCTTCGACGAGGCCGACTCGACGATCCAGCTCGGGCTGCCGAGCCAGTTCATGGCGGATTGGGTCAAGAGCCACTATGCTGACCGGCTGCTGCTCGCCTGGCGCCATGCGCTGCCGCAGGTGAGGCGGGTATCGATCGGCACCTCGGGCAACGCGATGCGTGTCCTTGAAACGCCGGCGGCCGCGCAGGCCAAGGCCGTGCCCTTGGCGGTGCAGGCGGAGAGCCCGGCCGCCGCGCCGCTTCTCGGCGCTGCGCTCGACCCGCGCTACACATTCGAGAGCTTCGTCGTCGGCAAGGCCAATGAAGTCGCCTATAATGCCGCCCGCGCGGTCGCCGACGGCGGCGCGGTGACGTTCAATCCGCTCTTCCTCCATGGCGGCACCGGGCTTGGCAAAACCCATTTGATGCATGCGATCGGTCAGGAGTTCGCCCGCATCCAGCCGGGCGCCAAGGTCGCCTATATGTCGGCCGAGAAGTTCATGGTCGAATTCGTCACCGCGATGCGGGCGAAGGACACTTTGAGCTTCAAGCAGCGGCTGCGCTCGGCCGATCTGCTGATGATCGACGACGTCCAGTTTATCGCCGGCAAGGACTCCACCCAGGAGGAGTTCTTCCACACGATGAACGAGATCATCTCGGCCGGAAAGCGGCTGGTGATCACCGCCGATCGCTCGCCGCAGAATCTCGAGGGAATCGAAAGCCGGATCCTGTCGCGGCTGTCCTGGGGGTTGGTCGCCGACGTCAACCCGGCCGATTACGAGCTCCGCCTCAACATCGTCCACATGAAGCTGGCGATGATGCCGGGCGCCAAGATCCCCGAGGATGTCATTGATTTCCTTGCCCGTCGGATCACCTCGAACATCCGCGAGCTGGAAGGGGCGCTGAACCGGGTCGCTGCCTATGCGCTGCTCAGCGGCAAGGCGATCGATCTCGATTTTGCCCAGCAGACGCTGGCCGATGTGTTGCGCGCCAATGAGCGCCGGGTGTCGATCGACGAGATCCAGCGCAAGGTCGCCGAGCATTTCCGCATTCGCCAGTCCGAGATGACCTCGGCCCGGCGCGCGCGGGAGGTCGCGCGTCCGCGCCAGGTTGCGATGTACCTCGCCAAGCAGCTGACGCCGCGCTCGCTGCCCGAGATCGGCCGGCGGTTCGGTGGGCGCGATCATACGACCGTGATCCATGCGGTGCGCCAGATCGAGAAGCTGAGGCGCGACGACGCCGAGCTCGATCAGGACATCCGGCTGCTGATGCGTCAGCTCGAAGGCTGAGACATCATCTGAAGAACGCGCATCAGCTTACTTGCTGAGCGCGTTCTCCAATGGCCTAGCCCCGGCCCTTTGGCGGCGGCGGGACGGTCACCTTGACCGTCTCGCCCGAACGGCCCGGGAAGTTGGTGAACATCGCCTCGACGAGGTTCGGCACCAGCTTGGTCAGATCGTCGCCGGTCGAGGTCGTCTTGGCATGGCCTTCGAACAGCCGCTGGTTATCCGCGGTGCGGCTGATCGTCATGTCGAGGAAGCTGTCGTAGATCGTGTAGCTGCTGACCTCGGGACCCCAGCCGCCCCAGCCCCAGCCAGGACCCCAGCCGCCCCAGCCACCCCAGTAGCCGCGGTGCCAACCGCCCCAGCCGCCCCAGCCCCAGCCGGGACCCCAGCCGCCGCCCCAGGTCTCGACCTTCTCGCGGGCATTGCCGACGCCATAGTCGAGCCGGACGAGGAGGGTGGCCGAGCGTGGATCATCCGCGCGAGTGTAGCCCAGCGCCGAGAGCTTCTGGCTGACGTAGCCCGCGTATTGGCTGAATTCGATCCCGCCCTGCATCTGCGCATCCTGGGCCTGGATGACGAAGCTCTGGCCCTGCGGGGCGGGCATCGTCTGAAAGCGAGCGACATCGGCGCGAAACGGTGTCGCGCAAGCGGACAGGGCCAGCAGCGCGACGGGCGCGGCGAGCAGTGTGATCTTCCTGGTGAAAGACATGATTTAACGCCTCCCCGAATTCACCGCGAACTCGGCTTCGCCGAGCGTGCGGCGCGCGCCGTGAACGACGGTTGAACACGCCAGACGCTCGGTCTGCCGCATGAGTACCCTTCACATAGTCCCAAGTTCACCAGGCGCATAGCCCAAGTGCTTGATGCGCCGCAGCAAGCGTCGGCTCGGCCAGGCTGCGGGCGCGGGCGGCGCCATCCTCGAGCATGCCGTCGATCCGGGCTGGATCGGCGGCAAAGTCGCGCAGGCGACGCGCGATCGGGTCGAGCTCAGCGACCAGCAGGTCGGCCAGCGCCGGCTTGAACTGGCCGAAGCCCTGGCCGGCGAAGCGGGCGAGGACCTGGGCGGGGGTCTCGTTGGCCAGGACGGCATAGATCGTGATCAGGTTGCGCGCCTCGGGCCGGCCTTCCAGCCCGGCCGGATCATCCGGGATCGGGGCGGGGTCGGTCTTCGCCTTGCGGATCTTTTGCGAGATCGCGTCGGCATCGTCGGTCAGGTTGATCCGGCTCATGTCGGATGGGTCGGACTTGGACATCTTGGCCGAGCCGTCGCGCAGGGACAGGATGCGCGCCGCTTCCTTGCCGATCATTGGCTCGGGCAGGCGAAACAGCTCGACGCCGGTGTCGTTGTTGAACTTGGTGGCTATGTCGCGGGCGAGCTCGAGGTGCTGCTTTTGATCCTCGCCGACCGGAACATGCGTCGCTTGGTAGAGCAGAACGTCAGCCGCCTGCAGCACCGGATAGGCGTATTGGCCGACGCTGGCGCCCTCGCGGTCCTTGCCGGCCTTGTCCTTGAACTGGGTCATGCGGTTGAGCCAGCCGACCCGGGCGATGCAGTTCAGCAACCACGCAAGCTGCGGGTGCGCCGGCACCCGCGCCTGGTTGAAGAGGATCGACTTCTCCGGATCGATGCCGGCCGCGAGGAGGGCAGCCGCCATCGTCCGCGTGTTGGCGGTCAGCGCTGCCGCGTCGATATCGGCGGTGATCGCGTGCAGATCGGCGAGGAAGAACAGGCACTGGCCGCCTTCGGCCGCGACCTCGTCCTGCATCCGCACCCAGTTGCGGATCGCCCCGAGATAGTTGCCGAGGTGGAGGTTGCCGGTTGGCTGGATGCCCGAGACGACGCGTTTGTCCATGATGCTCGCCGCTGTCGCCGCGCCGGGCGCCGGCGTCAAGCGCGGGGCGTGCGGCGGAACTGGTTAAGCGTCTCGCGCACGGACAGCGCGCCGATCGCGATCGCGACCGCGAAATAGACCCCGGCGCCGATCGCCAGCAGCACCGCCATCGCGAGGATGCGGGTGGCCCAGCCGGTCGTCAGCCAGGGCGTGATCCAGGGGCCGAGCAGCCACAGCACGGCGGTCATCACCAGCGTCGCCACCGCGATCCGGATGCTGGTTCGCGCCAGCCGCGCGTCGATCGCGAAATGGCCACGGCGGCGTAGCGTCCAATAGAGCAGGGCGGCGTTGACCCAGGCGGAGATCGCGGTCGACAGCGCGAGTCCGACATGCGCCATCGGCCAGATCAGCGCGAGGTTGAGCGCGAGATTGACCAGCATCGCCAGGATCGCGATCCGCACTGGCGTGCGCGTGTCGGCGCGGGCGTAGAAGCCCGGGGTCAGCACCTTGATCAGCACATAGGCGGGCAGGCCGAGCGAGAAGGCGGTCAGCGCCTCGGCGCTGGCGATCGTGTCGCGCGCGTCGAACGCGCCATGCTGGAGCAGCGCCTGGATGATCGGAAAGGCGCTGACCATCAGCGCGGCGGCGGCCGGCAGGGTGAGGATCAGGACCAGCTCGATCGCACGGTTCTGCGTGCGCGTCGCGGCGGCCTCGTCGTCGCTCGCAATCTGGCGCGACAGCGAGGGCAGGATCGCGGTGCCGACGCCGATCCCGACCAGGCCGAGCGGCAGCTGGTTCAGCCGGTCGGCGTAATAGAGGTAGCTGACCGAGCCCTGCTCGAGGAAACGCGCGGCGAGTGCGGTCGAGATGACCAGGTTGAACTGGACCGCGCCGGCGCCGACCGCGGCCGGCCAGATCACCCGCAGCAGCTCGCGCACCTCCGGGCTCAGCCGCGGCATGCGCAGGCGGAGATGCACCCCGGCGCGGTGGCAGGCCCAGATCAGCCAGAGAAACTGGAGGATGCCCGAGACGGTCACCGCGACCGATTGGGTGCGGGCGGTGTCGATCTGGTCATGGCCGCGGAAGAACAGCAGGCCGACGATCAGGCAGAGGTTGAGCAGGATCGGCGCGGCGGCATTGACCCAGAAGCGGTCGAGCGAATTGAGAATGCCGCCGAGCAGCGAGGTCAGCGAGATCAGCATCAGATAGGGGAAGGTGATGCGGGTGAACTCGGTCGCCAGCCGGTATTTCTCCGGGCTGGCGTCCTGGAAGCCGCCGGTCATCGCCCAGACAACTGGACCGGCCGCCGCCATCATCAGCGCGGTGAACAGCAGCAGCACCGGCGCTAGCACGGACAGCACGTCCTCGGCGAAGGCGACGCCGGTTGCGAGGCCGCCGCCGTCGCGCGCCAGCCGGCGATTGAAGGCCGGGACGAAAGCCGAGGCGAAAGCGCCCTCGGCGAACAGGGCGCGGAACAGATTGGGCAGGCGGAAGGCGATCAGAAAAGCGTCCGAGGCGAAGCCGGCGCCGACGAAGCGCGCCATCAGCATGTCGCGGGCGAAGCCGAGGATGCGGCTGACCAGGGTCAGCGCGCCGATCGTCGCGGAATTGCGGACCAGGCTCATCGCGAGTGTGGCGCTGGCGGACAAGTCAGGGCAGGGCGCATGACGGCGCGGGCTGGATCAGCCATGCGCCGGACGCTGCGCCCCCCGATCAGCCGCTCAGGCGTGGCCGATGATCCCGGAATTCTCGTCGGTCGCCTGGGCCTGGGCGAGATACATCGCGCCGAAGTCGATCGGATCGATCAGCAGCGGCGGGAAGCCGCCATCGCGGATCACGTCGGCGATCACTCGGCGGGCGAAGGGAAACAGCAGCCGCGGCGCTTCGGCGAAGAGGAAGGGGTGGAGCTGCTCCTCCGGGACGTTGCGGATGGCGAACAGCCCGGCATAGAGGAGCTCGACCTGGAAGGCTGCGCCTTCATCGGACTGGGCCTTGACGTCGACCTTCAGCGAGACCTCGTAGAGCTCGTCGCCGACATTCTGCGAGGCGATGTTGAACTGAACGTCGATGCGCGGCTGGCTCTGCCACTGATAGACCGCGGGCGCGTTCGGATTCTCGAACGAGAGGTCCTTGACGTACTGTGTCAGCAGTCCCGCCTGAGGTGCGCCGTCTTCGCCAAAGCTGACGCCGTCCGGCATCGCACCACCTTCATCTTCGGCCATCGTCCACTCCGTTCGTGAAGCCGCCGCGCTAGCAGGGCGACCTTACAGGCGCAACCGCGACAAATGTACTCGGTTGCGCCTGGCTGCGCGATTTCGCGCATAGCGGGCTGGAACAGCCTGAACCGCGCGATTTCGCGCGCTTCCGGACAATGCCTCAGTCGTCGAGCCGATAGAGGTCGATCGCGGTGCCGCCCAGGATCTTGCGCGCGTCATCCTCGCTGACGGCGTCGACCACCGACATCATCGCATCCCAATTATAGCCGTAGGTGCTCTCGTTGTGCGGATAGTCGCCCGCCCACATCAGCCGGTCGGCGCCGATATAGTCGATCAGCGAGAGGCCGAGCAGGTCGTTCTGGAAGGTCGCATAGCAATGGTCGCGCCAATACTCGCTCGGCCGGCGCTGCGGAATCAGATCGAGCCCGGTATAATGGACGTCGAGGATCGCCTCGGCATCCTGCAGCGCCGTCGGGATCCACGGCAGGCCGCCTTCGGCGAAGACGATCCTGAGATTGGGATGCCGGTCGAACACGCCGCCGAACACCAGCTCGCCGAATGCCTTGCGGAACGGGCTCATGGTGATCATCAGCGATGAGCCGACTGAACCGCGACCGAACAGCGAGACATTTTCGCCGACATGGAAGCTTACTGGCAGGCCGGCATCGGCGACCACGCTCCAGAAGGCGTCCATCTCGCTGCCGCCATAGCTGATCGGCATGCCGTCGGGACGTTTGCCGGGATTCATCGACGGCACCATGAAAGTGCGCAGGCCGAGATCGACGATTTGCTGCATCGCGCGTTCCGCCGCCGCCGGCTCCCACCAGTTGCTGAACACGCCGACGCCGTAATAACGGCCCGGCCGCTCCTTGCCGACTTCGGCGATATATTCGTTATAGGTCCGGTAGACCTGCTCCTGCAGCTCGAGATCGGGGTTGCGGATGAAGCCGATCAGGCTGTGCGGGTAGAGCAGCTCCTTTTCGACGCCCTCGGCATCGAGGTCGCGGTTGCGCAGCGCCATGTCCCAGGCCCCAGCGCCGACCGTCTGGACCAGATAGGACTTGATCCGCTCTTCCATCGCCGTCGCTTCGAGGTCGCTCGGCTTGCCGACCTGGATCGAGCCGAGATGCCAATAGCCGTCGAACCAGACCTCAGGCGCTTTGTCCTTCATTGCCTCGGGGAAGCGCTCGACGAAGATATTCTCGCAGATCTCCCAATGGCCGTCGGCCGAGACCACCCGCGTGCCGGCCGGCAGCATCTGCTCGGTGCGATGTTGCGGCCCCCGGAAGTTGGCCGAGCCCCGATCCTTGACGATCGGGTTCTCCAGGGTCACCAGCGGCACGCGCCTGGCCGAAGCGCGCTCGATGACCGACGCGTCGTCCGGGGTGAACAGCGACATCAATGCCTCCTCGATCCGGGTTACGCGGTCGCTTGCAGGACAGCGTTAACGGATGAGTGACCATAATAGCACGACAATCGGGCGTAATCACCGCTGGAATGAACAAACCGGCTCCGTCATGCATTTGAAAGCGTCCGCCGACGCGCTTATGTAGAGGTTAATGACCGCCGAAGGCGGAGGAGTAGCGCCGAATGCATGTCGAAATCATCGTGCTGGCATTGATCGCATTCTTCGTCGGATTGCGGCTGGTCAGCGTGCTCGGTCGGCGGACCGGTCACGAGCAGCCGATCGCCCGTCCGGTCGACGGCGTCGCCGCGCCGCAGCCGGTTTCGGCGCCGGTCGCGCTGTCGCGCGCCGACCCGATCAATCCGCTCGACGAGGCGCTCGATCCGCGCGCAATCGACGGTATCCGCGCGATCGTCGCGGCCGACCCGAGCTTCGATCTCGGCCGCTTCCTCGAGGGCGCCAAATCCGCCTATCAGATGACGCTCGAGGCCTTTTGGGAAGGCGACGAAGAAGAGCTCTCGCGGCTGGCCGACGATGAGGTGAAGGACGCCTTCTCCCATGCCATCGCCGGTCGCAAGGCCTCCGGCCATCGCTTCGAAAACCGGCTGGTCGGGATCGATCGCGCGGTCGTCGAGGCCGCTCGCCTTGAGGGGCAAATGGCGCTGATCACCGTCCGCTTCGATGCCGACATCGCCGCCGTGACCCGCGACGCCGAGGACAATGTCGTCGCCGGCTCGACCAGCGACGCGGTTCAGACCCATGACGTCTGGACCTTCAGCCGCCATGTTCGCGCGGACGATCCAAACTGGATTCTCGTCGAAACCGACGAAGCCGCGTGATCCGGGCCACGTTGACCGCGGTCGCCGCGGTTCTGGCTCTCGTCTCCTGCTCGACGGCGCAGACCCTGCCGCCTAGCCACGGCACGGCGACCGCGCCGCCGCCGATCAAGGTGACGCCGAAGAACGCGCTCTCGCTCGGCGTCGCCGCTGGTCCCGGCATCGCCACGCTGATCACCAGCAAGGCGCGTGCCGGCAATGCGCTTGCCGCCTTTCGTGCCTCCTGCCGCTCCCTGCTCAAGCGGAGCGACGTCAGCGGGCTGACCCGCCCACAGGATTGGCAGCCGGCCTGCGACGCGGCGGCCAGGGCGAAATGGCTCGATGCGATCCCCTTTTTCCAGCAATGGTTCGAGGCGGCGGTGGTCGGCGACGGCCAGAGTCTCGCGACCGGCTATTTCGAGCCGGAGATCGCCGCCTCGCTGAGCCCGGCGCCGGGCTATGCCGCGCCGATCTATCGCCGCCCGGGCGATCTGATCGGTGTCGATCTCGGCCAGTTCTCGACCGATCTTCAGGGCAAGCGCATCCGCGGCCGCCTCTCGGGCACGTCGCTCGTGCCCTATTTCGACCGCTCGCAGATCCTCGATGGCATGCTTGCCGGCAAGAATCTCGAGCTCGCCTGGGCGGCCGATCCGATCGAGCTGTTCTTCCTCCAGATCCAGGGCTCCGGCCGGCTGCGCCTGCCCGACGGCTCGGTGATTCAGATCGGCTATGACGATCAGAATGGTCGCGATTACGTCGGAATCGGCAAGCTGCTCCTCCAGCGCGGCGTGCTCCAGCCCGGCCAGGCGACGATGCAGGGGATCATCGACTGGCTGCGCGCCAACCCCGACCAGGCCGGCGCGATCATGCGCGAGAACAAGAGCTATGTATTCTTCAAGCGGCTGACCGGCCCCGGCCCGCTCGGCGCGATGGGCATCGCGCTGACGCCTGAGGGCAGCGTTGCGGTCGATCCGGCCTATGTGCCGCTTGGCGCCCCGATCTGGCTGACGATGGACAATCCTGACGCCAACGGGGTCTGGGTCGCGCAGGATACCGGCGGGGCGATCAAAGGTGCCAATCGCGTCGACACATTCTGGGGCGCGGGCGATCAGGCACGGATCACCGCCGGCGGCATGACCGCGCGCGGCAGCGCCGTCCTGCTCTTACCGCGCGGCACCCTGGCGCGATTGGGCCGCTGAGCGATGTCGGGTCGGGGGCTCCGCCCTGACGAGCAGGCGCTCTGGGACCGCGTCGCACGGAGCGTTCGCCCGCTGGTGCGCGATCGTCCGTCCCCGGCTGCACCGGTGGTGCCGACGGTGCCGACACAGCAGCAGCGGCCGAGCGCGTCACGAGCGGTCCCGCAGACGTCGGTGCCCGCGCGCGCGCCGGGCGGCACCCTCGACGGGAGCTGGGATCGCGCGCTGCGGCGGGGCGGGGTTGTCCCCGAGATGGTGATCGATCTGCATGGCCATACGCTGGCCGCAGCCCATGCCGCGCTCGATCACGGCCTCGAGCGTGCGATTGCCGAGGGCGCGCGCGTGATCCTTCTGGTCACCGGCCGCGCTCCGCGCGAAGGCGGTCGCCGCGGGATCATCCATGCCTCGTTTCGCGACTGGCTTGCAGGCTCGCGTCATGCGCGGCGGATTGCGGCGGTGCGCCCGGCCCATCCTCGTCATGGGGGAACCGGCGCATTCTATTTGGTGCTTCGCCGCAGCCGGGCCAAATCCTAATCATCTCTTAATATCTGGCCCCGATAGCCAGCGGCTCGGTCGAGTTCGCGCGCGCCCGCGCGAGCGCCGATTCAGCGGCTAGGGCGTCGTTCGGAGCGATGGGGCAGCGGTCTTACAGTCAACGGATGGCGGCGCTCGCCATGACCGTCGGGCTGTGCCTGTTTCTGTTCGGACTGGTCGCCGGCCATGGCGTCGGCGGCAACTACCGGCTCGTCACGGTTGCGATCCTCGGTGCGGTTTGCGCGGTGGCGCTTTGGATGTTCGTGCGGCGCACGCTGGAGCGAACCGGTGAGGCGGTCGATGCGATGACGCTGCGGCTGCAGGCAGCGGCGCGGGGTGATCTCGCTTCGCCATGTCCCTCCGAGGTGCGCGGCGCCTTACCCCAGCTCGCGACCGCCTTCGACGGGCTGATCGGCCAGGTCCAGGCCAATCTCGACGATGTCCATGCGCTGGCGATGTACGACGCCGTCACGGCGCTCCCCAATCGGCTCTATTTCCGCGGCGAGGCCGAGCGGGTGCTCGCCGAGACCCGCCCGGGCAGTCAGTCGGGGCTGTTCTTCATCGATCTCGACCGGTTCAAATCGGTCAACGACACGCTCGGCCATGCCTATGGCGACCAGCTGCTGGTGATGGTGGCGAACCGGCTCTCCGGCGTCGTCACCGCCGAGATCGGGCGGCGGGTCGCAGCGGCGCCGCTGATTGCGCGCCTCGCCGGCGACGAGTTCACCATCCTGATCGCCGAGATCAGCGAGGAGGAAGCGCGGCGTGTCTCGCGCCAGATGATCGCGGCGCTGACCGAACCCTTCGGCCTTGCCGGCAAATCCGTCGCGATCGGCGCTTCGATCGGCATTGCGATGTCGCCCGATCATGGCCGCGACCTGTCGACGCTGATGCGCGCGGCCGATATCGCGATGTATCATGCCAAGGATCGCGGCCGCGGCCAGGTTCAGTTCTACAGCGATACGCTCGCGCTCCAGATCGAGGACAAGCAGACCCTCGAGCGCTCACTGCGCGCGGCCGCGGCGGCCGGCGAGTTCGAGCTGGTGTTCCAGCCGCAGGTCAGCGCGATCGATGGGCAGCCGTTGGCGGTGGAGGCGCTGATCCGCTGGAACCACCCCGACAAGGGTCTGCAGCTGCCCGGTAATTTCATGGGTGTCGCCGAGGATTCCGGGATCAGCGTCGCGATCGGCGACTGGGTGATGGACAGCGTTGCCGGCACGATCGCGCGCTGGGCGGCGGCGGGGATGGACCAGCGCTTCGCCCTGAACGTCAGCCACCGCCAGCTCGGCCAGAGCGATTTCTGCGATCGGCTGATCGCGGCGCTGGATCGCGCCGGCGGCACGCTGTCGCTGGTCGAGATCGAGGTCGGCGAGAATGTCGTGATGCAGGCCGACGCTGGCGCGCTCGACGGACTCGCCCGGCTGCGAGCGCTCGGCGTCCGGGTGGCGATCGATAATTTCGGCACCGGCTACACCAATTTCGCCCGGCTGCGCGACATGCCGGTCGACCGGTTGAAGCTCGACCGCAGCCTGATCGTGGACATTGCCGATTCGTCCGACGCGCGAGCGGTTGCCCATGCGGTCGTCTCGCTGATGCACGGGCTCGGCTATGAAGTGGTCGCCGAAGGAGTCGAGAATTTGCGTCAGATCGAGGTTCTACGCGTGATCGGCTGCGATGCGATCCAGGGCCATGCCATCGCCAAGCCGATGGACGAGGTGGCGCTACGCCATTGGGCGCTCGAACGGCTGGACGGCCCGATCCGGCGCCGGCAGCTGCAGGGTGATGTCCAGGGCTAGGCAGGGGCCGGCAGAGCCAGCACCAGCCAGACCGTCTCGAGCAGCATCACCATGGCCACCGCGGCGGCGCTCCATAGCAGCCGGCGGCGAGGAGCGTCAGCGAGATCGGGCGCGGCGATCGCCAGCCCCAGCGCGGCCGACAGCATCGTCCACAGATTGTAGCGCAGATCGGGCGCGACGCTGACGATCCCATAGGCGCCACCGTAGAGCAGCGCCGATAGCGCCAGCGCCGTCACCGCGCCGCGGCAGCGGCAGGACGAGGCGAGGAGGATCAGCCCGGCGGCGACCACCATCCAGGTCGCGGGACGGCCGAGCGGAGAGGCGGCAAGCAGGCTCGCCGCGCGATAGACCGCGGTGGCGCCCGGTGAGGGACGATAGGCCAGACCGAGATTATTGGCCGGGGTCGTCATGATATAGATTGCGTCGTCGGGGACCTGGGCGACGAGAAAGCGCCAGTTGCGATCGAGATGCGCGAGGCGGTGGCGGAGCCAGGGCAGGGGGTCCTGGACGATTGCCGTCAGCCAGCTGCGCGTCAGCCGCCCGCCGGTCGCCGTCGCGAGATCGCCCTGGGCGTCGTCGCAATCCTCGCGATAGCGCGGATTGAATTGGGCCGGCGTGTAGCAGCGCGCGGTCAGCGCCACGCTCGCCGCGCGGGACATCGGTGGGATGCTGGCCTTGCCGCCGTGCGCGATGATGCCGGCAAGATCGAAGGTGACCAGCGAGATCATCGGATGGGTGCGGCGCGGGGCGAGCGCAACCTGATTGATCAGCCAGGTTGAAAGGCCCAGCAGGCCGAGCGCCAGAATGACGAGACCGCCCTGGCGCCATCGGGCGGCCTGCCGGCGATCGGCGATCACCCAGACGAGCAGGGGCGCTGCGGCGAAGACCGCGTTGAATCGCGTCGCCGCGGCGATGATCAGCAGGCCGGCGGCGATCAGTCGGGCGGGACGGCTGCCCTGAACGGTCAGCCCGACGGCGGCCAGGCAGCAGGCGGTGAGGAGCGAGTCCTTGATCACCGAGCCCATCTCACCAAAGGCGACCGGCATCGCCACGATCGCGATGACAGCAAGCGCGGCGCCCGGCCGATGGCGGCGGCGCAAGCCGTCCGCGAGCAGCAACGCCCCGCTCCAGTAGAGCAGGGCAAGCATGACGAGAAACGGCGCCTGGCCGGGCGCCAGCCAGCCAAGCTGGCGCCACAGGAACGCCATCACCGGCGGGTGCCAATCCTCGTAATGGCCGGAAATCGCCTGGGCATATTGCGACAGGCTGTCCGGCGTGATCACGCCCGGCCAGAAGATCAGCAGCTGAAGCACCGCCAGCACGGCGATGAGCAGGGGGATCAGCCCGGCGGGAAGAGGCGACAGCCGGTGCGCCTCAGGAGGCGACACGCCCGGTCCGTTCCAGCTTGCCCCAGCCGACCCGCGGACCGCGCAGCGCGGTGGTGATCGCCTTGAGCACGACATAATACATCACTTGACGATAACCGATCCGTTGCGGGATCAGCAGCCAGATGAGCCGCCACCGCTCGCGCCGCTCGAGCGCGAAAGCGACGACCCCCGAGAGCAGGTCGATCGTCGTGAACGCGACCCAATAGGTCGCCATCTTGGCGAGGTCGGTCTGGGTCTGATCCCAGCCATGCTCGTGGATCGATACCGCCGTGCCGATGATCGAGATGACCAGGGCAAGATCGATGACCGGCGAGATGGCGGCGAAGCCGATCTGGAACAAGGCGGCCTGCGGTAGACCGACGGTGGCCAGGCCGATCGGCCGGCCGTCGCGCAAGATGCCGCAATGCTTCCACAGGCACTGCAGGGTACCGAAGGCCCAGCGAAAGCGCTGCTTGGCCAGCGCCGCGAGGCTTTCCGGCGCTTCGGTCCAGGCGACCGCCGATTGGTCGTAGCGCACCTCCCAGCCCGCGCGCTGGATGGCGATGGTGAGATCCTGATCTTCGGCAAGCGTGTCGGCGGGATAGCCGCCGACCTGTCGCAGCGTTTCGGCGCGCCAGGCGCCGACCGCGCCCGGCACGACGGTGATCGCGTTCAGCCGGCCGAGCGCGCGGCGCTCGAGGTTCTGCGCCGTGACATATTCGAGCGCCTGGAACCGCGTCGTGAGGTTGATGCGGTTGCCGACCTTGGCGTTGCCGGCGACCGCGCCGATGGCGGGATCGGCGAACCAGCGTGTCAGCCGGGCGATCGTCGTCGACTCGAACTGGGTGTCGGCATCGAGCGAGACGATGACCTCGCCCCGCGCCATCGCGAGGCCGTGGTTGAGCGCGCGCGCCTTGCCGCCATTCTCGAGGCGAATGAGGCGCACCCGGGGATCCTCGCCAAAGGCGCGCTCGACGATGTCGCCGGTGCCGTCGCGCGAGCCATCGTCGATGACGATGACCTCGAGCCGCACCTGGTCACTCGCGAGCACGCGCCCGACCGAAGCCTCGATCACCCGCGCCTCGTTGAACGCCGGGATCAGCACCGAGACAAACCGTGCGGCATCGATCGGCGGACGCACACGCTTCGCTTCCCTGCGCGCTTGCGACAGGGCGAGACCGGCGAGAAACAGGGCGCGGAGGATGCCGAGAGAGATCGCGAGCGCGAACAGCCATCGCAGCATGATCACGATCGCCCCGAGCGCGCTGAACAGCGCCAGATCGGTCTGCGCGGCGAGGCGGTCGCTGCGGTCGAGCGGCGGCATGATCTGGCTGTGACTGAGCCCGGCCAGCGTCGAGATCGGCACGAATGTGTAGCCGCGGGCGCGCAAGCCGGTGATGATCGCGGGAAGCGCCTCGACCGTCTGGCTGCGGTCGCCGCCGGAGTCGTGCAGCAGCACGACATTGCCCGAGCGGTCGGGATCGTCGTCGGTGACCTGGGCGATGGTCTGGTCGATGATCTGCTGCGTGCCGGGGCGTTTCCAGTCGCCCGGATCGATATGCAGGCCGACGGAGAGATAGCCCAGCTTCTGGGCTTCCTCGATCGGCACGATCTCGTCTGCTGTCGTCGGCTCGGCATCGCCGAAATAGGGTGCGCGGAACAGGCGCATGGAGCGGCCGGTGAAGGCCTGGACGAGCCGCTGGGTGGCGTTGATCTCGAGCTCGGTCTCGCGTTCGGTGGCGAGCGCGAGATTGGGATGGGTGTAGGTGTGGTTGCCGATCTCATGGCCCTCGGCGACCTCGCGCTCCAGCAGCGAGCGTTCGGTCAGCGCATTCTCGCCGACGACGAAGAAGGTCGCCGGCACGTGATAGCGCTTCAGGATGTCGAGGATGGGCGGTGTCCAGTTCGGATCGGGGCCGTCGTCAAAGGTCAGCGCGATCATCTTCGGCCGCGATCCGGTCCGCTGGATGGCGTAGGGCAGCGGCAGGCTGACGAAGCTCTCGTCGACAATGAAGCGGTTGTGGTTGGTCCGGATCGCCCGCACGCCCTGCACCGGTGAGGCGGCGACGCGAAGGATCTCGCCCGTTCCCTCGATATCCACCTGGGTGCCCGCCGGCACCCGTGCGATGTCCTGGGGCGCGGGCAAGGCGCGATTGTCATTGCCGAAGATCTGCCAGACCGAGGGGTCTTCCGAGCCCAGGCGCCAGATCGCGATCGAGTCCAGCCCGGCGCTGCGCAAGGTCAGCATCTGATTGTAGAGCGCGGCGGCATCGGCGATCCAGACGTCGTGGCGCTTGCCATCCTCGATGTAGGAAAAGCTGGAATTGCCACTTTGGGTGTCGAACCGGGGCGTAGTGCCTGATTCATGGGCGCTGAGCCACGCATCCTCGACCGAGACGGCGTCGGCCGCCTCGCCCTTCGGCCAGTCATAGGCATAAGAGCCGAGGGCGATGATGAGCTTGTCGCGCGGCACGCCGGCGATGGTTTGGGCGACCGACCGCGCGAACCAGCTCTGCGATGCGATCGGACCGGGCGTGCCTTCCTGGTAATGCTCGTCATAGGCCATGATGAAGAGCTTGTCGGCGAGCTTGGCGAAAGCCCGCAGGTTCCAATCGTCATTGTCGACCGGCACCGCGATTGCGATCAGCCAGCCGCGTGGGGCAAAGCGCGCACGCGCCTCGCGCAGGAAGGTGAGATAATTGGGAAGGGCGCGAGCCGGCAGGTCTTCCAGATCGAAGGTGATGCCGCCGATCTGCTTGTCTCCAAAGGTCGTTTCGAGCTGATCGATCAGCCGCGCGCGCGCCTTCGGGTCGGCGAGGAGGGATGTCATGCCGGCGCTGTCCCAGCCGCCGTTGAGCGCATTCTGCACCATCGGCAGCACCAGCGGGCGATGGTTGGCGCGGGCGAGGATTCCGCGGCCGCGGGGGTCGTGGAAGCGGGTCACCTGATGTTGCGGCCCCGAAACCGAAATCAGTCCCGGCACCAGCCAGTCGAGTTCGTCCACATGGCGCGCCAGCGATGCAACGCTGGCATCGTCCCAAGGCGTGTAGAAGCCGACCGCGAGCGGTGCGGTGTTGCGCCCGCTGCCTCTGGCGCCGATCATCCAGCCGGCGCTGTGCAGCGCCTGGCGAAAGCCACGTCGGGCGGCGTGGGCAAGCTGGCCGACCTGGCCGCTGATCCCGTGCGGCGCCGGCCGGTCGGAGGCGAAGGGCAGCGCCGCCTGCGGCGATACCTGGAGGATCGAGGCGGCGAACAGGCCGGTCGCCAGCAGCAGCAAGGCGGCAAAGGCCAGGCTGGCGAGGGTAAAGCCCCGTCGCCTGCGGCCGGAGGCGTCGTAAAAGACCGGCTTGTCCTGCACCGCGACCTTTCTGTGAGACTGTCTATCGTAACAGCCGCGGCTGTTTAGGCGCTTCCCCCGAGGAAGTCAGCATCGCCCTCGGCCATCTGTCATGAACCGGATGCTAACGGCTGGACCCTAGGCCGGACTGCCCATATTGCAGTGCAACGCGGCGTTACGAGGGACATCTGATGCGAGTTGCAATGATCGGTTCGGGCTATGTCGGACTGGTCTCGGGTGCCTGTTTCGCCGACTTCGGGCATGAAGTGGTCTGCGTCGACAAGGCCGACGACAAGATCGCCGCGCTCAATGCCGGCCAGATGCCGATCTTCGAACCCGGGCTGGGCGATCTGGTCAGCGCCAATGTCGCCTCCGGACGTCTCAGCTTCGCCACCGAGCTTGCCCCGGCGGTCCGTGACGCCGACGCGGTATTCATCGCCGTCGGCACCCCTTCGCGGCGCGGCGACGGCCATGCTGACCTGAGCTATGTCTATGCCGCCGCGGCGGAAATCGCCGAGGCGCTCGATGGCTATACGGTGGTCATCACCAAATCGACCGTGCCGGTCGGGACCGGCGACGAGGTCGAGCGGATCATTCGCGCGACCAACCCGGATGCCGCCTTCGCGGTCGTTTCGAACCCGGAATTCCTGCGCGAGGGCGCGGCGATCGGCGATTTCAAGCGGCCCGATCGGATCGTCATCGGCAGCGAGGACGATCGCGCGATCGAGGTGATGCGCCAGATCTACCGCCCGCTCTATCTCAACGCCTCGCCGATCGTGGTGATGAGCCGGCGCGGGGCGGAGCTGACCAAATATGCCGCCAACGCCTTCCTTGCGACCAAGATCACCTTCATCAACGAGATCGCCGACCTCTGCGAGAAGGTCGGCGCCGATATCCAGGAGGTCTCGCGCGGGATCGGCCTCGACAATCGGATCGGGGCAAAATTCCTCCACGCCGGCCCCGGCTATGGCGGCTCCTGCTTTCCCAAGGATACGCTGGCGCTGCTCAAGACGTCGCAGGATTTTGATGCGCCGCAGCGGATCGTCGAGGCGGTCGTCGCGGTCAACGACAACCGCAAGCGGGCAATGGGGCGCAAGGTCATCCAGGCGATGGGCGGCGATGCTCGCGGCAAGACGGTCGCGGTGCTCGGGCTGACCTTCAAGCCGAACACCGACGACATGCGCGATTCTCCGGCGATTTCGGTGATTCGCGCGCTGCAGGATGCCGGCGCGACGATCCGCGCTTCCGATCCCGAAGGGGTCGAGCAGGCGAGGCTGGTGCTCGAGGACGTCGCCTATTTCACCGACCCCTATGAGGCGGTCGCCGGCGCCGATGCGCTGGCCATCGTCACCGAGTGGAACGCCTATCGCGCGCTCGACCTTGCCCGGGTGCGCACGCTGCTCAAGACGCCGGTGTTCGTCGACTTGCGCAACATCTATACGCCCGCGGAAGTGACCGACGCAGGCCTCGCCTATCACGGTGTCGGGCGCTGAGGAGTAGTTGATGACGACCCTGGTTACCGGCGCCGCGGGATTCATCGGCTTCAGCACCGTCATGCGGCTGCTCGGGCGTGGCGACGACGTCGTCGGCATCGACAATCTCAACGATTATTACAGCGTTCAGCTGAAGCGCGATCGGGTCGCGGCGCTGGAGCGTATCAACAGCGGCCAATTCCGCTTTATCGAGGTCGACTTCGCCGACCATCATATGCTCGAGGCGGCGCTGTCGGACGTGTCGATCGACCGGATCATCCATCTCGGCGCGCAGGCCGGGGTACGCTATTCGATCGAGAACCCGCGTGCCTATGTGCAGTCTAACCTCGTCGGCCACGTCAACCTGCTCGAACTCGCGCGTCACCGCCAGGTCGCGCATCTGGTCTACGCATCCTCGTCCTCTGTCTATGGCAGCAACGACACGTTGCCGTTTCGCGTCGAGGAGCGGGTCGACCATCCGCTGTCGCTCTATGCCGCGACCAAGAAATCAGACGAGCTGATGAGCGAGACCTACGCTCATCTCTATCGCCTGCCGCAGACCGGCTTGCGCTTCTTTACCGTCTACGGGCCCTGGGGCCGGCCCGACATGGCGATGTGGCTGTTCGCCGATGCGATCTTTGCCGGCCGGCCGATCAAGGTGTTCAACGGCGGCGATATGCGCCGCGACTTCACCTATGTCGACGACATCGTCACCGGCGTCGTCGCCTGCCTAGACAATCCTCCGCCCGACGACGGCGAAGAGAAGGCCGGCGGCAGTCGCTCGCCACACCGCCTCTACAATATCGGCAACCATCGCTCGGAAGAGCTCAATCACATGATCGAGCTGATCGAGCAGGCCTGCGGCAAGAAGGCGGTGCGCGATTATCAGCCGATGCAGCCCGGCGACGTGAAGGACACCTTCGCCGACATCTCGGCGATCCAGCGCGATCTCGGCTTCCAGCCGACCACGACCATCGACGTCGGCGTACCGCGCTTCGTCGACTGGTTCCGCAGCTACCACAGCCTCTAGGAGCGGGACATGAGCGAGCTGACACGCTGTCCCGTGCTGGTCACCGGTGGGGCGGGTTATATCGGCAGTCACACCGTGCTTGCCCTGCTCGATGCCGGCTGGCCGGTTGTGGTGATCGACAATCTCGTCACCGGCTTCCGCTGGGCGATCCCCGAGGCGGCGAGCTTCGTCGAGGGCGATGTCGGCGACGAGGCGCTGGTCGGGCGGACCATCGCCGAACAGGGCATCGGTGCGATCCTGCACTTTGCCGGCTCGGTGGTCGTGCCGGAATCGGTGACGGACCCGCTCAAATATTATCGCAACAACACCGGCAACAGCCGCGCCCTGCTGTCGGCCGCGGTTGCCGGCGGCGTGGGCCACTTCATCTTCTCGTCGACGGCGGCGACCTACGGCCTTCCCGAAACCGTGCCGGTTTCCGAGGACATGCCGAAGCAGCCGATCAATCCGTACGGCATGTCGAAGCTGATGACGGAGGCGATGCTCGCCGACGTCGCCGCGGCGCATCCGATGAACTATTGCGCGCTCCGCTATTTCAACGTCGCGGGCGCCGATCCCCAGGGCCGCTCCGGCCAATCAACCGCCGGCGCGACGCATCTCATCAAGGTGGCGGTCGAGGCGGCGACCGGCAAGCGCGACGGCGTCGCGGTGTTCGGCACCGACTATGCGACACCCGACGGCACCGGCGTGCGCGACTATATCCACGTCACCGATCTCGCCGCGGCGCACGTCGAGGCGCTCGAGGCGCTGATCGCCGAGCCCGGCCGCAGCCACACGCTGAACTGCGGCTATGGCCGCGGCTTTTCGGTGATGGAGGTGCTCGACGCGGTCGATCGCGTGACCAACCTCAAGCTCAACCGCCGGATCGAGCCGCGCCGCCCAGGCGATCCCGACACACTGATCGCGGACAACCGCCGAATCCTCGAGACCTTGCCCTGGCGGCCACGGCTCGACGATCTCGACGTAATCGTCGCCCATGCGCTCGCCTGGGAACGCTCGCTGGAACAACGCGGGGCGGCATGATTTCGCCGGTCCGCCTTATCCGTACGCGGCGTTTCAGCGACGATCGCGGCTGGTTCAGCGAAACTTTTCATGCGGCGAAATGGGCCGAGCAAGGTGTGACGGCCGATTTCGTCCAGGACAATCATTCGATGTCGGTGCCAGCCGGCACGATCCGGGGCATTCACTTTCAGATCCCGCCGCATGCCCAGGCCAAGCTGGTGCGCTGCCCCAAGGGCAGGATCATGGACTATGCGGTCGATCTCCGGCACGGCTCGCCGAGCTACGGCCGATATGTCGTGACGGAGTTGTCCGAGGAGAATGGCCTGCAGATGTTCGTGCCGATCGGATTCGGTCATGCGTTCATCACCCTCGAGCCCAATTCGGAGGTGATCTACAAAGTGTCCGACGTCTATGCGCCCGAGCTTGAACGTGGGATCCGCTGGGACGATCCCGACATCGCGATCGACTGGCCGCTCGCCGGCCAGCCGCCGACGCTGTCGGCCAAGGATCAGTCGTTACCGGCGCTTAACGCCTTTGCGAGCCCGTTCGACTATGACGGCAATCCACTGGGATCTTTGGAAGACTGAGCAGCATGCGGATTCTCGTGACCGGCGGCGCAGGATTTATCGGTTCGGCGCTCGTGCGTCACCTCATCGCCGAGAGCGAGCATGAGGTGCTGAACTACGACAAGCTCACCTATGCCGGACTGCTCTCGTCGCTGCGCGCGGTGGAGAACAATTCGCGCTACCGCTTCGTTCAGGGCGATATCTGCGATGCCGCCAAGGTGCGCGAGACGATCGACGGTTTTCGTCCACAGGTGATCGCGCATCTCGCCGCCGAGAGCCATGTCGACCGTTCGATCGATGGGCCCGGCGATTTCGTCCAGACCAACCTCGTCGGTACCTTCGCGATGCTGCAGGAAGCGCTGCGCTACTGGCGCGCGCTGGAGGGTGACGGCCGCGCCGCGTTCCGCTTCCACCATATCTCGACCGACGAGGTGTTCGGCTCGCTGGGCGAGGAGGGGCAGTTCTGCGAGACCACGCCCTATGATCCGCGGTCGCCCTATTCTGCGTCCAAGGCGGGGTCCGACCATCTCGTCCGCGCCTGGGGCCATACCTATGGATTGCCGGTGCTCGTGACCAATTGCTCGAACAATTACGGGCCGCATCATTTTCCTGAAAAGCTGATCCCGCTGATCATCATTCGCGCGCTGGCGGGCGAGCCGCTACCGGTCTACGGCGACGGCTCGAACATCCGCGACTGGCTTTACGTCGAGGATCACGCGCGGGCGCTGCGCCGCGTGTTCGAAGCCGGCACGCCGGGCGAGACCTATAATGTCGGCGGCAACGCCGAGCGGCGCAACATCGATGTCGTCAGGGCGATATGCGCCGCGCTCGACGTGCTGCAGCCGCGTGCCGACGGCACCAGCTATGCCAGCCAGATCACCTTCGTTGCCGACCGCCCCGGCCATGATCAGCGCTATGCGATCGATGCCGGCAAGATCCGCCGCGAGCTCGGCTGGGAACCCTTGCAAAGCTTCGAGCAGGGGATCACCGCGACAGTGCGCTGGTATCTCGACAATCGCGCCTGGTGGCAGGAGATTCTTGACCGTCGTTACGCGACCGAACGGCTGGGCCTGACCACGGCATGACCAGTCTTATCCTGGTCACGGGCGCAGGTGGGCAGCTTGGCCGATCGCTGGCGCGGATCGGCTGGCCGGCAGACGTGCAGCTTGACCTGGCGACGTCCGCGGACCTCGATATCGCCGACGAGCCAGCGCTGGTCGCGCGACTGGCCAAAGGTCGCCACGTCGCCGTGATCAACGCCGCCGCTTATACGGCGGTCGACAAGGCAGAGAGCGACAGCGAAGCCGCCTTTCGAGTGAACGAACGCGGCGCGGGAGTCGTCGCTCGGCAGGCTGCAGCCAAGGGCGTGCCCTTGTTCCACCTCTCGACCGACTATGTCTTCGATGGATCGCACGGCGGTGCCTATCGCGAGGAGGATCCGGTCGCGCCGATCGGGGTCTACGGCGCCAGCAAGCTGGCGGGCGAACGCGGGGTTGCCGCCGCCAATCCGCGCGCCACGATCATCCGCACAGCCTGGGTCATCAGCCCATTCGGCAATAATTTCGTCAAGACCATGCTGCGTCTCGGTAACGAGCATCCTGAGCTGCGAGTGGTCGACGATCAGCTTGGTTGCCCGACCAGCGCGCTCGACCTGGCCAGGGCGATCCAGGCCATGGTGCTACGCCAGTTGAACGAGCGCGATGCGCCGGTGGGACTCTACCATTTCGTCAATGCGGGCTCGACCAGCTGGTGCGGTCTCGCCCGCGAGATATTCGCCCAGACGCTCGTGCGCGGGAGAGCGGTGCCGCAGGTGACCGCGATCACCACCGCCGACTACCCGACCCCAGCGCGCCGGCCGGCCAATTCCCGCCTTTCGGTCGAAAAGCTGTCGCGCGACTACGCCATCCGGCCGCGGCCTTGGCAGAATGCGCTAGCCGAAATTATCGCCGAGCTGGTGCCGGTTGGTGAGGAGCAGTCGTCGTGAAGGGAATCATCCTGGCTGGCGGTTCGGGCACGCGACTTTATCCGATGACGCAGGTCGTTTCGAAGCAGCTGATGCCGGTCTACGACAAGCCGATGGTGTTTTATCCGCTGTCGGTGCTGATGCTTGCCGGCATCCGCGAGGTGCTGCTGATCAGCACGCCGCAGGACACGCCGAATTTCCAGCGCCTGCTCGGCGACGGTTCGCAATGGGGCATGGCGATCGACTACGCTGTTCAGCCATCGCCGGACGGGCTCGCTCAGGCCTACATCATCGGCGCCGATTTCGTCGGCGGCTCGCCCTCGGCGCTGATCCTCGGCGACAATATCTTCTACGGCCATGGGCTGACCGAGCTGCTCGGCAAAGCGACGCAACGCACCCGTGGTGCGACCGTGTTCGGCTATCACGTCAACGATCCGGAGCGCTATGGCGTGGTCGGCTTCGACGCGCAGATGCGGGCGACTTCGATTGAGGAGAAGCCGAGCGCTCCCAAATCCAACTGGGCGGTGACCGGGTTCTATTTTTACGATGAACAGGTCGTCGACATCGCCGCCAACCTCAAACCTTCGGCGCGAGGCGAGCTGGAGATCACCGACGTCAACCGCGCCTATCTCGAACGGGGCGCGCTGTCGGTCGAGCTGCTCGGCCGTGGCTATGCCTGGCTCGATACCGGCACGCCGGAAAGTCTGATCGAGGCCGCTGAGTTCGTCCGTACGCTGGAGAAGCGCCAGGGCTTCAAAATGTGCTGCCCGGAAGAGATCGCCTTCGACATGGGGTTCATCGACGCCCGGCAGCTCGAGGCGGCGGCGATCGCGCTCGGCAAGAGCGATTACGCCGGGTATCTCCACCGTCTCTTGAAGCGGCGAACCTAAAGCAGGCTGAGCTGACGTCCTTGTGGCGCGCGGAACAGGTCGGTGCGCAACGTCGTGCGCTCTTGATTCAATCCGTGCTCCCTGCAGGCGCGGATGAAGCGGCTACGCAGCAGATCGGCCCAGGGGCCGCTGCCGGCCATACGGGTGAAGAAATTCGGGTCGTTGTCGCGGCCGCCGCGGATCGAGCGGATGATGCCCATCACCTTGCTGGCGCGATCCGGGAAATGCTCGTCGAGCCAGGCGCGGAACAGCGGCGCCACCTCATGCGGAAGGCGTACCGGAATAAAGAAAGCCTTGGTCGCGCCGGCTTCGGCGGCGGCGGCGACCAGCTGCTCCATTTCATGGTCGGTAATCGCCGGGATCACTGGGGCAATCGACACCGACACCGGCACCTTTGCCTCGGCCAGACGGCGCACCGCCTCGAGCCGCCGCTTCGGCTGGGGCGCGCGCGGCTCCAGCGTCCGCGCGATCGCCGGATCGAGCGACGTGACCGATATCGCGACCGAGACCAGCCCGTCCGCCGCCATGGCGGTCAGCAGGTCGAGGTCGCGCACGACCTTGTTGGACTTGGTCGTGATCGTCAGCGGATGGCGGCACTCCGCCAGCACCTCGATGACGCTGCGCGTGATCCGCCAGTCGCGCTCGATCGGCTGATAAGGATCGGTGTTGGTGCCCATCGCGATCGGCGCGACCCGGTAGCCGGGCTTGGCCAGCTCGGCACGGAGCAACGCCGCGGCATCGGGCTTGGCGAACAGGCGCGATTCGAAATCGATGCCGGGCGAAAGGTCGTGATAGGCGTGGGTCGGCCGCGCGAAGCAGTAGATGCAACCATGCTCGCATCCCCGGTAGGGATTGATCGAGCGATCGAAGCCGATGTCGGGAGAAGCGTTGCGAGTGATGATCGTGCGCGGGCGCTCGATCGTCACCGTGGTTCGCAGCGGTGGCGGCGTACCGTCGACCTGATCGGCTACATCCAGCCAGTCACCATCGACGGTACGCGCCGGAAGACCAAAACGCGCGCTCGCTTCATTTCGTGTCGTGCCACGCGCCGGCGGCGGCCCTGTCCGTTTCTCAGCCACCGCCGCATGATAGCAGCGGGAACAGAACAAACCAAGAACAAGTTGCGTCCGCGGTTATTTCGCGGCGAGCACCACCCCGTCGCTGCTCGAGCAGACCGAAGCCGGCAGCGTCGCAACCGGGATCGTCCGCGCGGCAAAGGCCGTCAGGTCGCCCTTGGCGAGACTCGCCTCGGCGGCGAGATTGGCTGCTTCGGCGCAGCTTTCGGGACCGGTGTCGGCGGCGCCATAGGCGTTCGCCAGGGTCGTCGTATAACGGTCGTAATCGCGCTGGCCGGCGACCGGACCGCCCGCGGCGAAATGCGCCTTCAGCTGCTCATTGGCGGCGACAATCGCCGGCTTCGCGTTGCCGACGAAGGCGTTGTAGCTCGCCAGAATGTTGAACCCGCTGGCGCGGCAGCGCAGCGTGGCGACCATCAGGCGGGTCTGCAATTCGCGAACCTTGGCGGCGGAAACATCCGCCTGGCTGAAGCAACTCGCGGCCGATGCGCCGGTCGAGACGAGACAGATAGCGATAGCTGCCGCGGCAAGCGCGGCGCGACGATGATTCTTCATGAGCCCAATTCCCCGCTAATTGACCGCGAACGCGCGACCAATAATGGGCGAAATGCACTCCAATATTGCTGATTCTCTTTAAAATGATCGGTTTACGAGCGGTTAGGAACGATTTCGCAATATCTATAAGCGCTTGGCTAAAATTAGCGCTCGTTCAATCGCGGCATTAATTCGACGAAATTGCAGGGGCGGTGGCGGTTGTCGAGCTGGCTGGCGAGAATGCCGTCCCAGCCGTCTTTGACCGCCCCTGTCGAGCCGGGCAGGGCGAAGAGATAGGTTCCTCGCGCGACCCCGGCGCAGGCGCGCGATTGTACCGTCGAGGTGCCGATGCTCTGAAAGCTGAGCCAGCGGAACAGCTCGCCGAAGCCCTCGATCGGCTTGTCCCAAACCCGCTCAAAAGCCTCGGGGGTGACGTCGCGGCCGGTGACGCCGGTGCCCCCGGTCGAGATCACGCAATCGACCTGGTCGTCCTCGATCCAGGCATGCAGCCGGGCGACGATCTGGTCGGCGTCGTCGCGGACGATGGCGCGGTCGGCGAGGACATGGCCGGCGGTGGTCAGCCGCTCGACCAGCGTATCGCCCGAGCGGTCGTCGGCCGCGGTGCGCGTGTCGGACACGGTCAACACGGCAATGCGGACCGGCAGGAATGTGCGGGTTTCGTCAATCGGCACGCGTCAGCCCGGCATGCTGGACACGGATAGCGGTATTGCCGGGCATGCCCGGGAACTTCGGCCAGAGGCCCTGGGCAAGCGCGGTCAGGCTGGCCGAGGGCTCGCCCGCCTCGCGTTGGTACATCCAGTAGTTCCTGAGGACGAGCACGACATAGGCGCGCGTTTCGGCATAAGGGATCGATTCGATGTAGAGCAGCGGATCGGCGTTGGCGCGCGGTCCCATGTTCCACTTCGGCAGCGACATCGGCCCGGCGTTATAGGCGGCGATCACCTTGGGCAGCAGGCCGCCGGTGGTCGGCTGATCGCGCAATTCCTCAAGATAGCTCTGGCCGCATTCGATGTTGAAGGCGGGGTCGGTCAGATCGCTGCTGGTCGAGCCGATTCGCGCCTGCATCCGCTGGGCGGTCGCCGGCATCAGCTGCATCACCCCACGCGCGCCGGCATGCGACACGGCGTCGGTCGAGAAGCCAGATTCCTGGAGCGCATGGGCGAAGATCAGCGACTTGTCGATCCGCCAGCCGCGCGCCGGCGTCCATTTCGGCGCGGGATAGGGGGCATAGACGTCGAGCGTCGCACCGGCCGGCGCGTTATGTGCCAGCCAGAACTGGGTCGCCGGCAGACCGAGCTGCGAGGCGAGGCGGAGCAGGGCGCCATGATCGCTCGCCTCACCGATCGCCGCCTGGTGACGCAGGACGCGATCCGCCAGCGTGGTCTCACCGATCTGCGCCAGCGCCGCCGCGACCGGGACATTGGATCGCCGTGACAGAACCGCCCAGTCGGATTGAGCGAAGCTCGCCTGTATCGTCCGCGTCGGCAGGGCGAGGCCGAGGGCACGGGTGGCGAGCATGCCGTAGAACGTCTCGCCGAGACGGGCGGCGCTGCGCAGCGCCGGCTCGACCAGTTGTGGCCGGCCGCAGGCGACAGCGGCGCGCGCGGTCCAGAAATAGCCCGCGGCGATCATCTCATTGTCGCGACCGCGGCGGGACACCGCCGCAAAAGCGTCGTTTGCCGTCGCGCAATCCCCCTGGCGCCAGGCGGCGAGCCCGGTCACCCAGTCGCCCTGCACCGCCCAGGGGCCCATGCCCTTGCGCGCGATCGCGGCCATGCGCAGCGCATCGCTGTCGCTGCCGGTGATGTAATAGCCCCAGGCAATCCGCTCCTGCCATTCGACCTGGGCGTCGACCGAGAGCTCCGCGGTCTTGGTCGAAAGCAGCATTTCGGCGTCGGCCGGCTTGCCGGCGACGATCAACTTCTGCGCGGTGGAGGCCATCGCCGCGGCGGCGGCGTCGCCGACCGTGGTCGGCGCGCTCTTGCGCTTCGAGGCGCCAGCGAGGCGTTTCAGGTCGCGCTCGACCGGGAGGGCGGGCAGATCGACCGCGCCGCGGTTGCGGGCAATCGCCGCCAGCCGATCGGCTTCCGGCAGCTCCGGATTGCCGGCCAGCCAGGCGGTCAGGGTGGCGACGTCGGCACGGGGCGTACCCTTGGCCAGAATGAGCTCGGCCTGAGCTATCGGATGCAGCACGCCGATCGGCATCGTCGCCAGGGTCGCTGCGGCTTCGCTCGGCCGGCCGGCGCGAAGCGCGGTGAAGACCGCGCGATAATTGGCGCGCTGGGCGTCGTCGAGCACCTGCGGGGTGCCGTTCTGTGAAAAATCGATCTCCCTCGCCGATGCCGACGCGACGATTGATGCCGTCTTGTAGATGACCGGCGCCGTGACCGCTGGTGCAGTTGCGGTTGCAGGTGCAGGCGTGGTGACGCTCGGCGCCGCTGTCAGCGTATTTGCCGTCAAGCCGGTCGAGGACGGCGCGCGCGTCGAGGCGATCCAGATCGCCGCCACGTCGGCGTTGGCCTCGGGTGCCGCGGCGAGCGGCGCGGCGCTCGTCATCAGGGCCAGGGTCAGGGCGGAGCGGAGCAGGGTCACTGGTTCAGTTCCTCGAGCAAGCGGCGCAGATCCGCCCAGCAATCCGCTTTGCGTGCCGGGCTCTCGAGGAGCATCTGCGGGTGAAAGGTAACTACGACGTTAACCGTAACGCCATCGATATCGATTTTATGGGTTTCGCCGCGTGCCGCCGGCAGGCGCCGGTCGAGCATCGCCCGGCTCGCATCGTCGCCGAGCAGGAGGAGCGCCCTCGGCGCCGCCAGCGCGATGTGACGACGGGCGAGCCTGAGATGGTCGGCGAGCGCAGCCGGATCGATCCTGCCCCCGGCCGGACGATGCGGCGCCAGGGTCGCGATATAGCTGGAGGCGCGGTCGCGGCCGATCGCGCCGAGCATGGCATCGAGGAGACGGCCCTCGCGGCCGGCGAACAGGCCGGTCTGCGGCGTGTCGAAGGCGGTCGGCATCGCTGCCAGCAGCATCAGCCCCGCGCCCGGATCGCCGACGGGCAAAATCGGTGGCCCTTGGTCCGTTCCCGCGCAGTCGGCGACATAGCTGAGAAGTGCCGCCAGATTATCCGGCAGGACCGGCGCTCGGACGATTTCCGCGGCGGGCTCGGTCGACTGGCGTGTCGACGACAGCCAGTTGCGCGGCTGTTCGTCGATCAGCACGTCGACCCCTGACTGGCGCCACCAGTCAAGCGCGGCCAATGCTGCAGCCTTGCCCCCCGCATCCATAACGGCGGAGCAGGCACGCAGTGCCGAGGCTGGTCAAGCCCTGGAAGAACACCTATCTGCCCGGACGTGGACTAGGTGCGACAACTCGTGCCGTCGGGGCGAATAAAGAAGGAACAAAAGTGACTCGCGAGTCGATGTCATATGATGTGGTCATCGTCGGGGCGGGTCCCGCAGGTCTGGCTGCGGCCATCCGGCTGAAGCAGCTCGCCGCGGAGGCCGGCAGCGAAATTGGCGTCTGTGTTCTGGAAAAGGGATCCGAGGTCGGCGCGCACATCCTGTCGGGCGCGGTAATCGATCCGATCGCGCTCAACGAGCTGATCCCCGACTGGCGCGAGCTCGACAGCCCGCTGACCGTACCGGTGACGGAGAACCATCATTGGATCCTGACCAAGCAGCACAAGTTCGCGATGCCGCACGTCCTGCTGCCGCCGATGATGAACAACAAGGGGACCTACACAGCGTCGCTCGGCAGCCTGTGCCGCTGGCTGGCCGGCCAGGCGGAAGCGCTCGGCGTCGAGATCTTCCCCGGCTTCGCGGCGGCGGAAATCCTGTTCAACGAGGACGGCTCGGTGAAGGGCGTGGCGACCGGCGACATGGGCGTCGCCCGCGACGGCAGCCACAAGCCCGATTACCAGCCGGGGATGGAGCTCCACGCCAGCTACACCTTCTTCGCCGAAGGCGCGCGCGGCCATCT
>Ga0068855_100001083_pt1 | contig 33850 bp, 28 predicted proteins | sample KBSCornC52_FD_66592 | JGI IMG/M metagenome (GOLD analysis project Ga0068855, IMG submission 66592) | Corn rhizosphere microbial communities from Kellogg Biological Station, Michigan, USA - KBS Corn C5-2 | ecosystem: Host-associated > Plants > Roots > Rhizosphere > Soil ...
GCATCGGTGAACAGCGCACTGCAGCGCGCCCGTGCGACTCTCGAATCGTCGAGTGCTGCTACCGCGCCTGCAGCGTCGACGCTGTCGCAGGCCGATCGCGAGCTGCTTTCTCGCTACGTCAAGGCATTCGAGGCCTACGACATCGACGCGCTTACGTCATTGATCCACGAAGACGCCGTGCAATCGATGCCGCCGTACGATATGTGGCTCGCCGGTCGCGACGACATCTTCACCTGGTGGCTCGGTCCCGGGATCGGCTGCCGCGGCTCACGCGTCGTCCCGACCGTCGATGCGAACGGGTTGCCGGCGTTTGGCCAATACAAGCCGAGCCCGAGCGGTGGTTACGACCCGTGGGCGTTGCAGGTCGTGCAGTTGCGTGACGGCGTGATCGCCGAGCTGACATTCTTCCTGTCGACCAAGGAGATCTTCCCGCTGTTCGGCCTGCCGCTGCACCTCGACGCCTGACGCCGTCGGACGCCTGACGTCATCAATGTCGCTTGGGTCATTAATGTCGCTTGCGTCATTCGGGTAGCACGTCGGTCAGGCCCATCAGATCGACGAGGTCGAGCAACTCGGCTGAAGCGTTGCGCAGGCGGATCTGGCAGCCGCGCTTCCGCGTGGCAAGTTGCAAGGCCGCCAGCGCATCGACCGTCACCGCGTCAGCAGGCACCAAAGCGACGTCGCAGAACACCACCGCGCCAACGTCGCGACGCAGTAAGTCGCAGACGCGGTCGCATAATCCCTGAAGGTCGGCACGGTCGATCGGACCCCTGACGGCAAAAGCGATCGTGCGCGGGTCTGCGGCGCTCATCACGTCTTAGACGGCTGGACGGCGGCGAAGTCATCGGTGGCCGGCGAGTCCGAGCGGTTGACCTTCCTCACAGCCGCGTATATAGTCTGCGCACAGACGATCCGTACGCAGACTAGGAGAGATGCACATGTGGGTCCATGAGCACGTCGGGCAGACGTCGGCAACTGCCGAGTCGGTGTGGAAGGTCTTGCGCAACCTGGACGAGTGGTCGACCTGGGACACCTCGATGGAGTGGGTGCGGCTGGAAGGGCCTTTCGCGATCGGCTCGACAGTCGTCATGAAGCCCATCGGCCAGGACGAGCCGATCAACTCAGTCATCACGGCCATTGTTGCGAACGAGCGGTACGCCGACGAAACCCAGTTCGAGGGCGTCACTCTTCGGTTCAGCCACTCACTCTCGGCAACGCACCATGGCACCCGGGTCACGCACCGTCTCGAGATCGACGGCCCGGCGTGCGACCAGATCGCGCCGGCACTTGGGCCGGCCATCACCGAAGACTTTCCGGATGCGATGGAGGCGCTGCTCGCAAGGGCGGTTGCTGCCGAGACATCCGCGCGGTGACGCGATACCAGCAAGGGCCGGCGAGTAGCCCAGGCTTCTTGTTGTGGCACGTGACCCTGCACTGGCAGCGCACGATGACCTCGGTGTTGGCTCCACTCGGACTCACCCACGTGCAGTTCGTACTGCTGGCGTGCACCTGGTGGCTCGAAAGCCACGGCGGTTCGCCAAACCAGCTAGAGCTGGCCCGGCAGGCGGGCACGGAACCGAAGATGACCTCGCAAGTGGTGCGCAGGCTTGAAGCGCAGGGTCTGGTTCATCGTGAGGTCGACGCGACCGATACGCGGGCCAGGCGGATTGGCCTGACATCACAGGGTAGGTCGCTTGCTCGACGCGCAATAGCCGTCGTCGAGCAAGCCGACTTGGAGTTCTTCGGCCGCGAAGCCGCGAGAGTGACGCCGATCTTGCAACGGCTTGCGGTTCGTAACCCGCGAGCTATCGATGCTGCCGACTAGCAGGCGACGCTGCCTGCGAGGTGAGGTGAGCGATTGGATGCTTGTTGCCGATCGTGATCGGTTTGCGTGTCACGCTGCCGAGACATTCACGTCGACAGCGCTAAGCGTTTCGTCGAGGTAGGCGCCGGCAAGTTCGATGACGAGGTGGTCGTCACCGGCGCCGAGGGCAGCATTGACCTTTGCCACGTAGGCATCTGCTAGTGACAGCGTCGCAGGCCGAATGATGTTGTCAGGTGCTTGGTCGCTGTGGCGTTGTTCGCCGGTCATGTGACTCTCCCTTTGTGGGGTTGGCGTCGCGATCAAGATTACGGCTCAAAAGAAAACGCATCGTTAAGGCCGCATGAACGCGCATCCGAGGCAGTGCGATCTTGGTCACATGTGTGGCGCCGACGGCCGGTCCGGTCTTGCTAAAGATCCGCCACGGCGGGAACGACGTGCTCACCGATAACTTCCAGTGGTCGTAAGGATGCAACTTGCATCACTCGGCCGTGCGCGACGGAAAAACCCAAGGCAGCGAGGCGTTTGAGGTCGTCGATGATTCGCTCGACGTTCTCGCCGTCATCGCCTACGTCGAAGTTGTACAGCACGGTCTTTTCGATGTCGTCGTAGTTTCGGCCCACCTGCTCGCAGTGAGAACGCAGCACGTCGAGTTTGCGTTCGAGATCCGGACCGGGGAACAGGTTGCAGGCTTGGGCATACTGCGCGACGAGCCGCAGCGTCTTGCGCTCGCCGGAGCCTCCGATGAGGATCGGTGGGTGCGGGCGCGACAGATTCGGCGGCGAGTTCAACGTGCGGCCGAGCTGGTAGTGCACGCCGTCGAAGCTCGACTCGTCATCTGACCACATTTGCAGGCAGATACGCAGCGTCTCTTCGAGCCGCTCGAAGCGCTCAGCCGTGGCAGGAAACGGCAGGCCGAGGCCGCGCGACTCCTCCTCGTTCCAGGCTGCGCCGATGCCGAGCCACGCGCGGCCGCCCGACAAGATGTCGAGCGTGGTGACCATCTTGGCGAGCAGGCCGGGCGGCCGGTAGACCACGCCGGTGACGAGCGTCATCAACGAGATGCTTGACGTCTTTGCCGCGAGATATCCAAGCGTCGTATAGGCCTCAAGCATTTCGTGCTCGGGTGGCCCGATTACCTGGATCTGCCACAGATGATCCATCACGCTCAGGCGGTCGAAGCCCGCGGCTTCGGCGGCTTGCGCGACGTTGCCGAGGTCTGCGGCGAGCCGGTTCGGCCCACCGGGCCAGCTGAAATCGCAGACATGTAGGCCGAGTCGCATGATCTCGACCTTACGCGGATGCGCGGCCCGCGAACATCGCTGCTGTGCCAACCTCTACAACATTGACCGAGGTGCTCGCGCTTGTCGGTCGCGGGTTCCAGCTCGACGTCAACGGCGTCCATCTGCTCGGCTCGCTCACTCGTCGCCACCGTGCATCGGGCTCTTACGTCGAAGCCTCGGCCGGTAATCGCAGCAGGATCGCCGCCGCCACAACCGCCAGTGCGGCGACGAAGATTGCCAACGTGATGGTGGCGGTTAGCAGCGTCGTCGTCGTGATGAGCACGCCAGCCCCGATGACCGGAACCGTGATGCCGACGTAGGCGATGACGAAGAATGTCGACAGCACCTCGCCGCGCCGGGCATCGGGCGCCAACGAAGCGATACTCACGACCGCAGCCCGAAACGCCACACCGACACCCGCGCCGCCTACTATCCCGCCACCGACGAACAGCGCGAGTGAATCGGCTGGCAGCGCCGACGTGATCAGACAAAGACCGACCGGCACGATTGCGAGCCCGACCAGCAACGCCGTGCGGGTCGACCAACGGCCGGCGGCCAGTTGCCCCCCGGTGCCCGCCGCGAACACCAGGAACGTCACGATCCCGGCTGTTTGGTGGCTGTGGTCGGCCAGCCCCTGCGCCAAGAAGCTGCCAATCAGCGCGGTGATGAACCCGAGCAGGGCGAATCCGACGAAGCCCGCGATCGAAGCAGCAGCGAACGGCACACGCATCGCCGCCGGCACGCCGAGCCGTTGCGGGCGCAGGCCAGCGCGAACGCCACCCGGCGTTCGATCGACCGTGTCGGCGACGACCACGACGACCAATGCCGGCGCCAGCAGCGCGATGCCCACGCCAAACGGCAGCCGGGTCGGATCGGGAGCATGCTCCGCGAGTAGCCCGGAGACCAGCGGGCCGAGCCCTAGACCGCCCATATTTGCGATCGTGGCGAGCAACCCGCCGCGGGTTCGATCACCGTAGAGCTCGCTGATGTACGCCGTCGCCGCACCGGTGACCAGCCCGGCCGAGATGCCGGACAGGAATCGCCCGGCGAACAGGCCCGGCAAGCTGCTCGTGGTCATGAATACGACGCCGCTCACGGCCGAAGCCCCGACCGCCGCGAGCAATACCGGCTTGCGCCCGACCAAGTCGGCCAGCCGCCCGAACAGCAGCAGCGCCGCGAGCACCCCCACCGCGTAGACGGCGAAAATGATCGTGATCATGAAAGGCTTGAGCGAGAGGCGTTGCGCGTAGATCGCGTACAGCGGCGTCGGCAGCGTGGTACTGACCATGACGGCGGCGAACAGGTAGGTCGCGACGAGCGCACCACCGATCGTCGTCCGCTTCGAAGGAAAGCCCTTGCCCGACGATGTGGTCCGGGCGCGCTGGGCGGGAGCTGCCACGTCAGTTGCGGTTTCGTCGGTCACGACTGGGCCCAACAGCGGCTAGCGGTGCCGGATTCCGGCATGCGGCGGCCACGTTCGGGGAACGTGTTTGCGGTGAGACACGAGCGGGCGCGAGACCTTGGAGGTGATCATGGCTTTCGGTGATCCGACGAGGCTCGATCCGATCAGCGTGGCGTGGAACACCGTTGCCAGCTACCCGACGTATGAGCAGGCCCAAGAGGCAGTGGACCGGCTGGCCGACGGGCAGTTTCCGGTCGACCAGCTTGACATCGTCGGTTCCGACCTCCGGCTGGTCGAGCACGTGACCGGGCGGCTGACCAAACGCATTGCGGCCGGCGCCGGGGCGGCGACCGGGGCCTGGTTCGGGCTGTTCATCGGCGTGCTCATCGGCCTGTTCACGACGGGCGCAGCCTGGCTCGGACTCATTTTGGGCGGGCTGCTCATCGGTGCGCTGTGGGGCGGCACCTTCGGCTACCTTGGCCACGCGGCGACCCGGGGGAGACGCGACTTCTCCTCGACCCGCACCCTGGTGGCGAACCGCTACGACATCATCGCCCGTGGTGGTCATGCCCAGCAGGCCCGCGAGGTGCTCGACCGGGTCGGGTTCGCCGTCGACACGCCCGTCACGCACTGACGCCCGCCCGGCTTCCCGTCGCTGCCCGGCAGGCTTCCGTGATCAAGCACTTAGGCGCAACGGCCCGTGATCGCGGTTGCGCCTAAGTGCTTGATCAACGGTCAACGAGAGCCCCTACTTCGGGAGGTGTGGGCCGAGCAGGGTCAGATCAGCGGCGCTGAGCCGGTCGCTCGACGTCTTCGCCTGATGCCAGAACGGGTAGCGCAACGGCTGCTCGCTGACCTTGTCGAGGCGGGCTCTTTCGTCGTCCGACAAAGCGAGATCGGTGGCCGCGAGGTTGTCGGCGAGCTGTTCTTCGGTGCGTGCGCCGACAATCGCCGAGGTGACTCCCGGGCGTCCGAGAAGCCAGGCGAGCGCGACCCGTGCGGCTGACACGCCGTGTGCGTCGCCGATCTCGACAAGCGCATCGACGGTGTCATACAGCGTGTCCTCGTCATGCACCGGCGGTTCGTCCCAGTCGCCGAGATGCCGGCTACCGGCGGGCGCATCGACGCCGCGTCGGTATTTGCCCGACAGCAACCCACCTGCGAGCGGACTCCACACCAAGATGCCGAGACCCTGATCGATCGTGACAGGCACGAGGTCTGATTCTGCGTCTCGCGCCTGCAACGAGTAATAGATCTGCTGGCTGACGAAGCGTGAGACGCCATCGCGTTCGGAGACGGCGAGCGCCTTCATCAGTTGCCAGCCCGCGTAATTCGACGCACCGATGTAGCGCACCTTGCCCGACGCGACCAGATGGTCAAGCGCCGCAAGGGTTTCTTCGAGCGGGGTCTGACCATCCCACTCATGCACCTGGTACAGGTCGATGTAGTCGGTGCCGAGTCGGCGAAGGCTGGCCTCGGCGCCACGAATGATGTGGTGGCGCGAAAGGCCGGCATCGTTCGGGCCGTCGCCCATCGGCATCCGCACCTTGGTCGCCAGCAGCACATCTTCACGTGGTACCGGCAATGCCTTCGCCACGATCTCTTCTGAAAGGCCGGCCGAGTAAACGTCGGCAGTGTCGATGAGATTGACGCCGGCGTCGAGTGCCATCGCGATCTGGCGGCGTGCGCCGTCGACATCGATGGTGCCGACCGCGGCGGCCCAACCGCGGCCGCCGAAGCCCATGGTGCCGAGAGTCAGCGTCGAGACGCGTAGACCTGAGGTTCCGAGCTGTCGATATTCCATGACCAGATCCTGTCTCGGCGTTTGTGTGGCGCACCGGTCGGGGTCAGCTGCGGCGCGCCCGGTTGCGGCGGGCCGGCTCGCGACCGACCGGCTGGGTCGGTTCGGGCAGAGCCGGGGTGCGGTTCGCGATCGGACGGCGGACGGGCTCGCCAGTACGCAACGTAATCTCTTCGGTGCCGTGCCTGAACGTTAGCCGGGCGTCGGGGCCGTCGCGCAAGGTGTAAGTCGCGGCGTCGGGAGTTATGTCGACCCGCAGTCGCAAGCCATGCCAGCGCAACGTGAACGACATGCAGTTCAGATCCGGCGGCAGTTGCGGGTCGAAGCACAACTGGGCGTTGTCGTCGCGAAGTCCGCCGAATCCGGCGACCAGCGCGAGCCAGGCGCCGGCCAGAGACGCTATGTGCAACCCGTCCCGGCTGTTTTGGTGCAGATCCTGCAAGTCGATCAGCGCCGCCTCGTAGGCGTAGTCGTGAGCGAGTTCGAGATGCCCGACGCGAGCGCAGATCACCGATTGAATGCCTGCCGAAAGCGACGAATCTCGGACCGTTCGCTGCTCGTAGTAGTCGACGTTTCTCGCCATCTCGGCTTCGTCGAAGTAGCGCCCGAACGTCACCATCGCCAGCTCGAGATCGGCCTGCTTGATGACCTGCTTGCGGTAGATGTCGAAATATGGCGCGTGCAGCATCAGCGGGTACTTGTCTTGCGTCCCTTCGAAATCCCATTCAGGCAGCATCGTGAAGCCGGCGTTCTGCTCGTGTACCTGCAGTGTCGAGTCGTAGGGCAAGAAAACAGCGGCTGCGGCTGCCGCCCACTGCTCGACTTCGGCGTCGGCGATGTCGAGTTGTGCTGCGAGATCGGGGTAGCGCCGCGCGGCGTCGGCGGCGCGGCTTAGCGCGTGCGCGGCAGCCAGGTTCGTGAAAATGTTGTCGTCGACGAGGGCGGTGTATTCGTCGGGGCCGGTAACGCCGGAGACGTGCCACTTGTCGTCGTGGCCGAAATGGCCGGCCGAGATCCAGAAGCGGGCAGTCTCTGCCAGGAGTTCGACGCCCCCGTCGACTTCGACGGATTTGTCACCGGTGATGGCGGTGTACCGGTCGAGCGCGTTCGCGATGTCGGCGGTCACATGGACGGCGGCGGTGCCGGCGGGCCAGTATCCGGAGCATTCTTCCCCATGTATGGTTCGCCACGGAAAGGCCGCGCCACGAAATCCCAATGTCTCGGCCCGTTGCCGGGCGAGATCGAGGGTGGAGTATCGCCAACGCAGGGCATGCGCGGCGGCGTCGGGCCGCGTGTAGCTGAGCACGGGCAACACGAAGCGCTCGGTGTCCCAGAACGTGTGCCCGTCGTAGCCCGGGCCGGTCAAGCCTTTCGCGGCGATTCCGCGGCCCTCCGCACGTGCACCTGCCTGCAGGATATGGAAAAGCCCAAAACGAACGGCTTGCTGGATCTGGTCGTCGCCGTCGACCTCGACGTCGGCGGCGTCCCAGAAGTCGTCAAGGTATTCGCGCTGCTCGACGAGCATGCCGTCGAATCCGGTGAGTCTTGCCGCGCTGATGGCCCCGGCAACCTGGTCGCGAAGTGCTTGCTCGGAGCGCATCGCCGACCAGCCATAGCCGACAATTTTGACCAGTTTCAAGCATTTTCCGGGCGTCAACGAACACACGGCGGTGGTTCGCGCCCAATCGGGCGTGAGATGTGTCTCGGTGATGACATCGTCGGCGTCGGGGCCGTCGAAGATATGACCCATGGCGGCGGCCATCTGCAGGTTGCTGCGCTTAGTGCGGTGCACCAGCACCACGCCATATTCGGTGTTGGTCTGGTCGACCGCATCGAGCGGCTGCTCCATCGCGGCAGCTTCGCGAGGGTCGTTGGATTGAGCCGGCACCCGCTCGTTGGCAACCAGTTCAGACTGCATGACGAGTCGGACGTCGTTGTCGACCGCCTCGACCTCGTACTGGATCGCGGCGATAGCGCGTTGCGTGAAGGACACGAGCCGGGTTGATTTCACCCGGACCCGCTTGCCTGCAGGCGATACCCAGTCGACGATCCGGGCCAACGTGCCTGCGCGCAGATCGAGCACCCGCTCGTGCGAAATGAGCTTTCCGTAGCGAACGTCGAACGGCTCGTCGTCGACCAACAGACGGATCAGCTTGCCGTTCGTGACGTTGACGATCGATTGGCTAGATTCGGGGTTGGCGTATGAGTTTTCGGCATACGGCAGCGGTCGAAGCTCGTAGAAGCCGCCGAGGTACGAGCCGGGAATGCCGTGTGGCTCGCCCTCGTCGAGGTTGCCGCGCAGACCGATGTGCCCATTCGACAAAGCGAATATGGATTCCGATTGCGCCAGCAGGTCGAGGTTGAGATGGGTCTCGCGCACCACCCACGGTTCGACCGGGAAGGTCGGTTCGGTGATCACCGCGCCTGCCACGAGCGATCGTCGTCGGAATGGCCGTCGCCCTCGAGCAATTCGCCGAGATCGCCGACGACGACGTCGGCACCGTGCTTGCGCAACTGCTCACCGTGCTCGGTGCCGATGCGGTTGATCCCGACGACGTAACCGAATTCACCGGCACGCCCGGCCTGCACGCCGGCGATTGCGTCTTCGAATACGGCTGCCTCACCGGCCTTCGCGTGCACGCATCGCGCGCCCCGGATGAAGGTGTCGGGCGCAGGCTTGCCTTTGAGGTGTTCGCGTTCGATCGCAACGCCGTCGACCCAGCCCTCGACGAGGTGGTCGAGCGACGTGGCCTTCAACACTGCGGCGGTGTTGGCGCTAGACGACACGACGACGCGGCGCAACCCGGCATCTGACGCGGCTTCGAGATAGCGACGCGAGCCTTCGTAGACCGTAACGCCGTCGCGCTCGATGGCGCGAAGGAGTGCTTCGTTTTTCCGGTTACCGAGTCCGTAGACGGTTTCGGCGTCAGGTGGGTCCGTTGGTTTGCCGTCCGGCAAGGTGATTCCCCGGCTTTTCAAGAATGCTCTGACGCCGTCGGAACGCGGCCGGCCGTCGACGAACCTCGTGTAGTCGTCGTCGGGGTCGAACGGTTTGAATGCCTCACCGGTGCGGCCACTGCGTTCGCGTAGATATCCGTCGAACATCTTGGTCCAGGCGACGTCATGCACCGACGCGGTATCGGTGAGCACGCCGTCGAGGTCGAACAGGCAGGTGGTCACGTGATCGGGCAGGCCGAGCATGTGACCTCCAAACGGGCGGACGCGGTTGGTAGCGCGTGCTGAAGACGCTCAGGATCTTGCCCGTTCACTGGCTCTATAACGCATGCCGTCCATGAGCAACGAGACGAGCCGCCGTGACCGTTCCTGTGCTTCGGGCGTATCGCTGACCATGCAGATACCGCCGAGTGCGCGAATTAGGTCGGAACCGTTGGCGTCGTCGCGAATCGTGCCGGCCTCGGCGGCTGCATGTACGAGGGTGTTCATCGAATTTTCGATCAGGCCGTGCACGTACACGAAAAGGTCGGCATGCGAATCCGACGTCGTCTTCAACACGGTGGCCAGACCACGCTTGGTCGCGACGTAACCGACGAAGTGCAACATCCACTTTTCGAGGGCGACGTCGGGCGGGTTGGCAGCTAGCAGTTGGGTTGCGACGGCACAGAGCTGTTCGACGCCGTGGCGATAAGCGGCTTCGACCAGAGCCTCGCGGTTGGGGAAGTGGCGATAGAGCGTGCCAATACCCACCCCGGTACGACGGGCGATTTCCTCGAGCGAGGTGTCGACGCCGTGCTCAGTGAAGGCAGCGATCGCGTTCTGGAGTAGCGCTTCGCGATTGCGCTGCGCGTCGGCTCGCAGCCGCCGCCCGGCGCAACTGTCGGTCGCGGCGTCGGCGTCCGCGCGCGCCGCGATGTCGTTGGCGCTCGCTGCCACCTCGCTGGCCACGCGGACCTCCGCTCAGGAAAAGGACTTGCGTACCGGAGGCTGCCTCCGTATTGTTACTGGAGGCGCCCTCCGCTTCATCCATCATCCACCCTGGAGGCCTCAAATGCCACCGGACACCACCGGCCGTTCTGTCGCATCGGTGACAGACGGCCGCGACGGCTCATCCATACCGTCAACACCTACGCACACCCCGCGTAGTCCCCGCCGCCTAGGCGGCAGCAACGCCTACCCGGGCGATGCGAACGCCGCCCACTCGTCGCGCGGCAGCGAACGCAACCGCACGGCTGCCTTGGCCGTCATCTTGATCTGCCAGCTGATGGTCGTACTCGACGCGACGATCGTGAATATCGCGCTGCCAGACATCCAGTCGGCGCTGCACTTCAGCACCAGCAACTTGTCCTGGGTGCTGAACGCCTACGCGTTGACCTTCGGAGGGCTGCTGCTTCTTGGCGCCCGCGCTGGTGATCTGTTCGGTCGCCGCCGGATGTTCCTCGGTGGCATCGCCCTGTTCACCGTCGCGTCACTCGCTGGTGGGTTAACGTCGTCAGCCGGTCTGCTGCTTTCGGCCCGAGCCTTGCAGGGCGTCGGAGCGGCGCTGGCGTCGCCGTCCGCCCTGGCATTGCTCATGATCAGTTTCCGTGAAGGCGCCGAACGCGCTCGTGCACTCGCGCTTTACGCGGCCGTTTCGATCGGTGGCAGCGCCGTCGGGCTGCTTATGGGCGGTGTGCTCGTCGAATGGGCATCGTGGCGTTGGGTGTTCTTCGTCAACGTACCCATCGGGATTGCGCTGCTGGCGCTCGCTCGCCGAACGTTGCCCGAGACACCCGGCCAGCATGGTCGGATCGACATCCCTGGTGCGTTGACCTCAACACTGGGAATGTCAGCACTTGTCTACGGATTCGTGCAGGCAGCGTCCGAGGGCTGGGCCTCGGCGAGCGCGGACATCGCATTCGTCGTCGGTGCCGTGTTGCTCGTCCTATTCGTCGGCATCGAACTGCGCGCCAAGACGCCGATCACGCCGCTACGCCTGTTCGCCGACCGCGACCGCAGTTTCTCCTACGTCGCAAGGCTTTTACTGGTCGGCGGCATGTTTGGCATGTTCTTCTTCCTCACGCAGTTCCTGCAAGAAGTGCTCGGCTACAGCGCCTTGGTCACCGGTGTCGCATTCTTGCCGTTGACGATCGCGCTGTTCGCGGCCTCGCAGCTGAGTGCCCGCAGGCTGATGCCCGTGGTTGGCGGCCGAGTGCTCATGGCCGGTGGCATTAGCCTTTCCACGGTCGCGGTGTTGGTACTGAGCGAGCTTTCCCAGCACAGCAACTACGGGCTGGTTCTCACCGGTCTGCTGTTGTTCGGCGTCGGCAACGGTTTGGCGTTCGTGCCTCTCACGGCCGCGTCGTTGGCAGGGGTGAAGCCCGCCGACGCAGGCGCGGCGTCGGGTCTGGTCAACGTCATGCAGCAACTCGGCGGCTCGCTCGGATTGGCCGTGCTGGTAACGGTCTTCGGTACGGCGTCGCGTAGCACCGCGCATCACGTCGGCGCTACCGCTGCGGCCTCGTTCGTGCACGGTGCCGACACCGCGTTTCGGGTGGCGGCCATCATGTTGGCGCTGTCGGTCGTGCTGGTCGCGAGCATGCGGCAGCAGCGCCCGATGGCGGGCGAGGTCGCGGATAGCGAAACCGACGACGAGTTCGGCAGCATCCAGGACGACTTCGAAGCCGAACCGATCGGTGTCGCCTAGTCCATGGTCCTGAAGGGTTTGGGTGTGCTAACCAACGCAACCCAAATCCTTCGGGTTCATGGCTGCTCTCCTTTGATACAAATGGGCTATGGACGAGCCGCTCGAATTCCGTGACGCGACGCCCGATGACGCAGCCGCGGTCGTCGCGCTGGTCGAGTCGGCCTATCGCGGTGAAGCCAGCAAAGCCGGTTGGACGACGGAAGCCGACCTGCTGCACGGGCAGCGCACTGATCCAGATTTGGTGAAAGCCATCATCGGGTCGCCGCAGAGCCGCATCATTTTGGCCGTCGACGGCACCACGGATGAGCTGTTGGCCTGTTGCCAGATTGAGCAGCGAGCCGCAAAGGCCGCCTATTTCGGCCTGTTCGCGGTGCGGCCGCGGGTGCAGGGTGGCGGTGTTGGCAAGCTGCTGCTCGCCGAGGCCGAGCGGCGGGCCCGCGAAAACTGGTGCGCTGAGCGGATGGAGATGACGGTCATCACCCAGCGCGAGGAATTGCTCGCCTGGTACGTGCGCCGGGGCTATGTGAAGACTGGCGAGAGCCGGCCTTTTCCTTATGGTGACGAGCGTTTCGGGTTGCCATTACGTGATGACCTCGAGTTCTCGGTTCTGGTGAAGAAGTTCAGCTGATCGAGAGCGCGTCACGTCACTAGCTGCGGCGCCACCTCGGAGGCGATGACGTCGAGGTGATCGAGATCGGCCAGATCGAGAATCTGCAGAAACAATCGGCTGGTGCCGATCTCGGCGAACCGGCCAATCTGATCGACCACGTGGCTCGGCGTGCCGAACAGCGCAGGAGTGCTACCAATATGTGACGCGCGCGTTCGAGCCGCCGCGTCGGTTCGCCCGCAGGCGATGGTCTGCGCCGCAGAGAACACGAGCGGACGACGGGCCGTCCGGCCGACCTTATCGGATGTGCGTCGTACCAACTCGTAAAGCTCGCGCGTGGTTTCGAGGTCGGAAAACGGCACGTTGAACTCGTCGGCGAAACGCGCCGCAAGGGTCGGTGTGCGGTGCTTGCCGTGGCCGCCCACGATGATCGGCGGCCCAGGAGTCTGCGCCGGCTTCGGCAACGCCGGAGAATCGGTGAGCGAATAGTGCTTACCGGCAAAGGAAAACGTGTCACCAACCGGCGTGTTCCAGAGGCCAGTGATGATCGACAGCTGTTCTTCGAGGCGGTCGAAACGTTCACCAACCGGCGGGAACGGTATGCCGTACGCATCGTGCTCGCGTTCGAACCAGCCGGCGCCGAGACCGAGCTCGATCCGGCCGCCGCTCATGTGGTCGACGCTCGCGACGGCGATTGCGAGCGGCCCTGGCAGCCGAAACGTCGCCGAGCTCACCATGGTGCCGAGCCGCAAACGGGAGGTCTCGACCGCAAGGCCGGCGAGCGTCGTCCACGAGTCTGTGGGGCCCGGTAGTCCGAGATCGTCGGCACCGGTGACGAAATGATCAGATCGGAAGAAGCCTTCGAACCCGAGTTGCTCGGCGTGGCGAGCAATCCGACGTTGGTCGGCGTAGGTGGCGCCGAACTGAGGTTCGATCATCACGACGAGTCGCATGACTGCCACCCTTTCACGAGCCCGACAGCGCAACGTGGCTGTGCTGCCCGACTCTGCGTTGCCAAACTCTGGGCTGCGAGACTCTGGGCGTGAGCGAAGCGCATGCACCCGAGCCACCCACCATCGCGCGCGACGATTTCGCCGGGCTGGTCGCTCGCGCCCGTGCGTTGGGCGACGGCGGCGGACGGCGAATTCTCGGCATCACCGGAGCGCCGGGCGCAGGGAAGTCGACACTGGCCGAGCAGCTCGTCGAGGCGCTTTCGCCTGACGCCGTCCTGGTGCCCATGGACGGGTTCCACCTCGCCGATTCGGTGCTTCGCGGGCTTGGTCGCCACGATCGCAAGGGCGCGCCTGACACCTTCGATGTGGCCGGGTTCGTCGCGTTGCTTCGCCGGTTGCGGGCCGCCGACGAGCCGGTCGTTTACGCGCCAACATTTCGGCGTGATCTCGAAGAGCCGATCGCGGGCTCGATCCCGGTCCCCGCGCATGTGAGCCTGGTCGTGACTGAGGGCAACTACTTGCTCGTCCCCGGCGAAATCGGCCAGCCGTGGGGTGCGGTGGGCGAACTGCTCGACGAGGCCTGGTATCTCGAACCGGTCGAGACGACACGCCTCGACCGGCTGGTGCGTAGGCACTTGGCGTTCGGCCGCGATCTCCCCGCCGCGCAACAGCGGGCTACCGGTTCTGATCAGCGAAACGCCGAACTGATCATGGCGACTCGTTCGCGTGCCGATCTCGTGATCACCGGTTAGCGGGCTGCGCACGCTTAGTCGCCGCCGCTGCCTGAATGTTGGTCGCACTCTCGGCATACTGTGCCGAATGGGTCTGGGCCGAATCTGTCGCAAACAGCTTGTTTGCCGCATGCGGATCACCGTCGTCGCGATAGTGGCCGTGCTCGCCGCTGGCTGCACTGCTCATCCGCGAAGCAATCAGCCGGCGGTTGCACCGGACTCATCGCCGGCTGTTTCGCCCGGCTCGTCGAGCCCCGCCGGCGATGTGTCGAGCTCGCCGCCGCCGCTCGCGATCGCCGTCCGCCCGCAGGACCAGGCCGCCGTCGTCATCGCCGGTTCGACGCCGCAACAGATCTCGATCGCCACGACCCGGGCCATGTTGACCACCGCGCCAGTCGTGATCGTGAGCGCCGCCGATCCCGCCTCGATCAGCCAGGCGAGCCGGGACGCCCAGCGACTCTCACTACCGATCATCGTGTCGGACGGCGCGAACGTACCGGGCGCGCCGAGTGCGCACGGCAGCCCGGGTTCGGCTGCGGGGCGTTCGGCTGCGGGGCGTTCGGCGGCCGACGCGCTCGATGGCGAACTGCGCCGGCTCGACTGCGTCGACGTTCTTGGGATCGGCCGCATAGCGTCGCCGGGCGACGTCCACGTTGTCAGTGACAGCGCCCAACTCCCGGCCGTCGTCGGCGTGGCCGACGACCCGGGCACAACAGTGCTCGTGCACGCGGGCACCGAGCCCGCAACAGTGGCGGCCGCGGCCACCGCAAGGGCGGCCGGGGCAACTGTCGTTGCGGTGCACGGGAGTGATCCGCGGGCCGATCCATTCGCGGTCTCCGCGATCGCGCACTCGCTGTCACATCACGTACTTGCGGTCGGTTCCGACTTCGGGCCAGCCGGCCGGCTAGCGTCGCGATTTTCCGTCGCACAGGCGGGTACGCAACTGCCTGGGGGTGCGCAGACGGTTTTTCCCGGACGCCGTTTCGTCGCGCTCTACGGACATCCGGGGGGTGATGCGCTCGGAGTTCTCGGTGCTCAAGATGTCGACGCGAGTATCACGCGGGCCCGCGATTTGGCCTCACAGTACGACAACCTGAGCGATGTTCCGGTAGTCCCGACGTTCGAGATCATCGCGACCGTCGCTGCGGGAGCACCGGGCCGCGACGGCAATTACTCCAACGAGTCGAGCGTGGATTCGTTGCGCCCATGGGTCGAGAAGGCTGAAGCCGCGGGCTTTTACGTCGTCCTCGATTTGCAGCCGGGGCGAGCCGACCCGCTCGCGCAAGCACAGTTGTACACGTCGTTGTTGCAGCTACCTGACGTCGGATTGGCGGTCGACCCTGAATGGGCGTTAGGCCCCAACCAGCAACCGCTCGAGCAGATCGGCAGCATTGACTCCTCGCGCATCAACGCGGTCGCGGCGTGGCTGGACTCCTTCACCGCGTCGAAGCACTTACCGCAGAAGTTGTTCGTAGTGCACCAGTTCAGGTTGTCGATGATCGGCAATGAGTCGAAGCTGAAGACCAACTACGACAACATTGCGATACTGATCCACATGGACGGTCAAGGTGGCCAGGCCAACAAGGATGCGACATGGCGGTCGGTCGTCGCGGCTGCGCCGAAAGGCGTGCCGTTTGGGTGGAAGAACTTCTACAAGGAAGACCATCCGATGCTCACGCCCGAGCAAACAATGGCGCACAAGCCGCAACCGATGATGATCTCGTACCAGTAAGGTCGTGAGAGTGAGCCGCGTCTTCACCTACGCCGAAGCGGCCAAGTTGATGCCCGAGGTGCGGCACACGGCAGCGGGCATCATCGAAGTGCGCGCCGAACTCGCCGAGCTGAGCGCCGACCTCAACCTCGGCCACGAATCACCGTTCGGAGGTATCGCCGAGGCCAAGGCGCTCGAAGCACGGCTCCACGAGTTGGTGTCGTGGTTCACTTTGCACGGTATCGACGTTAAAGGCGCAGCGCCGATCATCATCGATTTCCCGGCCGAGCTGCTGGGTACGTCGATCCTGCTGTGCTGGCTCGAGGGCGAGCCTGAGATCGCCTGGTATCACCGCGCCGAGCTAGGTTTTCTCGGACGACGCCGGCTGCCGCCGGAAGCAATGCTCACGTAAGTTTGACCACCACCCGCGTTCGGCGGGTTGACCAGGTTAAGGGTGAGTTTTTCAGGGGCCCGCTCGCGTGCAACGCTGACGTGTCGCAGGACGGGTCGCTACTTGCGGAAGCCGAGGCTAATAAACGTGTAGTCGATGCCGACTCGCGGCCAATGCACCGGACGGTGCGTGTGCTCAAGCGTTAGATCGCCGATCAACCGCAACCCGGCGTCGCCCGCCTCGTTGACGATGGCCTTGATCTCGTCGGGGGAGAAGATGTGAACGGGCTGGCCGTAAGCGGTTTTCCCTGTGGTATCAGGCGGATCCTGGTCGTAGTCGGTGGAGATGAACAGCACGCCGCCCGGCCTGAGCAGGCGTGCGGCTTCGATGAGGAAGCCCTTGATCGGCACGCCGTGCTCAATCACCGACAGGCAGGTGATGGCGTCGAAACGCGAGTCGGGAAAGGCGGTGGCCGTCATGTCGCCGGGCACGAGCCGCACCGGCCCGTGGTGCGACTCCCGGCTCCATTCAAGGTTGTTGCCGAACAAATCGGTAAAGCCATAGAGCCGAAGTGACGGCAGCAACGTCGAATAGCGGGCACAGCCGGCGTCAAGAACGGCACCGGTGGGCTTGACGTTTTCGAGGACGAAGGACAGGGCGGCGAGTGCGTCCCAGTTCTTCGGGCGGTCACGATGCAGCGGCAGCTTGAGGGCGCGGAGCTGCCGGACGGCGTGCTCCCAGTCGCCGCTCGTGCTGAGCACAGCGGTGGGCGAGGTGGTCTCGGGCTTCGATCGCGGTCGCCCGGAGCGGGCTTCGATCGCGCGCTGCAACGCGACGCGACGCCACAGCACCTGCTCCGCGCCCCATTTCGCGACCTCGCGCAAGACGCCGCCGGGTGCGCCGTTGGCCATGTTTGATCTCCGATGTGTGCCGCCGTTTGGTGAGTGCCGCCGCGCCAGGCTACCCGGTGTCGGCTTCCTGTTCAGCCGCGGCGGCGTGCGCGGACGGCGCGGCTTTTCCAACCGATCCATCCCAGCAGAACGAGGCTGACCACGGCTGCGACGACGAAGACGACGCCCCGGTCGGCTGATCCCCGGGTGTTCGTGAGAACCGTCTCGGCACTGTCGTCGTCGGTTGCGCCGTCGGCGTTGAGGCCGGCTGCTTTCACTAGGTCTGACCTACCGTGCCGGGCCAACAGCAGCGCCACGTCGCGATAGCGTGCGACGTGCGCGGGCCGAAGCGATAGATGCATGCCTGCGGGCTACCCGCAGCGATGATCACTCGAACCCGGCAGAATGACGTCATGGCAACCAGGGCAGCAGCGAAGCGCAGGATCGTGGTCACCGGCGGCAGCGGCAAGCTCGGCCGCGCCGTGGTCGCCCATCTCGCAGAACACGGCTCGGACGTCGTTAACGTCGACCGGGTGCCGCCTCCCGTCGTCCAACCGATGTTTGTGCGCGCCGATCTCACCGACTACGGACATGTTGTCGAGGCGCTGTCGGGCGTCGATGATCGTTACGGCAAGGTCGATGCGGTGGTGCACCTAGCGGCAATCCCTGCGCCGGGGCTGACGACGAACGCGGCGACATTTCACAACAACATGATGTCGACATACAACGTCTTCTCGGCTGCGCGTCATGCAGGCATCACGAACATCGTCTGGGCATCGAGCGAAACCGTGTTGGGACTGCCGTTCGACGCGCCACCGCCGTACGTTCCGGTCGATGAGGAGTACGCCGGTCGCCCTGAATCGACGTACTCGCTGGTGAAATTCCTCGAAGAACAGATGGCTCGACAGCTGTGCCGATGGGATCCGAACCTCAAGATGGTTGGCCTGCGGTTCTCGAACGTTATGGATCCAGCCGACTACGCGGCGTTCCCCGGTTTCGATGCCGATGCGCGCGCTCGCAAATGGAACCTGTGGGGATACATCGACGCCAGGGATGGTGCGCAGGCGGTGCGGCGGGCGCTCGATTACGAAGTGCGGGGTTGCGAAGTGTTCGTCATCGCAAACGCCGACACCGTGATGTCGCGGTCCAACGCCGAACTGCTCGCCGAGGTGTTTCCCGATGTGCCGGTGCGCGAAGGGCTTGGCGACCACGAAACGTTGCTGTCCATCGAGAAAGCACGGCGACTACTCGGTTACCAGCCCGAGCACAGTTGGCGCGACGAGATTTAGCCGGCCTTCACGGCCTGCAACGTGTAGCTCATCGCTACCCGCTTCGGCCGGTCGATCAGGCTCCATTCGTCCGGACCAGACTTTGCCATCAAGCCGGGCAGTGCGTTCCATGGCACGCTGTCGTGTTCGACGAACTGGGTGACCCGCAGGCCTGAATCGAATAATGCGGTGATGATTTCTCCGAGCCCGTGATTCCACGAGTGGCTGGTCGTCGTCGTGAAGACGACATCGGTTTCGACGTAGGTTCCGCCTTCGTCGTACACCAATGGCTCGGCGGTTTCGAAGTACGGGTGTTCGACGACAAGTTTGTCGTCGGGTGAGCTGGTATCGGCGAGCGCCCAAAGCATTGGATGACCTTCACGAATGAACAATCGCCCGCCGGGCTTCAGCAACGCCGCCACGACGTCCGCCCATCGGCGTACGTCGGGCAGCCAGCAGAGCGCACCGATCCCGGTGAAGACGAGATCGAATCGCTCCGCACCAAGAGCGGTTACCGCGTCGTAGACGTTCGATTCGACGAAGTCGATGTCGGCATCGGAACGCCTCGCCAACGCGCGCGCCTCAGCGATTGCCGCAGGGGAGAAGTCGAGCCCGGTCATGCGTGCGCCGAGCCTTGCGAGCGAGATCGTGTCGGTGCCGATGTGGCACTGCAGATGCACGCCGCGCAATCCGGTGATGTCGCCGAGTCGAGGTACGTCGAAGCGCACGACATCGCTCAGATGCGCCGGATCATCGAGGAACCGCTGCAACTGATAGTCAGGTGAGGCGGCATGTGCCGGCGCGCGCTCGTCCCAGTTGGCGCGATTGATCGCGAACGATTCCTCCACTTGCGCAGGCTCTCATAACCGGCGTTCGTTAGGTAGCGTGACTCACATGCGTGAGGGGTTGGAGACGCTCGCCGAGTTCGTGAGCAGCGGCGATGTCATGGTGTTGACCGGTGCCGGGATCTCCACCGATTCAGGTATTCCCGACTACCGTGGAGCCAACGGATCTTTGCGCCGCTACACGCCGATGACCTATCAAGCTTTCGTCGGCAGCGAGGCCGCTCGGCGCCGCTATTGGGCGCGCAGTCACGTCGGCTGGGAGCGGTTCGCGGCGGCCGGTCCCAACGTCGCCCACCAGATGGTGGCACGCCTGCAGCAACTCGGGTTGACGTCGGGAATCGTGACCCAAAACGTCGACGGGCTGCACCAGGCCGCCGGGGCTGCCGACGTGATCGATCTGCATGGCCGGTTGGATCGCGTGATCTGCCTCGCCTGCCGGGCAACGTCCGATCGCGCGCAACTGCACGAAAGGTTACGGCGGCTGAACGCCGGATTCGCCGCCGACCCCACCGCAATGAATCCCGACGGCGATGCCGAAATTGGCGACGACGAGCTGGCCGGCTTCCAGGTCGCTGACTGCGTGCAGTGCGGCGGCGTGCTCAAGCCTGACGTTGTCTTCTTCGGTGAGAACGTGCCGGGGCCCACTGTCGCGCGATGCTTTGAATGGCTCGATGCGTCGCAGCTTCTGCTTGTACTCGGGTCGTCGTTGACGGTTATGTCGGGCTACCGATTCGTCAGACATGCTGCGCGGCAAGGAATCCCGGTAGCCATCGTGAATCAGGGCGCGACTCGTGGTGACCTCGACGCAACGCTGCTCGTCGACGTGCCGCTCGGGGTCGTGCTGCCGGCGCTGGTCGATCGAGTCGGCGCATTGACGCGCACCTAGGGCGGTATGACCGACGCATCGGGGCCGACGTAGGGTCGGCTGTATGGAGATCGGTGTCGCAATGTTTCCGACGCACGACGCGATCGGACCGGCAGAGTTGGCTCGGCTCGCCGAAGACCACGGCTTCGAGTCGTTGTTCTTCCCCGAGCACTCGCACATCCCGGCAAGCCGTGCCACGCCATATGGCGGCGGCGGGGAGCTGCCACGAAAATATCTCCACACCTACGACCTCTTCGTAGCGCTCACTGCGGCCGCCGCGACGACCACGAAGATCCGCATAGGCAGCGGGATCTGCCTCGTCGTCCAACGCGACCCGATCCACACCGCTAAGGCAGTCGCGAGCATCGATCACATCTCGGGCGGCCGGTTCGAGTTCGGGGTCGGTGCCGGCTGGAACCGTGAGGAGATGGCCAACCACGGCACCGACCCGCGTGTTCGGATGGCCATCATGCGCGAACGAATCGAAGCCATGAAGGCGATTTGGTCGGACGACGAAGCGAGTTATGCCGGTCAGTACGTGAATTTCGAGCGCATCTGGTCGTGGCCGAAGCCGGCGCAGCGTCCGCATCCGCCGGTCCTCGTCGGTGGAGGCGGACCCGGCGTGATCGACCGGGTACTCGCATTCGGCGACGCCTGGTTCCCGAACTTCTCGAAGGACGGCATTCTCGACCGCGCAGCCGAGCTCGGGCGCACCGCAGGCCGGCCGATTGACCTTATGGTGATGGGGATTCCGGCCGACCCCAAGGTGATCGAGGACTACGAGTCGGCAGGATTCCGCCGCATCGTGCACTGGCTGCCGTCGTCCGGCCGTGGCGTCGTCGAGCAAGCGATGCAGCGCTTCGAAGACGCATTGTTTGACGTGCACGGAGCCTGAACATGGATTCCGCCGAGGCACGCGGGCGGTTGGCGGAATCCCGCATCGCCCACCTCGCCACGGTGGACGAGACCGGGCGGCCCCATCTGGTGCCGATGGTCTTCGTCGTTGCAGGCGAGACCATCTACAGCGCGGTCGACGCCAAGCCGAAAAGCAGCAGGTCGTTGCGCAGGTTGGCCAATGTGCGGGTGCATCCGGCTGTCGCCGTCCTCGTCGACCATTACGACGACAGCGACTGGACGGCGCTTTGGTGGGCCCGGGCGGACGGAACCGCGCGGGTGCTTGAAGTCGGCGGCTCCGCCACAGAGGAGAGCGGGTCGGCGATCGACGCGTTGGTGCGGCGCTACGCGCAATACCGGGCGCAGCCTCCTGAAGGCCCGGTGCTGGCGATCGACGTCGAACGATGGAGCGGCTGGGCAGCCACAACGGGACCTGACCCGATTGCTCCGACCGAGGATGCCGGCGTTTGACGCGGTAGACCGCGTCAGACGCCGGTATCCTTGAGGTCGATCAGCTGGTCGCAATGCCTTCGTAGCCAGAGCCGTTGTCGGGAGTGAGGCCGGTAACCGCGCCGATTCTCGTCAGCGATCCGTCGTCGTTGACGGCGAACTCGTCGATGGCGCCCGCGCCCGTCGCAAGCTGGTAGACGTAGTTGCCGTCGAGAGTCGACGCGAGGTCGACCGGGCCGGCGTCGGTAGGCGCCGTCACACCGTCTGAGTTGAGCAGGGTCAGCTGGCCGCGCCCGTCCTCGGAGTAGCCGGTGATGGTGTTCGAGCCGGCGTTCGCGACATAGACGTAGCCCTTCGCGATTGCAGACCAGCAGGTGGCCGCCTGATTGTTCGCCACGTGTGCCGAAATTGTCGTCAGCTCGCCATCGGGCTGCACCCAGTACGACGACTCACCGCCGCTCGCCTCGCCGACGAGCAGTCGGCCACGTTTGTCGAAGCTCAGCGCGAACGGGACCGCGCCCGCTGACGTGTTCGTGACCGGCATTTCGGACGGCACGCCCTCGTGGTTGAGGGTGAATACGTCGAGGGTACCCGCGGATTTCGTCGACACGACTACCTCCTGGCCATCCGGCGTGATCGCGACCTGCGATGGTGATTTCAAGAAGTTGGGGTCGGTCGGGTTGCCAAGGCGCAGCGATCGTACGGAGTTCTCAATCTCGTGGAGTTTTCCGTCGCGTTCGATCTTGAAGCCGGCTATCGCACCGTCATTACCCGCGTCGAGAACATACACAAGATTGTGCGAAACACTGATGGACGTCGGGAGGTGGCCGCGGCTGTTCAGGACCTGTTCCTGCTGCAACCGAGCCCCGTCGACCTTAAAGACGGTAAACGTTTCGCTCCCCGCATTGACGGCGAAGAGCAGCCGATGCCTCGCGTCGTAGGTGAGCGAACCTTGGGACGCGAGTGGATCGACGACCGCGCCTTCCTGCGTGCCACCGTTGCCGCCGGTCGGATAGCTGGCGAACGTCGTGAGCTGGCCGTTGTCGGCGCGTGTGTAAGAGACGACCGCGTTACCGGTGGGATCGTTCGTCTGCACGAACACCGCATGATGGTTGTCCTGCGAGCCGACACTGCCGTGTGTTGCGATCTCGCTGGCATTGGCCAGTGGGGCGAACGCGACGGTGACGACAGCCGCCGCACCGATCGCGCCTGCGGTGCGGGCGGGAAACGTTCTGAGTACTCGGCGATGGATTCTGCGCGACATCGAAGTCTCCGTTTCGAACAGCGCCAACCACGATGGTCGACGTCACGAAACGCTTTGTACCAAGCGAATCGAGTAGCTGTCGCGGGGCAGAGCCGGAATTCCGCCACCCGTCAGGAGTTCGTAAGAACTTGCCGTAAGCATTCCGTAAGAATCGCCTGCGTGTATGCGGACGATGCCGACGTCTGACGCGATAGACCGCGCCAGACGTCGGTATCGTCGAGAGGTGCTTGCTAGAAAATCGTGTAGCTGTAAGGAATCGCAGCTACTTCGTTGGCGCTGCCGGTTACGGCATCCCAGGTGTCGAGATACAAGATGCCCTGCACGACGTCGCCCGAGTTGCCGGTCGGCGTGATGGTCACCGTGATCGAACCATGTTCACCAACCGCCACCTGCACCGGTGCCGCGGCCGGTACCGACGCGTCGACGTCCGCGAGCAACGGGTCGCCGCTCGTGGACGTCAGGTTGGCGTCGAACGGCCGGGTGTGCGCTGTCGCGGTGAAGGTGTTCGTGACTGATGCGTTACCGGCGTCGGTGAACGGGCCGATACCGGTCGGCAACGCCAACCACGTCTGTGGTGCCACGATCGGGTCGTTGTCGGTGACTGACGGGCTCGTGCCGGCCGGGCCGGCCTCGAGATCGGGGTCGCCTTCGAACGACAGGTTGACCAGCTGATCGGCCGGGAACGGCGAGATCTCGAACAGAGTGGGAGCACTCGACGTCGACGACACGGTCAGTGAATCGGTCTCGGTCGGCACGCTGAACGCCGGGAAAGGCGGCAGGATGTCGGCCGCGAATGTGTACGGGTTGTTCTGCACGGCCAACGACGTGTCGGCGCGATTGGCCAGCCGGCCGTCGACGAACACGCTCGCATCGGTCACTCCCGTGTTCGTGAACGAGACAGTCGCGGTCACGGGCTTTCCGGCGTCCAACTTCGTGCTGGTGCTGTTGGGCAGCCGCTCGGCCTTGACAGTCGCTGGCGAGAGCGAGATGACTCCCGTGAACGGTGTAGTGGTCGATGTACCGGCCACCGGGCCGAGCACGGCGAACACGAGCATCCACCGGCCGGCCTGCGGGTTCACATGGTCGAGCTGCACGCCGGGTGTCAACTCGACGAGGTTGCCCGACGAGTCGACCCGCTGATTAGTCTGCTCGGAAACAGGCTCGCCGTTGGGGTCGACAAGGAACGCGTACACCGCCTGGTTTGGGTTGCCGGTGATGGTTACGCCGACGAAGAGGTTCGGCGCATTGTCGGGCACGTCGAACGCGTACGTCTCACCAGGGGCCGGAATGCCGGGCCGGCCATTGCCGCCGCCGAACGCGCCGTTGAACGTTGCGTTGCCGCCGCTAAGCACGACGAGCTTGCGCACGACGATCGGTACCACTGAGGTAGTGCCGATTGGTGCAACGCTGTCGCTCGACGACGTTATTGCGTTGCGCTCAATGCCTGATGGCGAGAGCAGCAATGCTGCGGCATCGTCGCCCACATTGGGTGCTGCAAGCGAAACGTGCACCGACCTGGTCTGACCGGGCCGCAATACCAGCGTGGACGGCGAAACCCGCCCGTCGCTGCTGTTGGCCGTGCTGGTGGCGCTGAACCGCACGTCACCAGTGAAGCCAGCTGCGCTCGCCGCCGTCCAGATCAATGCGGTCCAGGTGCCCGGGACCGGCGACGGTACGGCAACTTCGCCGAAATCGCCTGCACCTTGGGGCAGCGAATACGCGCTGAACACACCGTTGGGATCGAGCAGCACCAGCCGTACGACGGTGGCAGGCCCGGCCCAGGCGATGCTTGCGTGCAGGTTCGCGGTACCGCGTGGCACCTCGAACGTCGTCTTTTCATAGGCGCGCTTTACGCCGACCTGGTCGACGAACGTCGGGCTGTTCGCCGCATCAATCGAGACGGTCGTCTTGGTTTGGTTCAAAACCCGTCCCGTGCTGCGGACGCTGGCGTGCACGGCCTGGGTGTGCGAGCTGAGGTTGGTTATCGCGACGTCGCCGCTCGCGTCGCGGTTCGACGTCGTGAGGTCGAGCTGGCCAGGGCTGGCGAGCACGTCATTGGTGTCACCACTTGGTCGACCGGCCGCGCGTGCGGCGCGAACTGCGCGCAACGCGTCAAGCAAGCCGGCACCTTGCTCCTGCGCGGGGAGGCCGAGGTCGTCGGCCGTGCTCGTGAGGATTTCCTTGATCAACATGGCCGACGGTGAGTCGCCGTGGTGGGAGTCGCGGTACGCCTGGATGACCAGCGCGGCAGCACCTGCAGTGAGCGGCGCCGATTCGCTGGTACCCCCGAACTCCTCGAGGGTCGCCGGATTGCCGTTGTTGTCGAGGCAATCGAAATATAGGTCAGGATTCGGTGTGCACACCGACCAGCCGAGATCACCGGGCGCGACCAGGTCGATGGTGCGGCCGGGCTGGGTGAACCCACCGGAGCTGAGCGCAGAGATCGTGTTGCTGCGGTACTTGCCGTTGCTGAGCTGGAATCCGTACGCCGTGACCTGCGAGTAGAGCCGCAACTGCGTGCTTGCTCCCACCGAGATGACGTCGGGTGCGCTTGCGGGCGATCCGATGGTGTTCTCGAATGCGGCGTCACCCGAACTCGCGACGACGACGATGCCGGCTTTCACGAGCTGCTCGTTGAACACGGCGGTCGGGTCGTCGTTCGTGTCGGGGAACTGGTTGCTGCCGAACGATTCGTTGACGACGTCGGCATGGTCGTGTGTCACTGCCCAGTCGAGGGCCTGGAGGATCGTGGAGTTGAACGCGAACCCACCTGCCGGGAACACCTTCAAACCGACGAGCGAAGCGCCCGGCGCCATGCCGAGCACCCTGATGTTGCAGCCCGGTGGCAGCGGGTGCGCGGCGTTGACGAAGGACGACAAGTCGTAGGTCTGCCTACCTTGCGCGGCGATCGAGCTTGCGTCGCCGAAGGCCTCGCCACCGGGTGTCGGGGCGTTTGGGCCCTCACCGCTGAAATCCTGGTAGTCGGTGAACACGTGACTTCCGTCGGCCCTGATGAAATCAGGGTTGTTGATGTCGAGCCCATCGGCCAGGAATGCGACCGTCACGCCCTTGCCGGTCGCGATTTTTTGCGCGGACGGCATTGACGAGTCGGCAAACGCGTCATGCGTGAGTTGCAGCGCCTCTGGCTCAAGAAGTGGCTTCGACGGGTCGCTCGGGCACGTCGTCGAGGCCACTGGCGCTGTCGGAGTCGGCGAGCGCCGCAATGAGAACGCCTTAGGGCCGGGCGCGGGCACGGGAGTCGTTTGCTGCGGGTCGGCAACCTTTTGGTCAGGCACGACACTTGATACTGCCGGGTTGGCTGCCAAAATTGCCGCGCCCGCCTGGGAAATAGTGACGGCGAAGGCGTTCGCGACGTGCAACTGGCGCACGTTCGTGCCGCCATTTTGTTGAGCTAGCGCGATGAGCGGAGCCTGGTCGGCGTTGGTGGCGCTTACGCGAGCGCTGATGGTCCTGGCGTCTGCCGGCAGATCGTCATGCTGGTTTTTGAGCATCACGACAACGTGCTCGATCAGGGCCGAGCTGCTGTTGCTCGATGCCGTGCTGTTCGAGGACGTGGGCGAGCCGCTTCCGGCTCCTAAAGCGGCAGGGGAAGCAACGACGATAGTGGCGATGGCGGCGCTGCTTGCGCCGGCGAGCGCTACCCAACGACGGCTGGCGGCGCGGGAACGGCGGAGACGAGTCGATCGATGTGGCGACGCTAAACCGCGCATGTGAGGCCCTTTCGCAGATCATGCCAGGACGCGGGCAATCTACGACCAATGACCAGCTTGTGGGAATAGTCGGCATTACCACATCTTCAGTCGACGTACGCCCGAGTCGAGACGCGTCCGTGCTCGACGTTCGCAGGCTCGCTGTGGTTCATCGCGGCAAGCTCATGACTCAAACCAGCTGAAAACGCGGTCGGCTTGTCCGCCAGCCGTATTCCGCTTGACCGGTCCGCCTGTGCGGGATGAGATGCTAGGCGTATGCACGGGGACGGTGCGGTTCCGGGCGCTGCGCCGACAGCGGCATCGGCAGCATTGGCCGAACCGGCACTTCCGTCGAGTTCGGTCGGGCTGCCCGATCCGCTCGTTGGCGAGTTCGAGCCTGCGCTGCGCCGACGTGACCGGTATTTCAGCCACCTCAGGGTCGCGTTGGTGTCCGCCAGCGACCACGCCTGGGCAGTGACCTTTGCGCTTGCTTCCGTCGTCGCACTCGTGGGCTTCCGTGGGGCTGACTTCCCGGCGCAGGACTACCGAGTGTGGATCTTCAAGACGCACGGTTTCCTGATCTGGGACGTGAACTGGTACGGCGGCCACGCCGACATCGGTTACAGCGTGCTTTTTCCGATCGTCGGCGCGTTCCTCGGCACAGTACCCGCGACGGCGCTCGCGTGCGTCACCTCGACGGCGCTTTTCGGCCGCCTCATCGGTCGATCGAGCAGTTGGGCTTGTGTGGTTGCCCGGCTGTGGTTTTCGATCGTGGTCGTGGGCGACCTCATCATTGGGCGCGCTCCCTTTGCCTGCTCGCTCGCTTGCTCGCTCGCCGCCGTCTACTTCGTGCGCAATCGGCAGCGATGGCCGGCAGTCGCCGCCGCGACGGCCGCCTCGTTGTTCAGCCCGCTCGGCGCTGCCTTTCTCTTGCTGATCGCAGTCGGCTGGCTGCCCACGTTGGGGTGGCGACGTGCGCTGCCGTTCAGCGGTGCGCTCTGCGGCCTCGGTGTCGCCGCAGTGATGGGTGATCGCGGCCGCTTCCCATTCCCCTGGACCGCATTGTCCGGCCCGCTCGTCATTGTCACGATCGGCCTGCTGCTTACCCCTCGATATGAGCACACCGTGCGGCGGGTCCTGCTCCTCTACGGTGCTGCCTGCATCGCCGTGTTCTTCGTGCCCAACCCGGTAGGCGGCAACATGGCGCGGCTGGCCGCGATCGTGATCGGGCCGGTCGCCGCGTTCGTGCTGCTGCGCGCCAACCGGATGCGCGCGCTACTCGTGCTCGTAGTCCCACTACTGATCTTTCAGTTACAGCCGGTGGTCTCAGCGGTTGCCTCCGCGGCTGGCGACCTGTCGACCAAACAGCAGTACTACGACGGGATGGTGCGTTTCCTCGGCGAACATCAAAAGCCGGTGGCGAAGGTGGAGATACCCTTCACCCGCGACCACTGGGAAGCTACCTATGTCGCCGAACAGGTGCCGCTGGCGCGAGGCTGGGATCGCCAGGTCGATCTATCGCGCAACGCCCAACTCTACGAACCACTCACCCCCCAGGCTTACGAGAGTTGGCTGCACGACAACGCCGTCACCTACGTAGCTTTGCCTGATGCCGCTCTCGACGCAGGTGGGCGACCGGAGGCGCAGATCCTTCGGCACCCCCCTGCGTGGTTGAAGCAGGTTTACACCGATCAGCACTGGCGGATCTGGAGGGTCGTCAACGCTACGCCGCTGGCCACTGGCGCGGCGGTCATGACCAGGTTGACGCACAACGGGTTTACCCTCACGGCGACACATACCGGTGCCACTCTCGTCCGGCTTCGATGGTCGCCTTACTGGCACGTCGATTCGGGCTTGGCTTGCGTTGCGCAAGCGGCGGGCGGCTGGACCACAGTGGTAACCGGTGCGCCCGGTGAGGTGAAGATCAGCGCAGCTATCTCGATCGGCAGCGACGACACGTGCACACCGGCCCAGCTCACCGGCGCAGGTGTCGCGCCTGCAGGATCGGGCTAGCTGGATCTGGGCCGCCGGCGCTGCACGGTGCCGGTGGCTACAGCGCGGCCGCGACGGCAGCCCACGTTTGCGGTTTCGCCCCGAGACCGCGGCCGGTTTCGGGGTTCCAGTATTCGGCGAATCCGGCTCGTAGGACGCCGCGTTTGGTGACCGTCGACAACTCGTCGACGAGGTCTGTTGATTGGCATCGCCGGGCCGCCACCGCGTAGAGGTAGTTGAGCTGTGGCCAGGCCGGACCTCGCCAGTACCGATCCGGGTCGTAAGCGGGTTCGCTGCGCAGCACGAAACGCGGGCCGTAGGCAGCGCCGAACCGGTCGGGGTTGACCAGCTGCGCAAGCGCTTTCTCTGCCTTGGCAAGGTCGGGCGTGCACAATGCGGGCAGCACGGCGTCCGCCGTCGGTATACGTAAGCTGTCGCGGTTACCCACGAATGCGACGTCAGACCATAACTGCTCTTCGTCATCCCATGCGGCATTGTCGAGATTGACGGCAAGGTCGCGGCCCCGGGCGAGCCAGCTTTCGTCGCCGAGCAGTTCGCCCAATGTGATCGCGGCATCGGCGGAGATCGCATTGAAGCTGGCGGGTGCGACGACAAATTGCGGGTTGTCGACGGCGACACCGTCAGCAGAAAAGACCGTGGTGGCAAGCAACTCGTGATCAACCTTTGTCCAGAGCCGACGGTGCCAGCTTGACGAGCCGACCCATGAATCCCACCGCGGCGAGTCGTCGGTGCCCGCTTCCCACGGGTGGACGATCACGAGCAAGCCGGCGCGCATGCGCTCGCGCCAAAGTGCATCGAGGGCACGGCTCGCTTTCTCAGCTAATGAGGCAAAAAGCTCTCGACGATCAGCATCGGACGACGAAACGCCTGCGTCGGCAGCAGCCTTCAGTGCGCGTGCGTACACCGGGGGCTGCGTGAACGACGAAACAGTGGGCAAAGGTCCACGGCCATACGTGCGGCGGCCATAACGCATGTGTGGCAGGAATCCATTGGCCAGCTGGCCCGCGAACACGGCCTCGAGCTCACGCAATGCTCGGAGGTCGCCGATAGCCGACCAAGCTATCGAGTGGAAGCACGAATCCCACAACCACAGGTGGGGGTAGGTGCGCCGGTTAGGTCGGCAGTAACCAAGCTGCGGCTGCCATGCGCGGTGCAACACAGTCGTCGCCCGTGCGCGAACGTGCGCGTCGAGATCGGTATCACCGATAGCCATCAACGAAGGGTATCGGCGTTGGCGAACGGCCGCCGTGCAGGCGAGATGCGAAACTAAAGGGTGCCATTTTCCGACCGAGTGCTAGAGCAGCGGCGGGCGAGCGTTCCGCCGATCAGCTATCCCGCCGGTCTGCCCGTCGTCGACCGAAGGGACGATATCGCTGCAGCGATTCGCGACCACCAGGTCGTGATCGTCGCAGGCGAGACCGGATCGGGCAAGACAACCCAGCTGCCGAAGATCTGCCTCGAACTTGGCCGCGGCGTACATGGTGTTATCGGCCACACCCAACCGCGCCGGATCGCCGCGCGTGCGGTGGCCGAGCGAATCGCTGAAGAACTGCACACCCCGTTGGGCGACGCGATCGGGTACAAGGTGCGGTTCACTGATCGGGCAACCGACAGCACCCTCGTGAAGGTGATGACCGATGGCATCTTGCTCGCCGAAATGCAGCACGACAGGATGCTTCGCCGGTACGACACGATCATCATCGACGAGGCACACGAACGCAGCTTGAACATCGATTTCATTCTCGGGTACCTGAAGCGGTTACTCCCGCGTCGTCCTGATCTCAAAGTCGTCGTCACCTCAGCAACCATTGACCCGCAACGATTCTCGGCTCACTTCGGCGGCGCACCGGTGATCGAGGTGTCCGGCCGCATGTTTCCGGTCGAGGTGCGCTACCGTCCGCTCGTCGAAGCAGCCGAGCCTTCCGATGCCGGGGCGGATGACGACTCAGGCATCGAACCGCGGGACCAGATCACGGCGATCTGTGAAGCCGTCGACGAGTTGTCTCGCCAAGGTCCCGGCGACATTTTGGTGTTCTTGAGTGGTGAGCGCGAGATACGCGACACCGCAGACGCACTGCGTAAGAAGGATCTGGGGCAATCCGAGGTGCTCTCGCTGTTCGCTCGACTGTCGTCGGCCGAGCAGCATCGGGTCTTTCAGCCGCATGTCGGTCGGCGAATCGTGCTCGCTACGAACGTTGCCGAGACGTCGCTGACTGTTCCGGGCATTCGATACGTGGTCGATCCGGGCACGGCGCGCATCTCCAGGTACAGCCATCGCACGAAGGTGCAACGGTTGCCGATCGAAGCGATCTCGCAAGCTTCGGCGAACCAGCGCACGGGACGTTGCGGCCGGGTCGAGGCCGGCGTCTGCATCAGGCTGTATTCAGAAGCCGACTACCTGAGCCGGCCGGCGTTTACCGATCCCGAGATTCTGCGCACGAATCTCGGATCGGTCATCTTGCAGATGGCGGCGTTAGGACTCGGCGACATCGCGGCATTCCCATTCGTCGAGCCGCCAGACCGCCGCAATGTTCGCGACGGCGTAACGCTTCTCGAAGAACTCGGAGCGCTCGACACGAGCCAACCATCGCCGCGGCTGACGGCGATCGGGCGGAAGCTCGCCGCGCTTCCGGTCGACCCGCGGATCGCGCGAATGGTGATCGAGGCCGACCGCAACGGCTGTGCGCATGAAGTTGTGGTTATTGCCGCGGCACTGTCGATCGTCGATCCGCGCGAGCGGCCGACTGAAAAGCAGCAGGCAGCTGATGAAATGCACGCCCGTTTTGCCGATTCTGAGTCCGACTTCATCGGCCTGCTCAACCTCTGGAACTACCTGCACGACAAGCAGCGCGAGTTTTCATCGAGCGGGTTCAGGCGGATGTGCCGCTCGGAGTTCCTCAACTATCTGAGGGTGCGCGAATGGCAAGACGTCGTCAGCCAGCTACGCCAGGTCGCGCGCACACTCGGCGTGCGATTCAACGATATCGAGCCCGGCCGAAACGCGATTCATCAATCGCTACTCGCGGGCTTGCTCTCACATGTCGGCATGCGAGACGTCGAGACGCGAGATTACCTCGGCGCCCGCAATGCTCACTTCGGCGTGTTCCCCGGATCTGCGCTGTTCAAGAAGCAGCCGCGCTGGGTGATGGCGGCCGAGCTCATCGAGACGAATCGGTTGTGGGGGCGTGTGTGCGCGCGCATCGAACCCGAGTGGGTCGAGCCGCTGGCCGGTCACCTCGTGAAGCGTAGCTACAGCGAGCCTCATTGGGATTCACGCCGCGGCGCCGTGATGGCGTTCGAGAAGGTGCTGTTGTACGGGGTTCCGATCGTCGCGTCACGACGGATCGGCTACGGCCGGATCGACCCAGTGCTGTCACGTGAGCTATTTATCAGGCATGCGCTGGTCGACGGCGATTGGCGAACGTATCACGCGTTCTTCCACGCCAACCGCGCGACGATCGCGGCGATCGCGAGCCTCGAAGACCGGGTTCGCCGACGCGACCTCGTCGTCGACGACGAGACGCTGTTCGACCTCTACGACGCGCGCGTCGGTTCGACGGTAGTCTCCGCGCGGCACTTCGACAGGTGGTGGAAGGATGCGCGCAAGACTAACCCTGATGTGCTCACGTTCGGCGTCGACATGCTCACCGTCAAGGACGTCGATGTCGACGGATTCCCCGATGCCTGGCGGCAACGTGATCTCGAATTCCCGTTAACGTATGCCTTCGCACCGGCTACCGATCACGACGGCGTCAGTGTGTGCATCCCGATTGCTGTCCTGAATCAAGTAGATGCAGATGACTTCACCTGGCAGGTCGCCGGGTACCGAGAAGAGCTCGTGGTTGCGTTGCTCCGGTCATTGCCAAAGCAACTTCGGCGTCATTTCGCGCCTGTGCCGGATTCGGCGAAGAAACTCAATCGCCTGCTCAATTCCCGACAAGGCTCGTTCTACGACGCGTTGAGTCGTGAGCTGTGGAGCATGAGCGGGGTAGAGGTGCAGGCCGGAGATTTCGACATTACGCAGCTGCCACCTTGGCTGTTGATGCGTTTCGAGATCATCGGCGTCGGTGGAGAGACACTCGCTGCGGGTCGCTCGCTCGACGAACTCGCGCACCGGCTTGTCGGTTCGGTGCGTGCCGCGATTCGTGAGGCTGCACCGGAAATCGAGTCGAGTGGCCATCGCGCATGGACGTTTGGGCCGTTGCCCGAAACTGTCGAGTACGCGAAGGCTGGCGTGCGAGTCGTGGGGTTTCCGGCACTGGTCGACGAGGGGTCCGCGGCGGGCGTGAGGTTGTTCGAAAGCGCGGTCGAAGCGCAAGCCAACAACCGGCGAGGGTTGCGCCGACTGCTCCTGCTGAACGTGCCGTCGCCCGCCAAAGCCTTACAACGCAGCCTTTCCAATCAGGCGAAACTGGCCCTCAGCCGGAACGCGCCTGGTGGGGTGACCCAGCTGCTCGACGACTGCCTGGCTGCCGCTGTCGATGAGATCGTGTATGCCAGCGGTGGTGCGGCTCGCGATCATGCTGGCTTCGAACGGCTGGCCGATCGGGTACGCGCCGACCTGCCGGTGGTGTTGGCCGAGGTCGTTTCCACGGTGGCACAGGTGCTGACGGCGGCGCACGACGTCGAGAAGCAGTTGACGGCTTCGGTGTCGCGTGACGCGCTACCGGCGCTCATCGACATGAAGGCCCAACTCGTCGGGCTTGTGCACCAGGGATTCGTTGCTGAGACGGGCGTGCAGCGCCTCGCAGATCTGCCGCGCTACCTGACCGCGATGAGTCGTCGGCTCGAGCGGATGCGCGACGACGTCCATCGTGATCGAGCCCGCCTCTGGGAGGTCGAGCAGGCACAGCAGGCATTTAGCGACGCGCGTCTGCGGCTCGGCAAAGACGCGGGTGACCTCGACGAGGTTCGCTGGATGATCGAAGAGCTTCGGGTCAGTCTCTTCGCCCAGACGCTCGGAACCGCGAAACCAGTGTCGTCGCAGCGGATCCTGCGCACGATCAATGATGCGCTCGAACGGCGGTCATGATGCGGATTTCAACGCAGTCGCTACGTAGGCGGCGTCGAGTTCCGACGGCGCAATGGCCTTCAGTACCGCCGCTGCCTTCTTCGCGGCCGCAGCTGCGGACTCGCTGCTCAGCAGCCCTAGATCGGCGCCCGCCACTACCTGTTTGAAGTCGGCGATGCGCTGGTCGACGTACGCCAGATCGGCGCGTTGTGCCTGCCGAAGACCGGTGTGCCAGGGCAAGACTGTGGTGCGGGCAAGTTCGTTGCGAGCCGTTTGCAACTTCGCGACGCCGGCGGCG
>Ga0068855_100001084_pt1 | contig 33846 bp, 31 predicted proteins | sample KBSCornC52_FD_66592 | JGI IMG/M metagenome (GOLD analysis project Ga0068855, IMG submission 66592) | Corn rhizosphere microbial communities from Kellogg Biological Station, Michigan, USA - KBS Corn C5-2 | ecosystem: Host-associated > Plants > Roots > Rhizosphere > Soil ...
CAGCGCGACGAGCAGCGCCGAAGTACCGAAGCGCAAAACCAAGGTGGCCGCCGCAACGAACCAACTGCTGACGCCCGCATCGAGCGCGACCACGTGGAAGCCGAGCGTCTTCATCGGGAAAGCTGAGACCCCAGAGCGCGCACGTGCCCACCAAGCCGAAGAGCGCGCGCACTCGCGGCGACGGAGCCGGCTCGGGCCTATGATCTGCCGTCACGGAGCCGCGCCTGGTTCAAAATTGGAAGTAGATGAAGTCACTCGGGATGTCGCTGTAGAAGAGGGCCATACCGGCGATCAGCAGCGCGGCCGCGGAGCCTTCGAGCAGAGCCCAGCTGAGCGTGGCGCGGGCGCGCGCGTAGGTTCGCGTCAGGTAGAGCGCGCCGTCTGCGAGTAGGGGCAACGAATAAAACACGACCAAGCCCAGGAAATGTCCCGCGGCCATGCGCTGGGCGGGGCTGTCCGCGCCCGGGCGGAGCGCGAGATCGCGCAGGAGTTGGTGGATGTCGGTTTCGCGAAACATCAGCCAGCCGAGGTTCACCAGCGCGAACATGCACACGACACGCAGCGGCCCGAGCCAGCGAATTCGAAACACACTCGGCGCCCAATCCTCGAGCGTGCGAAAGACGATCAGCAAAAGGCCGTGGTACGCGCCCCACATGACGTAGTTCCAGCTCGCGCCGTGCCAAAAACCGGACAAGAGAAACGTCAGAAACAGATTGAAGTACATGCGCGGTTTGGAACCGCGGTTGCCGCCGAGCGGGATGTACACGTAATCGCGAAACCAGCTGGAGAGCGAGATGTGCCAGCGGCGCCAGAACTCGGCAGGGGTCTGCGACAAGTACGGGTGGTCGAAGTTTTTCATCAGCTCGAAGCCGAGCAGCCGCGCGGTGCCGCGCGCGATATCGCTATAGGCCGAAAAATCGGCGTAAATTTGGACACAGAAAGCGAGCGTTCCGACCCACACCAGCGCAAACCCGGGCAGCGAGAGTGAGAAGACCTTATTGGCGATGAGAGCCACGTTGTCCGCGATCACCAATTTCTTGAACAAGCCCCAAACCATCAACAAGAGCCCGAGCCGCGCGGCTTCGGGATCGAAGTGACGTGGCCGCTCGACTTGCGGCAAAACGTGGGTCGCGCGCTCGATCGGGCCGGCCACGAGCTGCGGAAAGAGCGCGAGGAACGCCGCCACGTCGATGAAATTGCGCCGCGGCTCGAGCCGCCCGCGATACACGTCGATCGTGTAGCTGAGGCTTTGGAACGTGTAGAACGAAATGCCGACCGGCAGCACGATGTTCAAAGTCGGGCGGCTCAGCGCCACGTGCAGGTGAGCCGCCAGCAAGAGCGCGTTGTCGACGAAGAAATTGAAGTACTTGAAGAAGCTCAGCAGCCCGAGATTTGCGCACAGGCTGCACACGAGCAGCAGCCGTTTACGGGCCGGAAAGCGGCGCATGCCGAGCGCGAACGAGTAGTCGCCGACCGTCGACGCAAACAGCAGAATCAAAAACCAGGGGTGGATGTAGCCGTAAAAAAAATAGCTCCCGACCAGCAAAAAGACGTTTTGCGCGCGGTGCGGCAGGCACCAATAGATCGCCAGAAAGACGACCAAGAACACCGCAAAATCCAAGCTGTGGAAAATCATGACCAAGAACCGAGAGGGAGAGACATCGGCAACGCTCGAAGGAGGGGTTCACTCAGTGAAAGATCTGCCCCATGTGCTCGACGAACGACAGCGTGTACGCGCGCTTGAAACGTCCAGCGATGTGATCGCCGTTGCCGTATAGATCGATGCTTTCCCAGGCTTCATCGTGCATGTCGTAATATTCTGCGCTGCAGCTTTCGCGCAGGTAGCGGGCCATGTCGGCGATGTAGCGGCGCTCGCTCGGCGTTTCCGGCACGCCCGAGGCAGCGTCGCGCGTGCGAACCTTGACGAACGTCAGCGGAATTTCGTGTTCCTTGGCGAGGCCGCAAATATCCGGCAAAAACGAGGGATCTACGACGTCGGCGAAGCGCGGTGATTGGTAGGCCCGCTCCTGCGCCGCGTCGGCGGGTCGTAGATTGCTCAGCTCGAACAGGTCGTTGATCTGCGCGCGCCGCGCGCGCGGCGTCGCATCCGCCCAGAGCGCACGCGAAAAGAGCGCCGCGGCCGCGTCCGGAAGCGGATCCGTCTTCGCCAGAAAGCGCTGGAAGGGCATGACTTGGTCGCGATACCAAGCGAGCCGTGCCATCGGCTTGGCGAGCGAAGGGGCCAATTTCTTTTCGACGATCGGATCGTCCTCCGGCGACAAGCGCTCGAGGGAAGCGTGGGCCGCGCCGAGCGCGTGCTTGCGCGGCTGGGTCAGTTCCTCGTCCCGATAAAACAAAACCAGGCGTGGGTGCTGCTTGGAAGGGACGATCATGTTCTTCAGCACCAGGTACCACTCGGCTGATTTCGAGGCGCTGATGCCGAACACGACGACGCGACGCGTGCGGAGCGCGCTGCGCAGCGTAGCCTCGTCGAAGCGAGTTCCGACCATCGAATTGCCGAGCAGCACGAAGGCCGGCCGCACCGATTTGATCTGGGCGAGCAGCGAAGAGTCGAAGCGCGCCCTGCCTCGCACGGGGAGTGTGCGGCTGAGCGCCGTCATCGCCAGCAGCGAGAGCAGCGCCAAGCCCAAGAACAGGCCGAGCCGAAGCGTGCTCGCGCGGCGGCTCGGCGGCGAGGGCGCGGCATCGCGCAGACTGCCCTTCTCCTGGTCTTTTTGGGCCAAAATGACTCTCCGCGGCGAAGAGAGTCAGAGTTGCGCCGCGCCGGCAAGCGGAAATTCGCGCCGTCACGCCGCGCTACACGGCCGCGCTCAGAGCCGCGCGTGAAAGAGCCCCCGAGCTCCGCCGAGCCACACATCCGAGTCTGTCCGCCCGCGCACGGCGTACAGCGGTCCGGCGACGGACAACATCCGCCAGTCGCGACCGTCGTAGTGCGCGGCGCCGCCCGTGCCGACCAGCCACAGCGAGTCGGCGCGCGCGCCCCAAAATGCCTGAACCTCTGCGATCGGCGAAGGATGCTTCGACCAAGCGCGCGCCTGATAGTGATAGAGGGCGTCGCCCGCAGCAACCCACGCCTCGCCCTGAGTTGCCCAGAACGCCCGCGGTTCGGACCAGGCAGGCGCGGTGACGACCGTCGACCAGCCGTGGGCGTCGATCGTCGCAAGCCCGCTCGCGTCGAGACCCCACAATGTGCCGGCGTCGAGCTCGACGAGGCGCGCGTTCGGTCCCGCCGGCGCGCTGGTCCAGCCGCTCGTGCGCTTGATGATGCACACTGAGTTCGCTCGGCACACGAGCTCGGGATCCGCGTTGCCGAGCACGCCCCAGAGCCCGCCCGCGGTCGCGCTTCCGAGCTGGCCAATTTCTTCGCGGCCGTCGCGCCAGCCGGCATTCGTGTGCCGGAAGTAGATCGGGGCTTCGCCCGCGCTCGAGCGCCGAGCACCCATGATGCGCGGTTCGTTGTCACGACCGAAGAAGATCTGCGCTTGGTCGCGCTGTTCGGACTTGGGGCGTAGACCATTCGGCAGCGGCAGCGCGCGCAGGCCGCGCGCGTCACCGAGGTACGGCGGATCGGCCAGCACCGCGATCCGCGAGCCCTCACCGAGCGCGATCGACGTGACGGCGACGGTCAGCACCTGATCGGTCGCAAGCTCGAGCGCTGGGCTAGCCAGAGCAGCGGGCACCAGCGCGGGCGCTGAAACCGCGGGCGGCGCTGGTGCGGCGACGTTCTGCGCGGGCACGTCACTCTTCGACGCCGGGGCGGCATGATTCGGTGCACCGGCCGCTGACGCGCTGGAATTTGCCGACGCGCTGGAGTTCGGTGCACGTGCTCCCGGCGCGCAGCCGCACAGAAACAGGCCGAGGCAAGCCGTGCAGAGCGCAGTACGCGCGCAGAGCAAGTTGGCGGTATCAGGGCCGATCACGGCGTGCGAAGCTCCGGGTTCAGCGTGAACAGTAGATAGCCGGCAGGGAGTCGCTCGCGGTGCGCGTGATTCGCGAGAAAAGCCGCCACGCTGCCCCGCGGCTCGCGCGGCGTGACGACGTGGGTCACTCGAAAGCGCTGGATCAGCCGGAGCCGCTCGGCCTCGGGGGTCGCAGATGCGAAGAACACCACGCTGGCGTCGTCGCGCTCTTCTTCGTCCGGGACGAAGGGGTTTTCGTGCTGCAAGGCGGTGACCTTGGGCCCAAACGTGGGGATCGGCCAAAGCGTCAGCGTGTCACCCATGACCACCGCACGTTCGCCGGCAATTTCGCCCACGCGCCGGGCGTAGCGCAACAAAGGGCTCTCGCCGCGGCGCGCGTAGCGCTCGAAATAGGCCCACTCGCGCTCGGTGCGCACGACATTGTGATAGCCGAACAGCAGCAGGATACCCCACACCACGGCCAGGCACGTCGGCCTCAGCCAACGTTTGTCGAGCAGACGCGGAAACTCGCTCGAGCCCGGCGTGAGCGCGAGCAGCAGCCAAACCACGCCGACGTGCAGAAAAAACACAGCCAGCAAAATGAAGCGGTGCCCGAGTGGCAACGGCACGAACGCATTCAGCGCAAACGGCCCGAGCATCGCGAGCACACCCAGCCCGACGAACCAGCGCCTCCGGCGCAGGAAGAAGTAAGGCAGAAAGAGCACCGCCAAGCTTGCCAAACCGAGCGCGGCAATCAGCTCGTTGGGCCGGTAAAAGCGGTGACGCTCGACGACCGTGCCGCCGCTCACCGCCGCTTGAACGCCGCGACTCACCCAACCGGCGTCGGCGTGACCGCCGGCCATCAGCCCCCAAACCGAATAATAGGGCCAAAGCGCGGCCAAAAGACAGCCGAGCACCGCTGTCCCGGCGACCCACGCGCGGCGCTGGAACGTTACCTCGGGCTCGCACAGCGCCAAGAGGAAGAGCGCGGACAAGGCCATCATCGCCGTGACTTGGTGGGTGAGGAAGACCACCGCCGCCCACAGCACGAGCGCGCCGAGCCCGAGCCAATGCCGCTCGCGCGCGCGCAGCACGCGCGCCGCCAAGGCCAGACCGACCAGCGTCACGCCGAACGCCGCCAGCCACGGATACGAGGCGACGCTCAAGAGCACCTTGGGTTGGTAGATGCTGGTGAAGGTCCAAGCTTCCCACCAGGCGCCGAGCATCACGATCAGGCCGTAAGCGCCCGCGCGCGCGTCCCGAAAATAGACGCGAAAGAACAACCAGATGCCGATCACGAACAGCAGCGTGTTGCCGACCGCGGCAAGCTTCAGCCCACTAACCGCATCGAGCCCGAAGGCGCGCGCGACGAGTGCGTTCAACACCGCCAGCGGACCGAAGCGCGGCGAGCTCACCGGGCTCAGCAAGTGCGGGTTCGCCGGATGCCACGGGTTCGCAATCAGCGCGTGGAGGACGCCCGAATGCTCCCAATAGTCGCTGTGCGCGGCGTACGTGCCGGCTCCCAAACGCAGCTCCTCGAGCAGGATGCAGCCGGTCATGCTCAGCGCCACGACGCATGAAATGGCGTCCGCCCAGTAGCGCGCGACCACCGGCCCAACACGGCTCTTCAGCGAGGAGGCGAGGTTCATCGGTCAGGCCGCGTCATACTGCAAAATCCTGGCTTCGCGCAGCGCTCGGCATTGGGCAGCCGTCGCCCCGCGCGGAACCCCTGGTCGTGCCGCAGATTGCGCATGCGGCTCTGAATCTACCCGACCGGAGACGGAGGCCGGGGCGCTACTTTGCCTCGCATCATGGGGAAGAGAAGGCTAGCCTTCCGCCCGAAAACGATCCTTTTATGCAGCACGACCCGTCGAAACTGAAGCGCTTGGCCCAAAGCCTCGCAGCTCGCCTCAGCGCAGCCCGAGAACGACTCGCCGTACTCCTTCTGGCTTTGCTATCGCTCGCGGTCCACGCCCATTACATGGTCCCTGGGCTCGGGGAGTCAGATGCGGCGCGCTTCACGCGCATCGCATTCGGTTGGCACGTGCGCCACAAAATCTCCTTCGACGACGTGGGCTATCAGATTCGGACCAGCACGCTTTACCTTCAGCTCGAAAGAGTGGCGCTCGATCACGGCCTGGCCCTCCGTTCCCTACCCGCGGTCGTCAATTGGGTCAGCGTGATCTTGGGTACGGCCTGTTCCGTCGCGCTCTACGTCCTGTTCCGAAAGATCACGACGCGGCCGATCGCCGCCGCTGCCACCATCGCCTATGCGCTCACTCCGGGGTTCTGGCTGGGCAATATCTACGGCATGCCCACCGTGCCGGGGATGTTCTTCTTCGTGCTCGCGGTGATCGCATTCTTGGACGCCACACGGCTCGAACGCGAAGGGCTGGCCTTCTTTTGGCGCCTCGGGCTCGCGCTCTTGTTCATGTTCTTGGCCATGTCCATCAAGAGCGACCTGGCGCTCTCGGGGGGCGCGTTCTTGGCGGCGGCCTTTGCGCAGCCGGGACGCCGTTTTCGCCTTTCAGCCTACGCGGGCCTGGTCGTGGTTGGCGCAACGCTCGCCAGCATCGCGTACGCGCACCTGATCGTGCTGCCCGGGGCTGCAGCGCCCACCGCGACCGGCGGGCTGTTGGCGTTTTTGAAATCGTGGAACGAGACTTTTGGCGCAAGCTTCGACGCGCTGCTCAACGATCAGAACAACAGCACCATCGTGCGCTGTGCGGGCGGCCTCTTGTTCGCAGTGATCGTGCTCGCGCACTGCTATGGGCTCGTGGCCGGCGGCACACTGCGCAAGCAAGCCTTGCTCGCGCTGCTCTGGGGCCTGCCACCGATCTTGGCTTGGGGGATCCGCTTCGGGAATTCGGCGCGCCACAACGTGCCCGCGTTTCCGCCGCTCGTGCTCTTTGCCACGATCTTTCTATTTCACATCGTCGGACAAGACGTACGACGCGGCTTGGCTTTGGTCGCGCTGACCCTGTTTCTGTCCTATTTCTCGAATACCTCCGGCGACAGCTCCCTCCGGCCACAATCTAACCTGATTGCGCTGTCAGAGGCCATGGCCAGGTACACGCGCAACGTGCACGCGCGCGCGCAAGAGCTCGCAAAGAGCCCGGAGCGAAAGCGCGCCGTGCTCGCGGGCTACGCCGACCCGTGGCTGGAGTTCGAAGTATTTTGCGAGACCAAGACGCCCAGCATCGAAATCGGCGACACCTGGGTGATCACCGACGGCGATCGCACGACGGTCATCGACTACAGCGCCTACTTGCAGCACGTGCCGATCAGGCGTCTCGCCCACCGTTATCGCAGCGAGGGCTTCGAGCTCCTCTCGTTGTCGTATCGGCTGTAGCCCTAGCTCGAGGCCGGTGCTAGCGGCACGCGCAGCCATTTCCGGGCCCGGCAGAGCAGATTCCGGGCCGGCCTGGACGAAACAGAAGTGCGCGCATAGAGTCCGGCCGCCTTTACCAAGCGATATGCCCATGTCAGCGCCCGTTAAGCTTCATTTGTGCTGTGGTCTCGATTACCGCCAAGGCTTCGTCAACGTCGACGACCTGGAGGGTGGACCGCAAGACGTCCGCGCGAATTTGAATCGTCCTTGGACGTTCGCCGCCGATTCATCCGTCAGCCACATCCTGATCAAGGACGGCCTCGAGCATCTCGACTCGATCGAGGCGTTTCTGGCTGAAGCCGCGCGTGTGCTCGTGCCAGGCGGCACTCTGGAGATCCAAGTGCCGCATTTCCGTGCGCCGTCCGCCTATCGCCTGACGCATCGGCATCTATTCTCGTGGAGCTTCTTCGACGTCTTCCCGGAGCCGCACGATTCGGTGCGCAACTTCCGCGTGATCGAGAACGAGCTCGTCGTCGAGCGCAAGCTGCCGCTGCTCAACAAGCTCGCCAACTTGGCGCCCAAATTTTGGGAGCGCTTGCTGTATGTCTCCGGCCTGCGCGTCGTGCTCGAAAAGGTGGGGAACTAGCCGTGGTCACCGACGCCGCACGGCGCTCGGATTCGCCGCTCTCGGTGGGCGCGCTCGACATCGCGACGAACGTGGCGCCGCACATCCCGCGCGGCAAATCGGTGCTCGAAGTGGGTTGCGGCTTCGGCTATTTGTCCGCGCTCATCCTGGGTAACGGCAACGAGCTCGTAGCACTCGACATCTCTGCGGCGGCAGTGATGGAATGCCAGAGCCGCTTCGGCGCTCGCGGCACGTTCGTCGAAGCGGACATCATCAGCTATCAGACCGATCAGCGCTTCGACTATGCGTTCATCAACGAAGTGCTCGACCAAATTCCCGACGACGTGGCGGCGCTGGCTTCGGTATTTCGACTGCTGAAGCCGGGCGGGCGGCTCGTCTTGTCCACGCCGGTTTCGGAAGATCGCTTCATCGACGCGTCCATCCATCACTACGACGCGCAAGAAATCCGGACCAAGGTGGAGAGCGTGGGCTTCACCATCGCCAGCACCACGAACTACGGCGGTGCCCTGTCGCACTTTGCAGCGGTGATGTCGCGGCGCTTCAAATTCTCGAAGCGGCTTTTGTCGGTGCTGCGCAAGCTTCCCCTATACAAACAGCTCGTCACGATGGACGCCAAGCTTGCGACCAAGGGTGACCGCTTGATCTTGGTCTGCGAAAAGCAGGCCGCCTCTTGAGCGTTCAAGCCGGGCGCGCTTACGAGATCAGCAACCGGTGCAACGCGGGCCAAACCCGTGACAGCTTCAGGCACAAAGTCTCGACCGAATCCTGATCGCCGACGCCGACCCGCGGGTATTCGAAATCGGACGCGGCGCTGGTCGTGGGCACGGCGGTGAACGCCTTGGCGTAGCCCGTGTGCTGAAGCGCGTTGACCGTCGCCCGCGTGTAATCCTCACTGCGGCCGATCGGATACGCGAACAGACGACACGGCTTGCCGGTAATGGCTTCGATTTGCGCCTTCGAATCGAGCAGCTCGCGGCGCGTCTCATCCGAGCCGAGCCGCGCCAAGTTCGGATGCGTCACGGTGTGCGAACCGATCTCGAGCTCTTCTGCCATCAGCTTCAGCTCGCTTTCGCTGACGATCTCCGCGCCAGCGATGTCGGCGGCCGGCACGGACAAATCAGCGATGATCGCGGTCATGCGCTCGTCTCGCGTTGCGGCTGGCAGGAGCTTGAGCTCGGCGACCAGCGCGTGCCAAGCGTCTTTGCGCTGTGCGGTGCTGTCGAGCGGCAGCCGGCGCCCTTGGAAGGTGACGGAGCTCTGCGGGCTCTTTTGCAGCGCAAGCTTGAGCGCCTCATAGCCAAAGCGTTTGCCGAGGAAGGCGGTGGGGATGAACATCGTGGCCGGCGCTTTGGCCTGCCGCAGGAGCGGCAAAATATCGACGTGCACACCGCGATACCCGTCGTCGAACGTAATCGCCACCGACGGCCTGCGCACGCTCGCGCCCTCGAGCCCGGGCGCCGGCACGAACGCGTAGTGCTCGGCCAAGAACGTCAAGTGCTGCTGAAAGATCGCGGGGTTCGGGTTGTGATAGAGGAGCACGATCGGCCGCGTCGCTTCGCGGCGCAGCAGGGCTTCGCTCGCGCCGAGCTTGAACAAGCTCGATGCAGCAAGGTCGCGGATCTTGTTCTGCAGTGAAATACTGACGGCGGGGAGGCTCATGGGCGAAGCAAGGCGCGATAGGCCGCGCGGTAGCGCTCAATCATGCGGTCGTTCGAGTGCTCCTGTGCGGCGCGGGCTGCGGCTTCCCGTACCACGGATAGGCGTTCGGGACCGAGCTGTGCCACCTCGATCAGGCATTTCGCGAGCGCGGCCGGATCCTGCGCAGGGCACAAAAATCCGGTCACGCCATGCTCCACCTGCTCGATGATGCCCGGAATGCGCGAGCCGATGAATACCGCGCCAGACGCCATCGCCTCGGCCACCGTGAGCGGAAAGCCCTCGCTCCACGAGGGCAAGACGACCGCGTGCGCGCTGGCGAATAGATCCGGCATCGCCGCGCGCGGCACATGCCCGAGCAAACGGACGCGATCGGCCACGCCGAGCTCCGCAGCCGCCTCCAAAATCTCTTGCTGGGGGCCGTCCCCGGCGAGCTTCAGCTCGAAGCCCGGCAGATTGGCTTGCGCGAACGCCTCCAACAAATCGAAGACGCCCTTTCGCCGGCCGAGCCGCCCGAGATACAAAAAGAACGGCTCCCTCGCCACGCTGCGCGGGTAAAACAGGCGCGTGTCGATGCCGTTCTGAATCACCTGCACGTTTTGGCCGTCGGGAGCAGGCAGCTCGTCGCGCACGCCGTACGAGGCGGGGATGACCTGCGTCGTTTTGCGCAACGAGCGGCGCTCGGCCGCGCGCATCACGCGAAACACCAGCCCCGGATGCTGACGGTACAGGTAGTGATAAGTGTTGTGCAGCGTGAACAGTGCGGGCTTCGACGGCTTCCGCAGCAGCTGCGCCCCCCCGGAGCTGCCCATGAAGTGCAGTACGTCCAAGCCGCGCGCGCGGATCAAGTGCTCCAAGAGCGCGTTCGCGGTCACGGAAAAGGTGATCGGCAAGAGCAAGCGCGTGTGAATCGCCGGCAGGTGCTCGTGCTTCGGCAGCTCATTCCGTGCCGGCGAGAACACGAGCGGCTCGAACTCCGCGTCGTCCAGCAAGCCGCGGTAGAGCTCGAGGGCCACGACGCCGATCCCCCCCAAACTGGGATAGAAATCAGGGGTAAAAATGCCTACCCGGGTTTTCGGCATGGGGTGAGCATGCTAGCACAGCGCCCTCATGTCCAAGGTTCTAGTCACCGGCGCTGGCGGCTTCATCGGCTCACACTTGTGCGAAAAGCTGGTCGCGCAGGGCCGGCAAGTGCGCGCGCTCGTTCGCTACAACGGCCGCGGCTCGTTTGGTTGGCTCGACTCGTCGCCGGTGCGCGATCAAATCGAAATCATCGCCGGCGACATCCGCGACTACGACAGCGTTTCGCGCGTGGTCACGGGCTGCGACGAGATCTTTCACCTCGCGGCCTTGATCGGCATTCCCTACAGCTACGAGTCACCGCTCGCATACGTGCGGACGAACGTCGAAGGCACGTACAACGTGCTCGAGTCGGCGCGGCGCAGCGGCGCGCGCCGGGTGCTCGTCACGTCCACGAGCGAGGTGTACGGCACCGCGCGCTACGTGCCGATCGACGAGGCGCACCCACTGCAGCCGCAATCACCGTATTCTGCGAGCAAGATCGGCGCCGATCAGCTGGCGCTCAGCTACCAAATGTCGTTCGAGCTGCCGGTGGTCGTCGCGCGGCCGTTCAATACTTATGGCCCGCGGCAGTCGGCGCGCGCGGTGATTCCGGCGCTGGCCACGCAGCTCTTGAGCAAACGCCCGCAGATCGACGTGGGTAGCCTCGATCCGGTGCGCGATCTGACGTTCGTCGAAGACACCGCGACGGCCATGATCACGATCGCCAGCACCGATGCGTTTTTGGGCCGCGTGATCAACGTGGGCACGGGTGAAGCCGTGTCCATCGCGCAGATTTACGAAAAGCTCGTGGCCATCACCGGCCACAAAGCGGAGCTGCGCCAAGACCCAGCGCGCATCCGCCCACAAGCCAGCGAGGTCATGCGCTTGATCAGCAACAATTCGGTGCTGCGCGACGCGACCGCCTGGAAAAACGAGACCAACATCGACCAAGGCCTGGAAAAAACCGTGGCTTGGCTGCGCGAAAACCTCGATCGTTACCGCGCGGACCGCTACACGGTCTAACGCGGTTAGCCTGCCGTTAGGGCCGACTCAAGAGCTCTTCGTACGCGCGTAGCGCTGCTTTGGTGCTCGAGCGCCAAGAGAAGTGCTCGCGCAAGCGAATCGAGTCTTGGCCGAGCGAGGCCAAGACTTCCTCATTACCGACGCACTGCTCGATCGCGTCGGCGAGCGCGGACACATTGCCCGCCTCGAACAGGGCTTTCGGGTTTGCCACGAGCTCCGGTAGCCCGCCCACGTCGGATACGATCAGCGGCTTGTCGAAAGCCAAGCCCACCGCGCCGGCCGCGCTCTGCGCCGCGAACTCGCGATAGGGCAACACCACCGCGTCGGCCGCGAAAAAATACTCTTTGATCCGTGACGATGGCACGTAATCGAGGAACAGCAAGCTCGCGGGCTCCCCCGAAAGCGCCTGCTCGATCTCGCGCTCGAGCTCTTGATTCCAAGCTTTGCCGGCGATGACCAGAAACAGATTCGGGATCTTCTGTTTTGCGATTTTGAACGCGGCGATCAAATCCTCGATGCCTTTATACGGCCGCACGTGACCGAAACAGAGCAGCACCTTGGCGCCTGCGGGGATTTCGAGCCGCCGCCGGGCTTCCGCCTGACTCAGCTCTTCATCCCGATAAAATTCCATGATCCCCATCGGCACGACGCGAATGTTCTCGGGCAGAATGCCGAATGACTCGGTCAATTGCTCGCGGTTCCGCTCGCTGTGCACGAAGAACATGTCCGGCACGGACAAGAGCGCGCGGTTCAACCAGCGATCGATGATGCCCGTCTCATGGCCGTGCACGTTGTGCACGGTGCAAACGGTTTTTTTGCCGCGCGCTTTGCAGACCAGCGCGATCGTGAAATGCACCGGGAACTGCACCGTCGTCAGCCATTGAAAGTGCAGGATTTCGCCGTTGGCCGTAATGCCCGCATCAAGCCAGCTGAGCGGGTTGTACCAAGTGAGCAAATCCCGAACCTTGAGCCGTGGGCTCACCGGTCGTTGGAAGACCGGATCGGTCTCCTTCGTCCCGCCGCCCTTGTATAGCCACTCCCAGTAAATGTGCTTGTAGTTGATGAACTCGACGTCGACGTGCTCGAGCAGCGCCTGCGTCATTTCCAAACAGTAGAAGCTGATGCTCTTGATCGGGGGCAGTGTGCCGACGAGGGTGACGCGCTTGACCATGTCGAATCCGGAGCAGTCCTTACACCGAAAGCGATCTGCCTAGAAGAAGCGACGGCAGGCGCGACCCGGCTCGACCTGTGGGCCGGAATCGCGCGCTATCGGCGTATTTTGCGTTTCCGAGCAACTGAGGCAGGTTACGGCCGTCCTGAATGAGCTCGAAACCAGCACGGATCTCCCGAGCCACCCTCGCCAAGGGCGCCGTCAGCGCCGCAATCATCGCGCTCATCATCTCGCGCATCCAGCTGCGCACGGTAGGCGCGCTCTTGCTCAGCGCACGCCCCGGGTATCTCCTCTTGGCAGCGGCGATGACCATCGCGCAATTGGCGATCGGGGCGAACAATAGTCGCTTGCTGCTGAACACGCAGCGCCGCTTGCCGCTCACGCGGGTCTTCAAATATTACTGCTTCGGTTGGACGGCGGGGCTGGTCTCGCTCGGCAAGATCGGCGAATTTTCGATCACCTATTACCTGAAGCGAGAGGGCATTCCGTACAGCAAATCGCTGGCGATCGTACTGCTCGACAAGGTGGTGACGCTCGCGGTTTATCTCTTCGCGGCGGTGTGCGGCACGTTGTGGTTCTTCGGTCTGTCGAATTGGATGCTGCTCGCGTTCGACGGCGCCGTGCTCGCGGGGCTCTTGGCGGTGATGTTTTTTTTCATGCGCCAGAACCTGCCCGGCATGGCCTTGCTCGCCAAGATCCCGAAGCTCAACCGCATCCTCGAGAGTCGGCTGGAATCTTTGCGCACGTTTCGCGAGACGTTCGCCGAGTTCTTCCATTTGCACCGCGCGGCGCTCGCTCAAAACGTGCTCGGCACGTGCTGCAAGCTGGCCGTGACGTCGCTCAACGGCTCGATCCTATTTGTGGCGATTCATCGCCAAATCAACCCGATTTACATGATGTTCGTGATCGCGATCGCGGCCATCATGGCGCTCGTGCCGGTCTCGCTCTCCGGCCTCGGCGTCACGGACGCAACCTTCATTTATCTCGCATCGCTCGTAAAAATTCCGGCCGAAGCCGCAGTCGCGACCGAGCTCTTGAGCATCGCCTCGGCCTACTGCATCGCGCTACTGATCGCGGGGCTGTGGGCAGTGACGAAACACGCCGAAGCGCCGCCTTGAGCGGCGCCGCGCCGTTTGTCTGCTCGTGCCGCCGTGCGGCGACCCCGATCTGCACGCGCAGCGCCCAACTGCGCGTGCGGAACGAGCCTGGGTTTGATGGTCACGAGCGGCGGCGTAGGCCGTCGTAGCCTTCGGCGTCGCGGTGCGGCCGCGAGAGCGAGCAATGTCGTAGAGACCAGGATCAGCGCGGGCGAGAATGTCTTTCGCAGCGAGCGCGAATCGCGCGAAGATTCTGCGCTCTGCGAGTGGTTGCGTGGTCCGGGTCCCCGCACCGCGCCGCCGAAGGCTGTGACGGCCCGCGCCGTGGCGCGTGACCATCGACAAAGAAACACGCAGTCAGTGAGCACACGCGGCTCTGCGCGGGCGCTAAAAACTACCTACCGAGATGCGGCGTTTGGCGAAGCGGAGCACGGTGCTGCGCAAACTTTGGGGATCGAAGGGCTTGTCGATGCGCTCGTTTGTCACGCGGTCGAGGAAGGCTTTCGCGCTCGGGGTGAACGCGCCGCCCGAGACGAACACCATGCGCTCGGCGGCGTCCGGGAAATTCTGCGCGAGCTCGTCGTGCAAATCCATCCCCGACATTTCGGGCATCATCAGATCCGAGAAAATCACGTCGAACTTTCGACCCGTGGCGAGCAGCTCGATGGCTTCGCGCGCAGTGTTGACCGCCGTCACCTCGTGATCGCCGAGGACTCGACGCAGCACGGCGCCGATCGCCGGCTCGTCATCGATCACGAGCACGGCCGCTCGCGTCACGGCGGGCCGCGGCGGATTGTCCGCGACGACGACGTCGACCGGCGCCGCCGCGGCGGGCGGCAACACGATGCGGAAGGTCGTGCCTCGCCCTTCATTGCTCACGACGCCGAGTGTTCCGCCCATCTTGGTCACGATGTTGTGGCAAATCGACAAGCCGAGGCCCGTGCCGATGCCGAGCGGCTTGGTCGTGAAAAATGGATCGAAAATGCGATCGATGACGGCTGGCGAAATACCGCAGCCGGTGTCGCGGACCTCGATCACCGCCGCGCCGTCACTGTTGGTGTCGGTGACGATGCGGATCTCGTGCGCTTCGCTCTTGCCCTCCGGCAGAGCTTGCGCGGCGTTCACGAGCAGGTTGATGAACACCTGACCGAGGCGTGCCTCGTCGGCAAAAACCAGCGGTATTCGTCCATAATCTTTGACCAGCCGCGCGCGATGACGAATCTCGTTGAAGGTCATGTCGATCGATAGCTCGAGCAGCGGGCGCACGTCGATCACCGCGCGCCGCTCTTCCTCGGCGCGCGAAAAGGTCTTGAGCCCGCGCACGATTTTGCGGATGCGCTCGGCCCCGGTTTGCGCCTCGATCGCCATCTGGATGAGCTCTGCGATTTGCTTGGAGCCGAGCTCCGGATCCGGGCCGCGCAGGGCTTCGATGATCAGCGTGACGTTCGCGGTCACGTACGACAAAGGATTGTTGATCTCGTGGGCGACACCCGCAGCGAGCGTGCCCACCGATGCCATCCGATCGGCGAACACCAATTGCCGCTCGAGCTTCTCGCGCAGAATCGCCGCGGCGCGCAGCTCCTGCTCCGTGCGCATTTGTTCGCTGATATCGCGAGCCGACGCGTAGACGAGCCCGCGGTCCACGCGCGCCACGGAGCTCCACTGAAACCAGCGATACGTGCCGTCCTTGCAGCGGTAGCGATTCACGAGCGGACCGAGCGGCGCGCCCTGCTTCAAACGCTCCCGGCCGCTGAGCACGCCCTCGCGATCGTCCGGGTGCACGAATTCCACGAGCGGGCGAGCCATCAGCTCCTGCGCCGTCCAGCCGAGCGTGCGCGTCCAGGACGGGTTGAGCCGCTTGAAGTAGCCGTCGAAACCCGCCACGCACACGTTGTCGAGCGACATCTCGAAAAAGTCACTGGCGACCGCAGTCTCGTCGAGCAGATCGCGCTCCTCGCGCGCTGGCGCTCGGCCCGGCTCTGGCCCGTCGGAAATGGAGTCCGCCACCCTCGAACCCATAGCAGACCTACGCGAAATTGCTGCCCACACCGCGAACGCAGACTTTGCGTGCCTCCCACAACTTGAAATGCGCCCTTTTCTCTACAAGCTGCGACCGTCGACGTGTTTGATTTCGAGTGCGTCGCACTCGACGCCTTCCAGGCAGCGCGCGTTGATCATGTACATCTTCGCGCCGTCTTTACCCGTGCCCCAACCAAATGAGCGGATGCCGCAGGTCGAGCAAAACGGATGGTGGATGCGGTGCTTGTTGAATAGATAGTCGGTCAGACCAGCCTCGCCCGACAACAGCTTGAACTGGTCGGCCTGCACGAAGCACATGAGGTAGCCGGCTCGCGAACAGATCGAGCAGTTGCATTGCATCAGGCTATCGAGCGCCGTGGTGATCTCGTAGCGCACGTTGCCACAGTGACAGGAGCCCTGAATCGTTTTGGTTTCGGCCATGCGCGGACAGGTAGCTCGCGCGTGGCGCCGCGTATTGTAGAATTGCGCCAGAGTGTCGCCCGCGCCCCCCACCCTCGGCATTTTGAACCCGCGCGACGGACTCACGCGCTTTACGCTCGAGCGCTTTCCGCCGCGCCCGGAGCTCGCGCTCTTCGTCCAAAATTATTGGAGCGTGCGTTGGGATTTGACGGGCCAGCCGGCGTTCGAGCAGGAAGTTCTGCCGCACCCGTGCGTGAACCTCGCGTTCGAGGCCGAGCGTTCGGCGGTGCACGGCCCGACCACCGAACGCTTCGTGGCGCAATTGTCGGGCCGCGGGCGGGTATTCGGCGTGAAGTTCAAGCCGACCGGCTTTCTGGCTTTTGCGCGCGTCCCGCTCACCAGCGTGATCGCGCGCGTTTTGCCGATCCGAGACGCCATGCGCACGTCGGCAGACGAGGCGCGCGCGGTCATCGGCAGCGTGCTGAGTGACGAAACGGCCGAGGGCAATCTCGCGCGAGTCGAAGCATTCTTACTCCGCTGCGAGCCGCGCGCCGATGCCGATGGTGCGCTCGTCGAACAGCTCGTCACGCTCGCGCGCGAAGATCGCTCGATCAGTCACGTGAGCCAGCTGGCACGTGCCGGCGGGCTGTCGGTGCGCTCGCTGCACCGGCTATTCGAGCGGCACGTGGGGCTCGGGCCCAAATGGATCATTCGTCGCGCACGGGCCCACCACGCCGCCGAGCGCGTCGCCGGCGGGCAGCGGGTGGATTTTGCGGCGCTGGCGCAAGAGCTCGGCTACCACGATCAGGCGCACTTCGTCCGTGATTTCAAAGCCCAAGTCGGCTTCACGCCCGCGGCTTACGCGGCTCGTTGCGAGCTCGCCGCGCGCACTCCCGCCGTCGCGAACAGCCAGCGCGCACTGCCCGAGTGACGGGCAACGCTCAGCGGCTCTTGCGCGGCGCGCGCTTGCCGCTGGATTCGCGCGGCGAAAGTTCGGCGATCAGCGCATCCGCCACCGCGCGGATGCGCGAGATCGACAGCGCACTCTTGGCGCACACCAAATACAGGCCGCTCGGCACCGGAGCAAAGTCTGCCACCTTCAGCTCGACCAGCCCCGTGTCGCGCACGAAGCGATGCTCGAGCGCGGCCAAAAAGAGCGCGCCCAGCCCGGCTTCTGCCGCGCGGATTTGGACCAAGAAATCATCCGAGGCAAAGGCGGGTCGAAAATCGGGGATCAGCCGGGCCAGCGTCGGGTTTGGCTGCAGCGCGTCGAGCGGCGGCGCCCAGGCGATCCAATCCACGTCCGAAATGCGCGGAGGCGTGCTGAACCGCGCAGCGTAGTCGCGCGCGACGAACGGCACCGCCGAAAGCTCCAGCGCGAGCAAGCACGTCAGGTCGCGTTGAGTCGGCCGTTCGATGCGCAGCGCGAGATCGGCGTCGCGCCGCGTGAGGTCGAGGTAGCGCACCGTGGAGACGACCTCGAGCCGCACTTCGGGCAGCTGCTCGCGCAGTGAGCGCGCAAATGGTGCCAAGAGCTCGAAGGCGAGCCCCGGCGGCGCAGTGATGCGCACGACGCCAGCGGGCGCGCTTTCGCTCTTCTCTGCGGCGCGCTCGAGCTCGCTCGCCCATTCGGCCATTCGCCGCGCGGGCTCGAGTAGCCGCTCACCCAACCCCGTCAAGCGCGCGCCCTCCACGCTGCGCACGAACAACGCTTCGCCGAGCTCGGCCTCGAGTTCGACCAGACGCCGGCTCACCGTGGGTTGCGCGACGCGCAGCTTCTTGGCGCCAGCGCTCAAACTTCCCGCCTCGGCCACCGCCAAAAAGATGCGCGCGTCATCCCATGAGATATCCATATTCGGATGATACCATCGACATTTGGCCGATATTCATCCGCTTCTGCAGACATTAAGCTTGGCTCATGACGTTGCGAAAAATCTCGATCCGAGCCAAATTCATCATTATTTTCACGCTGTTGGTCGTTGCGGTCCTGTCGCTCACCGTGTGCGCCTGGCCGATTTCTCGGCATGGTGCGGTTGCCGCGCGGCTCGGCAGCGCGAGCTCCTCGAGCGAGCTCGAGACGGTCATGGACGCGCCGGGCCCAATCACGGTCGAGACAGTGGTGGGTGCCACTTGGCAGGTGGACCGCAGCGGGCTCATCAACTTGAAGCACCCCAAGGCGCGCGCGGCCGGCCTGGTCGACGGACCCGAGCCGATTCAAATCTTTTTCCACGCGCTCCGGCACCCGACCCGCGGTCTGTTCCTGGTCGACAGCGGCGTGGAGGACGCACTGCTGAACGATCCCGCGCACGCCGCGCTGCACGGCACGTTGGCGGATGCCGCCCACGTCGATCGCTTGAAAATCCAGATCACGACCGCCGCCTGGCTCAAGGCGCACGCGGAGACGCCCCAGGGCGTGTTCCTCACGCATCTGCACTTGGATCACGTGCTCGGCCTGCCCGACGTGCCGAGCCAAGCTCCGATCTACGCGGGGCCGGGCGAAACGGCGGAGCGCGGTGGGCTCAACATCTTGATGCAGCCGGTGATCGATCGCGCGCTCGGCGCACACGGCGCGCTACAAACCTGGTCCTTCGCGGCCGACCCAAACGCGGGATTTTCGGGTGTACTCGACGTGTTCGGCGACGGCACGCTGTGGGCGCTCTGGGTGCCGGGTCACACGCGCGGCAGCGTCGCGTTCGTGGTGCGCACGCCCAAAGGTCCCGTGCTGCTCACGGGTGACGCTTGTCACACCGCCTGGGGCTGGAAAAATGGCGTCGAACCGGGCACCTTTTCCGAGGATATCGCAGAGAGCGCGCACAGCCTGGCAGAGCTCCGCGCGCTGTCCGCGCGGCACCCGCAGCTGGACGTGCGCCTGGGTCACCAATCGCTCAGCGGCAGCGCGGGCTGATGAGCCTCCGAGCGCGAAACCATTCGGCCAGGGTCAGAGCGATGACTTACCGCAGCTTACTAGCCGAGCGCCTTCACGGCATCGAGCAGCTCTTGGGCATGACCGTCCGGGTTCACGTTCGGGAAAACCTTGCTCACCTTGCCGCTCTTATCGATGACGAACGTCACGCGCTTGGCATGGCCGGAAGAGAGCGGCACACCGAAGGCATTCGCCAGCGCGTGCGAGCTGTCGACGAGCAAATCGAAGGGCAGCGAGTATTTTTCGGCGAACGCCTGGTGCGAGCCCTGGTCGTCAGTCGAGACACCGAACACGAGCGCGTGGCTCTTCAGCTCCTGATACTGATCGCGAATGCCTTTGGCCTCGATGGTGCAGCCGGGTGTGTCGTCCTTGGGATAGAAGTAGACGATCAGCGGTTTGCCCAACAGTCCGCGCAGCCGCACCGTCTTTCCGTCTTGCGCGACGGCCGAGACATCGGGCACGTCGCTGCCCACGGCAAGCAGCGAGCTCTCGTTGCTCGGTGCGGCAGTGGCGGCCAGCACGGGCGCCGCGCTCGCCGCCGCGGCGGTTTGAGCCGGCGCAGCGGTCACGGCCGGCGGATTCGACTCGACCGTGGCCGGTCGACTGCAGCCGACCAGCACCGGAAGTACGGACAGAAGCAGCTGAACTTTTTGAGTCATGAGGCGCCCTTTGCAGCTGTGCACGGCGCAAGGTTAGCACGCGCACGCCAGCCCTCAGCGACTTCGACTCGCGGCGATGCACTCGCGGTTTCCTCGCCCGTGTGTCGCAAAATTGTGCACGCGAGGCTCGGCCGTAAACACCAGCCCGAGCTGAAACGCGCTCAGTTCGCGCGATTTGCCGTGCGCGAGTCGTCAGCGCGCTCGGCGGCGCTCGGGTGATAGCCGAACAAGCCGCGGCGGCGGATAACCTCGGCGATCTCCGGCGGCACCATTTCCTGCCAGCTCGGATCGCCCGATTTCAGGCGCTTCAGCGCGTCGCGCGAGAAAATGTGGAGCAGCGATTTGTCGAAGTTCGAGAGCTGCACGATGCAACCTCGGTCGACGAGGTGGCCGAACAATTTCCGCAAATCAGGCGCGACGTTCAGGTTATCGATGGTCACGACATTGGTCGTGCCTGGCTCGAGCATCGGGTACACGTAAATCTTGAGGTCGTTTTTGAACAGGCGCCCGAAGGATTCGAGGATGCCGCCGTCGAGGTGCGCGTAATACTTCTCGTCGAAGAGCTCGAGCAAGCTGCCCGCGCCCATCGTGATGCCGATGTGCTGGTTGGTGTGGCGGCGCAGGTACGCGGCGAGCCGGTAATACTCGAAATAATCGGAGATCAGCACGATCTTTCCGGTCGCGGCCATCATGTCGGCGCGCGCCAAGAAATCGCGGTAGTCGATTTCACCGCTGGCCATCAAATTGCGCATCGTGATTTCGAGCAGCTGCACGACCTGGCCCTCGCTCTCGGGTAAGGATTTGCTGAACGCCTCGTGCGCCGAGTTCAGCATGTCGATGTTGACACGCGTGACCGGGCGGAAGCTGCCGCGCTCGACCAGCACCGGGTGGCGATGGAGCACCTCCGACGGCTGCAAGACCTCACCGTGTGCGCCGAACATGGCGGCTCCGGACAGCCCGAGCTGCACGAGCTTGAGGCTCATCACGCGGTTGTCCACGTGCCGGAACTCGATACCCGAAAACTCGATCATGTCGATCTCGATGCGATCGGTGGTCAGATTGTGGAGCAGTGACTCGACCAGGCGATCCGGGTCGTGGTGCATGAAGAACGCGCCGTAGAGCAGGTTCACGCCCACGATGCCGAGCGCTTCTTGCTGCAGGTGATTTTCGTTGTCGAGCATGCGCACGTGAATGATGATTTGGCTGTCCTGATCGCGCGGATGCGCCTGGAATTTCACGCCGATCCAGCCGTGGCAATCATTGGTGCCCTTGAAGTTGCGCGCGGACACCGTGTCGGAAAACGCGAAGAAGGCGGTGGTATCGCCGCGCGCCTCTCGCAGGCGCTGCAGATTCAGCTCGTGCTCGTGATCGAGCATGGCTTGCAGCCGTTTGCGCGCGACGTAGCGCTCGGTCTGACCGTAAATCGCGTCGCTCACGGCCATGTCGTAGGCGGAAATGCTCTTGGCGATCGTGCCGGCGGCGCCGCCGACGCGAAAGAACCAACGCACGACCTCTTGCCCAGCACCGATTTCGGCGAACGTCCCGTAACGGCGCGGATCGAGGTTGATGGCGAGCGCTTTGCGGTGGGTGTCGAGGCCTTCCGAGACGACCGAGGGGCGAGTTAACATCGAAGCTTTGGGGGGTGGGCTCAACGGATGTTTCGACGCTATGTCGAAGGAGCCAACGCCGGATGGATTGTAGTGCCGGGACCCTCGCGTGTCAGGCGCCAACGTAAACCGCCGCCAATCCAGTACGGCCGCAAGAGCCGTCCGCGCGGCGCAGATCTCGCGCTATCCTGAGCCGATGCTGACGGCGCTGACGGTGCCGGATGCCCTGCGCGGTTTCATCGACGGCATCTGGACTCATACCGGAAACGGACGGCCGCATCACGTGCTGCCCGACGGTTGTCTCGATTTCATTTTCAACCTCGGAACGGGCAGCGCCACACTCGTCGGCCCGATGACGCGCGCGGTGCTGGTGCCGGTGCCGGCGGGCATGACTTCGTTCGGCGTGCGCTTCCGCCCCGGCTGTGCCGCGCGCTTCATTGACGCGCACGCAAGCGAGCTGTGCGACGGCCAAACTCCGCTCATGAGCGCGACGCGAGTGGCGAACTTGGCCGAACAAATCGCGGACGCGCCGAACCACGCCGCGCGCACGCAGGCCGTAACCCGCGCCCTGCTCGAGAGCCGAGCGCGCACCCGCGGTCGCGATCTGCTCGTCGAACGCGGCGTCGCGCTGATCGCGCGCGCGCGTGGCACTGCTTCGGTGAACGCGCTTGCGGTCAGCCTCGGCCTCAGCGAGCGCCAGCTCGAGCGGCGCTTCCTCGAGCGCGTCGGCCTCGGTCCAAAACGGCTGGCGCGCATCGTCCGCTTCGAGCACGCGCTCGAGCTCGCTCGCCATTCGCCGGCGTCCCAAGCCGAAATTGCCGCACTCGCCGGCTACAGCGACGAACCGCACCTGGTGCGCGAAGTCCGCGCCCTTTCCGGGCTCAGCTTGCAGACGCTGCGGCGCGAGCACGCAGCCAAGCCCGCGCAGGATGTCGGATTCGTTCAAGGCGAACGCCGCCGCTCGGGCTAAAACGAGCCGCATGAAACTCAAGAAGCTGACCACGCTGCTGGTCGTCGACGAGATCGAACCGTGCCTTCCGACTTGGCAAACGCTCGGCTACGAGGTGACCGTGCGTATCCCGGACGAGGGTCCGCTCGGCTTCGTGATCTTGGCCGGCCCTGCGGGCGAGCTGATGCTACAAACCCAGAGCAGCCTTTTGGGCGACCTGCCGGCCGTCGCCAAAAAGAAGCCGAGCCACCTGCTCTACGGCGACGTCGCCTCGCTCGCCAAAGCGAGCAGCGCGCTCGCGCACGCCCGCGTGCTCGTTCCGCGCCGAAAAACCTTCTACGGCGCGAACGAAATCTGGTTCGAACTCGCCGACGGAAACATCCTCGGCCTCGCCGAGCACAGCGGCTGAACGAACCCGACCCCAAGCGCATCCGCTGAGCGAACCTGCTCCAGATGGGTTGATGGTCACGCGACACGTCGCGACCGTCAGAGCCTTCGGCGTCGAGCTGCGGCTGAGAGGAGAGGCGCGAATTCGAAGCTCAGTTTCAGAGCGCTCGAATTCGCGGCCAGGCTTTCGCGGCGACTTACTGGTGCTTCCTAGGACGAGCCTGGCGCTACTCTGATCAGGAGAAGTCGCATGCGACGCCGAAGGCTGAGGGTCGAACTGGCCACTCTGAGTGACCATCAAAAATTCAACCGCTCAGGGTTCGGAGTAGGCCAGGCAGGCGCGCGTGGAGCGCTGGATCGGCGGCGATGAGTTCGAGCGGGTCACGGCTGAGCACGCGTTCGATGTCGCGCGAATAACCGTGCAGGGTGAGAAACAAGCGGGTCGTGTCCGAGCGAAACTCCGGATTCATGACCATGAGCGCGGTCAGTGCGCGGCACAATTTGCGGCGATTTTCGGGCGAGACGGGCAGCGTGCTGGCGAGCGGAGAGAGCTCGAGCGCGCGCGCCAAGGTGCGCGGGCTGATGCGTTCGACGAAGAAATTGTTTTGCAAGAAGCCGACCAGGACGAGCCAAACCAAAAGCGGCAAGCCGAGCTCGAGCATCAGCTCGCCCACGGCCTTCTTTGCCGGCGTGCGGTGACGGTATGAGTTGATCGAGAAGAACCAGTCGTGGAGCACGCCCGAGACCGCGCAGGCGGCGAAGTACTCGCTCGTCATCGCGAACGCTTCGCCGAGCTGCACGCGCACGAGCAGCGCGGGATCGGAGAGCGCCGAGCACACGTCGCGCGGGCGGCCGAACAACTCGCGAAACGCGACCGCGTGCGCCGACTCGTGCAAAATGTAATTCGGTAGCGGGCGGTTCTGGCGCAGATCGGCGAGCACGAAGAAATCGGGCCGCGCGCGTTCGAAGCGGACGAGCGCCGAGTAGTTGGCGCGATACGGCACTTTGCGCGTGCGCAGCACCGTGTCGAGCGCGACCAACGGGAAGGCGAAGTAATCGCCCGGATCGCGCAACGTAAAGCCGATCGCCCGCGCGCGTGCGGCCTCGCGGATCCGGCGAAAAAACGGGTTTTTGCGGTACAAAAAGCCGTCGCCCAGATTCTCGAGCAAGCGCCCAGGGCCGTGACATTCCCGCTGCGTGCGGAGCAGCTCCGCGATCGGGATGCTCCGCTTGCGAGCGGCCGGTTTCGGACGCGAGGCGTTCACCCTGCGCGCCTCGCCGACCGGCTCACATGCCTTCGGGGACTTCGGACGTGACCGGTGACCAGCGCAAGCGCGGCTTACGCGCCGCGCGCGCTTCGTCGAGCCGGCCGAGGCGCGTCAGGTGCGGCGCGCCCTTGACCAACTCCGGGGACTCTTCGGCCTCTTTGACGATCGCCTTCAGCGCTTCGACGAAGGAGTCGATCGTCTGCTTGGTCTCGGTCTCCGTCGGCTCGACCATGAGCGCGCCACGCACGACCAAGGGAAAGTACACGGTGGGCGGATGGTAGCCGTAGTCGATCAAGCGCTTGGCGACATCGAGCGTTTTGACGCCCGTTTTCGCCTCCAGCGCTTTATCGGTGAAGACGGCTTCGTGCAACATCGGCGTTTCGAAGGCGAGCGGCAGCACACCACGCAACGCGGCGGCCACGTAGTTGGCGTTGAGCACGGCCAAATCACTGACGCTGCGCAGACCCTCGGCCCCGAGCTCGCGAATGTAGGTGTACGCGCGCACCATCATCCCGAAATTGCCGAGGAAGGAGCGCACGCGCCCGACGCTGTGCGGCCGATCGGCGTCGACGATGAAGTAGTCGCCTTCGCGGCGCACGACGGGCGTCGGCTGAAAAGCCTCCAAATGGCGCTTGAACGCGACCGGACCGGAGCCCGGGCCACCGCCGCCGTGCGGCGTGGTGAAGGTCTTGTGCAGGTTGTACTGCATCACATCGACGCCCGCGTCACCCGGGCGCGCGCGCCCGAGCACGGCGTTCATGTTCGCGCCGTCGCCGTAAACGAGGCCGCCCTTTTCGTGCACCAGCTGCACGAGCTTGGGCATTGCGCTCTCGTACAAGCCGATCGTGTTCGGGTTGGTCATCATCAACCCGGCGACGTTGTCGCCCGCGGCTTCGAGCGCGCGGGCCAGGGTCTCCGGTTCGACGATGCCCTGCGGACCGGACGCGAAGGGCACGGCTTCGAAGCCGTTCAGCGCGCAGCTTGCGGGGTTCGTGCCGTGCGCGCTATCGGGGATCAAGATCTTGCGCGGCGAGCGACCTTTGCTCGTGTGATACGCGCGGATCATCATCAGCCCCGTGAGCTCGCCCTGCGCGCCGGCCGCGGGTTGCAGGCTCACGCCGTCCATACCGACGATTTCGGCGAGCAGCGCCTGCAGGCGCACCATCACCTCGAGCGCGCCTTGTGCGAGGTGCGGTGGAGTGAGCGGGTGCAAATTGGCGAAACCGTCGAGCCGCGCCGCCCACTCGTTCACCTTCGGGTTGTGCTTCATGGTGCACGACCCGAGCGGGTAAAACTGAGTGTCGATGCTGAAATTCCACTGGCTCAGCCGCACGAAGTGACGAATCGCTTCGGGCTCGCTGACCTCAGGCAGGCCCGCGGGCGTGCTGCGCGCGATGCCGGGAAAAGCCGCGCTCGGCTCGACCTCGGGCACGTCGAGCGCGCCCAAAGACACGCCGCTTCGGCCCGCTGAACCCCGTTCGAAGATCGGGAGCTCCTTGAATTGGAGCCCCTTGGCTGCATCACCGGGCACGGCTCACGGAGCCGACGGCGCGTCGCCGTCGTCCTTCTTGGTGCCGCCGCCCTTGTCGTCGGAATCCCAACCGCCGGCGTTGACCTTGCCTTCGATCTCGTCGGGTTTCACCGACTGCAAGTTCGGCTGCATGTTGGTCTGCTTCACCGCGTGCCAAGTGTTGCCGGCGTCGCTGTCGCCGAGGCCCCATTCACCGGCGATCTCGTGCGACTCGCCGGCCTTCGGAATGGTGTATTTGAAGTAGCCCTTGCCGGAGCTCTCGGCCTCTTTGCCGACCATGCCGATTTTGTGCTGCGTCCAGCTGTAACGCAGCAGATTGCCGTCCGTTTCGCCCTGCAGCTCGCCGTACGCATCGCCGCCGCCGGTGCGCCACGCGCCCTGCGCGGTCTTGCCGTCGGTCACGATGTGCAGATAGCCGTAGACCTTGTCGTAATAGACGCCCTGCCACTCACCGCCGGCCGGCATTTCGCCAGCTTTGAGCTGGGCGTGCTTGGCTTCATTGCCGTTGCCGCACGCGGAGAGGGAGAGCGCGAAGGGAAGAGCCAGCGCAGCCAGGAGCGAACATTGAACGAGCTTCCGGACGAACATGGCGCGGACCATACCACGGAGCGCGCCCCGGAAAAGACACAGAATTATCCGCCACACGCCGCGCAAACAGCGGCCAAAAACCGCGCTCCGCTCAGCCGCGTGCCTTGAGCATTCGGCCCAATTTTTCGCCGAGGGCGCTGGCCTCCGCGTCGCTCGTCGGCCAAGGCGCGCGCAGCTCGTCCCGGCGCAGGTTCGAACCGTCCGGCTCGGCGAGCAACGCGCGCAGCCAAATTTCAGAGCCTTCGCGCAGCGCATAGGCGGCGACCGGCGTTTGGCAGTTGCCCTCGACCGCGCGCATCACGCCGCGCTCGGCCAGGACGGCAATTTTCGTTTCTGGGTGCGAGATCGGCGCGAGCAGCGCCGCGGTCTCGGCGTCGGCTGTGCGCCGTTCGACGGCCAGCGCGCCCTGCCCGACTGCGGGCAGCGAGCGCTCGGGCGATAGCACCTCGCTCACTTCGGCTGCAATGCCCAGGCGCAGCATGCCTGCCCGCGCCAGCACGATCGCCTCGACCTCGCCGCTTCGGCATTTGCGGATGCGCGTGTCGACGTTGCCGCGCAGCACCGTGAACGTGAGATCCGGGCGCAGCGCGCTCAACTGAATGCGCCGCCGCAAGGACGACGTGCCGACGGTGCTGCCAGGCGGGAGCGCGTCGAACCCCGCGCCGGTGCGGGTGACCAGCACGTCACGCGCGTCCACGCGCTCGGGAAAACAATCGACCGAAAGCGACGGCGCGAGCTCGGGCGGCACGTCCTTCGAAGAGTGCACGGCGAAGTCGGCGCGGCCGTCGAGCAGTGCCTCTTCGATCTCTTTGATGAACAGACCCTTGCCACCGATTTCACTGAGCGCCCGGTCTTGCACCTTGTCGCCCGTGGTCACGACTTGCAGCTCTTCGAAGCGCACTCCGAGATGAGCCCGCTCGAGTTCGGCGACCAACGCTCGACACTGCGCGAGCGCGAGCGCGCTTTTGCGGGTGGCGTAGGTAAAATGCGTTCGAGCCATGGGGAGCCCCTTTTGCGTCAGGAATACTCGAAAGTCTGCCCGTTCACCGCGACGGTGACCCGGTTCGCCGCTTCGTCCAGATTGCGCTCGATGTGGCCGACGACTTTGGCGGCCACGCCGTAGCGTGCCGCCGCTTCGATGATCCCGGCGGCGGCAGCGGGCCGCGCGTAGAGCTCGAGGCGATGGCCCATGTTGAACACCTGGTACATCTGTTTAGCTTCGATGCCCGAATCGAGGATGGCTTGGAACAGCGGCGGCGTCGGGAAAAGCGCGTCCTTGACGTAGTGCAGGCCGCGACCGAAACCGCGACACTTGGTCTGCCCGCCGCCGCTGCAATGCAGGATACCCGCGATCTGCGGGGCGAGCTCGGAGCCGAGGATGGCGCGCACGATCGGCAAGTAGGTGCGCGTCGGCGAGAGCAAGCCCCAAGCGACACTGCGCGACGTCCCGGGCAGCGTGTCCGAAAGTTGAAAGCGACCGCAATACACTTTGTCGAGCGGGATCGTCTCGGCAAAGCTCTCCGGAAAGCGCGTGGCGTAGGAGTGCGCGAGCAGCGCATGGCGCGCAAGCGTGAGCCCGTTCGAGCCGATGCCCGAATTCTCGTCCTGTTCGTAGCTGGCCTTACCCGTCGACGACAGCCCGACGATCACGTCGCCTGGTTGGACACGCGAGAAATCAGGCACGGCTGCGCGCGGGACCCGCGCGAGCACCGTGGAATCGGCGATCAACGTGCGCACCAGATCGCCCACGTCGGCAGTTTCGCCGCCGGCCAAGGTGATCTCGATGCCGTGACCGCGGAGCATGGCCGCGCACGCCTCGTAGCCGTCGATGATGGCGGCGATCACGTCGCCCTTCACGCGTTGCGCGTTGCGGCCGATCGTGTTGCTGACGACGAAACCGCTGGTCGCACCGACGCACAAGAGGTCGTCCGTGTTCATCACCAGCGCGTCTTGGGCGATGCCGCGATATGCGCTCGGATCGCCGCTCTCCGCGTACAATAGATACGCGACCGAGGATTTGGTGCCCGCGCCGTCCGCGTGCATCACGAGCACCATCTGCGGATCGCCGGCGGGATCGGCGATCACTTTGCAGAACGCGCCCGGCACCTCGCCCGCCGATTGTTTGGCGATCGCGCGGTGCACGTCGTCCTTCGTCGCGGACACGCCACGGTCGAGGTATTCGTTGCTCATGGTCGGTTCGGCCGACCTCGGAATAGATCGAGGCCCCGGCCCACGCAAGGCGTGTTTTAGAGCCGGCTCTGGTAAGCGGTCTTCATCGCGTCGTAGAGCGCCAAATCTGCGCTGGCGGTGTTCGTGTTGCCGCTCGCGGTGAACAACGAATGCCCGGTATTCCAGTCCCCCTGCTCGGTTGGCTCCCAATTGAAGGTGCCCGCGCCCGCTTCGGCGGCGAGCCCGAACACGACGTCGTTGATCTCGCGTTGGAGCGGACCGTATTCGGCGGCGACGAAGCGCAAATTCGGAAATTTGGCGGCGAGCCCGGCGAAGGTGCTCGCCCAATCGGTCTTGGTGTTGGCCGCGCTCGTCGGATCGCCCTGATACGATTGGTAACAAGACTCGCCGAAGACGTCGAAGTCGACGCCTTGCTTTTGAGCATTCGTGATGAAGCTCTCGCTCGCGTTGAGCGCTGCACCCGAATAGCCGCCCTTGTCGCCGCCACGGTCGAGGTGGAGCATGATCTGGATGCTCGGATCGACGTCTTTGACGCCCTGGACGCCCGCCTTGAGCAGCGCGCCGAGGTTTGCCCAATTCGAGATCGCGCCGCTGACGGGGTTGTTCCCAGTCGGCAATCCGCCGCTGTCGCAGCGATGGATCAACATGCCGGGCGTGATCTCGTTGCCAATTTGCACCATGTCCGGGCGGGCGCCCGCGGCCACGAGCTGAGTGATGGCGTCCTTGGTATAGTCGTGCAGCGCGGTCGCGAGCTGCTCGACCGTGGTGTAGCCCTGCCACGCGATCGGCACGCATTGCTTGCCCGGGTCGGCCCAATTGTCGCTGTAATGAAAATCCAAGAGCAAGCCGAGCCCCGCCGCCTTAACGCGCTTGCCGAAGCTGATGGTGTGCGCGAGATCGGCGTAGCCGTTTTGCCGATCGTAGCCGTCGGCGGCCTTCGGATCGACGAACGTGCGCAGGCGGATGTAGTTGAAGCCGTGCTTCTTCAATAATTGAAGGATGTCTTGCGTCGTGCCGTCGCTATAGGTCGCGCCGCGCGCTTCCGCGGCCTGCACCGAGGTGATGTCCGCACCGATGATGTACGACGGGTTTGCTCCGTTGCCGGCGGAGCCGCCACCCGCGCCTTGGCCGCCGCTCCCCGCAACGCTGGCGCCCGCCATTCCGCCGCTTGGAACCGCGCCGCCCGCGCCAGCGGGCGATCCGCCGCCCTGAGCCGCGCCGGCGCTCGCGCCACCCTGACCCGCGCCGGCCGCTCCGCCGCCCTGACCCGCGCCGGCGCTTGCGCCGCCCGAACCCGCCAGGTTACCGCCAGTGCCCGCCTGGTTCGGCGCGCCTCCGCCATCGGAGCGGCCACTCGAACAACCGGGCAGGACCAAGCACAGCAAGAGCCCGACCTTCAATCGACAGACAGGTTGCATTACTTTGATCTCCAGTTCTGACACGAGCCCCGATCGTGAAAGGGCACCGTTGCGGCCGACCTGCATCAAGAACTCGAGATGGCTCGCCGATCCGGCGAGAGCAGCTAATTCCGCGTGGGCGCTTGGGACTCGCCCGCGCTGCCGATCACGTCTTGGATCGAGCGAGCGCCGGACCCCTCGAGCATACGCCGAAGCCCGCGCTGCATCGACCAAACCGTGAGCGGACCGCCGTAGACGAAGCCCGTATAAATCTGGACTAGCGAAGCGCCTGCGCGCAGGCGCGCCCAGGCATCCTCTGCCGTCTCGATGCCGCCCACCGAGACCAGCGTCAGTCGCGTGCCGACGCGCCGGCGCAGCCGCTCGAGCACCTCGAGCGAGCGGGCTTTCAAAATGGCGCCCGAGAGCCCGCCCGCGCCGAGCTCCGAGACCTGTTCGGCGGGCGTGCGCAGGCCCGCGCGTGAAATCGTGGTGTTGGTGGCGATGATGCCGTCGAGGCCCACGTCGAGCGCGAGCTCGGCGATGGCGTCGATGTCTTCATCGCTCAAATCGGGCGCGATTTTTACGAGCAAGGGTCGCCTGACGGTCTCGGTCGACAGCTCTGCCTTCACCGCAGTCAGCAGCGGCCGCAAGAGCTCCACCGCTTGCAGCGCGCGCAAGCCGGGCGTGTTGGGCGAGCTCACGTTGACGACCATGTAGTCGGCGAGCGGGCCGAGCAGCCGCGCGCTCGTCACGTAGTCAGCGACCGCTTCGGCTTCGGGGATGACCTTCGTTTTACCGATGTTCACGCCGAGCGGCACGCTGCGCTCTTGGGTGAGGTGGGTCCTGACCACGTTCGCGCCCAGGTTGTTGAAGCCCATGCGATTGAGCAACGCGCGATCGGCTGGGAGCCGGAACAGCCTCGGCTTCGGGTTCCCAGGCTGCGCGTGTGCGGTCACGGTGCCGACCTCCACGTGCCCGAAGCCGAGTGCGGCCAGCGCTTCGTACGCGGTCGCATTTTTGTCGAAGCCCGCGGCAAGACCGATGGGATTCGAAAACTCGAGCCCAAACGCGCGCACCCGCAGCTCGGGCGCGCGCACCCGCAGCAGCCGGCGGATGAGCGCGCCGACGAGCGGCACGGCGATCAGCAAACGCAGCCAAAAGAGCGCGACGTGATGCACCCACTCCGCGGGCAGAAAGCGCAGCACACACTGAAAAAACAGGCGATACACGATCAGCGACGAGAGGCGACGACGCGCGCTTGCGACGGGAGCTCTGGAGCGGGACCTGACGGAGAATCGGCTTCGGGCGGCATGTTTTCGGGGTTGCTCGGCGCGTCGCTCTCGGCTTCGAAGAAGAACAGCTCGCTGATGGCCGAACTCAATTGCTCGAGCGAGAGCGAATCCGAAGCGCGCTCTAGCGCGGCTTGGCGAAGACGAATAGTCGGTTGATGAAGCAGGCGATTCACGGCAGATTCGAGCATTTTCGCGAGCGCCGCGCGGTCGTCCGCGCCCAAATGCTTGAGCTTACCGCGCAGACTCCGGTTCAATTCCTCCTCCAAGGCTGCGCTCAGGCGGGCACGCAGCAGCACGATCGTCGGTGTCGCTTGCTCGGCGTCAGCCCAGCGATCGTAGCCCTCCGCCTCGCGCCCGATGATGGCTTCGGCCGAAGCCGCCTCGCGCGTGCGCGTGGACAGCGTCTCGGACACGACCTTGGACAGATCGTCGATGTTGTACAGAAATTCGCCGTCCAACTCCTCGATGCGCGGCTCGACGTCACGCGGCACGGCTAGATCGATGAAGAATTGATTTTTGCCGCGGCGAGCGCGCCGGGCAAGGTTTACCATCTCGTAGTCGATGACGTAGTGGGGCGCGCTCGTGCTCGTGACCACGACGTCGGCTTCACACAAGCTCTGCTTCAGATCCGTCCACGGTCGCGCGCTGCCGCCCACGGTTTGCGCGAGCTCTTCCGCGCGCGAGAGCGTGCGGCCCACGACGATGATCGACGCGCCCGCCACTTTGAGCAGCCGCGCAACGGCCTCGGCCATCTCACCCGACCCCACCAACACGGCGACGTGCCCCGACAGATCACCGAAAATCTGGCGCGTGAGGTCGACCGCGACGCTCGGCACCGAGACTTGGCCAGAGCCGATCGCGGTTTCGGTACGCACGCGTTTGGCCGCGCGAATCGCGCGTGGCAAGGTGCGATGCAGCACCGCGCCCACGGTGCCGGCGCGCCGCGCGATCTCGTACGCCTCCTTCACTTGGCCGAGGATCTGCGGCTCACCGAGGACCATGGAGTCGAGCGAGGCGGCTACGCGGAACAAGTGTCGCACCGCTGCCCCGCCGCGGTGCGCATAAAGGTGCGGAGCGATGTCCGGCGCGCGCGCCGCCAGCGCCGCGACGCAGGCCTTGGCCACCTGCTCCAGATCCGAGTCGAAGCCCGCGCGGCCGGCCGCGACCAGCTCCACGCGGTTACACGTGGAGACGAGCAGCGCTTCGCCCACCTCGGGCGACTGCACGAGCTCGCGCAAGAAATCCGGCAAGGTGTCGGGCTCGAGCACGAGCTTCTCGCGCACGGCGATCGGCGCCGTGCGATGCGAAAGGCCAACGACGACGATCACAGGCTGGCCCCCGCGTTCGAGCGCACGGCGTAGAGCAGCATGACCAGTAACATGCAGACCACGCCGGCGATCGTGCCGTACGCGGTCTTTCGGCCACGAAAGCCAATCGTCTCGCGCAGGACCAGGACTGCGGCGAGCAGGATCCAGGTGGCGTAGCCGAGGAACGTGCGCAAAGAGTCCGCGCCGCTGCCGGCGGTGAGCTGATGCGTGAACACCGCGCCCGTGACCACGCCGAAGGTGAGCAGCGGGAAGCCGGCCAGCAGCAAGCGATGCGTCGTGCGATCCAGCGAATCGAGCGGGGGCAAGCGGGTGCCGAGGTTGGCGACGTGTTTTTTGGTGCGCAGCCGACGCTCTTGCACGAGGTAGACGGCGCCCGCGGCCCCCGCGATCAGAAATAGGCCCACGCCGAGCACGTTCGCTGCGATGTGGAACATGAGCAGCGTGCGCGAAACGCCGGCCACCGCGTCGCTGCTCTGACCGACGAACTGCGCGCCGATCAGAAACGTCAGCGCAATCGGCGCGACGAAAGCGCCGAGCGCATAGAGCCGGAACCGTTCGCGCAAGAGCAAGTAGGCGCCGACCGCGATCAGCGCGGTGAAGCTGAGCGCAAAGTGCAGCGAGTCGATCGGGCACACTTTGGAGAGCAAGCTCGCCGTCACGACGTGCACGGCGTGCAGCGCGCCGCCGAGTGCGAGCAAGCGCGGAGCCCACTGCGCGCGCACGGCCCCACCCTCGCGCCGCGCGAGCTCCAAGAAAAAGAGCGTGGCCGCGACCGAATAGGCGACCACACCCAAATAAAACGCGATGGTGGCGATATCCTCCATGTCGGTGCGATTCCTTACAGGTTCCTGACCAAGAAGGACGCGAGCAATTCTTCGTCGCTGCCCGGGCTCGCGCTCGCGCTCGGGCGCAACGTATTCGTGCCGGCTGTCGCCGATTGTTCTTTGCGATGCTCGGCGAAGCTGCCGACGGGTGAACCGAGCCAGCCGGGCACGATCTCGTACGCGTTGTCGGCGATCACCATCGACTCACCGAGCAGTGACGCGCCAAGCTCACTCAAGAAGCCGACCGTCTTCACCCTGCCCATCACCTCGTGCGGGTCGGGCAAACCGCTGACCTCCGCCATCACCCGCGCGGCCTCGACCAAGCGGTAGCGGCGCCGCTCGGTGCGGATCGTGAGCAAGCCTTGGCTCAGCTCGACCTCTCCGTTCGCGAGCCAACGGTCGAGCGCCTCTTGCGGGAAGAAGACGCGGTTTTTGGACACCGCGCGGAGCTTACTCTCCAGGGCGCGAAACGGCCAGATCGCCCGAGACGACCTCGCGATGGGACTGGGTCACCATGGCGATCGAGCTGTATTTCTCGGTGCGCAGCACGCGCAGCTC
>Ga0068855_100001085_pt1 | contig 33841 bp, 27 predicted proteins | sample KBSCornC52_FD_66592 | JGI IMG/M metagenome (GOLD analysis project Ga0068855, IMG submission 66592) | Corn rhizosphere microbial communities from Kellogg Biological Station, Michigan, USA - KBS Corn C5-2 | ecosystem: Host-associated > Plants > Roots > Rhizosphere > Soil ...
TGTTTTTCTTCCATTCCTTCATCAATGTACTTTCCAACAAAAACGGAATCTGCAGTTTCTTTGTAACTATTGATCGGTACATATAAATATTTGTCTTCAGCTCCAAATAGCAATCGCTGGAAGAATCCGGTTTCAGGAATCTTTTTTTCTTTTTTTACACGAATAAATAATTGCCTATAGCCTGGCTTACTTGCCATGATCTCCACCACTTGCCTGTCTGCATTTGGTGTGGAATCTTCTCCAAGGTAATAAGCAAAAATTCCGACCAGAAGCGAGAGGCAAATGACAATCAAACCAACCATTGCGCCTTTGTTTTTTTTAAGTCTTCGCCAGGCATTTTGAGAAAATGAAAAGGATTGTTGCATTGAAATAAAAATAGAGAAGTTTGGCGAATGTAGGAATCGTTTAAGGATTTTTTATAAAAGAAGTTTTAATAACGATTAATGGGATACAACTTTCAATCCAACGATCGAACAAATTAATGTACTAATGAAAAACAATCGCCAGAAATGAGCCGGTTCTTTAAAAACAAATATTCCTACAATCACCGTTCCAATAGCGCCAATGCCGGTCCACACCGCATAAGCCGTACCGATTGGTAATGTTTGTGTAGCCCGATAAAGCAAATACATGCTGATGGAAAGGCAAACAAAAAATCCGGCAATCCACCATGCCGCAGTTGTACCGGATGATTCTTTTGCTTTGCCGAGGCAAGTGGCAAAGCCGGTTTCAAAAAATCCTGCTAAGATTAATATGATCCAGTTCATATTGATTCAAAAGTTTTCATGAAACAATTTCTATTCAAGAACGTAAATTGTTTTTTCATTCTTTGTAATAAATTTTCCGACGGGTTCTGTATAATTGGCTAATCCGTATTCATTTAAAACATTCTTTACTTCTTCAGCAGAAGCAGGATTTACTGCAATCAATAATCCGCCATTTGTTTGCGGGTCAGGGAGAATAGAAAATGCCTCCATTACATTGACTCCTTTTTCAAAATTAATTTTTTTGCTGTAGCTGTTCCAGTTTCTATAAGTTGCATCCGGCGCAATTCTTTTCGCAAGATATTCTTTTACATTTTCGTGTATACGTAAGCGTGAGTAATAAAGTTGCGCAGATAAATCACTTCCTTCGGCCATTTCTGTCAAATGCCCTGCAAGTCCAAAGCCCGTGACATCTGTCATTGCAGTAACACCTTTTACTTTCCCCAAAGCTTCTCCGACGGAATTTAAAGAAGTAAGCTGATCAATTAAATCTTGTAAATCTTCTTCTTTTAAAACATTCCTTTTTTGCGCTGTTGATAATATTCCAACTCCCAGAGCTTTGGTTAAGAAGATCAGATCGCCTTCATTCGCTGTGTTATTTTTTTTCAAGTTACTTGTAGCTACAAGGCCATTTACCGATAAGCCGAAAAACGGTTCAGCCGAATCAATGCTATGGCCTCCAGCCAATGTGATTCCTGCTTTTGCACAAATTTTTCTGGCTCCTTCCATTACTTCTTTTGCAAGAGACGCTGGCAGTTTTTCTACAGGCCAGCCGAGTAAAGCTACTGCCAGTATTGGCTTTCCGCCCATTGCATAAATATCACTGATGGCATTTGCTGAAGCAATTTGTCCGAAATCAAAAGCGTCATCTACGATAGGCATAAAAAAATCTGTAGTGGAAATTAATGCATTTCCATCACCCAGATCATAAACTGCTGCATCATCATTACTGTTATTTCCGACCAACAATTTTTGGTCAGGAAAAGTAATTTGCGAATGAAGAATTTCTTCCAAAACTTGTGGAGAAATCTTGCAACCGCATCCTGCTCCGCGCGAATATTGCGTTAGTTTTATTTTGCCGTTGTCTTTTAAATTTTCCAATTATTCTTTCTTTTTTCGTATGAGTATAATGCCCGAATTTTTATTCAAATCGCCGCTAAATCGAATTTCATAAATCTTTTTTGCCTCGCGAATAACCAATAACCCGGTGTTTGGAGGAATGCTTCCTAAATTTTCGGCGTACAAAATAATAGAAATAGAATCGCCCATTTCGGGAGTAAGATAAATTGTTTTATTGATTGCTCTTTCCAACAAACCTACGCGCGCCCATATCACTTTTCCATTCAGTAAAACGCTTACAGTATCACCGTCAACTGTTCCATTGTCGTATAAGGAAAAGACGAGGCTATCCTGCGAAATTTCCACTGTTCGTATTGTTTCAATTTTACGCTTTTCAATGTCAGCAGCAGCTTTCGGCATAAGCTGCTCCGCTTTCATTTGTTGGGCTTTCGCTATTTGTTCTTTAGCTTTTTCGGTTTTTATTTGCTCTGCTTTTATCGAATCATCTTTTTCTTTTTGCATTTTTATTTGTTCCAGTCGTGCCAATTCATCTTTTTCTTTTTGAACTTTTATTTGCTCTGCTTTTATCGAATCATCGTTGGCTTTCTGCACTTTTACTTGTTCCAGTCTTGCCAATTCATCTTTAGCTCTTTGAGCTTTTATTTGCTCTGCTTTTATCGCATCATCTTTTTCTTTTTGCACTTTTATTTGTTCCAGTCTTGCCAGTTCATCTTTAGCTTTTTGAGCTTTTATTTGTTCTGCTTTTATCGCATCATCTTTCACTTTCTGCACTTTTACTTGTTCCAGTCTTGCCAATTCCTCTTTAGCTTTTTGAGCTTTTATTTGTTCTGCTTTTATCGAATCATCTTTTTCTGTTTGCGCTTTTATTTGTTCCAGTCTTGCCAATTCATCTTTAGCTTTTTGAGCTTTTATTTGGTGTGCTTTTATCGAGTCGTCTTTTGCTTTTTGCACTTTTATTTGTTCCAGTCTTGCCAATTCATCTTTAGCTTTTTGAGCTTTTTCCTGTTCTGCTTTTATCGACTCGTCTTTAGCTTTTTGCATTTGCTGTGCCCTCGCAACTTCTTCATTTGGTTTCTCTTCTTTTGTCTTTCCTTCCTGCTGCTTATTCATTTCCGGGGTTACAGCAGTTGTTGAAACAGAATTGCTATTATCAGTAGCAGCAGTATTATTTTTCTCAATATTATTTGAAGCCACATTTGCTGATAAAAAGGAGAGCTTGTCCGATAAGCCCAATTGAATAAGTTTCGCAACGATTATTGTTTCTTCTGGTTTTACTCGCTTTTTCTTTTGGAGGTAAAGCGTTCCGGTAAGAGGTCTGTAAAGCCTGGTAGCATTGGTTTTCCAGCTTCCGCTCAACACCTGCGCGCTGTCATTTTCTGACAAGATCAAATCTGAAAACATCTTCACTCCTTTTGCCGGAGGTTCGGTATAATTGTTATAAATAAACTTTTCATCGACAACATAAAACTGATCATTTTTCATTCTAATCTTTACCTCCTTCACTCCGATATTTTTTACTCCATTGATCATGAAGGTTGTATGTGAATATCCATCTACTTTGCTGTCTGATTGATTGATGGCGAGTTCATAATGAATATTTTCGCGGGTAGTATCGTTGTACATATTCCCGACCCATACGCCTGAAATATTCTGGGAAAAAGAAGAAATCGGAAGTAGCAAAATGATGAGGAGTATAAACTTCATTGGTAGCGATCGCATCGTTATTTTTAGCCTTCGCATCTGCCGCCTGTTATCATTTTTTATTACCAAGGTTAAAAAAGGATTTATAGATATTTCAAAAATAAAATGTTATTGACCAATCAGTGATTCTGCATTTTTAATATCAACGTTTTTACAATCGATTTTATTTAATAAAAGTTCTTTGTTTTCCCTGTTTTGCAGACTTTCTGCATACATCTTATCATAATATTTTAACAAGATAGAGAATGCGTCTGTAAATTTTTCTTCATTAAAAAATCGGATAACGTTTTTTGTGTTCAAACCGCCCAATCTTTTTTGTATTCTTAAAACGCAATTAATTAATTCTTCTTTATCAAAAAATCCGTAATGCCTCACAATATATTTTACTCTTTCATCAAAAGGAATGTCTAAAAAATATAAAGGACTGTTACGCATTTGCTGCCAGAAAATTTTTGGAATTCCGACTCTTCCGATGTGGACACTTTCATCCTCAAGCCAGATTTCAGCATCATTTATTTTCGTGTATGCATTACCGTTATATGCCTGATTTTTTAGTTTCCATAATTCGAGAGCCAGCATATTTTCAAACATTTCATGAGATGGTTGACAACTTTCTCCCAATGCTCCAAATGCAGAACCTTTGTGGTTTGCCATACGTTCGAGGTCTATAATCGTTTTTCCTTTTCGCTTTAATTCTTCAAGAACTGCTGTCTTCCCGGATCCTGTAAAGCCACCTAAAACTTTTAAAGGATATGTTTTTTCAAATTGGTCCAGCGACCATCTTCTGAAAGCCTTGTAACCTCCTTTGAGCAGATAAATTTTATAGCCGTAAAGATTCAAAAGCCATGCAACAGCATCACTACGCATTCCGCCACGCCAGCAATGAATCAAGACAGTTTTGCCGGCGGAATCAATTTCTTTTTTCAATCCATTCAATATGTTTAAAACTTCTGATGGAATAATTTTCATCCTTTCGGAAAAATAATCTAATCCAAAGTCCACTGCTGTTTGCCTGCTTTGCTGAACGTAAGCTGCACCTATTACAGCCCGTTGTTCATCAGTAAAAATGGGAACAGAAAAAGCACCTGGAATGTGTGCATGAACATACTCCGATGGACTTCTTACATCCAGTACAGGATTTTTAAGCGAAAGATTTAAAAAATGGTCCACATGAATTCTTTCAATCGGCATAGAGCAAAGATAATGGTAACTGCAAAGTAGCAAGAATCAAGTAGAAGGATCTTCTTTATAGGTGGCTGCAACTGGTTATTGCTACAATTTATCGAAGAGCCATTTCCTGCTTTACAAGGTAATTCCATGAAATGGCGGTGAAGACAATTGTGATGAAAGTGCGCAGCATCAGTGACCGAATAGTTATTAATTCGTAAGATCCACCAAAAATAATGTAAACCAGCAATCCCATGAAGGCAATGATTAAAACACTGGCGGCAATAAATAACGCAATTGTTGTTCTTTTATCTTCTTTAAAAAAGCCATAAGCAGCAAACAGATAAAAAAATGAAGAAAGGAAGCTTATAAACAAAATAAAAAAAACATAATGATCTTCCGGTTTTCTTATTCCAAATAAATTCAGCATAAAGGAAACGGATACAATCATGGTGCTCAACCCAAATAGCAGCATGAAGGCCGCTGAAGATCTTAATACAATTTTTCTCATCCAGTTAACTTTTTTAAAAGTAATAAATTATTCAATTTCTTTCATTCTTACCGTGAAATGTCTCAATGCAGGCGCTTCGTATTCTATCTTTAATCCTTTTATTTGATCACGGTTTTTATATACTTCAATAATCACTTCCGCCACATAATCTATATGGCTTTGTGTATAAACCCTGCGAGGAATTGCCAGCCTTACCAGTTCCATTACTGCAGGAATTAATTTACCATTTTCATCATATTTTCCAAACATCAACGAACCGATTTCTACACCTCTTACACCTCCTTCAAGATACAAAGCCGCTAGCAGCGCTTGTCCCGGGTATTGATCTGCAGGAATGTGTGGAAGCATTGCTTTTGCATCGAGATATACCGCGTGGCCACCGGCCGGTTGCATCACGGGAACATTTGCCGCTATCAATTTCTCTGTCAGATATTCAATACTTCGTATGCGGTATTGCAAATAACTTTCTTCCATCACTTCTTTTAATCCGATTGAAATTGCTTCCAGATCCCGTCCTGCAAGGCCACCATAAGTCGTGAAACCTTCTGTAATGATCAATAAATTCCTGCATTCAATCGCAAGCTCTTCATTTCGCAACGCGATGAAACCACCAATGTTTGCAAACGCGTCTTTCTTAGCACTCATTGTGCAACCATCTGCATAAGAAAATAATTCACGTGCAATTTCAGGAATAGAAGTGTTTGCGTATTCTTTTTCACGTTTCTTTATAAAATAACAATTTTCTGCAAAACGACAGGCATCAATAAACAAGGGAATTTTATTTTTTTCGCAAATCGATTTTACCTCTTTTATGTTTTGTATACTTACCGGCTGTCCACCTCCTGAATTATTGGTAATCGTAATCATGCAAAGGGAAATATTTTCTGCTCCTTTTTCTTTAATAAAATTTTCAAAAGCAACGGTGTCCATATTGCCTTTAAAAGGCGCCGGAACAGACGGCCTTTTCCCTTCTTCGCACAGCAGATCAATTCCTTCTGCACCTGAAAATTCAATGTTCGCGCGCGTTGTGTCAAACAATGTATTGCTCACTACAAATTTTCCTTCTCCACCTATCACAGAAAATAATATTTTCTCTGCTGCGCGTCCCTGGTGCGTAGGAATCACAATCGGCATCCCTGTCAAATCCTTTATCGTTTTTTCAAAGCGAAAAAAACTATTGCTGCCGGCATACGATTCATCGCCAATCATAATGCCTGCCCACTGCGCGCTACTCATCGCACTTGTGCCGCTGTCCGTAAGTAGATCAATCAATACGTCATCTGCATGAATCAAAAATGGATTGTAACATGCCTGTTTTAAAATCTTAATTCTTTCTTCTTTTGTTGTAAAATGAATCGGTTCTACCGATTTTATTTTGAATGGCTCAATGATCGTGTGCATTTATTTGTAATTTTTTTTGAAGCTTTTCGATTTTTTTAATCACAGTTTTTTCTTGAACCAACTGCAGATAGAAATAAACGATAAGGTAAACAGCAAATATAAATGCAGCGTTAGCTCGGTTTTCTGATAATATTGACCCAGAGAAGCATAGGCAAAAATAAATCTTTGAGATGAATTAATGAATCGAATATCAATTATACGTGCAACTTTTAAAAAAATTCTTTTCAACCGTAATGGTATTGCAACAGATAAAAAAGGCCTGCCCTAAAAAGGGCTGGCCGTTGCTAACCTATGAAAAACACCGTTACAAAAATAGGAGAAAAAATACTTACGCCAATTTTAAATTATTTAATTTTTTTAAATACAACAAAGTGACGGTGTCTTTGTTTAAAAAAGAACAGTTAAAATCATAAAGGAATATATTCGAAACAATATCATGTGGCAAAAATTTTTCAGCCTCATTTTAATGATTAATTTAATTCTTGCGTAATATTCTTTTTACATCAAGAAAAAGTTTGCCTCCGGCGAAAAAAAACGTTGGGAAAACGGTTTGAATTACAAAACAAGAATCACCATTATTTCTTTGCTTCTCGCTACTTTGTGTTTAAATTGTTTTCTACCTAAACAATAGTTTAGCAAATAAACAAATAACCGGATTTCGCGGTTTATAATTTTATCCTTTGATAGAAGGCTATTTTTATTCGATTTGAAGGCCAATAAATGTTTAAAATTTGCCTTTTTATTTAAATCAAATCTAAAATTTGATTTTTTACAGAAATTTGGAAACTGTAACAGATTTTTTCTAAAACCCTTTGCTGTATTATGTTTGATGCATGGTGAAACCACTTGTAAATTGTAGAATGAATATATATTTAATTTATTTCACCGGCTTTTTAAATTTATTTTCAACAGCATTGCCTTGTAAAAAAATGTAATGGATCAGTATTGAATGCCTATAAGGCGATACAAAGATGATCACTTAAAGGATAATTATGGAAAACAAAGGATTATACTCTCCGCAATTTGAACACGACTCGTGCGGTATCGGTTTTGTCGCAAATATTAAAAGTAATAAAAGCCATCGCATTGTGTCGGATGCGCTCACCATTTTGGAAAATATGGAGCATCGCGGCGCTTGCGGCTGCGAAGCAAATACAGGTGACGGCGCGGGAATTTTGATTCAAACTCCTCATGAATTTTTCTTTGATGAATGTTTGAAATTGGGAATTCATTTACCTTCTTATGGAAAATATGGTGTAGGTGTTTTGTTTTTTCCAAAAGAGATCAGGCTGAGAGAAGAATGTCGTGATATTTTTAATCGCTGCGCTGAAACCCTGGGGATGGAAATAATGGGTTACCGCAGAGTGCCGGTAAATGCCGAAGATATCGGCAGAACTGCTTTATCTGTTGAGCCCGAAATGGAGCAGGTTTTCATTGCCTGCCCCGATCATATCAATAATCCCGATGAGTTTGAAAGAAAACTATTTGTATTAAAAAATTATGCAACGAAAACCATTAATAATACCGTAAAGAAAGATGCGATTGGTTTTTACGTAGCATCGCTTTCTTATAAAACTACGATTTACAAAGGCCAGCTTACCAGCAAGCAGCTTCGCGGATATTTTCCGGATCTAAGCAATAAAAAAATTGTTTCTGCTTTTGGTTTGATTCATTCCCGTTTTGCCACAAACACTTTTCCTTCGTGGAAATTAGCCCAGCCATTCCGGTATATCGCCCACAACGGTGAAATCAACACGTTGCAGGGAAATCTCAATTGGCTTCGCACGAGCGAAAAGAATTTCATTTCTCAATTTTTTACAAAAGAAGAAATGGAAATGGTGTTGCCAATTGTCGAGGGTGGCCAATCTGATTCTGCTTGTCTTGATAATGTGATTGAGTTGTTGCATTTATGCGGCCGCTCATTGCCTCACGTTATGATGATGTTGATTCCGGAAGCCTGGGATGATAACGAACAGATGGATCCGGTAAAAAAGGCATTTTATGAATTTCATGCTTCCTTTATGGAACCATGGGATGGGCCCGCTTCCATTTCATTTACTGATGGAAAAATTATCGGCGCTACATTAGATAGAAATGGTTTGCGCCCATCACGATATTGTATTACAACAGATGACCGGGTTATCATGGCGTCTGAAACCGGTGTTCTTCCTGTTGATCCAAAATTGATCAAGGAAAAAGGAAGACTGCAACCGGGAAAAATGTTTGTTGTGGATCTGGAAGAAGGAAGGATCATCAGTGACGATGAAATAAAAGAAAGCATTTGTTCTCAAAAACCATACGCGGAATGGCTGAATAAATATAAAATCAGGTTGGAAGAATTACCTGCTCCACGCGTGATGTTTACTCACCTGGAACACGATCAGATATTCAAATATCAAAAAGCCTTCGGTTATACAACAGAAGATCTACAGCTTTTAATTTCGCCGATGGCACTAACCGGAAAAGAGCCGATCGGTTCGATGGGAAGTGATGTTCCACTCGCTGTTTTAAGCGATGAACCGCAACATTTAAGCAGTTATTTCAAACAATTATTTGCGCAGGTTACCAATCCGCCAATAGATCCAATCAGGGAAAAATTAGTGATGTCGCTGGCAACATTTGTTGGCAACAATGGAAACCTTTTAGAAGAAGATCCTTTGTCATGTCATACGGTTGCTTTGAAGCATCCCGTACTTTCCAACACGGAATTAGAAAAAATCAGAAGCATCGATACAGGCATTTTTCAGGCCCATACTTTGCAAACTTATTTTCTTGCAGATGGAAAACCAGGGTCTCTACAGAAAGGAATCGAGCGTTTATGCCGCCACGCTGCAGAGGCAGTGCAGGACGGTTTTGAAGTTTTGATCTTGTCCGATAGGGCAATTGATTCAGAACATGCTGCGATTCCGTCTTTACTTGCCTGCTCCGCCGTGCATCATCATCTGATTAAAAAAGGTTTGCGCAACCAGGTAGGTTTGATTATCGAAGCGGGCGATGTTTGGGAAGTGCATCATTTTGCCTGCCTCATTGGATTTGGAGCAACAGCAATCAATCCATACCTCGCACTTTCTACCATTCGCGATTTGAGAATCCAGGGAAAACTGGGAACGGAATTAGACTCAAATGCCTTGAAGAAAAATTACAAAAAGGCGATAAATCTTGGTTTACTGAAAGTGTTTTCAAAGATGGGAATTTCTACATTTCAGTCTTACCAGGGAGCACAAATTTTTGAAATACTCGGCATCAATCAATCAGTAATTGACAAATATTTTACCGGCGCTACTTCAAGAATTGAAGGAATGGGTCTTGATGAAATTGCGAAAGAAACTTTGGTAAAACATGCATTTTCTTTCAGTAAAAAAGATGTTCCTTTTGATCGCCTTACTGTTGGCGGTATTTATAAATGGCGCCGCAAAGGTGAATTTCACTTGTTCAACCCGACAACGATTCATTTGCTGCAACATGCAACCAGAATGAACGATTATAAAATATTTAAAAAATACACTAAAGCGGTAAATGACCAAAGTCAAAAAGCGGCTACTTTAAGAAGTTTATTTCAGTTTAAAAAGAACCGGCCGTCCATTTCTATTGAGGAAGTGGAACCGGCAGAAAATATTTATAAAAGATTCGCCACCGGTGCGATGTCGTTCGGTTCTATTTCCTGGGAAGCACACACTACACTTGCGATTGCGATGAACCGCCTTGGCGGAAAAAGCAATACCGGCGAAGGTGGAGAAGATGAAGTCCGTTATGAAAATTTAGCGAATGGCGACTCGATGCGAAGCGCCATTAAGCAAGTTGCTTCTGCACGATTTGGAGTAACAAGCTGGTATTTAACTGAAGCAGATGAACTTCAGATTAAGATGGCACAAGGTGCAAAACCGGGTGAAGGTGGACAATTGCCCGGATTCAAGGTTGATGACTGGATTGGAAGAGTTCGTCATGCGACTCCCGGAGTTGGATTAATTTCTCCGCCACCGCACCACGACATTTATTCTATTGAAGATTTGGCGCAATTAATTTTTGATTTAAAAAATGCGAATAGAAATGCGAGAATCAATGTAAAATTGGTTTCGAAAGCCGGTGTTGGAACAATCGCTGCCGGGGTTACCAAAGCTAAAGCAGATGTGGTGTTGATTTCGGGGCATGACGGCGGAACCGGAGCGTCTCCGATGAGTTCTATCAAACATGCCGGATTGCCATGGGAATTAGGTCTTGCAGAAACTCATCAGACTTTGGTTAAAAATAAATTACGCAGCCGTGTTGTTGTTCAAACTGATGGACAATTAAAAACCGGAAGAGACATTGCGATTGCGACTTTACTTGGCGCCGAAGAATGGGGTGTGGCAACTGCCGCATTAATTGTGGAAGGTTGTATCATGATGCGCAAATGCCATTTGAATACTTGCCCCGTGGGAGTTGCAACACAAGATCCGGAGTTGAGAAAAAGATTTACCGGTGATGCGGATCATGTAGTAAATCTGTTCAAGTTTCTGACGCAGGAATTAAGAGAGATTATGGCTGATCTTGGTTTCAGAACTATTAATGAAATGGTTGGGCAGGTAGAATTTTTGGAGAAAAGAGAAAATATCAATCATTGGAAATTCAATAAACTCGATCTGTCTCCGGTTTTGTACAAAGAACCTGCTCCTAAATCTGTTTGCTTGTTTAATTCAGAAAAACAGGATCATGGATTGGATAAAATTCTCGACAATCAATTATTGAAAGTTGCACAGCCGGCATTGGACAAGCAACAAAAAGTTGTCGCTTCATTTAATATTATCAATACCGACAGGACAACCGGTACACTTTTATCGAACGAGATATCGAAAAAGTATAAAAAGTATGGTTTGCCGGATGATACGATTCATTTTAAATTTACTGGGACAGCAGGACAAAGTTTTGCCGCATTCAATGCAAAAGGATTAACGATGGAACTGGAGGGAGACGCCAATGATTATTTTGGAAAGGGATTGAGCGGAGCAAAAATAACTGCCTATCCTTCAAAAGATGCAGGCTTTGTTCCTGAAGAAAATATCATTATCGGCAACGTGGCATTTTATGGCGCTACATCAGGTGAAGCATTTGTAAGAGGAAAGGCAGGCGAACGTTTTTGTGTGCGCAATTCCGGTGCAAATGTGGTGGTAGAAGGTGTTGGAGATCATGGCTGCGAATATATGACCGGTGGGCGTGCGATTATTCTTGGAGAAACAGGAAGAAATTTTGCTGCTGGAATGAGCGGTGGAATCGCTTATGTATACGACGTAAATCACAACTTTGGCATACTCTGCAATAGAGAAATGGTTGACCTTGATCCGGTGGATGAAAGTGACGAAAAATTCCTCCAGGAAATGATTCAAAAACAATTTGAATTAACTGGCAGTACTGTTGCAAAATTCATTTTGAATGATTTTGACAATCAGTTGAAGAATTTTGTAAAGGTATTTCCACAGGATTATAAAAAAGTATTGCAAGCTTCAGCAGTCAAAGAATCAGTGAAAGTAAATTGATTATTAAATTATTCGATTATTAAATTATTGAGATGGGAAAAATAACAGGCTTTTTAGAATTTACAAGAGAACTTCCACACAAACGTCCTGTGCAGGAAAGGATCAATGATTATAAAGAATTCGTTCAAAGATACACGGACCAAAAACTGAATGAGCAATCCGCACGGTGCATGGATTGTGGCACTCCTTTTTGCCATGAAGGGTGTCCGGTAGGAAATTTAATTCCTGAATTTAATGATGCGGTGTATCGCAAAAGCTGGCAGGAAGCTTATGAAATACTTTCTTCTACAAATAATTTTCCTGAGTTTACCGGAAGAATTTGTCCGGCACCCTGTGAATCCGCTTGTGTTTTAGGCATCAATCAACCGGCAATTACGATTGAAGAGATAGAAAAGCATATTATCGAAATTGCTTTTGAAAGTGGCTTTGTACAACCCAAAATTCCGAATGTAAGAACAGGAAAAAAGATTGCTATCATTGGTTCGGGACCGGCAGGAATGGCAGCAGCAACGCAATTAAATTCAGCGGGTCATTCGGTTACTATTTTTGAAAGAGATGATGAACCGGGAGGATTATTGCGGTATGGAATTCCGGATTTCAAATTGGAAAAATGGGTTGTCGAGAGAAGAATAAACATCATGAAAGAAGAAGGCGTTGAAATAAAATGCAATGCCAATGTCGGCGTGAATGTGAGCATAAATGACCTCTTGAGAGAATATCATGCGATTGTTTTAGCTGGCGGTTCTACCATTCCAAGAGACCTCAACATTCCCGGAAGAGAACTAAACGGAATTCATTTTGCCATGGATTTTCTAAAACAACAAAATAAAAGAGTTTCTGAAAAAGAAATAGAAAATGAAGCAATTCTTGCAACAGGAAAAAATGTAGTCGTAATTGGCGGTGGCGATACAGGAAGCGACTGCGTCGGAACTTCCAACAGGCAGAAGGCCGCATCTGTTACACAATTCGAACTGATGCCGATGCCACCGAAAAGCCGTACGCCTTTCATGCCCTGGCCAACCTATCCGATGATTTTAAAAACAACCAGCTCTCACGAGGAAGGTGCAAATCGTCATTGGGCCATTGCTACCAAAGAATTTATCGGTGACAAGAACGGTAATCTGAAAGCGTTGAAAATCGTAGATCTTCAATGGAAGTTTACAGAAGAAAATAAACCGGCGCAATTTGTAGAAGTTCCGGGAAGCGAATCCGAAATTCCATGTGAACGCGCTTTTCTCGCCATGGGATTTTTGCATCCTCAACATGAAGGATTATTAAATCAACTCGATATCGAGTTTGATCAAAGAGGAAATGTAAAAGCAACAGAAAAAGAATTTCATACTAATATTGCGAAAATATTTTCTGCCGGTGATATGCGCCGTGGACAATCTTTGGTTGTTTGGGCCATTTCGGAAGGAAGAGAATGTGCAAGAAAAGTAGATGAATATTTGATGGGATATTCTTTGTTGCCAACAAAGGACCAGAATATTTTGCACCAGGTGTTATAATGGTAATTTATCCTTTTAGATAATGCCGTCTTAATGAATGGACCCGTATTCTATTATTGAAAATGCTGTAGATTAGCGGATGTTCATTATTAATTCGCTTGACCATTTTCCTGCCAGATCATACTTTAATTGTTCTGCTTGCCGATTCCGTTATAAGGAGATTGGTTTATGCTAAAAAGTAGCTGTTGAATTTCTTTTGAATAAGTGTGTTTCCACTTTTTTTCCAAAAATTAAGATCGTTTTTTGCTTCTTCATCAAAATCTACTACCATAGATCTTCTATTTTAATGGAAATATATTTCCCCTCCTCAAAATTCTTTTCACTTCTTTTGATTTTTGCTACAAATTCCGGATCATAAGGATGTTTATCGGTTTCGCCTTTTTCAAAAGAAGCTTTCATTGCCTTGAGAATAATTTCTAAAGCATCAAAAAAACACTTCTTTTCCATCTTTAATCGTCGATTTTCGCCAAGAAAGCCCTGATTCTTGTTCCCACATTTTCCCTGATATTTTCATAAAAAAGATTATAATCCGCAATGTGAAAGTTTTTTGTTTTTATAAAAATACTTCCCAGGAATTTGGGCTTATTTACCCATAAAACATTTCCATGAATTTGCGCATTTACAAGGCCGGGAATGACTTTATTAAAATTTCGAAGTACGCCACCTTTGTTTAAAGATGCAGGTGCAAAAGCAGTGTCCATCGTCCAGGTTAAAGGGTTTATTACATATGCTTTTAAAGTTTCTTGTTCAATATAAGGTGCTACATATCCACGCTGAAAAGTTCGCCAACTTACAAAACAACCCGTAGCAGTAGAATCGGCACACCGCTTTAATTCAGAAAAATAATTTGTAAAAACAGGAAGTCCGATAATGTAGGCGCAAACCAATTGTTTTTCCAACGGTTTTCCTTCAAAAAATTCTTTTAATAATCTTCCTGCATGCCATGTTCCCTGGCTGTGAGAAGCAATGATTATTGGCCGGCCATCATTGTAATTTTTTAAATAATACTCGAAGGCATTTCTTACGTCCTCATAAGCCAAATCCAAAGCTGCTTCAGCAGAATCTTTATATTTTGTATAAAAAGCATTGAGATTTGCCTGCCGGTAACGTGGAGCAAATATCCGACAGTACCGGTTGAAAACACTTGCCTGGTAAAGGATCGACCCATTGTCTGTTTTTTCATTTATCCGTGCATCGTTTATGTCTGCATTCCAGCCGTCAGGCTTTTGCCAGTCTGTATAAGATGTCGGGTAAATAAAAAATACATCAGCAAGAGAATCTTTTTGACGATCTTTTAAACCATGTGGCACATTATCCGATGGGTCATATTTAAAAGGTGACGCTGCCCAATAATCCCGATTGCTATAATCAGGAACTTCTGTTTTATTTTTAAATTCATAATTGATAGTCTGCCCGGATATTTTATGTAAGCATGAAATCATTAGTGAAAAAGAAAAAAACAGGAGAATTAAAATAATACGATTAGATAAAAATTTTTGTTTGTAAATTGACATCTGCTAAGCTACATTCGCTATTTTAAATTTTAAAACTTTAAAGCAATGACCATACCAGTAGTTGACCTCTCTGACTTCACTGGCGGAGACCCAAAACTAAAAGAATCGTTTGTGCAGCAGCTTGGAAAAGCTTATGAAGAAGTAGGTTTTGTCGCTGTGAAAAATCATGGTATTCCTGATGAACTAATTGCCGATCTATATCAATATGTGCAGGAATTTTTTTCCCTTCCTTCTGACAAAAAAAGAAGCTATGAAATTCCGGAACTTGCGGGCCAAAGAGGCTATACTTCTTTTGGAAAAGAACATGCAAAAGGAAGCGACGCACCTGATTTGAAAGAGTTTTTTCAATACGGGCAAACCGTGCCTGAAAACCATCCATTGAAAGCTGAGTATCCTGATAATGTAGGTGTAGCAGAGGTTGCAGGGTTTAATGAAACTCTTTTTAAAGCTTATCGTGCTTTCGAAAAATCGGGAAAATCACTGTTGCAGGCTATTGCTCTTTATCTTGGCTTAGATGAACATTATTTTGACAACCAGGTAGAAGAAGGAAATTCCATTTTGCGTGCCATTCATTATCCGCCAATAACTGTTGAACCGAAAAGTGCCATTCGTGCCGAACAACATGAAGATATTAACTTAATTACTTTGTTAGTCGGCGCTTCTGCCGGCGGACTTGAAATTCTTACAAAACAAAACGAATGGATTCCCGTTACTTCTTTGCCTGAGCAAATTGTGGTAAATGTAGGTGACATGCTTCAACGGCTTACCAATAATCAATTAAAAAGCACGACTCACAGAGTTGTAAATCCACCTCGAGAATTATGGCACACTTCCAGGTTTTCGATTCCTTTTTTTCTTCATCCGAAATCTGCAATGGATTTATCTGCCCTCGAAAACTGTGTAGATGAGAAACATCCGAAAGTTTTTGAAGACATTACCGCGGGAGAATACCTGGATGAGCGTCTAAGAGAAATAGGATTGAAGAAATAATTAATTAGCTGATTAGCTAATTAGCTGATTGGCTAATTAATAAAACTCTATTTTTTCATGGTACTGCACCGGCATATTCCTTTTTTAAAAGCTGTTTTTTATTATACTGTTTCTGCTTTCGGCGGCCCCCAGGGACATCTGGGTATGATGATAAAAACGTTTGTAGAAAGAAGAAGAGATGTTACCAAAGAAGAATTAATGGAGTACGTTGCATTTTGTCAGCTTTTGCCCGGAGCTTCTTCCACACAAACGATTACACTTATTGGTTATAAACGCGGTGGCGTTCCTCTTGCTGTGCTCACGCTTCTGATCTGGATTTTTCCTGCGAGTATCCTGATGGGAATTTTTTCTTTTTTATTTTATTACGTCAAAAGATATCATGTAAATCTAAACCTGTTTACGTATATACAACCGATGGCTGTTGGCTTTATTGCTTTCGCCGCTTTTAAAATGTATAAGGTTTCCATCAAAAATAATATCACCTTTTTTGTAATGGTTGGATCTGCCATCGGTACTTATCTTTTTTTCAAAACGCCGTGGGTCTTTCCGGTCCTGATTATTCTTGGCGGTGTAGTCACCAATTTTAGCAACCGGCGCTATCCGGAAAAAGACAATATTAAACCACGTCATATTAAATGGACAAACATCTGGTTATTCATCCTGATTTTTGTGATCGTTGGTTTTTTGAGTGAAACAGCGCGCAAACAAAACTGGGAACATAAAAGAGCCTATAACCTGACAGAAAATGTGTATCGTTACGGAAGCCTCGTATTTGGCGGAGGCGATGTGCTGATGCCGATGATGTATGAGCAATATGTAACGCGGGCAAAATCAAATTATCTTACGAAAGAAGAATACTTAACCGGATGGGGAATTGTCCGCGCTATTCCAGGCCCGGTATTTTCGGTTACTTCTTATGTTGGCGGCATGGTGTTGCGGGATTATGGGCCTGGATGGCAGGTGCTCGGATGCCTTATCGGATGCATTGGTATTTTTTTGCCAAGCGCTTTGTTGGTTTTATTCTTTTTTCCGGTTTGGCAAATTTTGAAAAAATATGTCGTCGTCTATCGTTCTTTGGAAGGCATTAATGCTGTGGTTGTAGGTATTATGTGGGCCTCATTTCTGTATCTGGTAAAAGATATTTCCATCACGGAATTTAATACAGTCAGCTTTGTAAATATCGTTGTCATACTGGGCACGTTTTATTTACTCACTTTTACAAAAATTCCCGCGCCGTTTATTGTATTGGGCTGTTTGATTATCGGATTTATTTTTTGAAAAAAAATAATTGAGAGATCGGTGCAGTAAACTAAGAAATAATTAGATTTTCCGTTTTCCCGCTTAATATCTGTTTTTTACAATTGTTGTTTTATCGTGCTGACAATATCTGTTGGATCGCCGTCCAAACCTTCTTTCTGAAAGACCAAAACACCTTTTTTATCCAAAACAGAAATAATATTGCTGTGTGAAAAGTTTCCTTGCGCATCTTTTTCAAATTGCACATTTAATAACACAGAAAGCGTTCTCACGGCATTTTCATCTCCGTGTAAAAGGGTGAAGTTTTTATCCAATTGATTTGAAGTGGCAAACTTTTGTAATTGTTCGGGCAAATCTCGTTGAGAATCGAAACTGACCAGCAAATAATTTACTTTTCCATTTGCTGATTTCAATTGTTCTTCAATATTTTTTATATCTGCTGTTAATCTTGGACAGGCATAAGTACAATGCGTAAATATCATTCCCACAACTGTTGGTTTTCCTTCAAAAGAAGAAAGCGCAACTTTTTTATCATTCTGTGTTTGGAACGTATCTGTAACCTGGTAAATACTTTCAGAAGAAATGGTACCGACCGGAGCAGTATTTTGCTTCGGCGCTTCGCCTGCGAATGCGGATTTGTTGCTCACGTCAGCGCAACTAAAAAGTAATATAGCAAACAAACAATAAATGAAAATTTTCATTTTCTTTAATTTTAATTTTTTACACAACGAAAACCTAGATTAGCAATGCAAAAATTTCCTTTCAAGCTTCCACGATAACTAAATCTTAAAAAAGCTGCATAGTCTGATTTGTCTGCCACATTCAATGCGCCGCCGGCACAAAAGTTTTTCAATTCATCTTCATCATTCCCACGGGAATCTCTTGAGCCAATAAAACTATTAAAATTAAAAGTCCATTCCCAAATTAATCCGTTCATATCATACAATCCATATTCATTCTGATAAGTGGACTTTACATTTGGAAGCACTTTTGGATTTGGTTTTGTGTACCAGTCAAGAATAAAATCTGTGAGTGATTTATATTTAAAATTCTTCGGGGCTGCTTTAGCCGCTGTTTCCCATTGTGCAATAGTGGGCAGCTTTTTATTTTTCCATTTACTATATGCTTCTGCAGCAAACCAGGAAACGTTCACCACCGGAGAATTATAAATTTTTTTATTCGCTTCTCCAATGGATAGATCACTTTGCCAATGTCGTAAATAATTCGTATCTGCAAAAAGACGATTCACCTTCGACCTTCTCCATTGTGGGTTGGCTTTCACAAATTCCAAGAACTCCGCATTGGTTACTGCAGTTTCGTCCATTTTAAAAGAGGGTACAGGGATTGGTTTGTTGTTGGGAGTAATAAAAAAAGCTTGATATTTTCCAGCTGGGATCGTTACCATCTCATCTTTAGAAAAAACCACTTTCTTTTGCGCGTTTGCAGCGCAAAAGAAAGTGGTTATCATAAGGATGGTTAGAAAATATTTCATGTTTATAAACTGGAATTTATGGTTTCAGCTTCTGATAAATATTAGCATTTTCAGCGCCGGTAACTTTTATTTGTGCGATAGCGCCTTTGTTAAATGCACGGAAAATAGAATGGTCAACCAGGTTGATGACTTCAGGAACCTGCATTTTCATTTCCACGATGGCAGCGCCACCTGACGGAATTAGCGTAGTTTGTACGTCATGGTTTACTTCTGTACCGCCTTCCATATACACTTTGGTAAAAATCTGTCCGATAGGGTGGAAAGAAGAAACCAGGTTCGGACCGCCATTACCTACAAACAATCTTACGGTTTCTCCAACCTTTGCCGGAAGTGCATTTGGCCCTGTTGTAGAACGTACTTTTCCGTTAAAAAGCACATAATCCGGATTTTCTGCAAGCGCTTTTGTTTCATCGAAATCCTGTAGGCCGGGAGCGTTATATTTTCCTTTTGTATAAAAATCACCTTGCATCAAATAGTATTCTCTATCTACTTTCGGTAAGCCGCCCTGTGGCTCAACCAATATCAAACCATACATTCCATTGGCAATATGCAAAGGAACGGGACCTGTTGCACAATGGTATACATATAATCCTGGGTGCAAAGCACGGAATTGAAAATGTGTTGATTGTCCGGGAGCAGTTGAAGTTGCATCAGCGCCGCCACCTGGTCCTATTACTGCGTGAAGATCAATGCTGTGAGACATTTTGCTGTCAGGCGCATTTTTTAAAGTAAAATCAACAAGATCACCTTGTCTTACCCTGATAAAATTTCCGGGTACATGTCCACCAAATGTCCAGAAAGTATATTCAGAACTATCAGAAATAGGCATCACTTTTTCGATGGTTTCCAACGTCACCATAACTTTTTTTGGTGAAGTGTAGGTTAATGGTTTTGGAACATTTGGTGCAGTAGTTAATTCTGCCGTAACGGTTCCGGTAAGCGTGGTGTCAATTTTACTTTCGTCTGCATTATTTCCCGGATTCGTTTTACAGGAAAACATAAAAAAAGTAAAAGACAGTAGAAGCAGCGCCGGAAGAATTCTCCTTTTCAAATACGGCTCTTTTTTTGAAATTTGTATCATGGTTTTAGGTTTATGTTTTTTATTTTATTTCTTTGAATATTCTGAAAATTGTCCCGCAAATTTCGATTCTATTTAATTCTTAAAATCTAATACACCTCATTATTAAATATGACGCTGCTCATATTGATTAAAGGCTTGAAAGGTTCACAGGTTGCAGCAACAATAATGCCTTTTGTTAAAAGAAGTTAAAAGACAAATTAGAGTTATTTGTTGGTTTACTGAGAATTTTATTAAAAGAACCCGTTTTTACTTCATCATTATATTTATCAGGTAAATTAAATCAGAAGGTCTCATAAAAAATTTCCAACTGTATTCTCATTTTTCACTTTTGTCTCTTTATCTTCCCGGCCGTGAAAAGTCCTTTTACAAATATTTTATATTTTTAGTTTAAAGTTTCCAAATATGCCTCATCCTCTTTTTCGTAAAAAAAGTATAACCGCTATTTTAGATGATGCCAGGTCTGGATTGTCTGACGCCACACATTCTGCTTCCGGCTTGAAAAAGGTGTTGACGGTTCGGGACCTGACGGCAATGGGAATTGCGGCGGTAGTGGGCGCTGGTATATTTTCAACCATTGGAAACGCTTCTTTCCAGGGTGGGCCGGGAGTTTCGCTTTTATTTATTCTTACAGCTGTTTGCTGTGGATTTTCGGCGCTTTGTTATGCAGAATTTGCTTCACGGATTCCTGTAAGCGGCAGCGCTTATACCTATGCTTATGCCTCTTTTGGCGAGTTGATTGCCTGGATTATCGGGTGGGATTTGTTGATGGAATATGCCATCGGAAATATTGCTGTTGCGATTTCATGGAGTCAGTATTTTGTAAATCTTCTTGAAGGTTTAAGCATTCATGTTCCTTCATATTTAACGACTGATTATTTAAGCGCATCGCGCGGATTTAAAGAAGCAACAGAAGAATTAGCGAAGGGCGGCTCACTTGCAAATTTGTCGGAAAACGTACAATCCGGTTATAATGCCTGGCTCCATGCACCGCATATCGGAAATTTTAAAGTCATCGCCGATATTCCTGCTTTGGCAATTGTGTTTTTCATTACCTGGCTTGTTTATACTGGAATAAAAGAAACCCGCAGAGCTACCAATCTAATGGTAGGCTTTAAGATTGTTATTCTGATTGCAGTGATTGTTGTGGGAGTTTTTTTTGTGGCTCCGGAAAACTGGAGCCCTTTTTTACCAAATGGTTTTGGCGGAATGATGAAAGGTGTATCGGCTGTATTTTTTGCCTATATCGGTTTTGATGCAATATCCACCACAGCAGAAGAATGTAAAAACCCTCAAAGGGATTTGCCGCGGGGAATGATTTATTCGTTGATAATTTGTACGGTTCTTTATATTTTAATTGCATTGGTTTTGACCGGCATGGTTTCTTACAAAGAATTGCAGGTTGGCGATCCTTTAGCTTTTGTTTTTAAACGAGTAGGCCTTGATAAAATAAGCTATATTATTTCTTTTAGTGCGGTAATTGCAACCGCCAGTGTACTGCTTGTTTTTCAGATGGGGCAACCACGAATCTGGATGAGTATGAGCCGCGATGGCTTGTTGCCAAAGGCTTTCAGCAGGATTCATCCAAAATATAAAACACCTTCATTTGCAACAATTGTTACAGGACTCTTTGTAGCAATCCCGGCATTATTTTTAAATCTTACAGAAGTTACAGATCTAACAAGCATCGGTACTTTATTCGCGTTTGTACTCGTATGCGGTGGTGTGCTTTTATTGCCAAAAAGAGAAGCAGGAGAAGCGGCACCAAAGTTTAAAATACCGTATATCAGTTCTCAGTTTATCGTTCCTGTTTTATTTATTGTTGGCGTTGTTATCTTTTGGAAAAACTTTTTAGGATTATTTGATTTCAGCGAAGGGTGGGAAGTATTTAAAGACAAACTACCGTTCTTTTTATTTGTGATTCTTTCTATCGGATTGACTGTTGCATCTTTTGTAAAAAAACTTTCTTTAATTCCGGTTTTAGGTCTGGCCAGTTGTTTTTATTTGATGACAGAATTGGGATATACTAACTGGATGCGCTTCCTTATTTGGCTGGTCCTTGGGCTGGTTATCTATTTCTGGTATAGCAGGCATCATAGTAAATTGAATAGGGGTGAAACTGTATAGTATTTAGCCTGGTATATTTGAATATTTAAATCTATTTTCAAACTCTACTTCAACAGATAAAAGAACGTGTTAGCGGTAGCTTAACCATATCTAACAAACTATTTTTTCCTTAACTCTTGCTAAATATTCATTTTATCAAAAAATAATTTACTTTTGCCGCCCCAAAAAGCGCATGTGGTGAAATTGGTAGACACGTCAGACTTAGGATCTGATGCCGCAAGGTGTGGGGGTTCGAGTCCCTCCATGCGCACTTTCTTCAACAGTTTTCTGATAAAAAAGAAAAGAATAAACCGTTCCTGAAACGGTTTTTAAAATTTAAGTAATGGCAAGTGTAACTAAAGAAAATATCGGTAATCTTCACGATAAATTGACCGTAAAAGTTTCCAAAGAAGATTATCTTCCTTCATTTGAAAAAGCAATAAAAGATTACAGCAAAAAGGCAAATATCCCGGGATTTAGAAAAGGAATGGTGCCGGCCGGAATGGTGAAAAAGATGTATGGTGCTTCAATTTTTTATGATGAGGTAATTAAATCAGTGGAAAAAGAATTGAAGAATTATCTGGTAACTGAAAAACCGGAAATTTTCGCGCAGCCTTTGCCCATGCAAAGTGATTTGCGTAAACTGGATATGAATCAACCGTCAGATTATGATTTTCCTTTTGAAATAGGATTGAAACCACCAGTTACTTTAGATGCACTTTCTACAGCTAAAACCACTTTTTACAAAGTAAAAACCACTCCTGAAATGGTAAATGAAGAAGTGGAAAAATTATTGACCAAAAACGGTGACCTGAAAGATGTGGAAACAGTTTCTTCTCCTGAAAATGTATTAAATGTTCTGTTTGAAGAAAGCGACGCGGAAGGAAATGTAGTTGAAGGTGGGATCTCAAAAGATGACTCTATTTTATTAAAATATTTTTCCGAAGATTACCAGCAAAAATTACAGGATAAAAAAGTGAATGATTCCCTGGTTCTTCAGTTAAAAGATGCTTTTCCTGAAAAGGAAAGAGAATGGATTTTATCAGATTTAGGTTTGGATAAAAACGCCCCTTCCTCTTTGGAAAAATATTTTAAAATGACAATCACCAAAATTGGATTGGTAGAAAAGAAAGAATTGAATGAAGAATTTTTTAACCAGGTATTTCCGGGGAAAGATTTAAAAACAGAAGAAGATTTTCGGAAAACTTTAGGAGAAGAAATTCAAAAACAGTGGGATGCCGCTGCTCATAATCAACTTCAGGATCAGCTATACCATATTTTAATGGAAACGCCAATCGAATTCCCGGTTTCCTTTTTAAAACACTGGCTGGAAAACGGAACAGAAAAGCAAAAGACGCTCGAAGAAGTAGAAGCAGAATATCCAAAATTTGAAAGCCAGCTGAAATGGACACTCATCACCGATAAGATCATTAACGATAATCAACTCGAGGTTTCTGAAGAAGAACTAAGAAATAACATGAAAAAAGAGATCATGGGTTATTTTGGGCAGATGAATGTTGGCGAAGATACCAGCTGGCTTGAGAGCTACGTTGACCGCATGATGAAAGATGAAAAGCAGGTAGATGCTTCTTACAGAAGATTGATAACAGAAAAGTTGTTTAACTGGCTGGAAACGCAGGTAACTCCACAAGAAAAAGAAATTTCATCAGAAGAATTTATGAAAATGCAGGAAGAGCATCACCATCATCATTAAAAATATTCCGGTAATATTTAGCATTTTTATTTGACCCGTTCATAAACCTCAATACTGCTGGTACTATCCGCATTGTGGAGCGTCTGTTTATAATGGTCTTTGTCCGGCATTTCATAATCAACGACAAAAGAATGGCCAGCCAAAGTAGGATAAGTGGAATTCATTTCCATTTCCGTAAATTGCCTGTCATTCATTTTTTTGAAATTGCCATAACCCATGTTCGTGCTTATTTTACCCGTACTGTCTTTTGAACTGCTGCCAAACATAAAATAACTGTCATAAAAAGATTTGTATTGGACCCGCTTGTTCCATACCGTATCCTTGCCTTTTAATAAATAAGCGAGTTGTTCTTTCCAAACACCATCAAAGGGGGAACTTGTTGTATCTTTCATTTTATTATAATATTCTGTAAGAGTAGAAGTTTTGCCCAGAACAGGAATGTCTTTAATAGTCTGGGTGTAACCTTCCGGTGTAATTTTTATTAAGAGTTTATAAATTATCGATTCATTGCTAATCGCCGTATCAAAGATGCTGTAAAAGACATGCTCCGTTAAGGTATCCCTATTGGTTTCATAACTTCCCACGCCGAACGCAGCAATGCTGTCAGCCGGATTTAATTGGGTGTACATAAAGTGGGTAGGAGTATAAATCTTTAATTGTTTGAGATTGTTATAAGTATTGGTCTTGGTTCCTTGTTTTACATCCTGAGAAACCATCAGGTATGTTCCGGGAATTTCCTTTGAAATTTCTGCTTTTTGATTGCAGCCTGCGATCATCATGATGATAGCGGCCATGGGGATTAATCTTTTCATTTGTCAGACAATTTTGCAAACGTAATTTAACATTTTTTTTAGATTTTTCCTTAAAAAATCCTTACTGAATTTCAAAAGTTTTTTACAGATAATATTATTTAGTCTATGCTTATGAGCAAAATTTTATCAGTCGGAGGATATTCCTGCCCTTCTGTCTTATTTTTTTTGTTAGCATAATATTTGGAACTTCACTGCTTGTAAATGTTTTTACACTAAAATTAATGTATGAATACAGGAAAAGAATTTGAAAAATATGCCGTCAAACACAGAGGCATTAGCAGCAACACGCTGGATGGATATATCAAACATAATGTAACCAATCTTACTCCAAACATTATTGAAGAAAGACCAATGAATGTAGCTGTAATGGACGTTTACAGCCGTTTAATGATGGACCGCATTATCTTTCTGGGCTATCCGGTAAATGACGAAGTTGCAAATATTATTACCGCTCAATTATTGTTTTTGGAAAGCACCGATCGTACCAGGGATGTGCAACTTTATATCAATTCTCCTGGTGGTGGCGTTTATGCGGGATTGGGATTATATGATACAATGCAATTTGTAAATCCGGATATCGCTACTATTTGTACCGGCATGGCCGCAAGTATGTCAGCCGTTTTGATGGCAGCCGGTGCACCCGGAAAAAGAAGCGCATTAAAACATTCGCGGATCATGATGCATCAGCCAAGCGCCGGTGCCATGGGCCAGGCATCAGATGTGGAGATTACGGTAAATGAAGTAAGGAAAATAAAGCAGGAACTTTATGATATTCTAAGCAACCATACCGGGCAAAGCGTAGAAAAAATTGCTACCGACAGCAACCGCGATTACTGGATGACGGCTGATGAAGCAAAAGAATATGGATTAATTGATGAAGTGTTAATTACAAATTCAAGAAAACAAAAAAAATAGGTTTTACTTAAAAACAGAAAATATGAATTTTGATAAAATTAATTTAATCTCTTTAAAAGCGGAAGAAGAAGAGCCTGAAGTGCCTGTTCCTGAAAATCCGATCGAAAAAATGATGGGTGGAATGATGTTTGATAAAAAATTTCTTGAACAGAGAAAAGTGTTTTTGTGGGGAGAAGTTCATGATAAAAGTGCCAAGGAAATCACCAACCGGCTTTTGTACCTGGAAGCAACAGACCCCGGAAAGGAAATTACTTTTTATATCAACAGCCCTGGGGGAGTGATCACCAGTGGAATGGTGATATATGATACAATGCAAATGATCTCATCGCCCGTTAGCACTGTTTGTATGGGGATGGCAGCCAGCATGGGAAGTATTTTATTGAGTGGTGGAGCAAAGGGCAAGCGTTATATTTACCCGCATGGCGAAGTGATGATCCATCAGCCGAGTGGCGGCGGACAAGGAACCAGTGCTGACCTTGAAATTATGGCCGTTCAAATTTTGAAAGCAAAGCAACTGGGTGCTAAAATTCTTGCCGAAAACTGCGGACAATCGTACGAAAAAGTGATGAAGGATTTTGATCGGGATTATTGGATGGACGCAGAAGAAAGTAAAAAATATGGCATCGTAGATCAAATTTTAAAAAAATTGTAAAGCATCATTTTGACAGTTTTTGTTGTCCTATAAATTATAAAAATTAGCATTTACTTTTTTAGAAAAAAGGTAATTTGCAAAAAATATCTGTAAACCCAATGGCAAAACAACAAACCTTACATTGCTCATTTTGCGGCAGAAGCCGTGATGAAGTAAAGATACTGATAGCAGGGCAGGAAGGACATATCTGCGAAAATTGCATTGAGCATGCACAGGAAATTATTATGCAGGAAATTGTTCCGCAGGAAAATGCATCTGTTTCCAATTATAAACTTTCGGTAAAGAAACCAATGGAGCTAAAGAAGTTCCTGGATGAATATGTGATCGGCCAGGACGATGCAAAGAAAGTGCTTGCAGTAGCAGTTTATAATCATTACAAAAGACTAAATCAAAAGATAGATAATGATGTTGAGATTGAAAAAAGCAACATCATCATGGTGGGCGAAACGGGAACCGGTAAAACCTTGTTGGCAAAAACCATTGCCCGTATTTTGAATGTTCCATTTGCGATTGTCGATGCAACCGTTTTTACAGAAGCAGGATATGTAGGAGAAGATGTGGAAAGCATTTTAAGCCGTTTGTTACAAGTATGCAATTTTGACGTAAACGCGGCGCAAAAAGGAATTGTTTATATTGATGAAATTGATAAAATCGCCCGTAAAAGCGACAACCCGAGTATCACGCGGGATGTAAGCGGCGAAGGTGTGCAGCAGGGATTGCTAAAATTACTGGAAGGAACAGAAGTGCTCGTGCCACCTCAAGGCGGACGGAAACATCCGGAGCAGAAACTGATCAAAATAAATACCAGCAACATTCTCTTTATCTGTGGCGGCGCCTTTGATGGGGTTGATCGGTTAATAGGACGAAGGATCAATACGAATGCAATCGGATTTAGTGTAAATAAAGATTTGCAGGAATACCAGCGTAAAAACCTGTTGCAGTTTGTAAATGCACAGGACCTTAAATCGTTTGGACTTATTCCTGAGCTGCTGGGAAGGTTGCCGGTGGTCACTTATCTGAATCCGCTCGACGCTTCGACTTTGAGAAATATTCTTACAGAACCGAAAAATTCTCTCATCAAGCAATACAAAAAATTATTTGACCTTGAGGGAATCAACTTGATAATCGAAGATGAAGTCTATGACTTTATGGTAGAAAAAGCAATGGAATACAAGCTCGGTGCACGCGGATTAAGAAGCATTTGTGAAAGCATCCTTACTGACGCGATGTATGAACTTCCTTCTCAGAAAGTAAAAACATTTACCGTAACGTTGGAATACGCACAGCGCAAATTCAGCATTAGCAAATTAAGTATGTTGAAAGTAGCCTAGCAGTTATACATTTCTTTGCGCTCGGCTTCAACGAACGAAGAAATAAAAGGAATTTATATTTAACGATGGTTTGTACTCCAAACCATCGTTTTATCTTTCCGCGCTGCGGTATCCGGCAGATAATATTTTTGAAAATTTTTAGGATCTATTGAAAATTTTAATCACCGGCTCTCTTATAGCATTTGCTGCCTCTTGTGAATAGAAAAAAATGGTATCAGCAATTTCGGAAGGCTTTACCCAACTGCTAAAATCGGCTTCAGGCATTGATTTTCTGTTTTCAGGTGTGTCAATCGTGCTCGGTACAATCACTGTCGTGACTACATCTTTTCCTTTTGCTTCCGCATTCAGTATTTCGGCCAAACGAAAAATAAGTGACTTGGATAACGTATATGCAATCGCTCCTTTTCCTTTAGATGCTTCTAAACCCTGCCGTGAACCAATTAAAAAAATGCGTCCGCTGTTTTGTTGCCTCATCTGCATAAATATAAATCGAGCTAGATTATAAGCGGTTTCAAAATTCAACTGGTATTGTTTGTAAATATCCTGCGTGATTGTCGATTCAACATTTCCCATGGTGAAACCACCAGCTGTCAAAACTGCAACGTCTATTTTACCCTGTTTTTCAACCGCATCCTTTACAAACTTTTGACAGCTTGCTTCATTCAACAAATCAATCGCTACTTCTTCAAACGGTTGACTTACCGAAACATCTGCTGCTGATTTTTTATGAACTGTTCCGATAACAATATAATCTTCGTCAATAAATTTTGTTACTACTGCTTTTCCGAGATTACCTCCAGCGCCTGTTATAATAGCTGTCTTTTTCAAAATATGGCTAATTTAAGAGAGACAGCAAAAGTATCGTTTATTGCGAAACCGGATTTGTTTCGATAATCCAACCTTTGCTGAAAATAATTTGCAACCCAACAAATTTACTTTAATTTGGCTTGAGGTTTATGAATTCTCTGTTACCCTTGGAATCCCCGTTTTCTTACAATTATTAGTGCGTTTCTGCAACCGAGCAGCAATGAAAAAGCGGGTAACACATTTTCTTGAAACCAGATAAACAAAATAAAATTTATACCTCATCCATGTTGAAAAATGTTTGCCTCCGGCTGCTGAAATTCTTTACAGGCTTTGCTTGCAGCGTTTTAATATTTTTTTCCTGCAATCAAAAACCTACCACTGATTACTCCGCATGGCAGGTTTACGGAGGAAATAAAGAAGCGAATCATTATTCTTCTTTAAATCAAATTGATACCAATAATGTTATGCAATTAAAAGTTGCGTGGACGTATCATACCGGTGATGCTGATAGCATGACGCAAATCCAGGTAAATCCAATTATTATTGATTCCACGCTTTATGCCGTTTCGCCCAAGCTAAAACTCTTTGCACTCAATGCCGCCACAGGAAAAGAAAAATGGGTTTTTGATCCCATGAATGATTCAACCGTAAAAAAGCAGGGAAACTTTGGAATGAATGTTTGCCGCGGCGTTACTTTTTATTCTGACAACAAAGACAGCCAGCGGATATTTTATTCCGCCAATTCACAACTCTATTGCATTCATGCTAAAACAGGCATTCCGGTAAAATCATTTGGCGAAAATGGCAAAATCGATTTGCACGCAGATTTGGGAAGAGATGCTTCAAAACTTTATGTAGCGATGACTTCACCTGGAATTATTTACAAAGACATGATCATTGTTGGTTGCCGCGTTTCTGAAGAAGCTGATGCAGCGCCGGGTTTTATCAGGGCTTATGATGTGCATTCAGGAAATTTGCGTTGGATATTTCACACCATTCCGCAGCCCGGAGAATTTGGATATGATTCGTGGGATGACAAAGACGCCTGGAAACATATCGGCGGCGTAAACGCCTGGTCTGGATTTAGCCTGGATGAAAAGAACGGAATTCTTTTTGCTCCACTTGGCTCTGCTTCTTATGATTTTTATGGCGGCAGAAGAACAGGAAATAATCTGTTTGCCAATTGTGTTCTTGCCTTGGATGCTGCAAGCGGAAAAAGGATCTGGCATTTTCAAACCGTACATCACGATGTTTGGGATAGAGATTTGCCAACAGCGCCTGTACTTGTTTCTTTGAAAAAAGATGGAAAAACAATTGACGCGATTGCCCAAACTACCAAATCGGCATTTATTTTTTTGTTTAACAGGAAAACCGGTGAATCTATTTATCCGATCCATGAAACACCTGTGCCCAATCAGAGCGAACTTGCCGGTGAAAAATTATCTTCTACCCAACCAGTTCCTTCTTTTCCTAAACCATTCGCAAGACAAATATTATCAGAAAAAGATTTGAACGATCTAAGTTCAGATTCTTCTTATGCCGACATTAAAAATCGTCTTGCGCATTACCATACAGGCAATATGTTCAATCCTCCATCAAAAGAAGGAACAGTCATCTTCCCGGGTTTTGACGGAGGCGCTGAGTGGGGTGGCCCTGCTTATGATCCGTTGACAGGAATCCTTTATGTAAATGCAACTGAAATGCCGTGGATACTGACAATGGTGGATGTAAAAAATAAACCGGAAAAAGCAGAAACGAATTTGCAGGCAGGAACGCGAATCTACAACATCAATTGCATGAATTGCCATGGGCCGCAAAGAGAAGGAAGTCCGAATTATCCGGTACTTATTGGCATCAATAAAAAATACAATCAACAACAGTTCGAACAGATCGTTTCCTCCGGCAGAAGAATGATGCCTGCTTTTAAACAATTGGATAAAGAAGAAATGAATGCTCTGGCGTCTTTTATTCTGGATGATAAAAAAGAGCAAAGGCAAAAGTTTATTGCGCGTCAAAAAACCAAAGACATCTGGTACGATCTTCCGTATTCATCTACTGGCTACAATAAATTTTTAACAAAAGAAGGTTACCCCGCCGTAAAGCCGCCATGGGGAACTTTGAGTGCAATTGATTTAAACACCGGAAATTTGTTATGGAAAGATACTCTCGGCGATTATCCCGCATTAAAAGCAAAAGGAATTCATAGCGGCACGGAAAATTATGGCGGCCCAGTGGTTACCGCCGGAGGTCTTCTCTTTATCGCCGCCACCAGCGATGCAAAGATTCGGGCGTTCAATAAAAGAACCGGAAAGCTTTTATGGGAAGCCGATTTGCCCGCAGCTGGATTTGCGACTCCGTCGGTTTATCAAGTTAATGGAAAACAATATTTAGTAATAGCATGTGGTGGTGGAAAGCTTGGCAAAAAAACGAGCGATGCTTATGTAGCGTTTGCAATCAATGAATGAACAATTAAGCGGAACATAGAAACTCGAGTCCATTTTGAAAAAAAATCGATATTTTTATTGATGGTTTCACTTTTGTTTTTAAACCCCTTCCCTTCAAATCAATTATCATGAGCCAGATTAAAAAAGAAGACATCAAACAAGAAGTGTTTGACCTATATGATGATTATGCGCACAACCGGGTTAACAGGCGTGAGTTTATGCAGAAGCTATCTTTATATGCAGTGGGAGGGCTAACCGTTCCTTCTCTCATGAGTTTTCTGATGCCCGATTATAAGAACAGTTTACAGGTAAAGAAAGATGATCCGCGCATTACTTCTGAATACGTTTATTATGATTCTCCTAAAGGTGGCGGCCGGATCAAAGCGCTGCTGTCTAAACCGGCTGATTTGCAAAAAAAGGTGGGAGGCATTGTGGTAGTTCATGAAAACCGCGGATTAAATCCCTACATTGAAGACGTGGCTAAAAGAGCCGCCATTGCAGGTTTTATTACCATTGCACCAGATGCATTGACTCCGCTGGGAGGTTATCCAGGCGATGATGATAAAGGACGTGAAATGCAAAGCAAGCTGGATAAAAATAAAATGCTGGAAGATTTTATATCCGCATTTTACTACCTTAAAAACAATAAAGATTGTAATGGCAAAGTTGGTGTCGTCGGCTTTTGCTTCGGCGGATGGATTGCCAATATGATGGCTGTTGATCTTCCTGATCTTGCAGCCGCAGTTCCATTTTATGGAAGCCAGCCTTCTGCAGAAGACGTACCTAAAATACAGGCGCCCCTGCTACTCCAATACGCAGGCCTCGATACCCGCATTACTGATGGCTGGCCGGCATATGAAGCTGCGCTAAAAGCGAATCACAAGCAATATACTGCCTATATTTATCCGAATGTGAATCATGGATTTCATAACGATACCACGCCTCGTTATGATAAAGCAGCCGCTGAACTTGCGTGGCAAAGAACGATTGATTTTTTTAAAGATAAATTGCAATAACTGACTGCTATTAATCGATCGTCACCATTACATGATCTAACATTAGACATATTTTCCGGCCTTACCAGCTTATCCTGAATACAGCGGAATGCATTCATTATGATGCAACTCATCTTTTTTTCTGATTCACGTTAGAAAAGGCAAAAAAAATGCAACCGAATTTTGTGGCGCATTTTTTAAAATCAGAATCAGATGAAAATTATATTGAACCGGCAAAAATGGATGGGAATGTTTTTATTTTTAGCCATATTCGCTCTCTGCAATCAAAACGTATTTGCCCAAAATGAAAACGAAGAATTAAAAATAAATATTCAACTGCGGCCTCGTGCAGAAATACGAAACGGATTATTTACACCGATATTGGATGGACAAAAACCAGCAACTTTTGTAGCTCAAAGAAGCAGGATTGGTTTCACTTATGCAAAAAATAATAAGTTGAAGATTGGCCTTAGTACACAAGTAGTAACCGTATGGGGAAATGATGCTCAGGTACAAGCGACTGCCAATGATGTTTCACTTTATGAAGCGTGGGCACAAGTTTATTTTAATCCGGAATGGAGCGTTAAAATCGGGCGCCAGGTATTGTCCTATGATGATGAAAGAATACTTGGTGCACTGGATTGGAACAATGCTGCACGGAAGCATGACGCGGTTTTGCTTGCGTTTGAAAAAAATAAATTTACCGGCAATCTTGCTGCGGCTTATAATCAAAATGCTGAAAAAATAACCGGTAATTTTTTTGATAATTCCATTAGCCAGCCATATAAATCCATGGAATTTTTATGGATGAAATATAAATTTTCTAATGCTTTTTCTGCTTCCGCTTTGGCAATGAATCTCGGATTCCAAAACCGGATTGATTCCTCTGTTTCTCATTTCCAAACTTTTGGAGGAAACATTTTTTACAAAAAAGATAAAGTGAATTTTCTCGGAACCTATTATTATCAAACCGGAAATAATCCACAAAAAAATGCTTCATCCATAAAAACGAATGCATGGATGGTATCTGCAAAAGTGGGCTATAATTTTACAAAGAAATTCAATGCCGGTATTGGGAGTGATTACCTGAGTGGACGCGACATGAATTCTTCTTCCCGTAATATTTCTTATTTTAATCCGCTTTATGGAACGCATCATAAATTTTATGGAACGATGGATTATTTTTATGTATCCAGCGGCCATAATAACGTCGGCCTTTGGGATTCATATCTGAATGCGAATGTCAATACTTCTAACAACTTAAGCCTGCAAATCGCATTTCATCATTTTGTATCAGCAGCAACTGTGATTGATTATTCCGGCAAAAAAGCCAATTCATCTTTAGGAAATGAAGCAGATATATCTTTTAAATATCCCGTGATGAAGGACGTAAGTCTTTTGGGCGGTTACTCCCAAATGTTTGCAGATAAATCGATGAAGTATGTGAAAAATATTTTGCCAGGTCAAAGCATGAAAGCCGTACAGAACTGGATTTGGCTTTCAATAAATATCAATCCGGACATTCTTATTTTTAAATCGAAATAAGAAAAGCTGCTTATAATAATAAAACCAGTGGTTAAAGTCGTGATGATTTAAGCCTTTCGTTTCGTCGGGTGATTGAAGTGATTGTTCACAAGTCTATTTTTAAACAGTTCGTTTCTGTATTATAAAATCTCCTTATTTCTTCGTTTACCGTCAGCCTTATCCTTCATCCCATCTTCTTATCCTGTATCAATGTGGTTTCTTGATCTATGTTATTGGCAAGAGTATTGTATCATTTTAATTTTGTATTCTAAAAAAATACATAATGATACAATATAGAACAGTGGAAGAAGTGATAGAAGAGTGGAAGAAATGCTTTCTCCATCTATCCGCGTTTCTGATAAATAAAGAAGAAATTGAGGAAGCGTTCAATGATTTTAACAGTCCTGAGTTTGGCACATTATCCTATTAATAATTTTTAAAACAAAATAAATATCATGTCAACAAAAACAAAATGGACAATTGATCCCAGTCACAGCGAAATCGCATTTAAAGTAAAACACCTGATGATCGTAAATGTAAAAGGTGTTTTTACAGAATACAATGCAAG
>Ga0068855_100001086_pt1 | contig 33838 bp, 32 predicted proteins | sample KBSCornC52_FD_66592 | JGI IMG/M metagenome (GOLD analysis project Ga0068855, IMG submission 66592) | Corn rhizosphere microbial communities from Kellogg Biological Station, Michigan, USA - KBS Corn C5-2 | ecosystem: Host-associated > Plants > Roots > Rhizosphere > Soil ...
TCAGCAAGTCATGTTCGAGCTGAAGTCCTCGCAGCTCGACTTTTAGTGCTTCCAGCTGTTGCTCCACTTGGGCTTTGTCCGGATCGGCCGGCGGTTTGCTTTGGCGTTTCATAGATGCAGCGACTACGCCCGACACTGCGTTGATAGAGTTCCGGATGCCGCTCGTAAATCCAGCTACGCAACAAGGACCGGCATGGATAGCCCAGCACTTTGCGGGTGAAATCGATGCAGTGTCCATGGTGGAGAAAATGATCTACTGCAGCCTGCTGTTGCGCTATCGAGTACTTCGGCGCACGGTGATATCCCTTCGCAAGGTCGCCTCGCCGCTCCTGTTCCCGGTACCAGCCCTTCAACGCGTTCTTGGTCGGATAACCCAAGTGCCGAAGGGGCGCCCTCACGCGCTTACCCAGCTTGATGTAGATCTCGACCGCGCGGATCTTGTCTTCCTATGAGTACATGAACTACCTCAAGGTAGTCCAAGTTCTTGTCCGCACCCCCGAACTTGAGTGCTAGCCGCTCATCTTTTCAAATGCTTACGACGCCGACCAGCGTCCAAACACGACGCCTGTTTACACGCGGGATCGATGCCGCAAGAAATGGGAAGGATAAAGTTCGAGTGATGCGGGTGAATGTCGAGGGGTACCGCTCTCGAAAGGCCGCGCAATCACGGGCGCAACCCGATTTCACCAAAGTAAAACGCGCCAGTTAGCCGGGGGATATGGGCGAAAGATAAGCATTTGCCGCCGCGCGTCTATCAACGACGCGGCAAGCTCTACTATTCCAATCCGGAAAAGGGAGGGCAATGGGATCCGCTGCCTGAAGGGCTCAAGAGCTGGGCCAAAATTGTCGAGGCGCAAACCCCTGCAACCACGTTGTCGATTCTCTTTGCGCGCTATGATCTGAAAGTATTGCCGCGCAAGTCCAAGAAGAGCGGGCGTAACCGGCGCCAGGAATGGTCCGCATTGGAACTCGTATTCGGTGCCGTTCATCCCGATGATGTAGAACCACACCACGTTTGGAGCTACCGGCGAGAACGCAGCGAAACCGAGGGCACGAAGCACGAAATCCATTGCCTATCTGCTCTATAGACCTTTGCCCGCCAGACCGACGCAACCAACAAGCCGAACCCTTTATGGCCCACGCAATCATTGGCGAGGCGAGTGCACGAACAGCCATGAATTCTTCATCGGTCACATAGCGATCGCGGTGACCGCGCGTGACGGATTCGAGTCGTAGGCCGAAGCAGCGATCTGCTCCGAACATTCCGGCACTTTAAGACATGGCGAAGCGTCATCATAGAAGTGACGCACTGACTCTGGCGACGACGAGGCTGAGATCCCAGTCTCGTCGTCCGCCACACCGCCGCTACGTATCGGTACCAGAAAGTTCTGCGACGATTTTCACGACCGTCTTCACGTGCTGCTTGGCGGCCGACTCCGCCGCTTTCGGCTGGTGCGCTGCGACCTCGGCGGCGATACGCTTGTAGTCCTCGAGACGTGTCTTGCGAAGCTCGGCGGATTTATATTGCGCATAGACGACCTCCATTTGAATCGCCGAAAACAGCCTGTTCAATTCACTGTTTCCCGCTATATCGAGCAGAACACGATAGAAATGCCGACGCGCCTGGGCAAACGATTGCGCGTCGTCAAGGGCCTCGCATTCGGCTAGCTGCTTCATTGCTCCTTGAAGTGCTGCGCGATGCAGGCGTGCGTTATAACGCTGAGCTGCACTGCGAGCCAACAGACCTGTGAGCACTTCCGCCACTTCGAGCACCGCGACCGCCTCTTCGTAAGACAGCAGGCGAATGGACGGTGAACGGTTGCGGCTCAGATCTACAATGCCGCGTACCGCCAATCTTTGCATGGCCTCTCGAACCGCATTGCGGCCGACTTTGAAGCGCGTGGCGAGGTCCGTCTCGATCAGCCGCTGCCCGGGAACGAGCTTTTGCTGCTCGAGCGCGCGCAAGATTCCATGGTAGACGCGATCCGTTGCGGTCGTCGATTCCAGCCCGTCTGCATGGCGCTCCATAATCCTCCTACGCTCTAGCCATTTTTTAATTGTTCTACTATATTGTTCCACAATTTCCAGAGCGGCGCTTCCATGACGGACTTGTCGGGTCGAACAGCTTTGATCACAGGTGCATCGAGCGGCCTCGGCGCGCATATCGCACGCGTGCTGGCACGTGCCGGCGCGCATGTCGTGCTCGCTGCACGCCGCCAGGCCGCGCTCGATGTCGTGCTCGCGGAAATACGCACCGTCGGAGGTAACGCCAGCTCGACGTTGTTGGACGTCAGCGACGCAAGCAGCATCAAAGCATTACAAGAGACGCTCTCCACCTGCACTATCGTCGTCAACAACGCCGGCATAGTGCGCAACGGCGCCGCGCTCGACCAAAGCGAGACTGATTGGGACGATGTGATCGATACCAATCTCAAAGGCGTGTTTCTCGTAGCGCAAGCGGCCGGCCGTGCAATGCGCGATGCGGGACGCGGCGGCTCGATCATCAACATCGCTTCGATTCTGGGGCTGCGCCAGGCGGGCGGTGTGCTTCCGTATGCAGTGTCCAAAGCCGGGGTCATTCAAATGACGCGGACGTTGGCGTTGGAGCTGGCCCGCTTCGGTATCCGCGTCAACGCCATCGCGCCGGGTTATTTCGACACCGAGTTGAACAGTCAATTTCTCCAAACCGGGGCGGGCAAGGCGCTGGTCAATCGTATTCCCCAGCGCCGGCTTGGACGATTGGAAGAACTGGATGGCCCGCTGCTGCTGCTCGCATCCGACGCCTCCGCCTACATGACGGGCTCAGTGATCGCTGTCGATGGCGGTCATTTGATCTCGACTTTATGACGTCATGACAGCGATCGAATCCGCTGACGCCGCTGCAATTGCCGAACGTGTCGAGCAGTTCGTGCGCAATGTAGTGGTTCCCTATGAGAAGGATGCGCGGCAAGGAATGCACGGCCCATCGGACGAGCTAGTCGACGAGCTGCGCGATAAGGCGCGGGCGGCGGGCGTTCTAACGCCTCATATTCTGACCGACGGCAGTCATTTGTCTCAGCGCACAACTGCATTGGTGCTCAAAAAGACCGGTCTTTCGCTACTCGGTCCTTTGGCCTGCAACACCATGGCGCCGGATGAAGGCAACATGTACTTGCTCGGCAGGATCGCTACTGAAGAGCAAAAGGCGCGCTTTCTCGCTCCCATTGTCTCCGGTCGAGCACGCTCCGCATTCCTCATGACCGAGCCGGCTGAGGACGATGGAGCGGGCTCCGACCCGTCGATGCTCAAAACATCTGCACGGTTCGAGGGGGACGCTTGGGTCATCAATGGACGCAAAGCATTCATCACCGGATTCAACGGCGCCCGCGTCGGCATCGTGATGGCGCGAACCGGCGGTACGGACGTGGTATCTGCAACAATGTTCTTGGTCGAGTTGCCCCACCCCGCCGTCAAACTCGAGCGCGTCCTCGACACCATCGATAGCTCCATGCCGGGCGGCCACTCGGTCCTTACGATCGACAACCTACGCGTGCCTGTTGAGCAGGTGCTAGGCGAAGTGAACGAAGGGTTCCGGTATGCACAAGTGAGGCTGGCGCCGGCGCGCCTATCGCATTGCATGCGTTGGCACGGCGCAGCGATTCGCGCGCAGGAAATCGCAACCGGCTACGCCTGCACCCGCCGAGCCTTCGGGAAACATTTGATAGATCACGAAGGCGTCGGTTTCCAGCTGGCGGAAAACCTCATTGATCTCAAACAAGCCGAGCTAATGATCGACTGGTGCGCGGACGTGCTCGATTCCGGATCCGCAGCCACGAGCGAAAGCTCCATGGCCAAAGTCGCCGTGGCCGACGCGCTGTTTCGAGTGGCTGATCGGTGCGTGCAAGTCATGGGCGGCATGGGGGTCACGCGCGATACGATCGTCGAACAAGTGTTTCGCGAAATTCGCTCATTTCGGATTTATGATGGACCGACCGAAGTTCACAAATGGTCGTTAGCCAAGAAAATCAAGCGCGAGCATGCGTCGAGAGCGAAGTGAGCTCCTCTCAAGAAGACAATACCGGAACCTCGCCAGTGCGGACGGCGCTTAAATTCGATGAAGCGCGCTTGGATGCCTGGATGCAGGCCAACGTCGCGGGCTATCGAGGGCCGCTGACCGTCGAGTTGTTCAAAGGGGGACAGTCGAACCCCACGTACAAGCTTACGACTCCGGCAAAGCAATATGTGCTGAGGCGCAAGCCATCGGGCCCTCTCGTCAAAGGCGCTCACGCCATCGAACGCGAGGCGAGAATTATCGCGGCGTTGAACCGCGCGGATTTTCCCGTTCCCCACGTTTACGGCTTGTGCACCGATGAAGCGGTGCTCGGCGTCTGGTTTTATGTGATGGAATTTATCGAAGGCCGCGTGTTTTGGGACGCGACGTTCCCGCAAATAGCTCGCGATAAGCGGCCTCGATATTTCGAGGCCATGAACGAGACGATTGCGCGTCTTCACCTGATCGATTACGCGCAACTCGGACTCGCGGATTACGGCAAGACCGGCCGCTACTTCGAACGACAGATAGCGCGATGGTCCAAACAATATTCGGACGATGCGCAGGCAGGCCGGGACGACAACATGGATCGGCTGCTGGAGTGGCTGCCGTCACATATTCCGCCGGGCGACGAGAGCAGCATCGTGCACGGCGATTTCCGCTGCGACAACTTGATCTATCATCCGACGGAGCCGCGGGTGGTCGCGGTGCTCGACTGGGAATTATCGACGCTCGGCCATCCGCTTGCAGATTTCGCCTATCACGCCATGATGTATCACATGCCGCCGCATATCGTCGCCGGACTCGCAGGTGCCGACGTGCACGAGCTCAACATTCCTTCCGAGGCGGCATACATCGAGGCTTATTGCCGCCGTGTCGGACGCGCGGCCATTGCACATTATCCGTTCTATCTCGCGTTCAACTTTTTCCGCTTGGCGGCCATATTTCATGGCATCAAAGGGCGCGTCATTCGCGGCAATGCCTCGTCCACGCATGCCAACGATCGCGCGCAAGCTTTCCCTTGCCTAGCTCAGGTCGCATGGACGTGGGCCGGACGCGCATAACTCTCACTGCGGGTAATAACGCTGACGTTGCGCCGCCATCTCGCGCATCTTCGGCGTGACGTGATACAGCGGCCCGAGACGGGCGTAACGATCACTTATGCTCACAATTGTCTCGAGCCCAATCCAATCTGCGTATTTGAGCGCACCACCCAAATACTGCGGAAAGCCGAGGCCCAGCAGCAGCGCCATGTCGAGCTCTGCGGGCGTCTGCACCTGTCCGTCTTCGAGCGCGCGAGCGGCCTCGATGACGATGGGCAGCATCATTCGCTCGATGATCCCCTGCTCGGAAAAGCGCTGTGCGCCGCTCGATTGCGCCGCTGCCAGTATTTGATAGCTTTCAGGTGCAACGGATTTCTTCGGCTTCCCCACAGGATCGGATTCATAGCGATAGAAGCCGACGCCGTTTTTCTGCCCGAGCCGCCCTTGCGACACCATTAAGCTGACGCTGTCCTGCCATGTCGCTTGCATGTGCCCGGGGAACCCTGCGCAGATAATCTGCGACACGTGTTTGGCGGTATCCATCCCGATCACGTCGTTGAGATAGTTGGGTCCCATCGGCCAACCGAAGGCTTCCATTGTTTGATCGATCGCCACGAAATCGGCGCCGTCTGCGATCAGATATGAGGACGCAAGCATATAAGGAGTCAGAATGCGATTCACCAAAAAACCCGGACCGTCTTTGACGACCACAGGCGTCTTTCCCATTGCAAGCGCGTAACCGACGATTGTCGCGACCGCCGCATCGCTGGTCTTCGATCCTTTGATCACCTCGACCAAAGGCATGAGCGGCACCGGATTGAAGAAATGCATGCCGACGAAATTTTGCGGCCGCTCGAGCGGCGCGGCGAGATCGTCGATGCGCAGGCTCGAGGTGTTGGATGCGATCACGGTGTCGGCTCGCACCAAGCGTTCGACTTCACCGAGCACGGCGTGTTTGATTTTGAGATTCTCGACCACGGCCTCGACCACCACGTCCGCAACCTCGAAGTTGGTGTAATCGAGCTGCGGCCGAATGGATGCGAGCACCGCTTCTGCCTGTTCCTGTGTGAGACGGCCGCCGGCCACTTGCTTCGCGAGCCGCTTCTTCGCTTCGCTCAAGCCAATCTCGAGTTGCTTGGGCTGGATGTCCTTCATCGACACCGCCACGCCGCGCAATGCGCTCGTATACGCGATGCCGCCGCCCATGATGCCCGCACGCGAATAGCGGTCGCCGCTGTTAAGCATGAAGCGCTTTTGCGCGATCTCGCCACCGACGAATTTATCAACTACAAAACCGTTGCGCCCGAGGATGTGCTTCGTGATATGGATCTCGTCATCGATGCTGTGGGCGGCCCGACCACGGATCGCTTCTTAAAGACACTGAAGCGCGGTGGTGCCTTGTTCCCGATCTTTCCTTTGGCCTTCTCCGGCGCTGAAGAGGCCAAGAAGCGAGGCGTCACGGTCTCGACGACGCAGGTTCGCTCGAACGGCGCGCAATTGGCGGAAGTCGCGCGCTTGCTTGATCACGGCACGATTCGTCTTGTGATCGACAGCACCTATCCGCTTGCCGATGCTCGAAGGGCTCATGAACGGGCCGAGGCCGTGGAAAAACAAATGAGGTTGGCCGCCAAATCGCAACTTTCCGGTGTTAGCGACGATCGCTTCGACGTCGCTGCATTGGAATACGCTTAATCAGCGTTGATGCAACGATTGCACGCAATATTCGAGCAAACAGTTAATGCCAAATGCTGACGGATTGCCTCTAGCAAAGCACCAACACCCATGATCGCCATCACGCGCTTCAGGTTGTACGCCAGTACGTGAAGGCTCATCTCGGTGCTCACTTTCGGTAGTGTTTTCGTCAGAAAGTGCGTTGCCCCCATCCACGCTTTGAGCGTTCCAAAGGGGTGTTCAACGGTTTTGCGGCGTACGCGCATGGCATCGGGTTGGCGATCAAGCCGCGCTTGCATCTGCTCTAGCACCGCTTCGTGCTCCCAGCGTGTCAACAGGCTTCCAATATTGATCAGTCTTCGGTCGGCTCTCCAACGCCGAATCAAGATGTTATAACGCCGACCGGCGTGCAAGCCCAACGCCTGTTCACAGCTGACGCGCTTTAGAGCTCAGAAACCCAAACGCCTACATTGAGAGTGGCACCCGTTGGGCCGAAGAAGGATCCGGAGACCGGAGACACTGTGTCGGGCAACCGTGCCACCGCAACTGCGATGTGTTTGTCGCCCACCACTTCGCCTAGTGTCGGATCGAAGCCCTTCCAACCCGCTCCAGGAAGGTAAACTTCCGCCCAGGCATGAGTGCTGCCGCTACGACCATCTGCCGACGGCGCATGCAAATAGCCGCTTACAAAGCGCGCGGCCAAACCCAAAAAACGCGCAGCGTCGAGAAAGAGATTGGCGAAATCTCGACATGAACCCGCGCCTCGCATGAGCGTTTCGCTGGCGGTTTGCACGCCAGGCTCTTCACGCGCGCGATACTCCATCTGTTCATGAATGCCAGTGCACAAGCGAGCGAGCAGCGCATAGGTCTCGATAGACTCACCACGCCAAAAATTCGCGATCCAGGGCTTGAGAGTCTGTTTGACTTGCGACGGCGACTGCATAAACGGCCGCAGCACCGCGCTCGTATCGGCGTCATTCGTGAACGGATACCAAACGGCATAATCCGCAACGAAGAAATCGAGAGGCTTTTCATCGTAAAGCTGCACGATGACTTCACTCACGATCGCTAGTTGCTGCGTTGGCGCGGTAAACGTGGCGATTGCCACAGAGTTATCGAACTCGTCTCGCATCCAGCGAACTGTGGCGGACGGAGAGATTTCGAGCTTTGAGAGTTCGATGCGCAGATCGTATCCCTCTCGTGGCCTAAGTAATAGACGATGCGGCTCGAGTAATACGCTGCCCGTGAACCCATAGTAAGTCCGGTGCAGGATTTTTAGTCGACGCATTGAACCGTGCTGCGTGCGTCCGCGACAGATCGTTGGAGCGTGTGCCGCTCAGACACCGCTGTGCTTCGTACCGAGTAACCTCGAAGTACCGCTGCGAAGTTCTGGAGCGCCAAGATACCGCTCGCCTCCGCTTGCGCAATCCAGCCTTCCAGATTCCTGAGCAGCTGCTCGTTACTCATATGTGCGCCGCTCCACATCGTGCTCAGGCGCTCGCGAAATCCATAAACGGTTGCAAATGTCTTATTGGACTCGAGGAGCCTCTTAAGATGCTTGCGCGACGACGCATTGAGCAGAAGCGATTCCCGTACCATCAACTTTCCTGCCACACGCACGCTTTTTCCAACATGCCTGTCAAACTGCTCACGACAGACCGGCAGCGTCACTTCCCGCGCATATTCGCGGAGGACGTACATGCGGTTGACGATGACGGCGCGAACGGTTTCGAGGTCGATGGGATCGCGCGAACTTTTGCGGACTGGTTGCGGCGCCACGCGCAGCACCCTCGCGAGCCCCAGCTGTTGTAAGACCCGAATATAGAACCAGCCGAGATCGAACTCCCATGGCAGTAGCGAGAATTTCGCCGAACTGGGAAACGCGTGATGGTTGTTGTGCAGCTCTTCGCCGGCTATGAGCAAGCCCCAAGGCACGACGTTGCGAGCGGCGTCAGCGCATTCAAAATTTCGATAGCCGGTTGCATGTCCAAGTCCATTGATGACGCCGGCAGCCATGACGGGCACGGCCAACATTTGCGCTGCAATGATCAAAATCCCCGGCACGCCGAACAGTACCAGATCGATAATGACCATGAGCATTATGCCCCAGCTTGGGTAACGAGAATAAACATTGCGTTCGAGCCAATCGGTGGGCGTTCCGCGTCCATATTTCTCGACGATCTCACAACTTCGCGCCGCCGCCTTGTATAGCTCTGCTCCTTCGAGCAACACTCTTTTTAACCCGTAGATCGCCGGGCTGTGTGGATCGTTGACAGTTTCACAGTGCGCGTGATGCTTGCGATGGACTGCCACCCACTCGCGGGTGACCATACCCGAGCTCATCCACAACCATAAGCGGAAGACATGTCGCAGGGCGGGATGAAGATCGAGACTGCGATGCGTTGCATCTCGATGTAAGTAAAGCGTGATCCCCATGAACGTGAATTGCACCATCACGAAAACAATCACGACATACGCCCAAAAGCCCAAGGGCATGAGGCCGTAAAGAAAATCTAGATTCATGATGAAAACTCACTGGAGAGGTATGGCATGCGCCGATCGTTGGAAGTTCCAGTCGCAGACTCCGCTTCACCCCGCTCATGACAAGAGTGGTGGCACGTGTGTGCCCATCCATAATCTCCGCAGTTTGGCCTTCGAGCATGCCGCTCAAAGATGGGGTTGTCGGTACGGTAGCGCACAACAAAACAGAGTAGATCGGAATCAAATTATCCGAGCTGCGTGCGCGCCGCAGGTGATCGCGAGTGCATCGTGGGACAGCGCACAGACCCGGTTGGAGAGCGCGCGTAGCTTTTGCTGACAGTCTCGGCAAATCAGAGAACGCATTATGAACACCATCATCACCTGGCTCGTAGTTGGTGGATTGATCGGATGGATTGCGAGCTCGATCATGCGAGCCGCTTCGCAGCAAGTAATCCTGCTCAACGTGGTTGTCGGAGTCTTCGGTGCCCCCATGGGCGGGTGGTTCTTGAGCCCACTCGTTGGTATCTCGGCAACGAATCAGAGCATTTTCAGCGTACCGAGCTTGCTCGTGTCGTTTCTGGGAGCCACTATCCTTTTAATCGTTGTATATCTAGTTCGGCGAGTTGCACCCAAGTGGTGAATAGACGAAATCATCTCGTGCATGTCGACGTCGAGCACGCCTTCCTCGATCATGCGGTTCGTGTGACCTCGTCCGGGTCAGTGTTCACGGATAAGGAAGTATGTCCGCCGTCGTCTTCCCATATGCTGAGTGCTTCTCTGCACAAGTTCGCGGGTTCTGCTGGTGGCGCCTGTATCAATTGAGCGAGTGGCGGAATGGGTGCCGGCCCTTCCTGGTGCATCATGCTCCGGCGATTGCCGCTCCACAGGTGTGAGAAGTTGCGGCCGATTCGCTGCCAATGTTCATTGATGGTCCGTTTCATATGATCTCCTGAGGGGCTCCTGAGCTGCGCTGCATCGCAGCGGCTGAGTTTCAAGGCCTTCCATACGTCCGGAGTGTCCTCCAAGGCACGGAGAGATTCAGTACGTTGGCGAACTTAGAAGTGACCGTTTGCCGCCTTTCGAAATTGTTCCTTCGTTCACGGAAATTTCAGCAGTGACCACTCGCTAGGCGCATGCTAAGCACTGTGTGGAGGCGGTCGTGATCAAGTACTCGCATCAGCCATCTGCTTGAGGCGCCTATGGAATCTAGGCAATCAACGTTCACTGAGATGACAGTCGAGATGGTAAGAGACGCAGAGGAGCGCGGTGGGCGTGACCGCTTCTCCTTGAGCCTGCAATCGTGGGAATTCATGCTGGAGTTGGGCAGAGCAAGTGGCTGGCAGCCACAAGGAACGACTTACGTTCCTGCGTCCACTTCCAAGACAGTAGCGGATGTTCGTCATGGCTATCGTCCTGGAGGTGTTCGTGACTATAAGAGCATCTCGACTGAGGATGCGATGAATTGGGCAAGGGCGCTTGAGTCGGCTAAGAGCTCACAGTACTTTGAAGAACAAATCTCCAGCCGCTTCGGATCGAGCGACTGCACCTCGTTACGAAGCTTGATGGACGAGTTCATTGAGTACGTATACGGAGGCACGTTTGCATTTGCCGCAACTGCGGGGCATTGAGTTCATCGGTGGACCGACGTACAGACTCAATCAGCGGCGGTAACACCCCTGCTTCGCTTGCGGGCTTACAACTCGCTTAGGCATCGCCATGCAAGATTCACAATCACCCGCAGCGCTCAACGCCGGACTTAGCTTTGTCCTGGCGAGCGACATTCCATCAGAGCACAAAGCGGTTCCGTGCGCGCGAAAGCGTTTGAACTTGGCCTGCACGTCGCCGTGGACTACCGATCGGCGAAAACCGCCACGGCACGAATGTCACCCTCCTAATGAACTGCGGCAAATGCGCGCAAGCGTACAGACCTCGCTCCTTCACTCAAGTATTGTCCTGAGCAATTCTCTAGCGCGAGCTGCACGCTGTGGCGAAGCGAGGGCACAATGAACTTCACCCTGATACACGCGAACTACTCGGGCGAGCCGCGGGGTGGTGAGGATGCGGCTGCCGTGGAATACAGTCGTCTGATGGCAGAACTCTCGATAGTTCGGGGAGCGCGTTACTACCATTACGGCACCTATCGCTATGAAAAGGTTGACTTCGAGGGTTTCCGTTACGACCACCTCGATGACGCGGCGAACTACGCACGTCATCGTCGGTGCTTCAACGCATCGCACTGATATTTGACCGAGGCAACAGAACCTTCGTGCGCGTTTATTGCAACAATCAGCCCAAGTTTCGATCGATAGCTGCCGTTGGAATGTTGGCTTCGATCATTGGTGGCGTAGTTGCAGTGTCAGTCGGCATTTTCGTGGGCGTAAAGCGAGCGATCGTGATCTCCGTGCCGTCGATGTCAGACCTCGGCTTCTTCACGTCGTTGGCCCACTATAGATTCTTAGCATGGGTCTGGCTCGGGCTCGCCTTGCTGATGGTCGCGCACATACTGCGCCGAGTCGTTCTCAACGGCTTGCAGGAGTGACTGCCGCAATTGCGGCCGGCGCAGTTTCTCCGAGCACGACGTCGATCTGATGAGTTGCTCCGTCATCCAAGAGCTCGATGAGCGCAGGCGCGTCCTGATTCGACCGCGACACACCATCTATAGCCATGCGTTCGACGCCTCGATTGACGGCGTGAGGATTTTCTACGTCGATTTGATAACGTGCCGAGCCGTGTTTGAGCATCAACTGGAACCTTTTCCAGCTTTTCGGGATGCAGGGCTCCACGAGCAAATAGCGACCCTGACGACGTATACCGAGAATGCTTTCAATGCCAGCTCGATATAGCCACCCCGCCGACCCCGTGTACCACGTCCATCCACCACGTCCGACATGCGGCGGCACTGAATAAACATCTGCAGCCACGACGTAAGGCTCTACTTTGTAGCGACGCAAGTCCATTCGGGTGCCGGTGCGATTGATCGGATTGAGTAGCGCGAACAACTCCGCCGCTTTGTCGCCTTCGCCGAGGTTTGCGAACGCAATGATCGACCACGTCGCGGCATGCGTATATTGCCCACCGTTCTCGCGCACACCGGGCGGATATGCCTTGATGTAACCCGGATCGAGCGGCGTTTGCTCGAAAGGCGGCGTGAAAAGCAGTGCGAGCGCCTCGTTGTGTTTAATCAAGTGTGCGTCCACAGCTGCCATCGCCTGGGCCGAGCGAACCGGATCTGCTGCTTGGGAGATCACGCTCCAGGATTGCGCAATCGAATCGATGCGACATTCCTCGCCCGCAGCTGAACCCAAGGGTGTTCCATCGTCGAAATAGCCGCGCCTGTACCAAGCTCCGTCCCATGCTTCGCGCTCTATAGACTCGCGTAACGTCGCAGCATGATCCAACCAGCGAGCCGCGCGTTTGCTTTCGTTGCGTGCGCGCGCCACCGGCGCAAATGCCCGTAGCGTTGTATATAAGAACCACCCGAGCCAAACGCTTTCGCCGCGACCGTGCTCGCCAACGCGATTCATGCCGTCGTTCCAGTCGCCCGTGCCGATCAATGGCAGATCGTGTGCGCCCAGCGCCAAGCTATGATCCAAACCTCGTGCACAGTGTTCGAAGAATGTGGCGCTTTCCTCGGCAGTCACAGGCAAGAAGTAGGCATCGTGTTCGCCAGCCGAAACGCTAGCACCTTCAATGAACGCTACGACTTCATCGAGAATTGAACGATCGTCCGTCGCGTTCAGATAATGTGCGGCGGCGTATGCGAGCCAGACACGATCATCGGAAATGCGCGTACGCACCCCCTGCCCCGTCGACGGCAGCCACCAGTGCTGAACGTCGCCCTCACGAAATTGTCGGCTGGCCGCTCGCAGGAGATGCTCGCGGGTCAATGCCGGTCTTGATGTAACGAGCGCCATGCCATCTTGCAACTGATCGCGAAATCCATACGCACCACTCGCCTGATAGAACGCTGACCGTGCCCACACGCGGCAGACCAATGTTTGATAGAGCAGCCAACGATTGAGCAGAAGGTCCATCGCGCGATCGGGCGTCTTCACTTGAATCGTCCCGAGCACGTCGTCCCAATACTCGGTGACGGCTTTCAACACGGCATCGAGGTCGGCTGAACGATAGCGGCTCACGAGCGACTGCGCCTCGCCTGCAGAAGAAGCTTCGCCTAAGAAGAACACAACCTCCTTTGTTTCGTCCGATTCTAAGATGACGACGGTCCGCAAAGCACCGCAGGGATCCAGTCCCGCACCGACGCGCTTGGAAAGTGGCACGTCGTGCGCGAGCGCCGCCGGATATTCCAATCGGCCGTGCCTTCCCAAGAATTCGCGCCGATCGCCAGTCCATTGCGTTTGCTTGCCATCCAAGTCGGCGAAGGCGATGCGCGAACTGAATTCCTCATTGCAAGGATTTCGAGCAAACATTGCGCCTGTCTGTTCATCCATCGTTGTGATGATGAATGGTGCGGATGCGCTGCGTGATGTGCCAAGCACCCATTCGACATATGCGGTGACCGAGAGTTGTCGCCGACGCGACGATGTGTTGTGCAATCTCAGTCGCGAAATTTTGATGGCATCATCAATGGGCACGTAGACGAGCAAATCGAGCGCAACGCCGTGTGCCGCGTGTTCAAAACGGCTATATCCTTGCCCGTGATGCACGGTGTATGGCGCGTCTTCGTCGCGAATGGGCGCAACGGTCGGGCCCCAAACTTCGCCACTGTCCTCATCGCGCACATAGAGAGCCTCCCCCGGACGATCGGTCACCGGGTCGTTGCACCATGGCGTGAGTTGATTCTCGCGACTATTCAAGCTCCACGTGTAGCCACTCCCTTCGACAGCCACCTGAAATCCAAACTGCGCGTTGGCGATGACATTGATCCAAGGAGCGGGCGTCGACTGTCCTGCGTCGAGGATGGTTACGTATTCGCGTCCGTCGTCGCCGAATCCGCCGAGACCGTTGAAGAATTCGAGCTCGCGATGAGGCGTTATGCGAGCACGAACGTCTGCGCGCGTCTTGCGTGAGGGGGTGCTCGTTGTGGCGCCTTGCGGGTCGATGCGTCGATCCATTTGCTCCGCTATCGTGCCGCGCTGTGCGACGAACACTGCACGAGCGACCGCAGACAATACCGCGCGCGTTTCGGTCGAAATCAAATCAGTGCGTAACGTGAACACAGAACCCTTGGTGCTGTCTGCGCCGAGCTGCGGCCGTGATTGACTCATACGTACCAACGTCTCCAGCGCGAACTGCAGGTCCTGTACATAGGAGGGAGCACGTTCATTCAGGATGACCACATCCACGGCAAGCTGTTTCAGTCGCCAATACTCGTGGGCTTGCAACAGCTGGCGCACGCTCGCGAGGTCTTCCACTTGATCGATTCGTAGCAGCACGATGGGTAAGTCGCCGGAGATCCCTTGTGCCCAGAGCGCCGTCCGTGGACCGCTGCCGCGCTCGATCGCATCGGAAGGAGGCCGCAGCGTCGCATTTGCATATAACACATGGCTGGCCAAGCGCTGAAACAGCGTCGCCTCTTCCGTCGTCACGCCGATATGGCGTAACTGCACTTGTGCTTGGGTCCAGGCCAAGGTTGCAGCCCGGCCAAATGCATTTGCGTCGTGATGTTTGTCGAGCAAATCGAGCACGCTATCGCGTGATGTAGCCACGCCCGTCCAAAACGATACGCGCACCGTGCCGCCTGGTGGAACCCGCACGCGATAGCGCAGCGCGAAAATTGGGTCGAGCACAGTACCGACAGTGTTGGAGAGAGGCCGACCATCCATTATCGAGATAGGGTCATCGATATCCCGCCCGCGACCCAGGAAGCGTGCGCGATCCGTCTCGAATTCCACCGGCCCCACGACCTCGCCTTCGACCACCGCATGATGTGCCGCCCACACTTGCGGCTCACTCATCGACCGTCGACGACGTGTCGCGAGGAGCGCATTCACCTTGGCGACGTATTCCGTTTGCACGAACATTTTCGAGAATGCCGGGTGCGCGGTGTCTTGCCCAGGCGGCGCGAGCACGAGTTCGCAGTAGGAAGTGACATCTATGTCGCACACGGTAATGCCTGTATTTGCAATCGAGAGACGTCGCACCTCGACATCATCTTCGGAAGAGACGACGACATGAAGTGTGGTCGTGATCTCTCGATCCGTGCGGATGAATTCCGCTCGATCCTCTGTGAAGGTCACCGTGTAACTTTCAGGCTCTACACCCATCGGCTGATAGCCGGCAGACCACACCGTGCCATTGCGCACGTCGCGCAGGAATAGATAGCTGCCCGCATCGTCACGAGTAACGTCTTCACGCCATCGCGTAATCCCCAGTTCGCACCAGCGACTGTAACCGGACCCAGCGCCGGTGAGCATGACGGCATAGCGCCCGTTCGAGAGCAAATGCGTCTGCGGAGTAGCATCGTGCGGTGAATAGAGCCGACGTGCGTCGGCAGATTGCGAGCTATTGATTCGCCCCGCAGACTTCACCTCTTCTGCGCGCGGATGCGCGCTCGATACATCACGAGGCGTGCGTTCCTGCAACAGCAATTCTGCGGCTTGTATGCTCGACTCTGTGTGAAAGCGTGCACGCATTCGGCCGTCGAACAGCACGTTCGCAATGGCCACGATCGTCATCCCTTGGTGGTGCGCCATGAAAGAGCGCACGATCGCGAACTTCGCATCATCCGGTAGACGCGAGCGCGTGTAGTCGAGCGCCTCGTAGAAGCCGTAGCGACCGAGCGCGCCCAGCGCCTCCAATCGCTCGAAATTACGCACAGCGGCGCGTGGTTCGACCATCGCCGCGAGTGCCGTCGCATAAGGCGCGATCACAATGTTCTCGCTCAAGCCGCGCTTGAGACCCAGGCCCGGCACACCGAAGTTGGAATACTGATAGGTAAATTCGAAGTCGCGTGCACTATAGGCCGACTCGGAAACGCCCCAAGGAACATTGAGCAAGGCGCCATAGCCGATCTGCTTGCGCACGATCAAATGGCTCGTTTCCTCGAGCAAACTTCCCGCCGGCGCGCGCATCACGAGCGACGGCATCAAGTATTCGAACATCGAACCCGACCACGAGATGAGCGCGGCGCCGCTACCGATCTGTGTGACGCTGCGCCCGAGACGAAACCAGTGGCGGGTAGGCACGTCGTTCTTGGCAATCGCGAAGAAGCTCGCGAGACGGGCTTCGGAGGCGAGCAAGTCATAGCAACTCGGATCGAGAGCGCCGTCTGCGCCATAGCCTATCGACAGTAGTTTCCGCTGCGGGTCGAGTAAGAAATCGAATTTCATCTCGAGCGCCATGGTGCGTGCTGCCGTTTCCAACGTGGTAAGTCGCGCTCGCAACTCGTGGCTCACCTCACCGTTCTCTTGCTGCCAGCAAACGATCGACGCTTGAATGGCTTCCGCCCAATAGAGCGCATCAGCATGGGCATCATCTTCGTGTTCGGTCGCCAATGCACGCGCACCATCCGCGAGACTCGCCGCGTGCGTAGCGCTCGTCTGTAGCGACCCTGAGCCTGGTGCTCCGCCAATCTCGCTAAGTGGCGCCGCCACTGAATCCAGCAAGTCTTCGAGCTCGTGACGGCTCACCAACTGCGCACGCCGATCCGGAAGCGACGTCAGTGCATTGCGCATGAGATGGATCGCATCATTGATGCCGGCGACGTGAACCTGATGATCGATCGGCGAGCTGCGCCATTCTTTACATGCGTTGGCGAACGCGATCAGATGTGCGGCCAAATTGCCGCTATCGACAGAGGAAACGTATTTTGGATCCAGCGCGCGTAGATCGCGTGTGTCATACCAATTGTAGAAGTGTCCGCGATAGCGCTGCAGTCGTTGCAACGTTTCGAATGTTGCCTCAAGTCGCTTGGTGAGTTCGAGAGTGCCGATCCAGCCGAAGTCGCGTGCACTGACGGCGCTCAACAAATAAAGCCCGATATTCGTGGGCGAGGTCCGATGTGCGAGCACGCGTTGCGGATCTTCCTGAAAGTTGTCCGGCGGCAGCATGTGATCGGTGGAGGTCACGAAGGTCTCAAAGAACCGCCACGTGCGACGCGCCACCAACCGTAATGCCCATCGCTCCTCTGGTGTGGAACGTATATAACCTGCGACCAACGGAGAAACGCTGATCCGCAGCGCAATAGCGGGCGCAGCAAGCCAGAGCATCACGAATGGCAGCGCGATCGACCACGTCGCGTGTCCTATCCAAACGATCACTCCGACAACGAGCGCAATCGCGACGCTCGCGCTCATACGGCGATAGATGCCGCCTAGATCGAGTCGCTCGCTTAATTGCGCCTGCGCGGCGGTGACCCATTCAAGGAGATTGCGCCGAGTCACAACCAGACGAAACAACGTTCTTGCAATCGCATCGATCATCAACCACGCGTGATGCGCGAGGAACGTTACGGCGAATGCGATTTGCAAGCCCGCGAGCGCAAAATCATGAGCGAGCGCGTGCAGATGACTTTTAATAGTGACGGTTCGGCGCCGAGGGAACATCGCGGCAAACGCTGGCAGCAGCGCAGGCGTCGCAATCGTCACCAGTACGAACGCCGTCCACACGAGTGCAGCGTTAAGGGGCAACAGTAACCACCCCATCGTGAGCGCAAGCACACTCATCGGCGCCGATAGCGAGCGACGCAGATTATCCAACATCTTCCATAGCCCAATCAGCGGTAGCGAACCGTGGCCGCGGCGCGCCTTATCACGACGACCGAGGATCCAAGGCAGCAATTGCCAATCGCCGCGCGCCCAGCGGTGATTGCGAGCGGCCGCGACATCGTAGCGAGCAGGAAATTCTTCGACGACTTCGATGTCAGACGCCAATCCGGCTCGCGCGAATGTGCCTTCAAATAGATCATGACTGAGCAATGAACCGTCCGGCACTCGATTGCGCAGCGCCGCTTCGAATGCGTCGACGTAATAAATTCCCTTGCCGGCGTACGATCCTTGACCAAACAAGTCCTGATATACATCGGACACGGCGGAATCGTACGGATCGATGCCCGTCATGCTCGAATACACGCGCTGAAACAGCGACCCTTCTCGACCGATCGGCAGCGACGGCGTGACGCGTGGTTGGAGCAGTCCGTAACCTTCGACTACGCGTCCGGTTCTAACATCGAACTTCGGCTGATTGAGTGGATGCGCGAGTTTGCCGATCAGGCGTCGGACTGTTTCACGCGGCAGCCTCGTATCGGCATCCAGTGTGATGACGTAGCGAACGCCGGTGGGCACACAGGGTGGTTGCCCCGCCACATCGACAAAGGTGGTATCGCTGGCACCTCGCAACAAGCGATTGAGCTCGTGGAGCTTACCGCGCTTGCGCTCCCAACCCATCCACTGTTGTTGCCCATCGCTCCATACGCGACGACGATGCAGTAAGTAGAAGCGTGGCGCGCTTTGCGCTGCATGCTGTCGATTCAAGCGGGCAACACCGTTCGCTGCTGTTTGCAACAACAGTGCGTCCTCGCTCTTGCTTTCGGTGTCACTATCGACCCAATCGGAAAGCAATGCGAAGTGCAGCGCACCCCCTGACGACGCCAAGTAGTGCACTTCGAGACGTTCGATTTGCGCTTCGATTGCTGCTGGGGTGGTCAACAACGTCGGCACGACCACCATCGTTCGTAAATGATCGGGAACTCCATCGCGCAGCGCCAACCCTGGTAACAACGTTGCACCGAAGCCGCGCATCACCGCCCGATTCACAAGTGACACTGCGAGGTCTAATGCAGGAATCACACCCAGGATCGCAATCAAAGCGAACCGTACTCCGAGCACCGCGCGCACGTGGATCGCCCACATTGGAATTGCGAGCAATATTACCGCCGTCAACAGCGTGATTGCGATGTAACCACTGGGACCCAAGGACGCGCTGCAGCGGTTGAGCCACTGGCTTGGCCGTATGCGATAGCCGAGAGAACGCTCGAACTTGCGGCGTCCGCGCGAGAGCAAGTAGTAACCAGGATCCCGTTCACGATCCGTATCGCCATCGCTATTACCATCGCGAGCAGCAATACCCACTGCGCGCGCAACATCGACCTCGCTGTGCAAAGAACCGCGCGACAATTCCTCTATGACACTGCGATACAGGTTGCGGGTAGCAAAATCCATGCTGCTGAAATCACTCACGGCGCGCAGCTCGACATCGACAAGGCTTACATCCTCGAAAAACTCAGGCCAGTTCATGTCGGAGATCAACCGCATGCTGATGATGATGTTGCGCACCGTTACATTGGTTGCGCCCTGTCGTTGATGCTCGTCTCGGACCATCTGCTCCGAAGTTGTCCCTTGCGCCGCGAGTTGGTCTTGGAGCCAGCGAAGCGCCGGCGTTACGTACGGATCCTGGTCGCGCAACCGTTTTATGACTTGCACTACGAACGCCGCATTGAGCAACGCGTCGTGGTGCATGCGTTCGAATGCATTCGCATCCGCAGTGACACCGTTCGCACCGAGCAGCGCATCGGCAATCTCGTCCGCGTGTTGCCGTCCGGCCCGACCTCTAACAATACGCTCGGCAGCGCGTCGCAAGTTCTCGACCAATACGATGCGCAGCGTAATGGCCATAGCCCAGAGCTCACCGATCGTGAGCGGCTCGACGCTCTGATAGGCACGCACGAAACGACGCAATGTGTCAGGATCGAAGCGACTATCGCTATGCGCGATGCAGGCCCACGCCATCCCGAAGACGCGCGGATAACCAAAGAACGGGCCACTCGCGAGCTTCGGCAACTGTTTATAAAACCGCGGCGGCATATCCTCATGGATTTGGCGGATCTGTTGCTCCACCAGGTGGTAGTTGTCGATCAGCCATTCTCCGGCGGGCGAAATTCCGTGCGCCGCGCCTAGTGCGGCGGCAATCTCTCGATATGCGTCCAACAGTACTTTTTCGTTTTCTCTCAAACGCGCCCTGAGCGAGCTGCGACGCGCAGGGTTCTGTGTGACGGTTTGCGCGCGCGCCAAACTCGCAGCGTGTTGCTCCAGCCGCTCTACGCTGAACAACTCCTCGCGAAGGATCTCGTCATTCCAAGACGAGACGGGTGCGAAAAAACCCTGCAGATCGCGCCAGAGTGATTGCAACTTCATCGGGAGCCAGCACGAGCAGGCATGCCACGATTAGTCCCCAGAGCGTGCTCGTACGCCGCGTTGCCGCTGTGATAGCAGCCGCACGATGCCTTTTCCAAGCCTGGACCATCGACGATGACGATTTCTCCGCGGTTGTAGTTGATGAGCCCGCGCTGCTGCAGTGAGCTCGCCGCCTCGGTGATTCCAACACGCCGCACGCCCAACATGTAGGCTATGAACTCGTGCGTTAGATGAAACTCGTTGCAGTGAGCACGGTCACGGGTCAGCAGCAGCCAGCGGGCAAGGCGGGCAGTAATAAAGTGATAACGTGCGCAGGCCGCCGTTTGTGCAAACTGGTCCATGAGAACGAAGACATATCGATGCAGCTGCTCTCTCAGTCGCGCGTCACGTCCTATGTGCCGGACGAACAACGCCGCACGTATTCTCAATGCACTTCCCGCTCCTTGAACGACCGCATAATGAGACGCAACTTGCACGCCAAGAATCAGCGGTGTACCCAGCATTCCTTCGTCGCCCGCGATTCCCAGTCCCAACCAAGTGCTGTCGCCAAGTGCAGTAACTAGCGAGACCAAGCCGCCTGTGGGGAAATACGCGTAGCTAAGCAGGTCGCCCGGTCCGTAGAGCCTCTCTCCAAACTCGAATTTGACAGGTTCGCAATCGGCCAAGAACCGCTTTTGAGTACGCTCGGGCAGGTGGTATACCAAGCGATTGGGAAGAGCTCTGCGCGGCCGATCCGTTGTGTTCTGAATCATCAGTGCGCTAACGTCGTCACATGTGGAAACTGGCCGATTGACGCCACTGGGCGTGCCAACTGGTGCTCGTCCTCATTGCTTGCTGAGGGTATAGGTCCGAACTCCGGCTCTATCGCCGGAGTGCGCAATCAAGAGGCGGGTATCACCGATCAGAGCGTTACGTCCAGGTTGCTCCAGTGAGACCAGGCGCGAGGCGTCGCGGCGCACGCTCATCGCTCGCTCGCTAGCAGAGGCAACGTAAAGGAAAACGTGGCGCCGCGCCCAATGCAGCAGGTGGTCCGATGTTTCTCCGATCTGCTCCGCACCTCGCCGCACGCGCTCTAGATGTCGGTAGGCCTCTTGCGGCAGGTGCGACCCGTACTCTTTGGCGAGAATATTGGCGAATCCTGCTATCTGCCGAATCGGGCCCCGTAATTGGTGCGCCATCGAATACGAAAATGCATCCAGATCATCTCGGGCCAGAGCCAGCTGCTTGTTGCTCGACGCGAGTTGTTCTTCCGATCGTCTCAGGCTGGTCCAGAGTTGCAGCGTTACCCTGTCCATTGAGTAACCCCTCGCAGCAAGATTCGCAAATGCGTCTGCCGTAATTTGGCGTTCCAAGATCTGAGCATTCATGGGGCGCAAGCGTTTGCCTGGAAATTACTACGCCATGCAGTAAAGCGGAGTGCGTCGCAGTAGTCTGCTCGCTAGCGAACATATGGATGCATACACAAATGGCAGAGGATGCTGTGTGCCCTGCAGTTGGCATCGGCCCTCCTTACATTGAAGGCCAACACCACAACATTCGCAGAGGTGTGCTCCAGCCTTCAACTGACCGGGCAGCGACTCTGTCTGCTCTGCACTCGACAATAGCATGGGCATTCCAATATCCGGACAGCGCGGCGTCGGACACAAACTCCTACATATCTTTGCGGTACAAGTACAAGCCGACATCGAGATCATTGATCGCGTAGACACACGAGGCACCGCGGTAACGCTAGCAATGAAGGTGATCGTGGAGCCAAGATCTGCGCGGCGCCGGCCTCATCCAAATAGCCGAGCCTCTCGTGGAATATGTCGATATCAACTCGCCTCGGGTGAGCCCGGCAATAGACGATCGTACTCTCGTTTGACCACGCCGTAGCACTCACATGTTCTGGTCTCGAGACCGGCACGGTCGACGACCGTGATGCGACCACGGCTGTATCGAATCAGTCCGGCACGCTGCAAACTTCCAGCAGCCTCTGTGACGCCCTCACGACGCACGCCCAACATGTTGGCGATCAGTGCTTGTGTCATCACGAGCTCATGGGATGGCAAGCGATCCAAGCTCAACAATAGCCATCGACAGAGTTGCTGATCCAACGAATGATGCCGATTGCAGACCGCCGTCTGCGCCATCTGCGTGAGCAGCGCCTGTGTATAACGCAATAGTAAGTGCTGCATCGCGCCGGCTCGATTGAATGCGTCCTTGAGCAACTGACTCTTCAACCGGTAAGCGTGGCCCGCACTCTGCACGACAGCCCGGCTGGGCGTAGTTTCACCTCCCATGAATAGAGAAACACCGATGATGCCTTCATTACCTGCCACAGCGATCTCGGCAGATGCGCCATCTGCCAATGTATAGAGCAGCGAAACGATTGCGGTGCTCGGAAAGTAAACGTGACGCAGACGGCTACCGGACTCATAAAGCACTTGACCCAGAGTTAGCGAAACCAACTCCAGACGAGGAGCAAGAACATTGAACTCCGTGTCTGGGAGTGCCGCCAAAAGACGACTTTGCTTTGGGCTGTGAGTTGCTGGCAACGAAGTCTCCTCCCGTGAGCCTCATTGTAGCGCCCAACAACGGTGCTCTGTGCGGTATCGCACACTCGCTGCGGGAGGAACGCCTAGGAAGACGCAGAAGAGACCGTTTAGGTGGGTTTGCTCGCCGAATCTAAGTTCGTGCAGCAAAACTCAGTGGACGGCAATACAGCAATGCTTGTAGCACGCAAAGGAGCGGCCCATCGAGTGATGCCGAAGCGGCAGCGCGTAAATTTCCCAGGCTTTCCCAATTAATGGCTTGGCGGCCTGCTCATTCGAATTATGCAATGCACGTCATGCAGTCATTGGTTGCTGTTGGATACACATGCCCTGCCTTGCACATGAAATCCGTTATCACACTGCCAATCGTTGCCGGAATAATCGATGTACGCATTCGTGGGGACCACGAGCGGCGTGCAGGTGGAATTTTCCTTCTTGAAGCCGCGCTCACACTTCCAATCGCTTCCTCGCGCCTCGAGGTACGCGTGTGGTGGTACCTGCACCGATACGCACGTCTCACCTCGTCGTGCGAACCCTCGGTCGCACTCCCAATCATATCCGCGCGCCAAAAGGTAGCCGTTCTGCGGCACTCTTATAGGGATGCAGCCATCGTTCTCGAGCCGATAACCGTGATCGCACTCCCAACCGCGTCCATAGGTTGAATCCACAGAGTAGGCGTTTTGCGGCACCACAATGCGCGTACAGCCATTTGCCGATTGTTTATAGCCGCGATTGCATTGCCAACCGACTCCGTATGACGAATCGTCAGCATGGGAATTGGCTGGAAGGTGGACAATCCCGCACGACTCATTGGTCCTGAGATATCCGCGGTCACACCGCCAGCCGGGACTCGTGTCATCCAAGTGCGCATTGGCAGGTATCTTAATAAGCGTGCATCCCTGACCTGTCTTGAGATATCCGCGATCACACTCCCAATCACGGCCTGACGGGCTTAAATACGCGTTTGCTGGTATCGCAACTTGAGCGCACAAATCACCGACTCTGCGAAAGCCGCGCACACATTCCCAGTCGCTGCGATAGTCATTCGGTCGCGCGTTTGCGGGAACCGAGCTGTGCTCAGGCGTCACTGCTACGGCGTTGCCAGCAAGCAGGACTGACAATACGCACGCCATCACTGGCCAAATAAAATCTATTTTCATGCACACGGTCCTTGGCTACACCTGCTAACTAATATGCCCGGCATGCGCGGGGGTGTCAGTACGATGGCGTACATAGGCGCAAGCGCACGAACTCGCAGTGCCACTATCGTGGCGTGGGTGTCGGGGGAAGATTGCAATCGCATTGCTTCGTCTTTTCTTCCTGGCAGACGCTGCACGGCGCAGTTTCGAACGGATGGTTCGTACAAACCCATCGCTCGCCCTTGCAGATCGGACACTCACGGTCCGGGGATAGCGCCAACACACTCACGGCGAAGCTCGATTGCATCGTATCCCTCAATAGGCAGCAAATGTCTTACTGTGATCCGCGGCCATTTTCGATTTCCACATGCACATGCACCCGCCATGGACCGAGTACACTCCATCGGCATCGTTCTGGGTGCACATCGGTCAAACGTGAGGGGCTGCCATGATGGCTTCCGTAACCGTTTTGCTCGCAGCTGCAGCCCTTTGCCTTTGGTGGAGACTGTCAGCCGTGCAAGAAAGGCTCCGCAACATTGAATCAATCTGTTAGAGCGCCGACCGGCGCGCAAGATCAACGCCTGTCCACACTCGAGGAATGCGCCGTGGCCGCTGAACCGCTATTAACGAATGCAACAAAGGATACGATTGGTCCTGATGTGACTATTCGTATGATCGGTACGCAGATTCCGCCGGCAAAGATGTCGATTCAGATTGCGATCACGGGTACGGCAAAGGTGGAAATCCAAGGTCGTCTCCACAGGAGCGCACCGTGGGCAAAAATCGGCTCCACGCATGCCGAATCATGCCTCGTTTATATAGAGCCGATCGTATCGTTGCGCGCAATGAGTTCCGAAACTGGCGCTGATTCGTCGGTCTCGGTCTGGGCGGCGTGGGGAATCTAGCGTCCAACGTCGGCGGCGCGATGAAGCGCCCAAAACGCGGGTCTAAAAATATGGCAAATATGGCACCGTAGCACTGGTCAATTACTTCTCAATTACTTCGGCCGGTAGCCATCATTGCGCATCTCGAATGCACGAACTTCGCGTTCTGCTTCTGAACGACTAAGCCCGTAAGTGTCCTGAATGCACTTGAGGAGCTGAGGTCGCTTGCCTGCGATTAACGCGAGTTGCTGCTCGTCCAATCTCATCCACCTCGCGCGGACACGCCCTTTGAACTGGCGCCAATTATTCTCTGCGATTGTCCAATTCATATATCGTCTCCGACCAATGGGAATGCGAGATCGACTCTCGCCGGCTTTCCCGGGCCGTGAGCCTACACGAACAGCACTGAACCTTTTGAACTCTTTCGATTTCGCACTACAGCAACTTGGGGCGCGGGCGACGCTATGATGAGGAAGGAACGTCGACGCTCTTGTTTTTGCGTTCCGCCTTTTTCTGTTGCTCTTGTTCGTTGCGGCGCTTCTGCACCTCTTCGCGACGTTTCTTGTCCTGCTTATAGTTTGGTGGTCTTGGCATGGAATCTCCGAGGTTCGTTGCAAATACGGACAAATGGATTCGTAACTAGGATTTTATTCACGGCATTCAAGAGCTACAACCGCAACTTGACCGCTCTTCCCGCGCATTAGCCACTCTACCGAGAGTGTGGACGATACATCACGTGCAAACGCGAATTTCATTCACGCCGCAATTTTTTTGCCCAGCTCATCAGATAGTCCAGCCGCAAAGAGCAAGCTCGAAACGAACGCTGCGTAGTCGGCGACCAGCAGCCATCACCAACTGCATCCCATCGTGCACGCAGAGCGCCTGGGCACCGTCTCGCACTTTAATGAGAACGACATCCCCGATATCGCAGCGGGAGGGTTGAATCGACGGTCCTAGATGTTTCTCAATCAGAATCCGCAGTCCACCTTGCAGCAATAGGGCCGCTTCTGATTCGTTTGAATACGGATATGCATGTTTTACATCCTCAAAGAAGTGGGCTCCAGTAATTGCGTCGATCATCGAAGCGGAAAAGAGAATGCAATCGTGTCGGCCCAACTCAAAGGGTGCATGCAGAGATACGTGCATAAATTGCCAGAATCTCTGCTGCCAATCGGCCAGTCGCTTCATTATCCGCTCCACTTCGCTCGAAACCCGGCAGGTCCTGCACGGTAGCGATTTACCCGCAGAGCACCAGCGGATTCTCCATCGCGAGAACTCAGACGCTCAGAAGCAGCAGAGAGTGAACGCGACCACCTCGTATGGCAAGAATTTAACGAGCAGGAACTTTCGTCATTCTTGCGATTGCCGTGTCGCTGCGCATGATTTTTCTATGTTCGCTAACGCACGGTAACGACGTGAGCCGCTCTATATCGTGGGTCGCTTCACTGTGCCGGCGCAGTAGAGACCAAGGAAAGATAGCATTGCCGCTTACGCGCGCCGCGACTCTCAGTTTACTTGATATTACAAACTCTTCCATTCTTCTGGAGTGCTTTATTCGACCCCTTAACAACCGCTCGCGCGCTGTGCAATCCGCTCACAGACGGCACCATACGATTGCTCCGGCGAGATCGCAGTGCTATTCGTCGGCGTTACCCGAGCTAAGCATAGCGCGACTACATCTTCCTTCCGTGAGGGATGTTGCAATCATATGCGGAAATAGCGGACTGCTGACTTTCAACATTGCAGCGGATCAGATTTCACCTCACGAATCCGTGCGGCACACTTCTCGGCAGTCACGCGAACACACCGGCGCGCGTGTCACGGTGACGTTCTCTCGAACCGAGCCCGTTCCCGTACGGCACGCCGTATCTGTTTATTACAAAATTGCGGAAGAGGGTCGTGCGCGCGAACTCCAAGGCACTCCGCAGCTGACCCACACGTTCTTATATGGGGGACACATCTCATATCACTACCGACTCTCGCAGTGGATCCCGGCCACTTCCATCATGGATTTCGTTTAGGTTCGCCTTCTCTTAATTCCAAGGACGTGCGTCCTCCGTCGTCTTCCCACGCGCTCAACCCTTCTTCTCTATGCTCGGCGGGTAAACCTGGTGACGATACGGACGATCGCGACGGCGGATGTTCTCCGCTATTGACCGCTGAACTGCGTTTCAGCACGGCGATTGTTTGCATAATTGCGGGAGCCTTTGGTGTGGCCCGACATCAGCAATTCACTTGCAGAGAACGGCAGCGTCGTTAGGCAGCTACTCGTAGTGCCGCGAGAGACGCACGCGTATCGCTGCGACTGATGTCCGGAGTCACCATCAACTCCAACATGGTAACTGCCGGCAGTGCGATGCGGTGTTCTTCGCTCTCGACCGTAGATCCGGCAGGGCTGAAATTCCACTGCTGACGGGCGATTTCGTGAAATGACTTCCCTGCATCGTCGGACCAACGCAGTACGTATTCCTGTGTCCGCACTACCTCATGTTCCCTGAATTGAAGCGCTATGCAGCTCATAGATTGCGGACGATCGAAGATGAGACGCACAGTTTGGCTACCCGGGGCGGCAGCGCGCCAACCAGCATGCTCGTCAGAGCGCAATGCAAACTCGATGGGATAGGCAGGATCTTCGGAAGTGATCTCGACTTGCGCGAGCTCTTCTACGTTAAGCCAGTTCGCAGGCGGCGGCGACTTCTCTGAATGTTCACCGATGAGTTGTTTACGCATACGCACTCCTTATCTGTGTGCTTATCCTAATCGGGAGGGCAGAGGGCTGGATTACCAATCGAATGCGCACCAGTCCGCAGGGTTCCTCCTTTCGAAGAATGCCTCATGCAACCGAAAGTATCCGTGCGTTGGCGAACGTAAGCGCGGCCGACGAGCACATCCGATCGCAATCGCCCATCTCACGACTGCTCTGAGAGTCCTGTGCGGTAGCGCACATAGGCAGTCGTTACTGCTACACTAGTTTCCTGCAACAGGAGATTTCGTGTTGCTCCACCATGACCCGCGCCAGAATTATCTCTTGGCTGCACTGCCGTCAGCGGAATTTGACCGCCTGAGTCCGCATCTCGAGCTGGTCCAGTTATCTCTCGGACAAGTTCTATACGAGTCCGGACATCCATTGCGCCACGTCTATTTTCCAAGCACAGCGATTGTTTCGCTGCTTTACATGTTGGAAAACGGCGCCTCTGCGGAGATTTCAGTCATCGGTAATGAGGGGATCATTGGCGTTTCGTTATTCATGGGCGGCGAAACGACGCCAAGTCGCGCCGTGGTGCAGAGCGAAGGTGAAGCGTATCGGCTCACGGGACAATTGCTCAAGGAAGAATTCAGTCGCGCGCAATCGATGCAGCACTTACTACTGCGTTATACTCAAGCCTTGCTCACGCAGATGGCACAGACGGCAGTGTGCAACCGACACCATTCTTTGGACCAACAGCTCTGCCGCTGGCTGTTACTGAGTCTGGATCGATCGCAGTCGCAAGAAATAGTCATCATGCAGGAACTCATCGCCAGCATGTTCGGCCTAAGGCGCGAGGGCGTTACCGAAGCTGCCGGGCATTTGCAACGCGGCGGACTGATTCGTTACAGCCCCGGCCGTATCGTCGTACTGGATCGCGCTGGCCTCGAGCAAAGAACCTGCGAGTGCTACGCCGTCGTCAAGCGCGAGTGTGACCGCCTGCTTCCCTCTCATTCGATTACTTGATTGTGCGCCGTTTGCGACAGAGCTCGCGCACGCTGATATCCGCTTGTGATATCGGCAGCGCCTATGCCGCACTGCCAGCGAGTTGTACCACCTTCTTCGGCAGCCATCTCATGTAGCGTTTCGAAGCTGATGGAATTGCGCTGGCCCGGAGGATCTGCTGTGGTCCGCGTGACGCTCGCCTCACTCTCGAGAATCCCTGCAGTCGACCGTCGCGAAGCATCAGTCTCTGCGTTATCGTGGTAGCCCAATACAGACCCGACGCGCGGCGCCGCTATCCTTCCTGCGTATCGCAACCTTGCGTCCACGCTTTGCGCAAATCACGAGTCGGAAGACACAACGCTAGGTCTTCAGCGACACAGAACTGCGACACATGACGATCGATCACGCTATCAATCTCGTAGTCTTTACCATCACGGCTGCCATACCAGCACACGACAACGCCGTGAGCGTCGAGAATCGCCAAGGAGCAGTCATGCCTCGCTGCAACAGATATATCGGTGCAGCCTCAAGCGTTTTTTGATCAAGATTCTTCTGCGCCACCGTTGCACTCGATCAGACATCCTCGGCACGCCGAGCGGAAACTGCAGCAAGTCGGGCGAGGCCCCCTTGTTTGTAGAAGGGCACCGCGGATTGTGTGTCCGTTTCGCGATCTAGCATCCCCAAGTGGGCGCAGGTGGTCTGCGAATTGCAACGCGATTGGAATCGAGCCGACACTCCTTGAATTCTCCAAAATTCTGTTCGCGGTCGAAGATCTCTGGCGCGCACACCTTCACTCTTGTTTGCGGGGAGCTCCCGATGGCCGATCCACTCACCTCCGTTTGGCCCGAACCGTACTATCTGACCGGCCCCTTCGGGCAAACTGAGTCAGTTACGAACGCGTGCTGTCGGCCAACTGCGGTCTGTCGAGCATCGGCCTACCTTTCCCGAAGCAGCCATTGCCACGCGACAAGTGTTACTTGTGTTCTCGCTACACACGAACGTCAACAGGTGGAGGTCTGCGAAACCTGTATTGTTTCTCGATATGGAGCGCGATTTCTGTCGAGAACATTCCTGCTCGCAGGCATGCCCAATCAGGCATGCGACGTTCGAGCAGGGGGTGCTTTTGTTTGACGCTTGATGGACTGGGATCGTGAGAGATATCCGGCCCGAGAGATCTCCCGCAGCCTAATCAGGGCAGCACACGTCGCGCGAGCCAAGGCATTGGAACAACTCGCAGCACGGGAACATTGCTATTCAACGATCCTAGCGGACTTGTCAGAGTTATTGCGCATGTCACCGCCGAGGTGGCAACGTCGCTCATAGTGCTTCCAGGTGCGACTTCACAAGCTCTGGTCTAAGCGTCATCGGGATTGAAGAGGTGCCTGCGCGTATCCCAGGAATGAAATGAAATTCGCCGAAACGCCTTGTGCCATTTAAATTGTAGGAGAGAATTCCGTGAATGCAAGCGATGCCGTTCCCTATCGAGCTGTCGTCCCATATCTAAATATTAAGGGCGGCAAGGACGCCCTCGCTTTCTATCGCGATGCTTTTGCCGCGGAAGAAGTTGTCAGCTTCGATCGCGAAGGCGGCGTACTCGCGCATGCGGAGCTGCGGATTGGTGAGGCAACCTTCATGGTCCGCGAAGAATATCCCGAGTATGGATATCTAAGTCCGCAAACGACCGGAGGTGCACCGATTAATCTTTTAGTCTACGTGCCAGATACGCGCACGTTCACTGAGCGCGCAGTTGCAGCTGGTGCCACGCTGGTGCGACCTATTCAGATGCAATTTCATGGCGACCTGATGTCAGAGATCAGGGACCCGTTCGGATACTCCTGGTTTGTCGCAACGCGAATCACAGCAATGGCACCGGCGGAGATCCGCAATGCGGCTGAATCAGCGAAGCTGTAGCCTTCGAGCTGACGGGGCCTTGCCAATTCGGTCGACCGTTTTGATTGTTTTGATGTCGAGCAACGGATCACCCAGATGATATTTGGAGGCTCCCGATGGATAGACTCCCCTGATCCCGCACGTCAAAATGTTTGCTGCCTATCGGCACTGGGCTCCGAATGGGCCGCTAGCGCACGACTGTGACTGTCGCGAACACGAACTATCGGCCATCACCGGACGCCCGGACACGTGTACAAGTTTCTAGAAAGCAGACATTCGAGAGCTGCAGTGTTTCTTGATGTCGACCAGCCTCCGATCGGCTACCCAATTGTCTTTCAATGGCTATGCGTCGAGCCATTTCGCGTAAGCCCGCGTGTCAATCATCGGCACCGTGGCAATACTCTGCAATCGTGCTATCAGCTCGAGCAAGAATGCCGTGGCTGGCTTGCTCTGCAGCGCAAGTGTGACGCCGTGGCTGTAATCACATGAAAAGATGCCATGTGCGGCAACGCAGCCAAGGTCGAGGCAGCCTTGAGTCTCGCCCGTACCTAAGGCATTGATAAGCGGCTCTCCCATTGGGGGATTCCAGTCGCTTTCAAAGGCCAAGATGCCACTCAGGATAGGCGTCAGTGCTTTGGGCTCATACGTTCCGCCGGCGTACGGAATCGGCAGACTGGTTCGGTGCAGCGATCTAACGCTTGCAACTTTCTGCTTCGCGTATGCGATTAGTCCAGCATTGATTGTCTGCTTCGCCTCGAAAACAGCGTAGACGCTTTCGGCTGGGATTATCTTCTGCCCTTCAAAGGAAAGAATAAATGGCGAGTACTGACGATCGAAAATCAAAACGTCTATCTGCTGGCTGAAGACGCCATTGCTGTCGACGACATGCGCCTTTTCCGCACTGTATCGCTTCGGGAGGTAGTTCTGTAGGAGATCGAGCCAGACTGTTTCGCTGGCATCGCCCTTGGCGCTGGGATGCGCGAGCGTCTGCCGCGCGATTTGCAGTCGACGCTCGATGTCCTCATGTAGGCCAGCAAGTAGGCGTGATAACGACCATTCGCTCATTTTACGATTTGATTCCAGTTGTCGGCCTTCAGTGACAGTTCGGCCGCTGACTTGATCTTCGTCCGCTCGGCATCAGTGAGATCGTCCGAGATCACATTGTTAGTGTTGGCCGGGTCTACCATACGAGCCTTCGGAAATATGTCACGCAAATAATGGAGAACTCGCCAGACGTTATAGGAGAGCGATCCAGAATAGCCCGACAAGGCGGCGAGAACTGAAAGCTCAAGATAGAAGGATGGAAAATCGAGGCCTTTCTGATTTCGCCAGAGCTTCACAATCCGCGTTTCATCTTGTCGGCCGCCATTTACGACATGAGAAATGTGCTTAGCAATGTTCGTCTTAGTCCACGTATCCGCCCGGCGGCGATAGAGACTGTGATCTTGCGTCCACACATCTTGCTGCTTTGCCGGCACGAGATCGACGCTGAAACCGTTGATCTTGATGTTGATGGAAACATTCTGCCGCTTTGGTGCTCCTCCAACTTCAGCCATTTTCTGGAACAGAGATTCATATACCTGCTTCAGCGTGTCCGGAGTCGCGCTGGAAAGGGAAATAAAGAGATCGATATCCGTTACGCTTTTGTTGGCTGTCCCTTTTGCAAAAGATCCGCTCGGGGTCAAGCCCGCTAGATAACGTCCTGCCCAAGCCGCGATATGTGGCTGGATGATTGCGATCACACCCCGTACCGGCGAATAGAGGCCAGTGTCCACGGCTTCCCGCAACAGAATCGATTGCAAGTAGCTATCCCTAGTCATTGCTTATTGTTCGTCAGTGCATAAGAAGCGAACGGGTCTTTACCCCATTATAAGCCCCGAACAGGATGGATGGATTCGCTATCGAAATCGGCCACTTGCGGACTATCGTGCCCACTGCTCAGTAAACTTCAAAGCGGACGGCCGGGCAGACCTCTGGTTACCTGTGATGGGCGAATGAAACCGACCCTGCCTTTTTCGACAGGCAAACTTTATCGGTGAGATGTGTTCGACGCAAGGTCATTTCCCGACGGCGGAATCCGCCAAGGAAGACCCGCAGGTCACTACTTCTTTTTCCAAACCTACATCAGAGGGATCCGCAACCCGCCTGCAGGCCACTGTTATTTTTCGCTGTTCATCTCTGCGCCCGCGAAGGACTACACGGTGGCACCTTCACCTTTTTCGCCAGCTCCAAAGCTGTCGTTCACGACTGACGGCAACGGGCAGAGACCGTGTGAAAACACGCGTGCAGGTACCTGCCAACACCGCTGTTCGTTGATCCCTGAGTCCACACCGAGTGAAACGCCACATGTTGACCGGGTCTACGATTTCATAGCTGCCATGAAAGGTTGCGCTCCGATCATTTGGATCACGCGCTTCATGCTGTACGCCAACACATGCAAGCTCATCTCAGTACTAACTCGTGGGAATGTTCTCGGTAGAAAGTGCGTCGCGCCCATCCAGGCCTTCAATGTTCTAAATGGATGTTCCGCGGTTTGGCGCCTGAGCTTCGACACTTCCGGATGTTGATCGAGTCGCCTCTGCATTCGGTCTATGACAGCCTCATGCTCCCAGCGGTGAACGCGCCGATATTCGCCTGTGGTGCAGCGTGGCTTGAGCGGACATCGTGGGCACGCTGATGCCCAGTACTTGTGGATTGTCTGTCCGTGCTCGACGGTCGTAAATCGATGAACGGCTCGCTCGCCGGCGGGACACCTGAACTCGTTATCCTTCTCGATGTATTCAAAATCACGCTTGTCGAAGAGGCCTTTGGCACGGTACCCTGAAGTAATGCTCTTGGGAACGAACGGAGTCATTCCCCGCTGTTCACACCTCAGTATCTGCTCGCCACTGAAGTAGCCGCGATCGGCGATGACAGTGAGCTCTTTAGTGCCCATCGCCTCTCGCGCTTTCTCCGCCATTGGCGTGAGAGCGGTTCGGTCGTTACCGACATTGGTGACCTCGTGCGCCACAATGAGGTGATGCTTCGCATCCACGGCAGTCTGGACGTTATAAGCGACAGTGGGAGTTTGTCGACCACGCGTCGCCATGCACCGCGCATCCGGATCGGTCAAACAGAGCTGACCATCCGGTAATTGCGAGAGCTTTCCCTTGATCTCGTTGAGTCGCTGAATGTGGATTTTGATCGTCTCGATCTTCTTCTTGATGTGAGCTACACGTTCTTCGCTCACCAGCGTGGGCTGTCGATCCGCACGATCCATCTCCTGTGGACAGGCGTTGAAATTTGAGCAGAGGGGGGTGCGGACAAGAACTTGGACTACCTTGAGGTAGTTCATGTACTCATAGGAAGACAAGATCCGCGCGGTCGAGATCTACATCAAGCT
>Ga0068855_100001089_pt1 | contig 33765 bp, 23 predicted proteins | sample KBSCornC52_FD_66592 | JGI IMG/M metagenome (GOLD analysis project Ga0068855, IMG submission 66592) | Corn rhizosphere microbial communities from Kellogg Biological Station, Michigan, USA - KBS Corn C5-2 | ecosystem: Host-associated > Plants > Roots > Rhizosphere > Soil ...
CTCTGGTCGCCGTCCATCTGGACTATGCGGGCGCGCGGGAAAAGCTCAACACGCTGGACGCTTCACCGATCGAGCCGGTAGCAAAGGTATCGACAGCGCCCGAAGCCGATCAGTTGCAACCCGTTGCGGGGAAGACGCTCGGGGAGCAGGTCCGCAGCGAACTGCTGAAACTGCCGTACTACGGCGTGTTCGATCATCTGGCCTTTCAGGTGGATGGCGATGAGGTGGCGCTGACCGGCGAGGTGAGCTGGCCGACGCTCAAATCCGACGCCGAGCGCGTGGTGCGCGATATCGAGGGCGTGGAGATGGTGACGAGCGACATCAAAGTGTTGCCGCTCTCCTCAAACGACAACCGTATTCGGCGGGCGACGTATGCAGCGATCTACGGGCAATCCAACCTGGCGAGATATCGTCTGAACCCGCATCCTCCGGTACGGATCATCGTCGAGAACGGCCATGTGACGTTGAAGGGCGTGGTTGGAAACGAAATGGACCGCACAATCGCGTACACGCAGGCGAACAGCGTGCCGGGGGCCTTTTCGGTGACCAATGACCTGCAGATCGGAAGCTAAGCTCAAATCTGTATCAAATAACGGGAGGCGCCGGATGCGCCTCCTTTTTTCTTTTTAGCGTGCGGGCGAATTTGAACCGAATAACTTATGCCGCGCTACTTCCGCAATAACAGTGGCCGCCGGATGCTTGATTTTTCGCTCGGCGGATACGGCGTAATATTCCGTAAGCCGCGGCCCGACCTCTCCCACCCGGACAACGCGATAGCGGCTTCGTACTTCCCCCTCGATGGCGAGGGGCGCGGCGAAGATTCCCGCTCCGCTCTGGCCGAACGCTGTGAGCAGCGCGGTGTCCTGAAACTCGGCGAGGATTCGCGGCTGAATGGACTGGGATTCGAACCACTGATCGAGGATCTGCCGGAGCGTCGAGTTCTTGATGGGAAGCAGGAAGGGAGCGCCGGAAAGGCTGGCGGGGAAGCGTTTTCGATAAAAGCGGGCAAGTGGCGCAGACGCGAACAGACCAACGCCGGACGAACCCAGCAGATGATTGAATACGCGAACGCGGGCCACGGAGTAAGCCGGCGCGTCTGTGAGCACCAGATCCAGTTCGTGCGCCGACAGACTCAAAAGAAGCTTTTCTGGCGTATCTTCGTAGCACTCCATGTAGACGCCTCCCTTCATTGCGAGCGCCGGCTCCAGAATGCGATAGGCGATGAGCTTCGGGATGACGTCCGAGACGCCGACCATCAGACGCAGTGGACGATCGCGGGGACGGCCTTTCAGTACCTCGGTTAGCTCGTTGCCGAGAGTGAAGATCTCTTCCGCGTAGCGATAAACGACCTGGCCGGCTTCGGTCAGAACCAGGCGGCGGCCCTGCCGCGCGAACAGCTTCTCTCCCAGGCTTTCTTCGAGGGAACGCAACTGAGCGCTGATGGTGGGCTGGGCCAGACGCAGTTCCTGGCAGGCGCGGGCGATGCTGCCGGTTCTGGCAACCATCCAGAAATACAGCAGGTGATGGTAATTCAGCCACTGCATGCGGGACCAGTTTATATTCCCGAAGTGGAGGAGCCGTGGAATGCCTGGGCCGGCCTGCGGTCGAACCCGATCTAGTGAATAAGAGGCTTCACGCGCCTGATCGCGCAGCCCCGGCCGTGGGTCACGGGTTCGGGCACGTCGCGGTGCTCGATCACCGCCTCGAGGGCCGATCGAAGAGGCCGTTTTGTCGAGCGTTGTGGATTGGCTCCGTCCTCTATAATTCCGTGGTACCGAACCATTCCTTTTTCGTCGAGCACAACGCTGTCCGGCGTCGCGATCGCCCCGAACAGGTCCGCAATTACATTGTTCTCGTCTTTATAAACAGGAAAATCGTATTCCATCCTCTCCGCGTGATGGCGGACTTCGTCGAGTGATTCATCAGCGTTCGAATTCACGACCAGAAACTTCACGCCGCGCCTGGAGAATTCCGTGTAAAGAGAGTTAATCCTGGCATTAAAGGCATTCGACATCGGGCAACGGGTCGAGATGAAGACGATGACCGTGATCCTGCCGTCGTGGGGTGAATAACTCGCGCGATTGCCGCGAATATCTTTGAGTGAAAACGCCGCGGCGGGCGCTCCGATCGGAGCGGCGCCGGCACATACCGAGAGGCCCGTCAAGAGTGCGATGGCTGTTGCGCGAAGTATCGATCGACCAGAGAAGCTCATCATGAGACGTGTTGAGGCGAAAACAAAGGCGCATGTTTTCCGGAGCGAAGTCGGCATCGGCTTTTTGTCGTACAGAAGGCGCACTTGTCTCGCAAGCATGAGGTAACTGCACGAGCCATACCCTTCTTCAGCTATAGGCTAAACAAGCTCTATCGCCGTCATCCATTGCGAAAACCGTTGCAAACGTTCCGGTTTTCCAGGCCGGAATACGACATCACAGGAACAGATCAACAGCATTTGCTTGAGAAAACTACGAAATCCGAATGGTAGTGGATCTGCTGGTTCCTGCAGCCGACAACGGCGGGCGAACGTCTGTTCACTTTCTGACTTTTACTGGAAGCTTGCCGGAACGAAGACTACAAGGCGATCTGTACTGATGTCAAGGACTTTATCGGCGGTACTTTCTGCTTTCCTTTTTGCTCCGTGCATGTGGAGCGCAATCGCTGTTGACGCGACAGTTTCCAAAGATCAGTCGACGGCAAGTACGAGCGTCACGAGCGCCTCATTCTCCACCGGCGCAGGTCAGGAATTGCTGCTGGCTTTTATTTCGACGGATTACCTGACCGGCGCCAATACGACAGTCAAAAGCGTTTCCGGCGCGGGGCTCACATGGGCGCTGGTTGCGAGAACGAACGTCCAGAGCGGCTCTTCCGAGATATGGCGCGCCTTTGCTCCGTCGGCCTTGAGCGCGGTTACCGTAACGGCGACTCTATCGCAGAAGGTTCAGTCGTCGATGACCGTCATGAGTTTCTCAGGCGTGGACACATCGGGCGCGAACGGTTCAGGGGCGATCGGGGCGGTCGCGACCGCCAATGCTGCGAATGGAGCCGCCAGCGCGAGCCTGGTTACAACGCGCAACAACTCGCTCGTGATCGGTGTCGGAAACGATTTTGATAATGCGATTGCGCGCACGCCCGCCAACGGTCAGCAGGTCCTTCATCAGTATTTGACCCCGGCTGGGGACACCTATTGGGTTCAGATGCAAACCAGCCCGACGCCGGGCAGTGGTACGAACGTCAGCATCAACGACACGGCGCCGACCGGGGATCGTTACAACCTGAGCATCTGCGAGATTCTCGCGAGCACCGGTGTGACGCAGACCTGGACGGTATCGGGAACGATCGCTCCCGCGTCGCTGGGCGCGGCAGCGAGCGTCGCGCTGACCGGCTCCGCGAACGCCCAGACGACGGCCGATGGGGCAGGGAACTATTCGTTCGGCGGACTCGCGAACGGCTCTTACACTCTCACGCCTTCCAAAACAGGCCTGACCTTTACGCCTGCGAGCCAGCCCGTGACCGTTAGCGGCGCGAACCAGAGCGGTGTCAACTTTACGGCTCAGGCCGCGCCGACCTGGAGCATTTCCGGCGCAATCACTCCCCTGGCCGCCGCGAGCGGGGCTACTGTAACCCTGAGCGGGGCGTCGAATGCCGTTACCAGTCCTGACGGTTCCGGCAATTACGCATTCAGCGGTCTGTCCAACGGAAACTACACGGTTACGCCGACAAGCTCCCAATATGGATTTACGCCATCGAGCAAGGCTGTCAGCCTGAACAGCGCGAACGCGACGGGAATCAATTTCACAGGAACAACACAGACGACGAGCGGACTCGCGGTAGACGTCAAAGTTTCAGCGGACCAGGCAGCGACGAGCACGACGATCGCGAGCCCGCCATTTTCGACGTCAGCGCCCCAGGAGCTTCTGGTAGCCCTGATCTCAACCGACTATCTGGGCGGCGCCAACACGACCGTGAAGAGCGTGTCCGGCGGGGGGCTGACCTGGGTTCTGGTCGTCAGAACGAACGCGCAAAGCGGCTCATCTGAAATCTGGCGAGCCTTCGCTCCGACCGGTTTGAGCGGCGTCAGCGTGACGGCGACGCTGTCACAGAAAGTGCAGTCGTCCATGACGGTGATGAGTTTTTCGGGAGTGGATCCGTCAGGCACGAACGGTTCGGGCGCGATCGGCGCCGTTTCGGGTGGCAACGCGTCTTCGGGAGCGCCGAACGCAAGTCTCATTACGACCCGGAATAACTCCTGGGTGATCGGCGTTGGTAATGATTTCGACAGGGCCGTTGCCCGGACTCCCGGAGCCGGACAGACGGTGGCGCATCAGTACCTCACCTCGGTTGGCGATACTTACTGGGTTCAAATGCAAACCGGACCTGCGCCTGTGAGCGGAACGAACGTGAGCATTAATGATACGGCGCCCACGACAGATAGCTACAATCTGAGCATTTGCGAGATCCTGCCGGCCGCGGGAACCATTCAGGCGGATCCTCCCACCGTCACGATGACCTCGCCCGCAGGTGGATCGATCGCGAGCTTGTCAACGGTTTCGGCATCGGTTTCCGACAACGTGGGCATCGCGGGAGTGCAGTTCCTGCTGGACGGCTCTCCTCTGGGCGCCCAGTTGGCGTCTCCGCCATGGTCGTTCCTCTGGGATACGAAGACCACTACAAATGGAACGCACATTCTGACAGCCCGGGCACAAAACAATGCGGGCCAGACGGCGGTCTCACCAGGCGTCACGGTGAATATAGATAATTCAGGAAATCCGGCTGTGGTCGGAAGCTGGTCTTCTCCGGTGAGCCTGCCCGCCGTCGCTGTGAACCTGATGCTGCTTCCCAACAACAAAGTCTTCTTCTATCAGGACGGCGCAACGCCGACGGTTTGGGATTACTCGGCCAACACGTTCAACAATGTTCCGATCGCTCCAGATCTGTTCTGCTCCGGAGCGGCGCTCCTCGCGGATGGCCGGATTTTTATAGCTGGCGGTTATGGCGGCAGTGGCAGTGACATCGGAATCGCCAACGCCGAAATCTTCGATCCGGCAACCAACAAGTGGACGAGCGTTCCGCGCATGGCTTACAAGCGCTGGTATCCGACGGTTACAACGCTGTCGGATGGCCGCATGCTTGTGACGGCGGGCTGGCAAACCACAGCCCATTCGAATGCCGGCATATCCGAGATCTACGATGCCAAAACCAATTCGTGGTCATCACTCACAAATGCGAACAATCCGTTCGAGACCTATCCGTTTCTCTATCAGTTGCAAGATGGCCGCGTGATCCATATCGGTGGGTCTGAATATGCGACCGACACGGATGTTCTCGATATCGGTTCGCAAACCTGGGCGGTTGTCGATTCGAGGATTATCGATGGCGGCAGCGCCACCATGTACCTCCCCGAGCACTTCATGAAGGCGGGGGCAGCCGCGGACAGTCAGGACACGGGACCCGGAGCAAATACGACCTTTGTCCTGGATATGACTCAGGCTAATCCCTCCTGGCAGCAGACGCCATCCATGGCGTATATCCGAAGCTTTCTCAATTTGACGATGCTGCCGGACGGCTCAGTGCTGGCGACCGGCGGCGAATCGGACAAGAACGGTGGAAACATTGCAAACGCCGTTTATGCCGCGGAACTCTGGTCGCCGCAGACTCAAACATGGACCACGATGGCCTCCATGCATACGCCGCGCGAATACCATGGAACCGCGCTGCTGCTGCCGGACGGAAGAGTTCTGGAGTCCGGGATGGGCGCCGACTTCGGCAATGTGCCCGACGAAAAGAACGCCGAGTTCTATTCGCCTCCCTATCTGTTCAAAGGCGCGCGGCCCACAATATCGCAGGCTCCATCTCAGCTTCAGTACGGAGCGAATTTCTTTGTCGGCACGCCGGATGCCGCCAGCATCAGCAAAGTGGTTCTGATCCGCACTGGAGCGGTGACGCATTTCTTCGATCAGAACGAACGATATGTGCCGCTGGCCTTCCAGCAGACTACCGGCGGATTGACGGTCACGGCTCCGGCCAACGCGTATCTCGCGCCGCCAGGATACTACATGCTTTTCCTGGTGAACAGTAACGGAGTCCCGGCAATCGCGCCTTTCGTACAGTTGCCGCAGAACTGATCCAATCAGGCGGCGCGGTGTGGACGTCCCAATTCCGCACCGCGCGCCCGGTCCCAGGCAACGACTACGTTCGCTACCCACCTCGCGCCTTTGTCTCTCTGCGAGACTCCGGGTACCATAGAACGAATGTTAAAGATCGGCAGCGTCCGATGGCGCGGCAAATGTCCGCGGCATCCTTCGTTCGATCCATACGTCGATGGCCGTGGCGCCGTCAAAGGCGGATGCGCCAAATGCCTGGCGCTCGTCGATATCCACGAATCGCATCAGAGAATGATCTCGCTGATGCGAAGTTTCGCGCCGCCGCAGCCGGTCCGAAATAAAATCCCTGTCTTTGACCGGCGCCAGACCAGCCTGTTCGCGGAAGAATGATCGCGCGTTTGTACGTTCGCATTCCTGCACGCCTGTGAGGTCCCGCCGCCTTTTCGTGTTTCCGCAGTTGATTCGCAACCGTTCCGAAATCTAGACTGAAAGTGGCGCTTCGGTCCATGAGTCTCGAGATTACGCAAAAGGAGCGGGAGGGAGTCGCTATTCTCCTTCTTGTCGGCCGTATTACGGCGGGCGAGGAGGTCTCTAAATTCCGTACCGAGCTGGAAAAAGCTCTCGAGACGCAGGAACCGAAACTAATCCTGAATCTGAAGGCCGTCGATTACATCGACAGCACGGGGCTGGGCGCGCTGGTCATGTGTTCCACGGCCATTCGGAAGGCTGGCGGCGCCGTCCGGCTGGTCCACCTGAATCGCCGTAATATGGAACTGCTGGTCATGACCAAGATCGACACGATCTTCGAAGCGTTCGATGATGAAACCGAAGCCGTGAACAGCTTTTTCCCCGGAAGAGCAGTAAAGCGTTTCGACATCCTGTCCTTCGTAAAAGGAACCGGGGAGGAGTGATGCTCCGCCCGGGCGATCGCGCGCCGGCTCTCGAACTCGAGGACCTTCAGGGCTGCGCAGCCCGCGCCGCTGCCCGCGACCGCTCCCGGCCCACTTTGCTGGTCTTTTTCAAGGTTTCCTGCCCTACTTGCCAGTTCACGCTCCCGTACATTGAGCGGCTGGTCTCCGGCGCGAATCCGGACGCGCCGGAAATCCTCGCAATTTCCCAGGACGATGCGCCCAACACGGCGCGATTTCAGGAGCGGTTCGGCTTATCCATCCCGATGCTGCTCGATCCGGCGCCGCGCTACGCGGCGAGCAACCTTTACCGGATTACGCACGTGCCGTCGTTTTTTCTTATCGAGCCGGACGGAACAATTTCGCTCTCATTCGACGGATTTGAAAAAGGGCAGCTCGAAAAAGTCGCGGCCAGATGCGGCGCCCCGCTGCTGACCGAAGGCGAGCGGGTACCGGCCAGCCGCCCGGGTTGAAGCTCAAAAAACTGACTCCCGGCGGGAGCCCCGACAAGATAAAGCCGAGTCCCGACAAGACAAAACGGGTTCCGATAACATAGAAGCAGATGGCTAAGATTGGCGAAGTGTTCGGCGCGGCCGCGGCCGTAGCCAAAGGCATGGGCGTCACTTTCAAGGAGATGATGTCTCCCACCGTGACCGAGAACTATCCCGATGAGCCGCCGAAGCTTCAGGCGCGCTTCCGGGGAGTTCACGTGCTGCAGCGCGATGAGAACGGTCTCGAAAAATGCGTGGCCTGTTTCCTGTGCGCCGCCGCCTGCCCGGCGAACTGCATTTATATCGAAGCGGCGGAGAACACCGATACCGTTCGCATCAGCGGTGGCGAGCGTTACGCGAAGGTTTACAACATCGATTACAACCGCTGCATTTTCTGCGGCTTCTGCGTGGAAGCCTGCCCCACGGATGCAATTACTCATGGGCACGGTTTCGAGGTCGCAAGCTACAACACATCGACGCTGATCTATCGGAAGGAAGACATGCTGGCGCCTATCCCGCCGGGCGCGAAGCCGCCCGTGATCGTGGAAACGGCTGAAGCCTCGGCGCACTGAGCGACATCGAATAAATTCCGGCGCCGGGCAGCGTCTTCCAGGCCGCCGGGGGTCTCCAAATCATGTTCGCCGCTATTCGGGAGCAGATCGATACCATCCTTCGCGAGGACCCGGCGGCGACCAGCGTTCTCGAAATCGTCCTCTGCTATCCCGGGTTTCACGCCATTCTCTGGCATCGCGTGGCCCACGCCCTTTACGAAGCCCGGCTTCCGGTGCTTGCGCGCGTCCTCTCTTCAATCGTTCGCTTCTGGACCGGGGTCGAGATTCATCCCGGAGCGCGGATCGGTCGGCGCTTCTTCATCGATCACGGGATGGGCGTGGTCATCGGCGAAACCACTGAAATTGGCGACGACGTTCTGGTTTTTCAGGGCGTCACTCTCGGCGGTACGGGCAACGAGCGCGGCAAGCGCCACCCGACCATCGGCAACAACGTGGTGATCGGGAGCGGCGCCAAGGTGCTCGGCAGCATTCGGATTGGCGATCACGTGAAGATCGGCGCCGGCTCGGTCGTAGTGCATCCGGTTCCGGATCATTCCACCGTCGTCGGCATTCCCGGCCGCGTTGTTCGCATGCGCGCCGTCACGGATGGGCAACTCGAGCACGGGAAGCTCCCGGATCCGGAAGGGCAGCAGATCGAAGCCCTCAGCCAGCGCATCGCCGAACTGGAGCATCAGGTCAACGCGCTCCTGAACGCCATGGCGCCTGAGATCGAAAGAACCGAGTCGTGAGCGTCCACCGCACGGATCAGGTCTGAGTCGGCGGCTGTTTTTTCCTTTTCCACCCTCGCCGGACCGAAAAAGCTCCCAAATCATCCCAGCGATCCCGGTGATTACGTGCAAGATACTCATATTGGCGTTCAATGGGTATAAGAGGTTGTAGTACGCGTCTCCGCCTGCCGCGAAAACACGAAAACTCCGACCCATATTTCCGCATCGGGCGTGAAAATCTTAACGCCGAACGGACCCTCTCCGAAATCTTCAGTTTCCCTCCGGCCGCGTCCCGTTATCGCACAGCTCCGGTCGCGATCCGAGACAAACTAACCCCAACACGCTAACCTGGTATCAGGCGAACCAGCCTCCGATGACGCCAGAGAATCCAGTCGAAATCCGGTCCATGGCGGACGTTCACCAGAGCGTCCGCACGGATCACGCGGGCTTCTGGCGCCGCATGATGGCGTTCGCGGGTCCGGCCTATCTGGTCAGCGTCGGCTACATGGACCCGGGCAACTGGGCCACGGACCTCGATGGTGGCGCCCACTTCGGCTACCGCCTGCTGTGGGTGCTGGTCATGTCGAACGCCATGGCCGTGCTGCTCCAGACTTTGGGAGCCCGGCTCGGAATCGTGACCGGCCGCGACCTCGCCCAGGCCTGCCGCGAGACCTACCCGCGCCCGGTCAATATCACGCTCTGGCTGCTGTGCGAAATCGCCATCGTCGCCTGCGATCTGGCTGAGGTCCTCGGCGCCGCAATCGCCCTGAATCTCCTTTTCCACATTCCTCTGATCGCCGCGGTAGTCCTCACGGCCGCCGACACCCTGCTGGTGCTCTGGTTCCAGCGCTTCGGCATCCGCTATCTCGAGGCGTTCATCCTGTCCCTGATCCTCATCATCGCGGGCTGCTTCGTCTTCGAAATTCTGCGCGCCCGTCCAGAGGTCGTGGGCATCGCGGCGGGTCTTATCCCGAGCATCGACGGCGCCAGCCTCTACACCGCCGTTGCGATGCTCGGCGCCACCGTGATGCCGCACAATCTCTACCTGCATTCCGCGCTGGTTCAGACGCGGCGCATCGGCCGGAGCGATGACGATAAGCGTGTCGCCTGCCGCTATAACCTGATCGATTGTTTCGTCGCCCTGAACGGCGCCATGTTCATCAACGCCGCGATCCTCATTCTCGCGGCCGCCGTCTTCTACCGCTACCACAAGGACGTCACCGAGATCCAGCAGGCTTACCTGCTGCTCGCCCCTCTCATGGGCACCGTGCTTGCGAGCAAGCTTTTCGGCGTCGCCCTGCTTTGCTCCGGTCAATCCTCCACGCTCACCGGCACCATGGCCGGCCAGATCATTATGGAGGGCTTTCTCAATATCCGGGTGCGGCCATGGCTGCGGCGCCTCGTAACGCGCCTGCTCGCCGTCGTCCCGGCCATCGCCGTCATATGGTTCGCGGGTCCGGGCGCGACTTTCGGCCTGCTCCTCCTCAGCCAGGTGGTCCTGAACCTCCAGCTGCCGTTCGCCATCATCCCTCTGCTTCAGTTCACCAACGACCGCACTCGCATGGGCGATTTCGCGAGCAAATGGCCGCTCCGCCTCGCCGGCTGGGCCATCGCCTGCATCGTTCTCGGGCTGAATATCTGGCTAGCGAGCCAGACAATCGGCGGCTGGGCGCGCTCGGCCGGTCCGTGGTCCGGAGTCGTCTGGATCGGCGCCGGAACGTTCTGCGCCGGGTTGCTTGGTCTTCTCGTCTGGATCAGCGTCCGTCCTTACGGACGCGCGGCCGTTACCCCCGCGCTCGGCCTCGAGCAGCGCTCGGCCGAAGTAATCGATGTTGCCCGTTACTATCGCATCCTGGTTCCACTCGATCACTCCCCGCTCGATCGGCTCGCACTAGGCCACGCCGCCGGGCTCGCTGCCAGAAACGGGGCGCGGCTTTATCTTCTGCACGTCGAGGAAGGCGTTACCAGCCAGGTTTTCGGCCAGGAATCCTCAACGGTCGAAGTCCAGGCGGGCCAGCGTTATCTCGACAGCCTTGTGGAATCGCTGGCCGAAATGAATATCGAGGTCGAAACCGCCATCCGCCACAGCCCGCATCCGCGCAAGGAAATCGTGCGCTATGCCCGTGAAATCCAGCCGGATCTCCTCGTCATGGGCGCCCACGGCCACGGCGGCATCAAAGACCTGATCTTTGGCAACACCATCAACCCCGTCCGCCACGCCCTGCGCGTTCCGATCCTGGTCGTTCGCGACGTCTAAAGCCCCTGCTGAGGCAGCGTGTCCCAGAGGCGTGTCGCAGCGCTACTCGAATCCGTCCCGCAAATCCGCTAAGCCGAATAAAATGAGACGATCCGGATGGATCGCCAACTGCTTCACCAAAAAAGCGCAGCATGTACCGGGTGGGATTCTCAGCAGGGCTTCTGGCCATCGCTTTTTGCGCCTCTGCGGCTACCCTGCAGCAACTTAGCCTCGATGAGATCGGCGATTCGGCCACCGCGATCGTTCGCGCTCGAATCGTTTCTGCAACCGCGGCTTTTTCCGGTCCAACCATCTACACCCATTACAAAATCCAGATCTCCGAGACCCTGAAAGGCCAGCCGCCGGCCGAATTCGTGCTCCCGGGCGGCATTTTCGGCCATTTCCGGCAATCGTTTCCCGGCGTGCCCGCGCTCGCGCCCGGCTCGGAACATGTGCTTTTCCTCTGGACTTCGCGCGCGACCGGCCTCACCTTTCCCGTAGGCCTCACCCAGGGCATTCTCGATGTTTCCAGCCAGCAGAATGGCTCGATTTTCCTGAGCCGTCGGCGCATTGGCGAGCTGATGCTCGACGTTACCGGACGGCCGGTCATTGACCGCCCTCCCCGGACCGCATTGGGCGCTCTGCGGAGCCGTATCGTCTCGCGCTTGCCCAAAGACGGTCCCGCGGCGCCGAGCGGAGCTGCGAAATGATCTTCAATTCAGCGCCTGCCGTCCCCTGTGCACTGCGCCGTGCCAGCTGGACCGCAATGCGCGATGCGGCGGCGAACGGAGGCGCCAGGTGAGGCGCGCCGCCGCATTTCTCACCATCCTCGCGGCCGCTGGCCCGCTCTCCGCCTATTACCAGTTCATTCACTACCTCAACGGCAGGAACGTCCCGGAAAAATTCGACCTCAGCGCCCTGAATACCAGCACCGTGGTCGTTCTGGTATCAGAAAATGGCCCGTCAACCTATTCCTCCGGCGACTCCTTTAATTCGGTTGTCAACCAGATCCGCCAGGCTGCCAAAGCCTGGAACGGCATCCCCGGTTCCGCGCTGAGGGTTCGCTTCGGCGGTCTCGAGAATGCCGCTACGCCCCGGAATGCGCCCGGCATTGACTGCGTTTTCGAAGATCTTCCTCCCGGCCTGCTCGGTTACGGCGGCCCCACGGCGGTTGATGCCGTCGCGACCGCCCCCGATGGCAGTCAGTTCATTCCCATCACCCGCTCGGCCATGCACCTGAACCTGAACCTCACCACTGCGCCCGGCCCCAGCTACAACGAAAGCTTCTACACCACCGCCGTTCACGAGATGGGCCACGCGCTCGGTCTGCAGCACACCTTCACTTCGGCGGCCATGTCCACCGCAACCACCCGCGCCACCAATCTCACCCATCCGCTCGGCGCGGACGATATGGCGGGCATTTCCCTCCTGTATCCGAACTCCACCGTTTCTCAATACGGATCGATTTCCGGCCAGATCACCGCCGCTGGACAGCCGGTTCACCTTCAGTCGGTCGTCGCCATCCGTCCGGGCGGCGATGCCGTGAGCGCCATTTCGAATCCCGATGGTTCCTACCGGATCAGCGGCATTCCTCCGGGAGATTACTACGTATACGCGCATCCCCTCCCGCCCGACGCCAATATCTACGGTCCCTGGGACGGCAACGGAAACACCGTGCCCGCATCCGGCCCAACTGCCACACTTTTGTATCCCGGAACCAACAGCATCGCTTCCGCGCAAACCGTATCCGTGGGCGCCGGGGCCACCGTTTCCGGAGTCAATCTTTCGCTGAAACCGCAGGGCGCCGTGAGCATTTACGACGTCGGCGTTTACAGCTTTGCCGGCCAGACCGCTGTAAAACCTGCTCAGCTCAACGCCGAGGACGGAAACGCCAGCGTTTCCATTTCGGGGGTCGGTCTCGGCAACGGCGGCCAGGCGCCCGGATTCGGCGTGCAGTTTATGGGCGGGAACATCCTGCTTCAGAACAATGGCGCCCGGCCGTATCTGGCTTCGGGATATACCTACATCGGCCTCAATCTCGGTTTCAGCGCTACGCCCGCGCTCGGTCCGCAGCACGCGGTCTTTACCACTTCGAGCGACATGTACGTGCTCCCCTCGGCTATCAGCCTGACCGATAGAGATCCGCCAACCGTCACCGGAGCCTCGGGCAATTCGGATGGCACAATCGCGATTACCGGAACCAACTGGGCGGCCGATACGCTGTTCTATTTCGACAGTCTGCCCGCAACCGTTAACTCGATCGATCCGAACGCCGGGTCGGCGAACGTCACTCCGCCTCCTGGGGCAAGCGGCCAGACCGCCACCATAACCGCCTACAACTCCGATGGACAGAACTCGCAGCTGAACGCCGCGAATTCACCTGTCACCTGGCCGTTTCCCGCGGCCGCAGCGCCTGCCATCACGTCGATTTCGCCCGCCTCGCTGCCCGCCGGGGCCGATGCCGTAATCGACATTACCGCTACGGGCATCAGCCTCGTTGACGGCCTGACCGACGCTGGCTTTGGCACTCCGGACATTCTGGTCCGCCGCGTTTTCGTCGTCTCCCCAGGGCACGTCCGAGTGGATGTCTCCATCCTTCCCGGCGCTGCCCAAACCTCTTCGGATGTCAGCATCATCTCCGGATTTCAGATGGCCACCGCGCCCGGCAGTTTTCAGGTCACCGCTCCCGTTCAGGGCCTGCCGGCCGCGTTCCCCATTCTCACGAATGGCATCACCGGTCTCACCGGCTCCTATGCCGGCGCGATCATTGCCATGTACGGCCGCAATCTCACGGCTTCAGGTGCTAACCCCGTCCTGAAAGTGGGCGGAGAGCCCGTGCAGATTCTCTATGCTTCGGGCAACCAGATTAATTTCCAGTTGCCGTCGGATCTTCCGCCCGGTCCGGCGCTGCTCGAACTGAACAATAACGCTTCGAGCGCTTATCCCGTGCTGGTGAATATCGATACGCCGCCTGCCGGCATTGGCGCCATTCAGGAGACCTCCGGCGCTTATGTCTACTCGGCTCATCCCGCGCAACTCGGAGATACTCTCATCGTCAGTCTGAACAATTTCGCGCCGGCCAATGCCAGCATCTCGCCGGACCACGTCCAGGTCTCTGTGGGCGGCGTACTGCGCTCAGCCACGAAGGTCGTCGCCGCGACTCCCACCATCTATCAGATCTGGTTCCCTGTCACCGCGAGCGATCTCACCGGCTCGTCCGTTCAGGTTGTCGTCTATTACAAGGGTCGAAGCAGCTACCCGGCACAGATTCCGATCGTCGCCCCAGGAAGTTAGATTGCGTTCCCCCCCGGATAGGTCACGCTATGGCCTGGATCGTCCTTTTCACCGCTGGCGTCCTCGAAATCGTATGGGCCGTGGGCCTCAAATACACAGAAGGCTTCACTCGCCTGTGGCCCAGTGTCGCAACTGTTTCTGCCATGGCTGCAAGTCTGGCGCTTTTGGGCGTCGCAGTCGGCACGGTAGGAACCGTCTTCGCCTATATGGCTCTTTGGCGAGTCGGCTGCATTCATACGCCTGTTCTGCGTGTTCCTCATCCTCGCAGGTATCACCGGTTTGAAGCTTCTCACGGAGACCTGATTTGCGGCGCTGGCTTCCCGGGCCGTCCTTACCCGTCATCCCTGAGCGTCACAACGGGGTCAACCTTTGCGGCGCGGCTTGCGGGCACGAACGCGGCGAGTATCCCGATCGTCACCATAGACACGCATGCCGCGGCAAACGCCACCGGATCGAGTGACGATACCCCGAACAAGAGGCTCTTCATGACTCTTGTTCCGGCCATCGCCCCGGCCAATCCCACGCCCAGCCCCGCCGCGATCAGACCGAGAGCATTCCACAGAACGTTCCAGAGCACGCGCGAAGACGCGGCGCCCAACGCCATGCGAATCCCGATCTCCCGCCGCCGTTGCGCCACGGCCTGCGCAAGCACGCCATAAAGCCCCACCGCAGTCAGCAGCCCCGCGATGATCGCGAATGCGCCGATCAGCCCCGCTGGCCGGCGCGCCCCCATGAACATCCGATCTCGCACCTGATCCATCGTCGCGACATCCGCAACCGGCAGTTTCGGGTCAACCTCGCGAACCGCCTCGCGAATGGCTGGCATCACGGTGCTCGCGGCCGTTGCTGCCCGAACGACAATCTTCACAGATGGAGCCGGCGCCTGCGCCAGTGCGGCATAAACCACCGCAGGATCAGGATCGCCCGGCCACGAGACCCGCTCATTGCGAATCACGCCAACAATCTCGACAGGCGGAGTGAATGGCTTCTTTTCGAGGTAGAGCGGCGTCGAGACCCGCACCAGTTTGCCGACGGGTTCCTTCATCCCGGCGACTTCCATCAGCCGTGCTGCCAGCGCCTGGTTGATCACAATCACTCGCGGCGATCCCTCACGATCCTGCTCCTGAATGCCGCGGCCGGACAGCACCGGAATGCCGAGTGCTCGAAAATACCCGGGATCCACGCGCTTGAACCGTACCCGCACAATGTTTTCGTTCCCCGGCCCGAGCAGGCCTTCGCCATTCGTGATCCACTGCAACGGCAATTGCGTGGCGAGTCCCGCTTGCTGTACGCCCGGAGCCAGTCGCAGCCTTTGCGCCAGGGCGTCGTAAAAGGCCGCCGCCTTCTCGGGCGTCGGGTATGCCCGTTCCGGCAGGTCTGTGGACATGGTGATCACGTTCTCCATCCGCACGCCCGTATCGACGTCCTGCAACTTCAAAAGGCTTCTGAAGAGCAGCAGCGCCCCGCAGATCAGCACCATTGAAAGCGCTACCTCGCCGACCACGATCGCCCGCCGCGTCCGCGAGTGCCCTCCGGAGAACCCTCTGCCCGATCCGTTTAGCGACCCCACAAGGTCGCGGAACGATGTCCGCAAAGCGGGCAGCGTACCGGCGAACAACCCAACACCGAACGCCACCGCCGCAGCAAACGCAAGTACCCGGATATCCAGCGTCACCTCGGCCGTGAACGGCAGCGAATCCGCCAGCAGAGGTCTCGCGGCGCGGATCAGCAGGCCCGCCGCGCCGATGCCCGCAGCGCCTCCAAGAAGACACAGCACCATGCTCTCCGTCAGCAATTGCGCGATCAGCCGCCCCCGGTTCGCGCCCAGAGCTGCCCGCACCGCCAGTTCCCGTTCCCGCAAGGCGCCTTTTGCCAGCAGCAGATTCACCACGTTCGCGCAGGCGATCAGCAGAACCAGCACCACCGCGCCGAAAGCGACATAAATGGATCGCGTCAGCCCATCCCCTGTCAGTAGCCGCGCCAGCCGCGCAACCACCACAGTCCCTTCGCGGTCGCGCGCGGGCTTCGTGGGAAGCAGCGCGGCGTTGATGGCCTGCATGCGGTCGTTCGCCTGGCTTACAGTCACGCCGCTCGCCAGCCGTCCGTATACCGTAAGCCAGTGGATCTCAGGCGCCAGTTGGTCTGGCGCGAATGCCAGAGGCTTCCAGAATCTGGTTTCGTCCCGATCGAATGCGCCGGGCGCGAGAACCCCGATCACCTGATACGGTTCGCCGTCCAGCATCACGCGTCGCCGCAGAATTTGCGCATCGCCCGCGAAATAGTCTTTCCATGCCGCATGGCTCAGCACGATCACCCGCGCCCCGCCCGGCTTCTCTTCGTCCGCGCTGAACGTTCGTCCCAGCATGGGTTCGACGCCGAACACCCGGAAATAATCTGCGGTCACAGCCTTGCCAGTGAATCGCGCGGGCTCATCGGAGTTCGCCAGCGCTACCGAAACCGATGTCTCCGCCGACATCGCATCGAACACTCGCGCCAGCCCCTTCCAGCTGAGAAACTCCGTCGCGCTGGTGGCGTTGACGACTCCCGGCCGCGGCGCCTCCCACACCCGAACGATCCGGTCCGGCTGCGGGAAGGGAAGCGGCCTGAACAGCACCGCGTCCATCACGCTGAACATCGCTACGTTCGCGCCCACCCCGATCGCCAGCACTCCCGTTACAACCATCGTGAAGCCCGGTGCTCGCGCCAAAGCAGCCAGCCCGTATCGCGCATCCTTCAACAGCGTTTCGATCCACCGGAAACTGCGCCGGTCCCGGTGCTCTTCCCTGACCTGCACGATGCCTCCAAAGCTCTGGCGCGCCCTCCGGCGGGCGTCCTCAGGCGACGAGCCGCGCTCTATTGCGTCTCGTTCGGCCATCTCGAGATGCGCCTCGATCTCGGCTTCCAGTTCCCGGTCCAGACGGCGCGCCCAGGCCAACGCCCACAGCCGCTTCAAAACACCGCGAGGGGTCATGCTGACTCCAGAAAGCGCGCCACCAGCGCCGTCGCCTTCTCCCACTTCTCGATCTCGACCCGGAGTTGTTTCCTGCCCGCCCTCGTCAGCGAATAGAACTTCACTCTGCGATTGGTCTCTGAGGTGCCCCACTCCGTGCTGATCCAGCCCTCCTGCTCCAGACGGATCATCGCCGGATACACCGAGCCCTGGCTCAACTGCAACGATTCGCCTGAAACTTGTTCGATGCGGCGGGCAATCGCGTATCCATGAAGCGGGCCCATCGCTTCCAGTGTCCTGAGGATCAGAAGATCCAGCGTTCCGTACGGGATCTCCGCTTGTATTTTCGACATGTCGGCCGTAGACAGCTACAGCATCGGACAGCCGGCGACGCGTGTCAAGCGGTATCACCCCGCCGCTAAACTGAATGGAGCCGCATGAAGGCCACCCTTGCTGTCCCCCTCTGCCTGCTATTCGCTATCCCGGTCTCGGCGAAAAAACCCGTCACCATCGACGCCGTCGTACACGCAGCCTCCACTGCCGCTGCTCCTGAAACCGTCTGGTCCCCCGATGGCAGCCGCCTCGCCATCAACCAGCGCGGCATGATCTCCCTCTACGAAGTTCGAACCGGCCGCCGCCACGACATCATCGCGTTCGACAAGCTCGACAACGCCGCTGTCCGCCCGGCCGCCCAATCCACTTTTGAATGGACCGATCGCCGTGTCGGCGAGAAACCGATCCAGTGGTTCGCGGACAATCGCCACCTCCTCGTCGCTGCCACTGGCGATCTCTTCATCGTCGACGCCGCAAAAGGCAGCTTCGAGCCCCTCACCCAAACGCCGGAAACCGAACGCGACCCCCACCTCTCGCCGGATAACCAGTACGTCTCCTTCCGCCGCGCAAGCGATCTCTACACTCTCGAAATCGCCACAAAACGCCTGACGCGCCTCACACGCGACGGCTCGGACGCCGTGCTCAACGGCGAACTCGACTGGGTCTACCCGGAAGAGCTGGAAATCGGTACCGCGCACTGGTGGTCGCCCGACAGCAAATCCATCGCATACCTGCAATTCGATGTGACGCATGAGCCGATCTTTCCCCAGGTGTCGCTGCTCAGCCCTCAAGCGCGCCTCGAGCCCGAGCGCTTCCCCCAACCCGGCACTCCCAACGCCGAAGTGAGGCTGGGCGTCGTCTCCGCACGCGGCGGCGACACAACGTGGATGAACCTCGGCGATACCCGCGATTTCCTCCTCGCCCGTGTCGTCTGGGCGCCGTCCAGCCGGCAAATCCTTGCCGAAACCCTGAATCGCATCCAGAACCGCCTGGACCTGATGCTCGCGGACGCCTCCACGGGCGCCGCCCGCTCCATCCTTCGCGAACAGGACGCGTACTGGATCAACGTGAAAGGCGAGCCCGTGTTTCTCCCTTCTGGCGACCGGTTCCTCTGGACCAGCGAACGCTCCGGCTTCCGTCATCTCTATCTCTGCGCCACTACCGGCGGCGATCCCAAACAACTGACGAGCGGCGAATGGGAAATCGATCAGTTGGGCGGCATCGATTCCAGCGGCCGGAAGATTCTTTTCACCTCCAGCGAGGCCGGCCCCACCGAGCGCCGCATCTATTCCATCGCGCTCGATGGTTCGGACAAACGCCTCTTAACCAGGGATCCCGGCTGGCACACGCTATCTCTCGCGCCCAACGGCTCGGCTTATCTCGATCGCTGGAGCAGCCTCCGCGAACCGCCACGCACGGAAGTTCACAGCGTCGGCGAGCCGGGCATGCGCATGCTGTTCCCGCCGGACCGCACGCCGAATGAGGAATACGACATCCTGCCCACCGAAATCGTGAAGGTGAAGGCGAAGGACGGCACTCCGCTTTACGCGCGCATCATTCGCCCCGCCGGTTTCGACCCGGCGAAGAAATATCCGGCCGTCGTTATGGTCTATGGTGGCCCTGGCGTTCAATCCATACGAAACGCATGGTCGGGTCTCACCTGGGATCAGGTACTCGCGGCCAGAGGCTTCGCCATCTGGCAGCTCGATAACCGCGGATCCATGGGCCGCGGCCACGCTTTCGAATCGGTCATCTATCACAACACGGGCGAGCATGAGTTGGCGGATCAGAAAGACGGTATCGCGTGGCTCATATCTCAGGGCTCTGTCGATCCGAAGCGCCTCGGCCTTTACGGCTGGAGCTATGGCGGATATATGACTCTTTACACCGTCACCCACGCGCCCGGATTGATCAAAGCAGCCATCTCCGGCGCCCCCGTCACCAACTGGCGCAATTACGACAGCATTTACACCGAGCGCTACATGGGTCTGCCGGACACGAACCCGGAAGGCTACCGAACCAGTTCCCCGATCGAGAGCGCCTCAGCTCTCGAGGGCACAAAGTTGCTCATCATTCACAACTTCGAAGACGATAACGTCCATTTTCAAAACACGCTGCAAATGGCGGATGCGCTCGAAAAAGCCGGCAGGAAATTCTCCATGCTCGTTTACCCGCAAAAAGCCCACGGCGTCACCGGACCAGTGCAGCGCCACCTTCTCGAATCCACTACATCGTTTTTCGAAGAGAACCTGCGCTGAACATGGACGCCCTCTTGAACTGGGCGCACGCGAAGCGCCCCGAAATCACCGCGTTCATTCGCGAGTTGGTCGAATGCGAATCACCCAGCGATTCCCCCGAGGCGATCTCCCGCTTCTTCGATCTGTTCTCAAATTCCATCACCGATATTGCCGATACGGCAATCGAGCACAACGTCCTGCTGTGTCGCTTCCGCACCGGCGCTCCAGCCGCAGCCCCGCAAATCCTCGCTCTCGGTCACGCCGATACCGTCTGGCCGCTCGGGACTCTCGCCACCATGCCGTTTCGCGAAGATGGCGCGCGCCTCTACGGGCCTGGCGTTCTCGATATGAAGTCCGGGCTCGCATTCTTCGTCTTCGCCATGCGCGCTCTGCGGGACCTCGGAATCTCGATCAACCATCGCGTCCTGCTCCAGATCAATCCCGATGAAGAGACCGGCAGCCGCGGGTCCCGGCCCGTCACCGAAGCTAACGCAAAATCGAGCGCTGCCGTACTCGTCCTCGAGCCGGGCGCCGGTCTCGAAGGAAAAGTAAAAACCGCCCGCAAAGGCATCGGCGACTATCGCATTCGCGTTTGTGGCGTCGCTTCCCACGCTGGCGTCGATTTCGAAAAAGGAGCGAGCGCCGTAGTGGAACTGGCGCGCCAGATCGAACGCATCGCCTCATTCACAGACGTTGCCCGCGGCATCACCGTAAATCCCGGAGTCATCTCCGGAGGAACGCGCTCGAACATCATTGCGGCCGAAGCCGAAGCTCACGTGGATATCCGTGTTCCCACGCTTCGCAATGCCGAGGAGCTGGAAAAGCGCTTCCACTCACTCCGGGTCTTCGATCCCCGCTGCTCCATCGAAATCACCGGCGGCCTGAACCGCCCGCCCATGGAACGCTCGCCTGGCGTGGTCGCGTTATTCGAAACCGCGCGCCGCCACGCGCTCGCGCTCGGCGTGCAACTTGAAGAATCCTCAACAGGCGGCGGTTCAGACGGCAACTTCACGGCGGCCCTGGGCATTCCGACTCTGGATGGTATCGGCGCAGTGGGCGAAGGCGCGCACGCTTCGCACGAAAGTATCCTGATCGACCGCATGCCGGACCGCATCGCTCTGCTGGCGAAACTGGTGGCCGACCTCGCCTGATTGAGAACTTATCGTTTGCCCTGCAGTTTTACCGGTTGCACGAACGCCCCTTCCCCCGCCGAATCCCACACCGCGAAGCGCACCCACTTTTTACCCGTGGCGTTGAACGGAATCCGGAACTGGCGCTTACCGAAGGCCGTTAACTCCGTCGCGCGCACGATCTGCCGTCCCGTAGAGTGCCCGTCGCCCCAAACCACCTCCGCGAATTCCAGCGGGAACGTCCATTCCACGTCCGCCACCACGGTCCGCCGATCTCCCGATCCCTCAATCGACCAGGAGGGAATCAGCACTTCTCCGGAAGTGACAAAGTAATCGCCGCGCTTCATGGAATCGATGATCGGCGCCCAGTTATCGATGCCCGGCAGCGAACTTACTTTCACATAATTCACCGGGTTATTGGCGTATATATCGTCGCCCGTGCCCTGCTGATACACCTCGGAGATCGCCTGCATGTATTTGGGAGGCGTCGGCAAATCCGCCACCCAGTTATTCATGTCGTCGAACAACGGCATGCACCGGTAATCGCAGAGCCGCTGTTCCGACCCGTCGAGCCCCATTCCCCAGCGGAATCCCACGCCGCGATAATTCGCGTCCCGGAACGTCGGCGTATCCTTCGTTGCGTCCGGATAACCGGTCGATCCCTTCGACCGCGGGTGCGGCATAAACAGGATCAGGTTTTCGCGACGCGCCATTTCCATCAGATCCGCCGGGCTGCCAACGTGATAAACGTTGCCGTACTTCGGATCGTTTTCCACCAGCGGCTGTCCGGCGGCGCGGCTCTGCATCCAGTAGACCGGATGCGAAATCAGCAGGTCATGGTGCCCCCCGAAACCCTGGGTAGGCGGTCCCGCGAAGATCTCTTCATTCGGCATCACAAGGAAGCTTTTGTCGGAATGGAGGCGCGCCGCTTCGTAGTAATCGGCCAGGGTCTCGAGCCGACCCCGCGGCGCCGTGCCGCCCGGTATCACCATCCCCACGCCGCCGCCGTCGATCGGCGCATACACTTGCACGCCCGCCGACTTCATCGCTTCAAGATCCGGCAGAATGTTGTCCAGGCCGCCCGAAAGCAGCAGCCGCCGGACCATCCCTGCATGGAAATGCGTCGCCATCACTTCATAACCCGGTAGCGGTTTAAAGTGATCCTGTCTCGTATAGTTCAGCGCCGATTCCACTGCCCTCTGCGCCGCCGGCTCCGAACTGATGTAGAGATACATCGGCATGCGCTGCAGCGTGCCGGGACGCGCGCTGCGCAGCGCAAAGTTCTGCCGCCGGTCCTCCGGCCCTCTGCCCGCATCCGCGGGATCGATCTCGCTTTCCGGCTGCCTTACGCCAATGGAAAATGAAGTGTCGCTGTCCTTGCGATACCAGTCGTATCCAAGGTTGTAATCGATCTCGCGCGCCCAAAAGAAGTTATGGACCGGCGGAAACACGGCGATCGATCCGCCCGTCCCCTCGGCCGCCACAATGCGGTTCGCGGCCTGCAGGGTCACCGCCTTTTTGTTGATGACGCCGCCAAACTCGCGGTTCTGCCAGGAGTTCGCAGTGTCGCGCCACACCACTCGAGAGTCGGGCCCGATTGCGATCCCTCTTACGCCGGCATCGTATTTGTAAGCCGCCGCGCGCTCCTGCGTGCGGGCCGCGATCTCCTGCCGGATCAGATTGGAGCCTTTGTAGACCGTATACTGCAGCCCGCCGGAGAAAATCCCGAGCTGCACCCCCGGGAACAACACTTCCAGCCGTACGCCGTCCGTTCTCACGCTGCAACTTTGTACGTCGAAACTGGCGGACGCGCGGCGAATCTCCGACGGCTTGCGGGGCAGCCCCGGCTGATCCGCGATGCCTGCGGCCGGAGGCGTCGCCCCATGGTGCGCCTCCTCGTTACCCGGTACCCGGAGCGGCGCGTCCCAAAACGCTTCCCAGCGATCCTGATCAAGTATCGCCGGCGTAATGGGAACGCCGAGAGCCTTCAGCGGCTGAAGTTGCTGATCGGTCATGCGCCGCAGCCCCGAAACCACTTCGAATTCAGGCGTCAGGTTCGTCGCCAGCGTGCTCCAGTTGCTCCCTTTGCGCCTCAGCCCGATCTCGCGAATGATGGGAGCGCCTTTCTCCACAGCCAGCCGCATCCGAAGCTCATCGCTCTTTTCGCCCTCCCAGGTAATGGTCAGGATCTTGTCCGCCACCTGCGCCTGCAATCCCGGTTGCGCCTTGTAGTCGGCCATGCTGTAACTTTGCGCCTGAGCGGTAACAACCGAGGCGCCTGCGAGAAAAATCCAGCCCGGAACTCGTTTCATCGCCGCCTCTCTCAGAACGAGAATTCCACGCCAATCCGCCCGACGCGGGGAGCCACAATACCGGTCGTCTGAAGATACGTTGGACCGGTCAGATAACTCGTGCTGGTCGCGGCGCTCGAATTGAACACGTTAAAGATCTGGAAATTCACCTGCGCTCTCATGCGTTCGCTGATTCTGAAATTCTTCGCGGCCCTCAGATTCGCAACTCCGATCACCGGCCCTCGATGAGCGCCGAAGGGCTCCATGCGCAGTGTGGTCGCGCCCTGCAGGAGCAGAGGGCTCGAGAAGCTTTCCGTGCGCTGGCCCGGGATTCCGGATTGTGCGCGGTAGAAACCTGATAATTCGAACCCCCACGGCAGGTTGTAAACCGCCGACCCGCGCGCCTCCCAATTCCACGTGTCATCGATTGGGAACGGATCGGAGTTCGGACTGGGTCGGATCGCCTGAATCCACTCATGATTTCTGGTTGTCCAGAAGGAAACCTGGCCGGTCAACCTTTTTGAATAGCGCTTGGTGGCCGCGACTTCGAATGTTTTGTAGGTATCGGGGCGATTGCCTGGCGCATTCACTACTTCCAGCTGATTGAAGGAAGAACTCGCATAGGACGCTGGATACGTATAAAGCGTAACCGCATTGCCGTTCAGAGCATCGGTCAAAGTCACCGGAACAGTATAGATGCCATATGGCCTCAGGATATTGATTCCGCTGGCCGTCGATACGGTCCCGGGTTCAAGGGAGTTATAGAGGTTCGTCACCTTGTGATAGATGAAGGTTCCGCTGATGGATACGTTGGGTAGAACCTCTCTTTCGATCCTCGCCATGTACTCGTATGTCTTGTCCTGTTTGAGCTTCGGATTATTCAGCTCGTTCAGGCCGCCGGTTGCGCCTACGAAATCAGGACTGCTCGGGTTCAGGCTGGCGAGGGTGTCCGCAGTCGCGTCGCAGCTTGTGTTGTTATAGGAAACATTTCTATAGTTGGTTACGAGGCACGGACCTGCCCATTTATATGTTGTCGTCACCAGCGCATTGGGGTTGAATGTATTGCCCCAAAGGTCCCCCATCGTATCGCCGAAAAGGCCAAACGATGCTTTGATCAGGGTTTTCCCGTTTCCAAATACATCCCACGCGGCGCCCACGCGCGGCGCCACATCTCTCCATGTGAGTAGTTGCTTGCCGGGGTATGTGGCTGCTGCGCTGAACTGCCCCGCCGCCTTCGTTTGATTCGGATAGAAATCGTTGTAACGTTCCCATCGAACCCCATAATTCAATACCAGTCTGGACGCGAGCTTCCAGGAATCGGTAACGAATGCCGACTGGCTATATAATTTGTTGTCGGGTTTGAACGGATAATTGAAAGTCTGAATCTGGTTCGGAACGCCCTTGCTGAAGATCAGCAGGTAGTCGCCTGCGGCCTGTTCATGCAAGGCCGACGTATTGCCTGCCTCCCACGTTTCCTCGCTGCCGAATTTGAACTGGTGCTTGCCTGTCACGTAGCTCACGACCCCGCGCATTTCATACCGGTTCTGCGGCTTGTCATCGGGAAAATCGTTGGGTCCGGTCAGAAGTCTTGTCGTCAGTTCCTGGCTGCTCGGGTTGCCTTTGACATCGGTGCCGGGCTGATCGATGTAATGCACGTGATAGCCGCCATACCCGCCGATGATGTTGATCAGCAGTTTGGGCGTGGGCACCCACTCGACTTCGCCTTTCCACATATTGGCAGGCTGCAGTTCATAGAGTGTGGAAGGCAGTGGTTCGGTGCTCGATGCTCCCTGCGAATTAAGAAACTTCACAGAGTGCTGCCAGGCCCCGATGATTCTTACCGTCGAGCCGGGCTGATAGTTGATTTTGATATTCTCCTGCGGCAGCGCGGAGATCACATTCGCCTGCGGGGCGTCCAGACAGGTCCAGCATCCCGCCGCATTGGGTCCGCTGACGAACCCGAACTGGCCCGTGATCACTTGCTGTTTGCTCGCGCCTCCGTAAAACCAGAGTTTGTCGCGAATAATGCGGCCGCCGAAGTCCCCCGAAAAGTCGTAGTATCTGCGAAGGGGGCTCGTATTCTTCACTCCCTGCGCCGCGAGCGCCGGAGTAACATTATTGCCCTGAAAACTTGCATTTTCCAGATCACCCGCGATGTCGCCATGAAAATCGTTGCTCCCGGATTTCATGATCGCCACCATATTCACGCCCGCGAATGGCACATCGGCGTTGTTGCCCACGGTCTTGAATTCCGTTTCCGCCAGCGACAACGAATCGAAATAGACGGCCGTATCCAGATCGTGCGAACTCGTCACGTTGATGCCTTCCACCTGGAGATAAGGTTCGGACAGCACTCCGTAGGTGACGATTGCGCTTCGCGAGGCCAGATTGCTATCCCCCACGTCCGGCTTTCCCTGAAGGCTTACGCCGGCCGACATGGGAAGCAGTTCCTGCAGCCCCAGGCCCTTTGGGGTCTCCTGGATTTCCGTAAGCTGGAGGGTACTGCCGCCGGAAGTGTTTACCGTATCCACCACGGGATTCGATCCGCTCACCTCCAGCGTCTGCTCCACCTGTCCTACCTTGAGGGTTCCGTCCACGCGCGCCGCGAATCCTACGCTCAGATTGAGATCCTGGCGCAGCAGCGTCTCGAAACCAGGGTGCGCGAACGCGATCTTATACACGCCGGGCGATGGCAGGTCCAGCACCTGATAATTGCCATCCTCATTCGTGGCTGTCGTTACCGCCGGAACCTGAAGCCTGGGCCCCGTAATCGTTACCTGGACGGCCGGTACCGGCGCCCCCGTCTCATCCGTGATTCGGCCTGTGATGCTCCCCGTACCTGCCGCCTGCCCGAGCAGGATTGCGGGCGTAAGCGCCGCCATAATCAGCGTGGCCAGCGCGATTTCAGGACGAGACTCCCCCGTCCGCTTCGGAGTAGTCGACATAGACAATCCCCCTCGAACCCTGGGTTAACCTGGTTGGGAATTCAATCCGTGTTCATCGGCGGCTAATTTTTGCCGCAAGCTGCTAGCCGCCTGTGTTAGCGGTTCGCCGCGGTAAGAGACGGCGAACTAAGCGCAACCGGTTGCGTGTAGGCGCCATCCCCGGCCGAATCCCACACCGCGAACCGAACCCACTTCTTCCCGTTCCCGTCGAACGGAATCCGAAACTCGTGTGTCCCGAAGGGCGCCAGATCCGTTGCCGGGATAATTTTCCGGTCTACCGTCTTCCCATCGCTCCAGACCAGCTCGGCGAATTCCAGTGGATACGTCCATTCCACATTCGCGCTATAAACACGCTTTGCGCCGCTTCCCGACACGCCGTAACTATGGAACAACACTTCGCCCGTTGTGCCGTAGAAATTGCCGGCTCGCATGGCGGCGAGGATCGTGCCCCAGCCTTCGTTGTAAGACGGCACGTGGTCGAGTTTGATGTAGTTCACCGAAAGCAGCGGATACGTCTCGTCATCCGGCCACTTCGTGTAAGTGTCGCCTTCCGCGAGCATGTATTTCGGCTTCGGAGCCCAGTTGCTCGAATCGTCCATCACCCCGAAGCAGCGCACTTCGCACAGCCTCTTTTCGGACAAGTCCACTGGCAGCGACTCCCACGAGGCGCCAATGTCCCGGTCGCTCAGAAAGAAGTCCTGGTTGCGATAAGCGTCGGGGAAGCCGGCCGAATTCTTCGTGCGCGGGTGCGTCGTATACCAGATCCCGTTCTCCTGCTCGAGCATCCGCATGATGTCTTCTTTCGAACCCAGGTGATAGACCTTGCCGTAAGTCGGGTCGTTCTCTTCGAACTGCTGGTTTGCCGGACGTTTCGGCGCGTGCGAATAGTAGACGGGCTTCGGCGTCAGCAGCCACCAGTGGCCGCCGAAAAAGGCGTTCGGCTCCTCACCCGGTATGAACAACAGATCTTTGTCGGAAATCCGCGCGGTTCCCTCGAAGTACACCTTCTGTTCCGCAAACCGCTTCGGGCCCGGGTCCGTCGGATCGGAATCGTCATGGAAGTCGCCCAGATTCACAATGTTGATACCCAGCCCGCGGAACACATCCACCCATGGCGGCCGGTAATCGATTGTCTTGCGATCCCGCAGCAACTCATTGAAGTCCAGATGGAAATGGCTGGCCATCACCTTGTAGCCGGGAATCGGCTTGAAGGTATCGTCATGTGTATACGCCATCACCGCTTGCTGCGTGGCGCGGTCGCCCTCCGGACTCAGATAAAAGTAAGTCGCCATCCTCTGCATGGTGCCGGCCGGCCCGTTGTAGAGCGCGTAATTATCCCAATGTCCTTCAGAAGTCCCGCTCCGTCGTTTCCATTCGGCGTCCGTGACGCCCCAGGGATGGTATCCCTCTCCGCGTTCCGGCATCATCGCGCCCACCGCGAACGTCGTATCGCCGTCCTTGCGGTAGTAAACGTAGCCGATATTCACCTCGTCCTCCCGCGCAAAGAAGAACTTGTGCGGAGGAGGAAACGCCGCGACCGATCCCGCGCCGGCGTTGACGATCTCCAGGCGATTCCGGGCCCGCAGATCCATCGGCTCCTGATTGACCGCGCCGCCGAACTCATACTTCTGCCATGCGCGCGCCGTATCGCGCCACGTGACCGCGGGATGCTTTGCAATATCGAAGCCCTTTAGCCCCGCCCGATAAATATAAGCAATGCCGGGCTGCTCCGTCTTCGCAATCGCTTCCTGCCGCAGCAGATTGGACCCGCGGTATACCGTATATTGCAGCCCGCCGGTGAAAATACCCATCTCGAGTCCCGTGAAGCTGACGGACATCCGAGCGCCCTCGGTGTTCACCTTGCAGCCATCGGAATGGAAGGTTGCGTCTGCCCGCCGGATTTCCGAAGGATCGCGCGGCAGCGGATAGGAATCGCCCTTGCCGGGCACGCCTGGAACCACCAGTGGCGCGTCCCAGAAGGTCATCCATTTCTCTTTGTCGTAAACCTCCGGAGTGACCTTGATGCCCAGCAGTTCGAATTGCTTCTGCATCGCGATCGCCATGCGCCGCTTGCCGCTCGTCACGTGAAACTCGGGCTCGAGATTCGCACCGAGCACGATCCACGGGCCTGCGCCTTTTCGAGCCGCCATCTCCTGAATCAGCGGCTGCCCGTCTTTTATCGTGAAGGCGGTACGAAGTTCCTCATTGCGCTCGCCACGCCAGGCGAACGTGAGCACTCCAGCGCGCATGCTCGCGGTAAGTCCTTCGGCGGCCTTGTAACCCTGCATGTCGCAATTTATGGTTTGCGACGCGGCGCTACATGCAAGAACAAGGCAGGCGCTGAAGCCTATAGCTCGTGACACGGACTGAAACCTCCTTCAGACAACGCAGCCGAACGGAGCGGAATGCTTACCTGACTTGAACTCCGCTCTGATATAACGAGCGCCGCCTGTGAATGTGTGGATAATATTCGATGCTTCCACTGAAGTCAATTGCTTCCGGGCTGTCAGCGAAGATTGGAGAAAGTGCGGACGCGCCCGGCGCGTCTTACTTCGACCGCACGGACCGCTTCAGCCGGTCGAGTTGCTTCTTCGCCGCCCTTGCCCAGGAGCTGGTGGGATCGAGCCTCAGATACGACTGCCAGTAACCGATCGCCTGCAGGATTTCGTTGTTGCGCTCGCACAAGAGCGCAAGGTTGAAATACGTATCCGCATACCGCGGATTCAGCCGCAGAGCCTCCAGGTAATGGTTGCGGGCCTCCGTGTGGTTACCCTGCTCGTCGTACAGGTTGCCCAGATTGAAATGCGCGAGCGCATAACCAGGGTCGCTTTCGAGCGCCCGCCGGTAAAGCGTTTCCGCCTCCTTCAGCTTGCGCATCCGAAACGCGATCGTGCCCAGATTCACCAGCGCCCCCGAAGCCCGCGGATTCGCGTCAACCGCGGCGCGGTACGCCGCGATCGCATCCTGAACCGGCGCTCCGGATTCTTCGAGCGCCAGCCCGCGCTGAAACCAGGCTTCCGCTTCGGCCTCGCGCGCAACCAATGCTCCCGCCGTATTCTCCTGCCGTTTCGCCGGAAACGCCCGGACCGGCGCGGCGCTGCTGGCGTCGAAATCGAAAAGCAACTGCCCGCTGAGGGGATCTAGTTTGTCGCCGGCCACGTGGACCGTTATCCGCCGGCCCTCGGCCGTGAATCTTGCCTGCTCGAACGGCCGCTCGATATACTCGAGCCGCATCTTCAGGCCATTGATGGCTTTCCGAATCTGGCCGGCTGAGAAATGAAGATCGCTCAGGCGCTTGATGGTGCGCAGTGCGGCGATATCGGAAAAGCCGTAGCTGCCCGCCGCGTCCACCAGTCCCTGTTTTTCCCAGCCCCGCAGCCGGCGCTCAGAGACCTGAAGCAGGCGCCGAATATCTTCTCGCCCGTATTGCGCAGCCGTTTCGAGCCGCTCTGTTTCCGTCATGGCCGTAAACTCGTGCTGCTGGTTGCCTCGCCCCCGGCCTTCAAGCCGAAAGTTTACCAGTATTGGACGCCAAAGCAGAAATCGTCTGCGCCGCACCCGAGCTAAACTCGTGTCAGGGGGATACCTTTGCGGTTCAAATCATTTGCTCTGATAGCTGTTCCAGCCATTCTGGCGCTGCTCAGCGCCTGCGGGAAAAGTAATACGACCGCAACTTCAAATGCGCAGCCGGCAACCATTGTTCTGAAAGACGGAACCTCCGTAGCCGGTTCGATCACGAAGAGCGATACCTCTTCGGTCACGATGCAGACGCCCAACGGCGTCGTCACTACTTATCCGATGTCACAGGTGTCGTCGATCAACTACGGACCGGCGCCAGGTCAGCAGCCGGCGAATGCGCCGCCCGCCGCGGAGAACACGCCTGCACCTGCTCAAAACACGCCTGCGCCGGCCCCCGCTGCAGCCCCGCCCGCTGTTGCTCAGAATGCGCCCCCGCCCGAAAAGCGTGAGTATCAGCCTGCGGCCACTTATCGAACCATTCCGGCCGGCACGACCCTCGAAGTCCGTAACGATCAGACCATCGACTCGCAAACTGCGGAGCCCGGCCAGGCTTTTTCAGGCACGGTTGTAAATACCATCGTGGATTCGGATGGAAAGGTTGCGATCCCGGCGGGTTCCCGGGCGACGCTCGTGGTCCGCAGCGCAAGCGAGCAGGGCAAGATTCAGGGCCGCTCGGGTCTCGAGGTCGATGTCGCTTCGGTCGAAGTCGGTGGCCGAAGGTATCGGATGGAGACCAGTAATTTCGTGCAGGAGGGCAGGCAGGGATTGGGCAAGAATAAACGCACCGCGGAGTTCACCGGCGGCGGCACCGCTCTCGGCACCATTCTTGGAGCCGTAGCCGGCGGCGGCAAGGGAGCGGCGATCGGCGCTCTTTCCGGCGCAGCGGCCGGAGTCGCGACCCAAAGCCTGACCCGCGGTAAAGCCGCGCACATTCCCGCCGAAACCGTGATGAGCTTCCGCCTGGAAGCCCCCATTCGCATCCGCGAAATGCGCTGAGTTGTTCTGTCTTTCTTCTGCGGACCCCGCAGGCACAGGATTCGTCTTGTGCCTGCCGGAATCTGCGGCCAGGATGAAGAGGTCGGGAGTGTCTGTCCTGAAATCCCGATCGCTCACCGAATCCAGCGTGCCGGCCACCACAAATATCCAGCCGGGTCCCGGACGATCGCAGACCTCATCCCATAAGGCTGGTCTTCCGGAGGGCGATACGACGTAGCGCCCGCCTCGAGCGCCCGCGCATAGACGCCATCGACATCCTCCACGAACAGGAACATGCCATTGGTCGGGATGCCGGCGCGGTCCTCCGGCTCTCCCATTTCCACTACCGCGTCGCCGATCCGCAGAGCGGCATGCATGATGCGGCCACCGGCTTCGGCAACGCCTCTCTCTTCCGCTCCAAATGCGCGTCGGAGAAAATCGATCTGCTTTCGAGCGTTCTCCGGATGCAGATACGGCAGCACCGTTCCTGTGTCTCGCTCGGCGGAAGATGCAAGCCGCGTCGCAATGTACCAGTAGTTCCCGAAAGCGTCCTGCACCAACGCGTTGCGCTCGCCATACGGCCGGTCTGCAGGCTTCCCCAGGTCACCCATCAGCGTTACGGCGCCCGCGTCCAGTGCCCGCCGGTATACTGCATCGCAGTCGTCCACATACACGTGCAGCGCAGACGGCAGGTTGCCCTGGCGCGCCGCCGCGCCGCCCCCGATCATAATCAGGGAGTCTCCAATGCGCACCTTCGAGTAGAATCCAATCGCCTCGCCGGTTTTACGTTCCAACTCCTCGGCTCCAAACGTTTTTTGAATGAAATCGATCATTTCAGGCGCCTGGGCATGAATGATGAAAGGTGTGACGGTTCGGAATCCGACCGCCGTGGATGTCGATATAGTCATTGCTGCTCTCCTCAATAATTCCTTCTTCAAAGATGCCCTGAAGTTCTCGCCCGGCAGATCGCAAAGGCTCTTCACGAAGCCCGACAGGCTCTTCAGTTCCGGATCGGCCCCAATAGCCGGCGCTTCACCCCTCAGGGCTGACTCGATTGCCTGATCCAGTTGTTCGGTCCAGTCGCGATCAGGCATCAGCACCCTCCATCCAGGCGCGCAGGTTTTCGATCGCGCGAAGCTGAAGCTGCTTTACCGCGCCCTCGCTGCGCCCGAGTTCCGCAGCAATTTCCCGGATGCTCTTCTGCTCCACAAACCGCATCTGAATCACTCGGAACTGCGCCTCCGGAAGCCGTTCAACCAGTTGGAACAGCATGGCGCTGCGCTCGATCTCGTCCGTGCAGGCAGGCTCCGTGATTTCCAGCGGATTTCCCGTTTCGCGGCCCGAACGCCTGTAGTGATCCGCGATCAGCCGCGACGCGATTCGCAGCAGCCAGGCCAGGAAAGGCGCGCCTCTCCACTCGAACTTCCCGATGTCCGCCAGCGCCTCCCGAAAGACGTCCGACGTGACATCCTCAGCGTGGTGACGATCGCCCACGCGGCGGCAGACATACCCGTACACCCGAAAAAAATTCTCTTCGTAAAGATCGCCAAACCGCGAGGGATCGCGTTGTGCCGCTGCAATCCGCATCTCCTCGTCGTCGCCCGGTGTCATTCTTTTCTCAGCGACTTTCCTCGTTAAGATAATCCGCGCAGGGGCTCAAAAAGTTACGCTGCGCGATCAGCCGGATGCTCGCCGGAATCCCCGCCGCGCCGCGGGCCCCCGCCACAAAGCCCGTGGCGCTATCCTCTGATCAGGTAGCGCATGTCGCGGCGCAGCGCGCTGTATCTTCTTTTCTCAGCCATCTCGCTGGTCAGCGCACTGTGGGCCGCTTCCTCAAAGCCTCGTCCGTTCCGGGTCTACCGCAGCCTCGAAGCCTACGACAACGTCGAACTCCCCGCCGACTTTGCTGAAAACGCCGAATGGATCTTCGCCCGCCTCATGTATCCTCAGCACCCGTTTGCGCGCTTTGCTCGCCGCTGGCGCTGGGGAGGCGGGCTCGACTGGCGCGAAGGCGGCACCAGCTGGACCCAGGATTATCCCCGCGCAGACCGTCACTTCGCCCAGGCGCTCCGCCGCCTGACTCGCCTCAGCGTCCGCTCCGTCGAGCAGCCGGTCAACCCCGACGATGGCGACGATATCTACAACTGGCCCTGGCTTTGCGCCGGCGAGATGGGCGACTGGAAACTCACCTGGAGCCAGGCGAAAAAGATCCGGGAGTATCTCCTTCGCGGTGGATTTCTCGCGCTCGACGATTTCTGGGGCACCGAAGAATGGAACCGCTTCGAGGAAAGCATGCGCCTCATCTTTCCCGATCGCCCCATCGTCGAGATCGACAACTCCGACCAGGTCTTCCATGCCGTGTATGACCTGACAGACCGTTACCAGATCCCCGGCGAATGGGCTCTCGCCCGCGGAACGACTTATCGAAATGACGGCGCCACTCCCCACTGGCGCGGCATCTACGACGACAAGGGCCGGCTCATGGTGGCGATGTCATTTAATAATGATCTCGGCGATTCCTGGGAATGGGCCGACGACAGCGGCTACCCTGAAAAATACTCCGCGCTCGGCATTCGCCTCGGAGTCAATTACGTGATCTACTCAATGACGCATTAACGCATGGCGAGCGGTGATCCCGTGCTCGTACGAACGTCCGAAGACCCGGGTTTCATCCTGGCCACGGCAGGAAGTTTGCTCGTGTGTCGAGCCTGTGCTTACGCGGATGACATCTGATGCGGCGGTCGCAATGGCAAATGCGATCGCCGACTCCGGAATTTCCCTGCCTGGCGCGAGCGGTGATGCGGCCACAGGTGTTCTGCCGGAGAGTGGACAGAGCGCCGCAGGTCCGGCGTTCCAGTCGGAGATTCGCGAGCCAGCCTCCCCGCATCCAACTCCCCCGCATCCAGGAATGTGGAGCGCGTCGTAGACACCCGGCGCTCAGAGCCATTGATTTGGGCACTGGGCCCTCCCAGGTCCAGAGTTGACCGCGCGTGAGGCCCACGGCCAACTCAATCACGCCGCCCGGCTTCCTCCCGTTCCCGAGCTTCCTGTCCGCCTGACTGACGAGAACTTTTTCAGT
>Ga0068855_100001090_pt1 | contig 33764 bp, 29 predicted proteins | sample KBSCornC52_FD_66592 | JGI IMG/M metagenome (GOLD analysis project Ga0068855, IMG submission 66592) | Corn rhizosphere microbial communities from Kellogg Biological Station, Michigan, USA - KBS Corn C5-2 | ecosystem: Host-associated > Plants > Roots > Rhizosphere > Soil ...
GAGAAACCCGGGCGGCACACGACATTGAGCCCGACGATGGACGGGTTTTGACGTGCTCGATGCGCGAGCCCCGCACCCTTGTGCCGGGCCACGCGTACCTGTTCGATGAGTGCGTCGGCGATCGCGCGTGAATCGCAGGCGCCCATGCGGCGGAGGATTGCGCCGACGTGTCCGCCGCTCTCGGACTGAATGCGAAGCGCCTGACGGAGCTGTTCGGGCGTGATGGCGCCGTTGCGGATTAGGACTTGCCCAATCTCATTGTTGCGCTTGCGCCGGCGCTTATAGAACGCGGGCGCGCGCTTCGCTGACCCGCCCGGCGGACCAGCCACCAGCACCGGCTTCACTCGTTGATTCCTTCAGCCCAGGGGATCAACTGAGTGCGGCGCGTCCGACCCAGCTCGTCTTTGCGCCCTGGATCGCGACACGGACGATCTCGCGCATCAGCCCGGTGTCGATGCCGGTGGCGGTGACCTGGACGGTCGGTCCGTTGGAAAAAGCGCCGACGGGCTTGTCATCCAGAATGCGCACGACGTCGTAGTGGCCACGCGTGACGCGAACGATGCGGTAGGTAGTGCCGGCTACCTGAACCATTCCCTTTACGACCGTTTGCATCCTTAGATCCTTCTACTCACCGACCCAGCTTTTATACTCCTACTCGGGGGGTAAGGGAACAGGGTTCCACACCCCACCCGCCATGTATGTCTAGTTCGTTTCCAGCTCGCGAGACGAGCCTCGGAATTCCTACGGCGCTTGCGAATCCAAGCTGAAATGAGCGGCCGATCTCGAGACAGTGCTGCGCGCGCAGCCAACTCGGCGCGGCAATTCAGGGCTCAGGCACGGTACTCAGGCAGGAAATTCGTCGAGCAAGGTGCGGAGTTGCTGGGGGCTTCTCGCCCCGACCAGTGCCACCGAGACACCTTCCGCGTTGGCTGCGAACTCGAGCGCAAGACGCGGCAAACTCACGCCCCGCGTCGCGGCCTGCGCTCGCAGCTCATCGAGCTGAATCCGCCGCCGCTCGACCTCCTCCGGTGAGCTGCAGTACTTCGGCAAATCGACGGCGTCGGTCGGCTTGACCAGCAGCCCGTTGCCCAGAATTTCCCGCGCGATCACCGCGACGCCGCGTGCGCGCGCCGTGGACAACAAGGATTCGCGAGCCCGCGGTTCGAGCAGGCTGAAGGTGACTTGGACCGACGACACGGAAGAGAACTGGAGCGCCGCGTGTGCAGCTTCAATGGAATCGCAAGCGATTCCGAAAAATCGGATCTTTCCGGCGCGCTTCAGCTCCTCGAGCGCGGGTTCCCAGGCTCCACGCGCGATGACGTCGGCCGGCGGACTATGGAGCTGAAACAAGTCCACGTAATCGGTGCGGAGCCGGCGCAGGCTCGCCTCCAACGCGGAGACTAAGTATTGCGGAGAGAAGTCCTGCGCCATCACCCCACGTGCTGCCGACGGCAGACGGTCGCGCCGAATGCCGAGCGCGCGGATCACTGGGCGCAGCACAGGCTTCAAGTGGCCCGCGAGTTTACGTCGTCCGGGTAGGCAATAGCCCGCCTTCGTGGCGATGAAGACGGCGCTGCGATCGCGACCGAACGCGCGGCCCAGTAGCGACTCGCTCTCTCCTTGGCTGTACATGTCCGCCGTGTCGAAGAAGTCGATTCCGGCGTCGCGCGCCACTGCCAAGAGGCGCATGAAGCTGAGCGTGTCACCCTGAAAAACGCCGCCAATGCGCGCACAGCCCAAACCGAGCACAGAGACTTGCCGACCCGTGTTGCCGAATGCGTGCACGCGCATGCGGCGGAGTATCACCCGCCAGAGCGAATTGCGAAAGCCCGATCGAGGCGCGGCTCGAGTATCGTGCGTTCGCGAAAGCTCGCTGTGGTATAGGCTGCCCGTGTGAAGGACGACAATCGCGTCATCGTGATCGGCAGTGGCCCGCCCGGCGCAGCGGCGGCCGTGTTCCTGCAGCGAGCCGGGGTCGAGGTACTGCTGCTCGAAGCAGGGTCGGAGCGTTCGGCACGGGGACTGACCTTGCGCATCCGCGGCCTGACCGTGCTCAAGCGCCGCGGCGAACTACGCGAGAGAGTGGGCGTCGCGAAGACCGGAGATCCCGGCGCGCAACTTTATGAACAGCTCTCACCGGGTGGCCTCACCAACCATTGGAGTTGCGCGGTTCCGCGCTTCTCGCCCGAGGATTTTGCGGACGCTGCCCGTGCTGGGCTCGAACAAACTTGGCCGATTGACTATCGAGATCTCGCGCCTTGGTACGACCAGGTCGAACCGCTGCTGCACGTCGCGGGCTCGCGCAGCGAGGACCCGCAACTGCCGGCCGGCAACGTTCGCCACGGCTGGGAGCTCGCGCCGGATTGGCAGAGTTTGGTCGACGACGCGCACCGCACTGGCCGCGCAGTCGTGCCGATGCCTTACGCGTACGGTGCAGACACGTCGGTTACGCTCAGCGGTACCGCCTTCAATTCCTTCGTTCGGCTGATAAAGCCCGCGCTTCGCCAAGGCGGGCTGAAGGTGCGCTTTGGCGCGCGCGCTCAGCGCCTGGATTGGGATCCGCGCACCCGCCGGGTACAGGCCGTGATCTTTCGCGATGCGCGGACTGGCAGCGAGGAGCGCGTCGCGTGTCGCGCGGTGGTGCTCGCCGCGGGCGCCATCAATTCGCCGCAGGTCTTGCTGCAATCGACGAACGCTGATTTTCCGCGTGGCCTCGGCAACGAGCACGGCGTGGTGGGTCGCTACCTTCACGATCACCCGCTGGGTAAGCTCGTGATCGACTTGAGCTCGCCCATCTCCGTGCACCCGCCTGCGTACATTACTCGCCGCAAGATCGAGCAATCGGCGCCGCTCTATGCCGCGGCTGGCATGCAGTGGAGCGGAGCGGCCATCGTTGCTCGCTCGGCGTTGCAGCGACATCCGGGTCGCTTGCCGTGGACTGGCTTCAGCGTGTTCGGGACCATGGCGCCGAGTCGCGAAAATGGGATCGCTCTCGATCCGAACCAGCGCAGTGCGGACGGCACGCCCGGCATTGCGCTCGAGATCCGGCTACCGAAAGAGGCGCACGACGTGCTGGAGCAAACGCGCGATCAGATCGTGCAACTCTTGTCACGCGGAGGCTTTCAACCGCAGGTCCGTGTTTGGAAAGTGGAAGCCGCGGGCAACTCGAATCACTATGCGGGCACGTGCCGCATGCACGCCTCGCCGGAGTTCGGCGTGGTTGACGGCTGGAGTCGCATGCACGCCGCCGCCAACGTGGTCGTCGCAGATTCGTCGGCGTTCACCACGGGTCCCGAAAAAAATCCGGTGCTCACGTCCATGACGCTTTCGGCACGCGCTGCCGATCGACTCGCTTCGGAGCTGAAGAGTGGCGATTTGTGAGCCGCGTGCAGCGCTTGCTCCGCGCGCCCGTGCACGCTCCGGGAGAGCGCTCGGCCATGTCTGAGCGAATGGGCGTGCTGTTCCTGCAAGCGCAGGATGGCTTTGGCGCCGACTCGGCAGTCCATGCCGACATCATCCGGAATCTCGACCGCGACAAATTCGTCGTGCACATCGCCTGTACTGCGGGCACGGGCGAGGGCGTTCCGCCCTCGCTCGCGATCCTGCGTGAGCTCCCCGACGTGAAGTTGCGTGTGACCCGATTCGCGCCGAGCCTCGGCCAGCGCGACGCACGGGCGCTGATCGCGGGCGCGCGTGCCGGACTGGATTTTTCCGCGGATTTTCTGGCCCTGCGAAGGTACGTCAGCGAGCAGCGGATTCGCGTCATCCACAGCACGGAGCGGCCGCGCGACGCCGTGTACAACGTCGCGTTGGCGCGTCTGACGGGTGCCCGCTCTGCCGTCCATGTGCACGTCAAATGGTCCGAGCAGTACAAGAAGCTCGCGCGATTGGGTGTGCAGCACGCAGATGCCGTGTTCAGCATTTCGCGCTACGTCACCGAGACGCTCGTGCGTATGGGCCGCGCGCCGGCTTCGATCTACACGGTGCTCAATGGCATCGATCCCGCAAAATGGGACCCTGCTACCGACGGCTCGACGCTTCGCCAAGAGCTCGGTGTTGCCAGCGATGCGTTGGTTCTCGCCTCCGTTTCGCGCCTGTTTTCGTGGAAGGGGCAGCGCGAGCTGATTCGCGCGCTTGCGTCGCTGAAAGACGAGTTCCAAAACTTGAAGCTGTTGATCGTCGGCAACGACGCCGTCGAAGTGGAGGGCAGCTCATTCAGTGACGAGTTGAAGACCTTGGCCGGCAGTCTCGGTGTTCTCGATCGAATCATCTTTACCGGTGGCCGCAGCGATGTGCCGCGCGTGATGGCGGCCTGTGACGTGTTCACGCTGCCGAGCTTCGAAGAGCCGTTTGGTCTGGTGTTTCTCGAGGCGATGGCCATGCGTCGGCCGGTCGTGGCGGTGAACAACGGTGGCACGCCGGAGGTGGTCGAACACGGAACGACCGGTCTTCTTTCGCCGCCGTTGGACGTGCCGGCGCTTGCGGCCAACATCGCGACGCTGCTGCGCGATGCAACGCTGCGCGCCGAAATGGGCGCGCGCGGTCGTGAGCGCGTGCTCGAGCGCTTCACGGCCCAGCGTATGGCGCGCGAGGTCGGGGCCGCTTACGAGCGCATCGTGCAGCAGTAGCCAAAAGCTCGCGAAGCGGCGCTTCACGGGCGCAGATGCATCACGAAACAGCCCATTCGGGCCAAGGATTAGTGCGCGTAACCCTTGTTGTTGAAGAGCGAAGTGACGAAGCGATAGGTGGCGTAGGTGATCGGCGCCGTGACGAAGGTTCTCTCACGCACTCGTCCGACCAGCGTGGGTTTGAACCAATTGGGCTCGAATACGATCTTGTTCGTGCCGTCGCCGAACAGATCACCCTCCTTCACGCCTTTTTCACCGAAGGTGAAGGCGAGCATCGGTCGCGGCACGCTGGCGTTGTTCGGCATGCCGCGGTGCCAGAGCTTGGAGGTTCGGACCAAGACGTCGCCGCGATTGAGGGGCAAACGCTTGCTCCCTTTGTACACCCGCCCAGCGGCAAACTCGCAGTACCTGTAGAAGCGTTGATGGGTGCCCGGCACCACGTCGATCGCGCCGTTGATCAAATCCGTATCGACCACGGCGACGTTGGCGATCATGAAATCTTCGACGAAAATGCCATCCATGTGGTAGTGCTGGGCCACGCTACGCGGCAAATTCACGTTGCAGCCTGCGCGCGCGGGGCCAAATGAGCGCGGAGAGAGCTCGCGCACCAAGTCGACGATGCCGCGTTCTCGAAGCGCGTCGTACGCAAAGCGCGAGGCCTCGCCGGGTGAACAATTCAGATGGCCGCTGATTGCGCCGCCGCCGACGAACAGGCCGCCCGAGCGCTGAGCGCGCTCGAGCTCGTCGAGCAGCTGGTTGCGCAAGTTACCGAGTTCGTCCTTGGACACGACATCGCGAATGATCACGTAGCCGTCGCGTGCAAACGTTTGCTTGAAGACCTCGATGTCGCCTTTTGAGAGAACTTCCATGACCGATTTCGCTGGTAAGGGTTGCGCTAAATGGAGCGAATGACTTTGGCGGGAATGCCGGCCGCGATCGAACGGGGCGGGACATCGTGCAGCACGACGCTGCCGGCGCCGATCACGCTGCCGGCGCCGATCGTGACTCCGCGGAGCACGATGGCGCGGACCCCGAGCCACACGTTGTCTTCGAGCACGATCGGCGCAGATGGCGGGACGACGTCGCGCTGCTCGGGTGGCAGCGAATGGAAGTCGTTATCCATCATGATGACGTGCGCGCCAATGTAGCAACTGTTGCCGATTTTGACCGCCATCGTGGCTGCGATCGAGCAACCGTAGTTGATGTAAACGTTGTCACCGATTTCCAGGCAGCCCGCCTCGCCGATCGCGAGCTCGACTTTTGCCATCGTCGAAACGACGCGAAAGCTGTTGCCAATCAGTAGTTTGCCGCTGTTGCGGATCGACGGGTTGCCCCACACACGCGCCTTGGCGCCGACGCGGGTCGCCGAGCGCAGGTACCACTGAGCGCGTGCCACGGCGGGCCCGTTGTGAACGATGCTACTGAGGGAGGGGACGGACATGGAGGAGTGGCGTGGACGGGAAGTCGCTTTCGGAACGGCTGCCGCTGCTCTCAGTCGGTGTGCGGTGGGAGCTCGAGCTCGGCAAGCACCGGCAGCCGCAGCTGCTGCACTTGCCAGCGCTCGACGATCACGCCCTTCCGCAGCTCCCCGATCAGCGGTACGAGCAGGCTGAGGAGCAGCGTTACGGCGAGCCCTCCGCCGATCACCAGCGCGGGCTTCGGCTTCTCCGGCTTGTTCGGCACCTCTGCCGGTACCACGATTTGATAGCGGTGGCTGAAGGCGGCTTGGGCGGTGTCGAGGTCGATCCGTCCGGAGCGAATGCCATCGCGCAGATCGCCATATTTGACGATGGCACCGGAGAGCTGAGCTCGGAGCGCCGGATCGATGTCATCCTTCTGCAGGGCCTGCATGACCTCGGCCGGCAACTGTTCCGCGGCCGGCGCTGCCCCACCCGCCATGGTCGTCGTGGTCGACGAGCTTCGGCCGGCGGCCAGCTCGCGTGCCTTGATGTCGCCTTCGAGCGTGCTCACCTGAGCGCGCATCTCCGCGATCTCGGACGGCGTCTGTGAGAGCAATGCGACCTTTTGTTGCTCGGTGACGACCTCGGGATGCTGCGGCGTCAAGCGCAGCTTCATTTCCGCGAGCTTGCCTTCCTCTTCGCGCAACTTTCGGCTGTGCTCTGCTTCCAGCTCGGCAAGCTTGGGTTTGGCGGCCGCGAGCTTCTCTTTCAAGCCCGCGAGCTCCTCCAACTTCGTGGCATCAGGCGCTCGCGGCGCGGTTCGCACCACGACCGCGCGAGGAGCGGCGCCGGGCGCGGCGGGGGCCGGCGCGGCTGCCTTTGCCGCCGGCGTGTGCGCGGAGCTCACCTGTTCCGCGAGCGCCGCGATTTCTTCGCGCAGCGTCGTCGCATGTCCGTCCAAAATCGCCATCTTGTCTTCGAACGCGGAGACCTCGGCCGTGTGGCGCGCGTTCAAAAAGCTCTTTCGAGCCGCTTCGACCAGCTCGGCTGCGGTCTGCCCGTCGCCCCAACTGACGGAGATCGAAAGCTCGCCTTTGTCGACGCTGACCTCGAGCTTGGATTCGAGCGTGCCGACCAAGCTGGCCATCTTGATCTTTTCGCTCTGTGGCCCGAGGAGCGCAGCGACCACGCGATCTTTGGCTTTGAGCAACGGCGGACGACGCGCTTCGAAGTTCTGCAGCAGCCCGATGTCGCGAATGATGGCCTCGAGATTGTCGTGCCGCATGATCAGCCCTTCGGCGCCAGTCAACGGGTTCGGCGCGTCGTAGCGCTCGAGCACGGCATTTCCGAGCGCCATCATCGTCGTCTTGCAGCGATAGGTGCGCGGGAACAGGGCGAAGACCAAGAATGTCAGCGCGACACCGCCCAAGAAAATGCCGGCGGTCAGTACGCGGTGAGCTCGCAGCGCGCGCCGACCAAACGCCAGATAGCTGTGGAGGAGCTCGACTTGGAAGCCTCCTCCCTCCGATTCACCAGCGTCTTCTTCGGGTTCTTCCATGGGCACTGTTCACGACCTTCGAGCTCGTCGGCGAGGGTGGCCGACGGATTCGGGGGGAAACATAGCGCGAATCCTCCGCCGCGCGTAGCGCAAGCAAGCTCTGCCGCGACGAGGGACGCACCCTCGCGGGCGGGTTCACCGAAATTCGCGCTTCGGCCAAAGCGTGAATGAGATTGCGGCTTTGGCAGGTCGCAGATAGAACCCGACAAATGCGCTGTCTGAGCCATACCGCGGGCCGTTTCGGCGGATGAGAACGAGGCCCTGGGCCATCGCGCTGGGGACGCTCGCGCTGGTCGCGGGCGCGCTTGCGCTGCGAGTTCGACAGGTGGCACGCCGTTCGCTCACGGCCGATCCGTCGTCCGCCGCGCACGTGGTCGGCAGCCGGGAAGCGGCGGAGATCGCTTACGACGGAGCTTTGGGCGACGGTTGGGAGGATTGGGGTTGGGGCCCGCACGAAATGCCCAAGACGGGCCCGGCAAAGGTGAAATTCGCGGGGTACGGCGGCATCGTTTTGCACCACGCGGAGTTGCGCCGAGGCTTTGGCGCATTCTCGTTTCGCTATAAATCACCCGCGACTTGGCCGGACTATCTCGGCGTCGCGCTGCAAGGGACGGGCAGCCCCACGCCGCAGGTGACCGTGCAAGCGCGGCACGTCGCGCCGCTTGCCGATGGCTGGCGTGAGGTGAGCATCAATTGGAGTGAGCTCAACCCCGAAAATCGCCCGTTCGATCGTGTGGCGATCACGGCGCGTTCGTCCGTACCGGCCGAATGGGTGTTGCTCGACAAGATCCTGTTTACGAAATCCAGCGGCACGAGCGCGGGCCAAGCGCCCGTGCGCGACGTGGATTTGTCGGTGACGTGTGACGGCGCAAGCCACGCCATCAGTCCGCTGATTTACGGTGGCTCCGGTGCCGACAAAGAGAGCGGCGTGACCGGGGAGCGCTTCGGCGGCAACCCGATGACGCGCATGAATTGGGAGCCCGGGGATCTGTGGAACACTGGCAATGATTGGTTCTTCGAGAACATCAAGTTGAACGGTACGATCTGGGATTGGCTGGCCGCTGCGATCGAACCAGGCTCACAAAATGCGCTCGTCGTGCCGTTGATTGGCTGGGTCGCGAAGGATGGCACCTCGGTCGGCTTTGCCCGCGATAAGTTTCCAAAACAGAAAAAATTCGACCCCAATCGCCCCGAAGCAGGCGACGGCCATCGGCCGGACGGCAGCGACATTCCACCCGGCCCACCCACGAATACCAGCGTCGCCGCCACGCCGGAGGTGATCGGTCGTTGGATTCGCACACTGCGCGACAAGGATCGGGCCCGCGGCAATCGCGCGGTGCAGGAGTACATCCTCGACAACGAGCCCTCGCTGTGGAACTCGACGCATCGCGACGTGCACCCCGATCCGATCACGTACGACGAACTCTTGGATCGCACGATCCGTTACGCAACCGAGATTCGCAACGCGGATCCGGAGGCCGTGATCGCTGGGCCCGCGGAGTGGGGCTGGCGGGGCTATCTCATGTCCGGCAAAGATCAGGCGGCAAGCTTTGGGCTACAGCCGGACCGCAGCGCGCACGATGACCTGCCGCTGGTGGCTTGGTACCTGAAGAAATTGGCCGAGCATGAGCGGACCACGGGTGCCCGTCTGCTCGATGTGCTCGACCTGCATTTCTATCCCGCGGCGGACGGTCTCTACGGGCAAGGTGCGCGCGTCGACCAGGAAGGGGCGGAGCTGCGCGTGCGCTCGACCCGCGCGCTCTGGGATCCGAACTACCGCGATGAGTCGTGGATCAAAGACACGGTGCGCTTGATCCCGCGCATGAAGGAGTGGGTTTCGGAGAACTACCCCGGGCGAAAACTGTCGATCGGGGAGTGGAGCTTTGGTGCGGACGAGCACATCAGCGGGGGCGTCGCCACTGCCGAGGCGCTCGGTCGCTTCGGCGAGCAGGGCCTCGACTCCGCATTCTACTGGGGAGGGCCGAAGAAGGGCACTGCGACGTTCTGGGCCTTCCGCGCGTTCCGGAATTTCGACGGCGCAGGTGGACACTTTCTCGACGTTTCGCTACCGACCCGTGAAAGTGAACAGCTCTCGCTGTTCGCGTCGAGCGACGATTCGAGATCTCATCTCGTGCTGATCGCCGTCAATCGCGATTCGACGTATGCGGCGCATACTCGCATCCGGCTCGGCGGCTGCGGGACGCCGATTTCCAACCGCACGTTCACGTACGCTGCCGGCTTCAGCGCACTGAAGGTGGGCACCCTGGACGCGAATGGCGGATCTGGGCCCGAGCTCACGATTCAGCCCTTCTCTTTCGTGGTGATCGATCTGCAGCTCCGGCCACGCTGAGCCGGAGCCTCTTCGGATCAGGGCTTGGGCACGGACGCGATCTGTTGCGGACGAAAGATCGCCGAGCCCAAGAAGCGCGCTTGTCCGACCGTCTTCACGGTCTTTTGTGCTTGGGCCGTGCTCATGCGATCCAAGAGCACGCATAAAATGGCAGCGTCCGTCGCTTGTACGAGCGAGGACGTGATCGGGTTGCCCTCGGTTGGGGGAAGCGCGATGATTAGCCGCTCTCCGGTGCTGGTGCAGCGGTGCACCTCGCTCAGGAATGCGGTCAATTGATTCAATTGCACGCGCGTCGCGTCGGCGACTTGAACCGGGCTGCCGAGATGCACCATGCCCGTTCGCGAGAGCGCCACCGCGACGACCAGAGTGAAATCAGGCGAGGCCCCGACGCCCGCCGGAATGAGCGCAAGCGAGCGCCAAGGCTTGGCTTCCACTGCGAGCCAAAGCCGTTGCCAATCCGGGTCGCGCCAGGTGGCGACTTCCGAGTGCGCTGGCCGCAGCGCCAGGCTGCCTTCAGGCCTCGCGTCTAGCTTGGCATCTCGCGCGTTCTGGTTACTCAAGAGTCCGCTCCGCCCCGAACATAGGCTTGCCCGCCGGAGTTGGCCAGGGAAACCCCACTGATTTCGCGGCGGATGCGGGGCCAAACAGGCCGGGCGCCCTGCATTTCCCGGGTTCGCTGGCCCAGTTCCGCTGCAGCCAAACGAAATGCGGGCCGCGCGTCGGCTCGGCTGTGAGCTCCCATTTCGGGCCGACGGTGTCGGTCGTCGCAGGGCGCGTTCCGCGATGTGTGCTCACGCCAATGAAACACGAGCTCGCTGTCATGTGCAGCTCGTTGCGATTCTCCGTAACGATCGGCGTGGTTGCGCGACGCGCGCGCGACCAACGCGAAATGCGAAAGGTCGTGGCATTCTTTTCGAAGCTGATCGCAGGCGCCACCGTTTTGTCGTCGAGGTGCGGAAATTGGAAGTTCGTTCGCGGCGGAGCTACGCCGGGCGCGTGCTTGACGCGCTGGGAGTGCCATGGCCCAATGCGCGCATTCTGAGAGTTCTCTCAGACAGGAAAAAGAGTGACAGATGCGTTTTCGGGGCTTGCCGTATCTGGTCTTGATCTGCGCGACTGGGTGCGGGGGCGGGGGCGCAAACAATTCAGCCCTTTCCCCGGGCGGCTCCGGCGGCACGAGTAGCGCGGCGGGCGGCAGCGTGAGCAACGGCGGCGCGAGCAGCAGCGGTGCGAGCGGCGGTGGGATGACGAGCACCGGTGTGCCCGGCCTGAGCATCTCGCCGAAAATGACGACCGCTTCGTTGAGCGGTCACGTGAAGTTCACGGCCACGGTGACGGGCCTCTCGAACACAGCGGTGACGTGGGCCGTCCAGGAGGGAGCGATGGGCGGCACCATCGACGCGTCCGGGCTGTACAGCGCGCCCGACTCTTCGGGCACGTTTCACGTGGTCGCGACGAGCTCTGCGGACGCGAGCAAGTCCGACAGCGCGACGGTGTCCGTGTCGGCACCGGCCGGAACTCCGCCGGTCCTGAAACCCGGGGTGTGGACTGAGCTGACTCCGGCGGGGCTAGGAATCGTGTGCTGCTCGGGCCAAGGCGGCAACTCCTTCGGCACCACCACGCTCGACATCGATCCGAGCAATCCGTACACGCTCTACCTGTGCGTGGACGAGCTCGGCATGTGGAAGACGACCGACGGTGGCTCGACTTGGAACCGCTTGGGAAGTCCGCCGGCGATGCCGGACTATGGAACCACGGTCACGTACTTGGACAGTCCGTTCCGCGTCGCAGTCGATCCCGGTGATTCGCAGCACCTATACGCGACGCAAGGCGTGCGTGGCACAACGCTCGGATTTTGGGTGTCGCACGATGCCGGGGCAACCTGGACGCAGCCGCAAGGCTTTCAAGACATCAAGAAGACGACCACGAACGACGTCACGACGCTGTCGCCCGATCCTGCCGACTTCAAGCACGTGCTGGTCGGCACCCACCAAGCTTGGCAGGGGCTGACCAACGGCGGGATCTTGGAGACCAAAGACGGCGGCGACACGTGGATCGCGCACCAGCCCATCCCGCAGTTCGGTTCCGGAACGATGGGCATTAATTTTCTGTACAATCCCGCGCAGAAAGTCGGCGATCCACAGACCTGGTTGGTGGGCGTCGACGGCAACGGCTTTTGGCGTACCGCCGACGCGGGCGCTCATTGGACCCAAGTATCGATGACCGGCATCCCGCACGGCGGCATCGATCTCTACTACAGCTCGAGCGGCGCGCTCTACGTCGGCGCGGCGCAGTTCCCAATGCGCAGCACCGACAATGGCATGACTTGGACGCCGCTGGCGAATAGCGGGCTGCCGAGCTTTTACTATTACGGCGTATGGGGCGACGGCACGACGCTCTACACGCAATTGGCTTACACCGGGACGAACTCGGGTCAGGGCGCTCAGCCGTTCTATTCCTCTCCGGAGAGCGACGGGCTCACGTGGACCAAGTTCAACGGTGGCACGCAGACCTTCATGGATGGGCCGTACCAAATGCGATTCGATCCGGTTCACCGCATCATGTACTCGGCGAACTGGGCTTCCGGGCTCTGGGCGCTCAAGGTACCTTGAGTCCGGCGGGTCTCGATGGCGACGGACAGTAAGCATCTCCGGTACATCGACGGATTACGCGGCGCGGCCGTGATCATGGTGATGTGCCGGCACTTTTACTTGGCCGCATTCGCCGCCGGCCTGCCGCACTGGGCCGACGTGCTCGGCCTGGGCTATCTCGGCGTGCATTTCTTCTTGCTACTGTCTGGCTTTTGCATCGCATGGGCCTACGTCGGGCCCAATGCGCGATCGTTCACGAGCGGCGAGTTCGCGTACCGGCGCGCGATGCGGATTTTGCCGCCATATTACGTCGCGCTCGGCATTTCTCTGGCGCTCTGGCTCCTGGTCGAGCGGCGTGCGCCGAGCGCGGTGTTCGGCCAGGTGCTCACGCACCTGACCATGACGCACAACCTTTTCCGGAGCACCGTCCTCGAGTTGAACGGCCCCTTCTGGTCGCTCGCTTTGGAAAGTCAGTTGTACGTCGCGTTTCCGTTTTTGCTGCTCGGCTTTCGTCGCTTCGGTGTAGCAAGAGTTTTGGCGCTCGTGCTCGTCCTGCAGTCGGCGTTCCGCATTTTCGTGATGCGCTACGGCACCGGCTACACCGGCATGACGTTCGTGATCCCGTGGAGCGTCGCGGGGCGTCTGTTCGAGTTCGGGCTCGGCATGTGGGCGGCGGAACTGGTGAGCCACGGTATTGGTGCGCGCCTGCGGTCCGCAGCACGGCTCGGCTTGGGCGCGGCTGCGACGTTGCTCGCGGGCCTCGCCTGGCTTGCCAAAGGCCGCCTCGGAGTGTCACACCCAATCACCGACCTATCGTGGACGGCCGCGTTCTTTTGTCTGCTGATTGGCGCGTCCTCGCCGCGTGGGCTTTGGCATCGCGTGCTGTCTTTCGGGCCGATCACCGGGCTCGGGGTCATGTGTTACAGCACGTACCTGATCCACGCCTTGGTGCTCGAGCCCGTGACGAACCTCTTACTCGGGCGCTTCGGCGGACATTCGCCGCTGTTTTTGTTGCCCGTGGTCTTCGCCGCAACGCTCGTTCCTTGTTACGCCTTCTATCGGCTCGTTGAACGGCCGTTCATTCAACTGTTCAGGGCGCGCCGTCGCTCGCCGATTCCGGCGGCGATAACGCCCTGAGGAACGCGACCAAATCACTCTGCTCGCGCGGGGACAGATCGAGCGAGCGAAGTTCACTCGTGCCCGGAAATCCGTTCACGTTCCCGCCTTGATTGAAGAATGCCACGACTTTCTCGAGCGTCGCGATCTGACCTGTGTGCATGAAGCTTGGTCGCTGACTCACACAGCGCAAAATCGGCGTGCGGAATGCGCCCTCCATCTCGCTCGTGATCTGGCTCGGTAAGCGCCCGTCATCCCCGTCGCTGAATTTGCCTCGCGTGTTCAACGGATCCGCGATTGCCGCAGCTAGGCCAGCCGCCGCGCCGCGATCCCCCGAATCGACGAACGCCTGTTGCACGACGCTCGGGCTGAGGCCCACATTGTGAAATCGTTGGTCCGAGAGGAACGGCCCCGAGTGACACGACACGCACCCGGCTTTGCCCACGAATAGTCGTGCGCCACGCTGCGCGTCGCGCGACATTGCCGTCGAGTCGCCGTGCAGCCACGCATCGAATGGGCTCGGGCCGCAGCTGAGGGTGCGCTCGTAGGCGGCAATGGCCTTCCCGGCGTTCACGACTACGCGCGTGACCGCGTCTTGGTTCGTCGCGGACATGCCGTCGAATTCGGCCTGGTCGCTGGGGCTGCCGTGAAACTCGCCGTCGCAGCTGGGCTGTGGCGCGCTCGGGTTTTTTGGCTCGCAGCCCGTCGTCTCGGCACTCAGGGCTGGAAACTGCGTCGTGTCGTCCAGCGCCGGCAGCGGACCATTCAGTGCTTCGTATTCTGCCTTGTACGCGCGGAAGATTTGCTCTGCCGCAAATAGCCGCGAGCTATTCATTTCCACGACCGATTCGATCGGGCCGAAGGGCTGGTTGTACAGCGCGTCGCGCCGACCGTCCCACATCAGCAGCTGCGCTTGACCTACGTCCAGCAGCGAGGGCGCGCGCCGTCGACCCCAGCCCGCCCCCAAAGAAATTTGTCGTTGGAACGAGCGCGTATCCGAAAAACCAGTGGTCGCGACGTGGCAGCTCGAGCAGGCGACCTTGCCGGTTTGCCCCGGAAGCCCCAGCGAGCCTGCCGTCCCATCGTTATCCGAATCGAGCAGGCGGCCGGAGAAGGACGGATCGGAGAACAGCTTCTCGCCCCAAGCTGCCGCCCGCGGATCGTCGGCGAATTGGTTCGTCACGTCGGGCGGCGCTGCCGGGAGTACGTCGGGCGATAAGGCCTCGAGCGCGAGCCGATCCGCAGCGCTGAAGACCGGCTCCGGATCGTCCTGTCCGGCGTCCGGGCCCGCGTCAGAGTCGGAGGCGGCGGCCGCTTTTCCGCTTCCGCCGCAGCCGCTCAGGGCTACCCCGAGTGCCAAAAAAGCACCGAGGAAAGGCCGCTCGAGGAACCCTGACATCCGTTTTTTGATCCTTCTCACCTACTCAATACGGCAGGCAGGGGAACTTCTTTTCGTCCCAAGTGGGCGGCGCGGTGCCGCTCTTGAAGCCCAGGTCGTCGAAATGCCGCTTGGTTTCCGTGCACTGATGCAAATGCATGAACGCGTACGGACGCGGATTGGCACACACGAGCTCGTCTGGCGCCCCCTCGTGATACAGCACGTCGCCCACCGTGAACGTGACCGGGCCGCTCAGCGCGAATGAGGTAGGAAACAGCGTGCAGCCTGCGGGCTTGTCGTCGATGAACGCATACAGCCGCTTGGACGACACGAACACGTCCAGCTTCGTCATGCGGTCCATTCCGGCGTGTTCGAACGGTGAATCACTCGGTTGCGCGAGCAGCGATTCCATATCGTAGTCGATCAGCCGATGCTCGGGCGCCTGGTTGTTCACGTCCCAGGAGCCGACCAAACCCGCGACCAGGCCGTGAAACGCCTGCACCTCGAGCCGCATGGATGGCCCTTGGATCGGTTGCACGAGCAAGCTGTTGTTGTTCGGATTGCTGAAGCCCTCTTGGACGGGTGCGTCTTGATCCGAGATGATGAGCTGCGGATAGCGGCGATCGGTGCTCACGATATCGACCGACATCGTCGCGTGGAGGTACTTGTTGGGGTCGCTGTCGATGTTGCCCTTGGTCCGCGCGGTGAACCGCATCTTGCCGGTCGTGTCGCTGGCCACGTCGTCGAACGTCTCCCAAAGTTGGCCCATGAACTGACCGAAAGCGAGGATGGGCGTGACGTTGTCGGGTTTTTCGATCAGGTAGCTGCTGATGTCGAAATCGCTGGTCTGCCAGCGCGCGCAATTTTGACTCGTGCAGCCGGGCACCTCGGTCAGCGTCCCCAGATCAGACCCGACGCCGAACCCGGCGTACCAATCCCAGGCCGCGGAATCGTGCGTCATGGGCGCTACGGTCAAGAACGAACGAGCGAGCGGCTTCGGCTTGCCGACGACCTTGTCGTATTCCCCGTTGATGAACACCTCGCCGGTCGGTGACTGCTTCTGCAGGTCATCGAGCGTGTAGAAGATCTGATGGCCCTTGGGCTCGAGATGCTGGGGTGAGAGATAGCCCTGAAACGGGCAGCCGTTGGCGAGCGCTTCGATCACGAGCGTGGTCGATTCGGTGAGCCCGGCCCACTCCAGGTGCCAGAGCGGCGAGCTACCTTGGTAGGCCGCGCGCTTGAGGCGCTCGGGCCCCGCCGCGAGCTCGTCGTGTGACTGCGTGCCCTTGTAAAAGACCTTCATCAGCGGCTCGCTACCCGCTCCGGCGCTGGCCTTCAGCACCTCGAATGCCGGCGCCGGTGGCGTCGTGTCACCTTGGTGCATGCCCATCTGGGCGCTCGTGAAATAGTAGTGCTCGTAGTGCGTCCAGCCTTGACCTGCGACCTCGCTCGAGACTTGCGACGAGTACACGGTCTGTGTGTCCGCGCTGGCTGCTGACGGCACGTAGAAGGCGATTCCGTCATCCCGGCCGCCGCTCGCCAAGAGCTGCGTGCGGACATCGGCGCTCGTGGTGTACGTCTTCGGGCGCGTCTCGCGCCAGCCGAGCTCGGCGTCACGCATGGGGTGGACGGCAACCGCATAGACCGGCACGCGATCCGCAGCCGGCGTCATGTAAACGTAGCCCAGGGTATTGTTCGCGTTGTCGGCATCGAGCTCGCCGGTGACTGCGTAAGCATTGGCGACCGTGAGACCCGAATCCCCGGCATTCAAGCTGTTTTTCAGATCGAAGGTCTGACGCATGCCCGCGCAGCGATAGATCGCATTTTTGACCGTCAGGGTGCCGTCGGAAAAGCCGGTGATGTCCGCGTCCTTGGGCAGCACGTACACGCGATAATCCTGCGCGCCATCCACCGGGTCGAAATCGATGCCCACTGAATCTTCGCGCAGCGTGCCGACCACGTTCGTCAGTGCGGGGAGCTGCGGTAACGCGGTCGTGACCTTGCTGCCGTCGACACCCACCACGGTTGTCGGGTTCAAGCTGATGGGCGTGCCCGGGGGGCCTCCTGACCCGCCGCCGCCGGTGTTGCCGCCGCCGGTGCTGCCCGCACCCCCGCTGCTCCCATCCTTCGAATCCTTACCGCACGCGCTCGTCGCAAGACCGACGGCGCAACCGAGGATCACGGTAAAGAGTTTGGCGGAGTGGCTCCGCCCGAGTTGCTGAGTTCGCTTCATGAATTCATTCACTCCGAAGGAATGAGACTAAGTTCGTGGCTATGAAATAAGGCGCGCGAGCGAGGCGCCGACCCAGTCGCGTCATCTTCGGGCCCGAGATCACGACGCACCCAGCCTACGACTTTACCACAGCGCGACTCGAAGCCAACGAGCGGACCCAATGTTTCCGGCGCATGTGGAGGTAACTTCGACCCTCGCCTCCTCCCTCGGCGCGCGCCGCAACAATTGCGCGCTCAGAGCGTATCCTCGCGCGGTCGAGTCAGGCGTCACGAGCGGCGTCCGCAGAACTCCGCGAAATGACGTGGGATAAACAACGGAAACGCGCCATGAAGAGGCGCGAGTGAGCACGGCCGGCTCAGCGCGTGCTGGCAAGCTGATGGTAAAAAGTTTCGAGCCGCCCGACGATGTTCTGCCAGCTATATTGCTGCTCCATCAGCGAGCGGCCCGCGGCGCCGAGCCGCGCGGCAAGCGGCGGATCGTCGAAAATGCGAGCCACTTGCCGGGCAAATTCCTCCGGCTCGTCCGCGAGCAGGAGGTGCTGATCGTGAACCACGTCGAGCCCTTCCGCGCCGAGCCGGGTCGAAATAACGGCTTTACCCTTGGCCAAGGCCTCGACGATCTTCAAGCGTGTGCCGCCGCCGATCCGCAGCGGCACCACGATCGCCGATGCGCGATCGATGTAAGGCGCCACTTCGTCGACCATGCCGAGGATCTCGACGCCGTTGCCTTGGCGGCTCAACACTTCTTGCCGGGCACCGGGGCCGAGGATGCAGAACCGTGCGCTCGGATTTTGCGCGCGGATCTTGGGAAAGATGTGATCGATGAAGAACAGCACGCCGTCGTGATTCGGCTGATAGTTGATGGCACCGAAAAAGAGCAGCATTCCCGGCTCGCTCTGACCGACCACCGGCGCGAACGCCTGCACGTCGACACCGTTCGGAATGACACTGGTGCGAACGGTCGGCATCTCTTCGCGCAGCAGTAGCTCGTCTCGGCGCGAGGTAAGCGCGATGCCGTCGAACCTGCGCCACGCATCGCGCTCTTCGCGCGCCAGCTTTCGCCAGTTGAGCGAATTGTAAATCACGCGTGGTAGCGTGCCGGAGGAGCGCGCCGTGCGCTTCAGGATGTCATATTCGATGTTGTGCTCGTCGAGCACGAACACGGGGGCGGATTTGGCGCTGTTGTCGAAGCGAAATCCGGTCATCCAGGAGAACTCGAATTGAACCACGTCGTAGCGCGTGCTGCTCAGCATGCGGTCCAAAGCGCGCTGAAAATCGCCGCGCCGGGCGCCCAGCAAATGCTCGAAGCTGTGCAGCGACACGAGCGAGCGCGCTTGCAACTTGCGCTTTTCTCGCGTGTCCATGAGATCGAGATTCGGAAAGTGCACGACTTCCCGGCAATAGCTGCGGGTTGCTTCCAGAGACGAGTGTTCCCACTCGTCGGTGCGGTTGAAGCTCAGCACGTCGACGTCGTGGTTTTGCGCGAGGCCGCGCATCAGACCGTCGAGCCGCCGCTGACCGCCGAAGCGTGGAGGACTCGGCAAGAAGGGCGTTACAAAGAGAATCTTCATTGCGTGGAGAGGGGCTGAAATCGAGCTACGCCGAGTAGCACGGCGCACTCCGGGCGCCTACGGGTCAGCACCGGCCCCACAGAAAGATCAAGGCGAACGCGTACCAAACGTAGAACACGAGCAGCTGGGTGAGCGTCGCTCGCAGCCCTTTTCGCGGGTTCGGATTGCGCGCCGCGCGCGCGGGAATCACGATCATGGCCAGGATGAACGACATCAAAATGAGCTTCGACATGGCTGCCTACGAAGTCAGAAGGGCGCGGCTGCCGCCTGGGCCTTTGGCGTAGCACCGCTGGTCGCGCTCTTCGGCGGCGATCCCCATTGACCCGTGCTGGTCGCCAATTTCGAGGCCACGGCCAAGGACGATCCCATCAAGTACACTCCGGTCCACTGACCCAGACCGAGGTCACCCCAGGATTGCATGAGATAGGAAAGGATGGCGCCGAAGCTCACCAGCGCCGCCGCCCGGTTCTTCGGGTCGACGCTGCCGTAGTAAGCGCGCATCGCGAAATAAACGCCGGCGACCCAAAGCGAGCTCACCGCCGCGAATCCGACGTATCCCGTGTAGCCCCAAAGCCCGAGCAAGCTGTTGTGTGGCATGTACAGCTCGAGCGAATAGTCGACTGCGGGCAGCACGGCGATCTGTTCGTACGGATGGCCCCAGCCCGTGCCAATGAACGGGTGCGAACGGAAGGTGGCGATGATGTTCACGTTCTCGAGCTCGCGCCACAGACTCGAAGCGTCGGTTTGGGCGTCCACGATTGAACGCACCATGCGCACCGGTTTGAACGTGGACCCGTACGTCGAATTCCAACCCGCGATCATGTACGCGATGATGAGCGGCGTCGCGGCCAGGAGCGAGCGGCGGATCTTGCGCTTGATCGGACTTTCTCGGCTGACGAGATACACGGTCAGGAAGACGAGTCCGACTTGCACCCAAGCCAAGCGGCGATTGTTGGCCGCGGTGCCCATGGCGAGAATCGGCAGGAAGATCAGCGCATTTCGGCGCGCCTTGCCGCGAATGCCCTCGACCAGCGGGGCCAAGATGATCACGAACGCCGCCGCGAAGAGCATGGAGTCGGAGTGGGCCGTCGCATACGGCGGGCGCGTGCTGCCGGTCTCCGGATCCATCGGCATGACGATCGTGTTCACCACGTACACCGCTAGGAAGCACTTGTAGATCGCCGCTGCTAGCAGCACCCGCGCGAGACTCTCGTGATCCTTCGGTCCGCGCAGGCCATACTGGAAGAGCAAGAACAGCAACGGCAGGTACATCACGGCGTTGACGCCCCAAAGCGAGTACCCAAAATCTCCGCCGCGCGCCATGCCGCTCAGCCAACTGAAGGCCGTGCCTGCCAGCGACACGTAAGCGAGTTGAATCATCGGTCGCGGGGTGGGGAATCGCCCGGCCGAGTCGAGCTTCGAGCCTGAAGATTTGCGCGACAAAATGATCAGGAACAGCACGCCGAACAGGACGTCGAAGCCCGAGAACGACAGCGCCGAGAACGCGCCGATACTGCGGTCGACCGTGTTCAAATGGTCGAGTAGGATTTGACCGAGCGTGGCGAAGGGCGGCGCCCACGGCGTCGGCTGACCTTCGTTCAAATTCGGCAGCGCAAAGGCGAAGAACATCATCGCCATCAGCGACAAGCGCACCGGCACGCGCGTCATCACGTAGACCACGAGCACGAAATCGATCAGCGTGACCGCGATGCCGAGCGACGTGTCGCCCACGCCGACCGCGACGAACAAGAGCAGGAGCGCAACCCCGAGCGCGGCCTTGACGTCGCCGCCGAGCTTCGTGTCACTCGCCATGCTGAGCTGTGCCCTGTCGGGCCCTCGACCGGCGTTCGCGGTCGAGGGGGTACGCGGCGAACGAGCCTACCATGGCGCGGAATTCTACCCGCCCGGACGCCGGATGCACGCTAGCCTTGGCCCGGGGTGCGCAACGATAAATCCAGCAATTTGTCCAGGATGTGCACGGCGTCGAAGCGCGCACGGACGAGCGCCAAGCCGGCTTCACCATAGGCTCGGAGCGGCGCCGGGTCGCGTGCCAAGGCGACCAGGATTTCGGCTAGCGCGCGGGTATCACCCGGAGGGATGAGCCAGCCGGACTGACCGTCATTCACGACCTCCGGGTTGGCCGCTAGCTGCGTGGTCACGACCGGTAGCCCCATCGCCATCGCCTCGAGCAGCGCGATCGGCTGACAATCGGCGAGCGTGGGCAGGACGAACAGATCCGCGTTGCGGTAGAGCTCGAGCAGTGCCTCGCTGCCCGCGTTCAGGCCGTGATGCACGCGCACTCCGGGCTCCGGCTCGACCGGCTCGCGCGTGACGAGATCGAGCTCGCAGCTACCGGACAGCGATTCGCGGTAAACCTCGAGCAGTTGGCTCCCGCCCTTGCGCCGGAAATCTCCGCCGACGAACAAGAGCTTCAGCTTCGATCCGGAGCCTCGTTCGGCTCGTGCCGGTGGGCGCCACAAATCGAGATCGAGGCCGGGCGGGATGACCGCCGTGTTCTGTTCGGCCACTCCGTAGTCGTTGATCAGTGAGCGACGCACCCATTCCGACCAGCCGACACACCAGCGCGCGGTGGTGAATGCGTAACGCACCGCCGCGTGCTTCAATTTCTCGGCCATGGCGCTCTTGCCGCGCGGGTGATTGTAGTGTTCGGCCAGCGTATCGAGCTGAACCGGCGTGACATCGGTCCAGAGCAAGGTCGGAGTCTTGTGCAGCGCGAGCGGTTGAAAGACGGCTGGGTTTTGGGTCAAAAAGAGCAGGGCGTCGAAAGAGTCTTGCGCAAGGCCGGCGCGCGTTTGCAAGAACCCACGCGCCGTACCCGCGACTCGGGGCGGCAGGGGCAGGCGTTCCAGCCAGCCGCCGCGTTGCGAGTAGGTGACGTCGACCCATTCGACTTTGGGCGCCGATGAACGCTGAGCTAGGGGCTTCAGCGTCTTGGCGACGCTGCCGATCCCGACTTGTGACTCGGCGATGAAACAGACCTTCGATCCGGTGGTCCTGCTCGAGCCCATGCCCCGCGAGGTGGATTCCGGTAACGCCATTTCCGATCGGATATTGGATGCTCGGGACGAAAGCTAGTGAATAGCGCCGGCGCGACGAGCGATCGTTTACGGGCAGCCGAGAAGCACTGGCCCGAGCGCACTTCGGGTGACTGAGAAGAGCAGAAGACACTTCGAGCAGACAACGGCAAAGGACCTCGCCTTTCTCGAACCTCGAGCCATGGCGGTCCGATAAATCCAAGCTCCGTTGAAACGGGAAGCGGGTAGTTTGTAAGTCGGTGGACCCGGGGTGGTGCTCGTGGTATCCCGTGCATCTTGATGCAGCGAGTGTTCAGCCAACTATTGGCCGGGCTTTTGGCATCGCTCAGCGCGGGGTGCACCTTTTACACGGCTTGCCCGACCGGCACTGGAGCGGCTCCAAACAACGGCGGTGGCAGCGGTGCCGGCGCGAGCGGTGCTGGGACCGGGGGCACCGGCAACGCCGGCGGTTCGGTAGGCATGGGCGGCACCGTCGCTGGCAGCTGGGTCGTCACGACCTCGAACCTGGCCAAGCTCGATTCCGAATGCGGAAACATGTCGTTCGTTTCCGCAAAGCCGGACGAGGATCTGCTGATCGCGGGCGTGGCGGTCAACGGACTTTGGGGCAGCCGCGACGGCGGTGATACCTGGACGCAGCTTGGCACCGGCGCCGGCTCGGACACGATCATCAACCGCACGTCCGCCATCATTTACGACCCGACTGATTCGAACAAATTCTGGGAATCGGGCATTTACGGTGGCCCGGGCGCCTATGTGACGACCGATGACGGCGTCACGTTCTCCAAGCTCGGCAACCTGATTCACACCGATTTGCTCAGCGTGGATCTCGGAGATCCCGAGCGGAAGACACTGCTCGCCGGCGGGCACGAGCAGGCTCAGACGCTCAACCTGTCCAGCGACGGCGGGAAGACCTGGATGCCGATTGGCAGTAAACTGCCGTCGAACAGCTATTGCAATAACCCGCTCGTCATCGACGCGGACAACTTGTTGACCGGCTGCACGACGTTCGCCGCCGGGCCGACGGGCATCTATCTCACGACCGACAGCGGTGGCTCCTGGACCTCACTGACGACATCGGGCGGCGCCGGCACTCCGTTGCGCGCATCCGACGGTTCGATCTACTGGGCGAGCTCGGGTGAAGGCGGCATGACCCGCAGCACCGACGGCGGCATGACCTGGAAGGATGTGGTCGGCGGTGGCGTGCTGAAGAGCCTGTCGCCGATCGAGTTACCCGACGGCAGGATCGCCGCTTTGGGCTTGCATGCCGTCGTCGTGTCCGCCGATCACGGCGCGACTTGGACCGAAGTCAGCCCGCCACTGCCGTATGGCGATGTCTCGGGGCTAGCGTACTCGTCCCAGCAGAAAAGCTTCTACGTTTGGCATTTTACGTGCGCGTTTCCGGCGCCAATTCCGCTGCCGGCTGATGCGATCATGAAGTTCTCATTCGACTACGCGTCGATGTGAAAACCACGCCTGCGCCGGGCGACTTGCGTACTTTTCGCGCTGCGCATAAAACGGCCGTGCTAAATCATGCGCTGCCTCATCCTTGCTGCGGGTCGTTTCGATGAACAGCTACGCTCCGAGATCGCCCGGCAACGTGAGCCCCGGCTCGACGTGTTTTTGCTCGCCTCCGAGCTCGGCGCAAAAATCATCGACTTTCAAGACGTCGAGAAGTCTTCCGATCCGCGCGTCAAACTGATCGCGCGCACGGCGGGCAAATCGGCCGCCGTTGCCTGGCTCGGTTTTCAAGAGCGGCATGAGCACGACGCGTTTTTCACCACCGGCGAGGACATCGGTTTGCCCTTGGCGCTGCTGCTGAAGGGCAGCCGTGCGCGTTGTTCGCACACGATGATCGCGCACACGCTCTTTCCAGCCAAGAAGAAGGTGTTCTTCAAACTGGGGGTGGGTAAAAAGATCGATCGCGTGCTCGTGTATTCGACCGCGGAAGAGCGGCTGGCAATCGACGAACTTTCGATGCCAGCGTCGAGCGTGGAGCGGATTTATTACCACGCTGATCAGGAATTTTTCCGCCCGGACGGGCGCGCGCTGGAGCAGGATTTGGTGTGCGCCGCGGGGCAACTGCTCCGCGACTACGACTGTTTGGTCGACGCGGTTCGCGGTCTGCCCGTGCGCGTGCAAATTGCAGCCGGAAGCCCGTGGATCGAACGGCCGCTGCAGCCCAAGCGCGAGCTACCCGAAAATGTTTCCTGGGGGCGTCTGAACCGCTACGAGCTGCGCGAGCTCTATGCGCGCTCGGCGCTGGCTGTCGTCCCGATTCTACAAAACCACTACCAAACGGGGATCGCCACCATCCTGGAAATGATGTCCATGGGTAAATGCGTGATCGCGACGCGCACCTTCGGTCAGACCGATACGATCATCGACGGTGTGAACGGCGTCTACGTGCCGCCGGGCGATCCCTCGGCGCTGCGCGCAGCCATCCAGCGGATGCTGGCAAACCCCGAAGAAGCGGCGCGTTTGGGCCAGGCCGCGCGAAAATTCGTGGAAGAGCAAGCGGGGCTCGATTTGTTCGTGAAGAAGATGGTCGAGGCCGTACGAGCTGGTCATGCCGCGCATCTGCAAAGCTGAGCTATTTCGCCGAGCGAACGGGGGCCGCACGCTTCGCGGTCTCTGCGCGTCGTCGGCCCGTGCTAGCGTCGTCGGCGAAGGGTGATGTCTCCACTGCTCGGGCCGATTCTTGCGCAGCTCGTCACGTTGAGCCTGTCCGATCGCACTGAGGGGCGCTACATCGCGTCGGACGATAAATATTTCGAAGCGGCGACCTTGCCGCGCGCGGGGCTGAATTTCGGCTGGAAGCACACGACGCTCACCCTTGGATACGGGCCGTCGCTCACGGTCACGCCATTGGATCCGAAAGATGCCCAGCTGGTCGTCTTTCACAACGCGATCGTGGCCGCTTCCTATCGCTGGCGTCGGACCACGGTTGGGGTGAGCCAATACCTCGGTTTTGGTGAAGTGAATTTTCAGACTTTGGCGCTGGCCGATCCGCGCGCCGGTACGACCAACGTTCCCGCTGACAAACCGGGGACCGGGAACGGCGCTACCACGCCGCCTGCAAACGGCGGCACCGCCGGAACCCCTGGCTCGACGCCCGGCGGGACGACCATTCCGGGCGCGACGCAGATCAAGGCCACCAATCGCATCGTCACGTATGCGACGTCGTCCACCACGCTGAACGTCGGGCAGGTGCTCACTCCGGTGCTGAGGCTCTACGGAGAGGTGGGCTATCTCATCACCGGCAGCGTCGGCAAGAACGCAACCGCCGACTTTCCCGTGGTCAAAGGCCCACGCGCGCTCGCCACCGTCTACTACAGCGTGACTCCGCGCGATGACGCTGTCTCGACGGCGTCGTGGCAATACGCGGGTTCGTCGACTGGCGTCGATAGCTGGATCGCGCTCGCATCGGAGGGCTGGGCGCACGCGTTCGACCCGCATACGAACGGGCGCGTCAGCGGCGGCGTGAGCATGACGCGTACCTCGCAGCCCGACGGGCTGATCGCGTACTCCATTTACCCGACCTTCAATTCCTCGATCAATCACACGACACCGCTCGATCGCGGCATGCTCTCGTACGGTTTCAGTGCCGGTGCTGCGCCGGTTCTGGACCCCGTGCGCGCGCTCGTCGATCCGCGGGTGAATTTGTTGGGGCTCGTGGGCTGGGGACGTAACCGATTTTCCACGAACCTGGCGCTGGGCAGCCTCCTGACTTTGGACAAACAAAACACCGCGGGCGCTCTGAGCACGGCGACCGGGTCGCTCACCGTGGGCTATCGCTTGGCGGACGGGCTCTCGGCCGATTGCGGGACGCGCGCAGCATGGCAGCGCTTCGAGGGACAGACGACGATACCGCTGAGCTGGGCTGCGTTCGTCGGTCTGACCTACGGCGTGACCCTGCCGCTCACTGGCGGTACTTGAGCCGAGTCAGCGGTCTTTTTTCCGAAAACGGAGCGTCTGGAGATCGACGGGCGTCTGTAGGCCCTGGGCGAAGCCTTGCAAAAACGCGGTGATTCGCGTGATGCCTCGCGGCCTCCGCAGCTTTGCCAGATCTGCGAGCGGCGGCCAGAGCGCTTTGGTGGAAAATAGCCAGACCGGCACGATGGCGGCGGAAAAGTGCTTCGCGCGCAGAGGCTTTGCGCACACGGCGCCGAGCGCGATCCAGTCCCGGCGCGCGTGTTGCCGGCCTTCTTCGAAGGTTCGAAAGCCGTCGTGGACGATCGACAATTCGGCGGTCTCGTACACGTGCTTGCCGCTCAGCAGCGCGCGCATCGAGATATCCCACTCGTCGGCGGACGGAAAGCGTGCACCGGGGCCGAACGACTCGTCGAACCCGCCCATCGAAAGCGCGAAATCTCGACGCAACGCCATGCCCGCGCCAATCCCCAGGCCGTCACAGATCTCGCCGATCGAGCGCAGCAGACGATTGTGTTTGAGCTCGTATGCCGGCACGTATCCGGCGCTCGGATCGTGCGGAACCGGCAACACACTGCAGAATGCGACGGCGGCGCTGGGTTGGGAGCGAAGCGCGTTCGCCATTTGCGTCACCCAACCTTCGGGCGCAGCGCAATCGTCATCCGTGCAGACGATGATGTCGCCGTGCGCGGCGCGAATGCCCTCGTTCAGCGCGGCGCCTTTGCCGCGCACGTCGGATCGCAGATAGGTAAAGCGGGGATCGGCGAGAAAATCGGCGAGGGCTTGCTCCGTCTCGCGGCCGTCGCTCTGGTCGACCACGATCAGCTCGATCGCTTCGTCCGGCTTTGCGAGCAGAGAGCGAACTGCGCGCGCCACTGCATCGGGTCGATTGCGAGTGCAGACGATCGCTGACACCGCCTCTGGGGCATGGCCTGTCACGGAGCGGAGATTAGCCGCAACGGCTGCGTTCGCGGTAGCCGTTTCGCCGTGATTCGCCCACTGCGGCGCTCAGCGCGCGCGAACCGCGTTATCGGGCTCGATCGCCGATGAAGCTCCGCACGGCTGCCACCGCGGCGCTCGTTTCGATCAGCACGTTGTGCCCGACGCCGGGCAATTCCAGATAACGTGCTCGGTCGCCGAGGGCCTTCGCGATCGCCTGTCCTTGCACCGGCCCGCCCAACGTCTCGTCCGCGCCGCCCTGTACGACCAGCACGGGCGCGCGAATCGGGCCGAGAAAAGGCCGGGTCTGCAGGTCATCGCCGGGATCGAGCCTTGCCCAGGGCGAGCGGCGCACCATGACGATGTCGTCCACGCTCGCGAGCAGTGAAAGTGAGGCTGGCGGTTGTTTGCGCTCGGTCACGGCGCCCACCGCGCGCACCGCGAGATAGCCGCCGATCGAGAAGCCGACCACGTTGATTTGCTGGAGCGAGATCTTCTCGGTTTGGCAAAGCTGGACCAGCATCTCTGCGGCATCGGCCGCGAGCTCTTCGACGTGCGGTACGCCGTCCGACGAGTCGTAGCCGCGGTAAGCGAACACCGCGAGGCCCCAATCGCGATCCGCGCCGAGGCGCGACAAGAAAGCTTGACCGCGCTTCAACTGCGTCGCGTCATTGCCGGGATAGTAGAGGACCCAGGGTGCGTCGGCGCTGCTCGGTCGGCGTACGAGCCCACGCAGCTGGATGCCGGGAGCCACCGTGAGCTTTGCCGCACTCCAGCCCGGTTCCGAAGCCAGAGCGCGATATTCGCTCGCTGCCAGCTGTCCGGTCAGATAGGTAAAACGCAGCCGTTTTCGCCCGAAAAGGCGCGGGATGAGCCCCACCGAAATCGCGACTAGCGCCGTCACGCCGAACAAGGCCCAGCCGTTACGCCGTAGCCGCTTCATGAGCTCCGAGCACCTCGAGCTGGACCGCCGGGATGCCACCGACTCGAGTTTGAGGCGCCACGTCCTTGTTGACGACCGCGCCTGCGTCGACGACCGCTCCGGCACCGATGGTCACTCCGGGCAGGATGATCGTGCGCGCGCCGACCCAGGCGCCCTCGCCGATCGTCACTGGCGCCATTTGTACCGGGCCGGCCCGGTGCTCGCGGATGTCGAGCTCGTGCGTGCTGGTCAAGATCATCACTCCCGGGCCGAGCGTGACCCGGTCACCGAGCGTGACGCGTTCGCTCAGATCGAGCACGCACTCCGCCTCGATCGTGCAACCTTCACCGACGATCAGCATCGAAACCAGGCCGGGCCCACCGTTGATCCGAGGCATGGCCGCGATGCGTGTACCTTCGCCGATCCGAAACCCGACGAGCGAGAAGAGCTTGGCGCGCGCGAGTACCGCCTGATGCCGAGGCAGGACACGGGCGGCGGTATTGAGCGCGATCAAGCGCGGATGAATGCCGATCGTCTCCTCTCGCAACAGCGCGACTGCTTTACGCCACCCGGTCGGTTTGGGATCTGACCTAGCCATTTCGCATCTTCTTGAAGCGGGCGCCGAACTGTTCGGCATCGGTGAGCTCGACCAGCCGCGGGATTTGGTAGTTTGCCAATCGCTCTCGGCAAAAAGCCATCATGCGCCGCTTGAAGGCATCCAAAGGCTCGGGGTTGACGAGCTTGAAGCGGGCCGCGACGACCTGCCCCATCATGGGTTGAGCCTTGCCGAACACGGCTACGTCCTGCACATTTTCGAGCTGCAAGAGCACGTTTTCCACCTCCGCCGGGTAGACCTTTTGCCCGCCGACGTTGATCAGATCGGTGGCACGACCCAAGATCCGCAGGTACTCGCCGTCGACCTCGACCGCATCCTGGGTGTTGAGCCAGCCGTCTTCGTCGAACAAATCCGGCGCGTTCAGGTAGCCCATCATCGCGGTCTTGGCGCGCACCCAGAGAATGCCGTCGACAATCTTGGTCTCGAAGCCCTCACCGGTGAACTTGAGCCAGAGCGACTCTGAATCGCGCGAGCGAGAGCGAAGCACGCCGAGCTCCGACATGCCGTAAGTCTGGACCAGCGAGACATCGGGCAAAATGGCGTGCAGAGCTTTCAGCGTGCTCTCTGGCATGGGCTCGGTGCCGTAGGCGATCACCTTCAGCGACGAGAGATCGTGCTGCTCCGCGGCGCCCGACATCAGCAGCAGATTGAGGAACGTGGGCGACGTAGGCAGCGTGTGCACGCGATGCCGCGCAATCGCTCGACAGACCGTCTCCGGATCGCGCGACTCGACCGTGACCACGGTGCCGCCGCTGGCAAACGTATTGAACAGCGTGTCGATGCCGCCGATATGATCGAACAACAGGAAGGTGAGCGTGGTCTTCTTCTGCCGGATCTTTTCGAATTTCTCGAGGATGGCCGAAAAATCGTGGAGGATGGCTTTGGGTGAGCCGGTGGAGCCCGAAGAAAAAATGACTAGACCCGGATTGCCCCGCAGGATGAGCTTTTGGGTGAGCGGGTTCGTTACGCGGCGCTCGTGAAGGGTGAACGAAGCGCCGTCGGCGTCATCGAATTCGACGCTCAGCTGGACCTCGGCGATGTCCAAGAATTTGTCGCGCTGCGCGCGCATCAGCGGCGTGAGCGGTACGGTGATCGCGCCGAGGCGCACCAGGGCCACCAATGCGGAGCAAGCGTTCGGCGAAAAGGAGCCCTCGAGCGCGACCACGTGACCACGCCCGATGCCCTGAGCCTCGAATTTCGAGCGCCATTCGTCGGCCAGCTGCAAGAGCACCGAGTACGGCGTCTCCATGCCCCTCCAGACCAGAGCCGTATCGTCGCCCCACTGGGCTAGACGCTCGAAAAACCAAGGCGCGATCATGCCGCTATCCGAGCGCTCAGGTGACGCCGCCCAGGTAGATGACCTGGCCGGTGATGTTGTCGCTGGTCGGGCTGATGAAGAAATCGCACACGTTGGCGCAATCTTCGTGCGTGCCGAGGCGCTTGATCGCAAGGTTATTCACGACCGCGTCGATCTTGTCCTGCGGTACTCCGCGGATCATGTCGGTCATGATCGGAGTCGCACCGAAGGAATTGCAGGTGATGCCCCATTGCCCGAGCTCGAACGCCAAGATCCGAGTGAAAGTCACGACCGCGCTCTTCGACGCCGCGTAGATCGCTTCGCCGGCCAGCGCGATCGGCGCGACGATGGTCGTGAAATTCACGATTCGCCCGTAGCGCCTGCGGATCATCACCTTGGCAGCGTCGCGGCAAACCAACATCGTGCCGGTCACGTTGACCTGCAGCATGCGATTGGCCGAAGCCGCAGGCGTCAGCAAGATGTGGTTCATGCTGGCGATCGCTGCATTGTTGAGCACCACGTCGATTCGGCCATGACGCTTCGTCACGTCGGCGATCATGTGGCGAACGGCGCGCTCCTCGGCGACGTCGACCGAGTGATGGGTGTAGCTCGGGTCCTTCAGGTCGCTTTCGCCGCGGCTACAACCCTCGACCAAATAACCCTTGGTCAGGTAGTGCTCGACCAGGTAGCGACCGATTCCCTTGCGGGAACCCGTAACCAGCATGACTGGGCGTTCGGCGGTCACGCGGCACTTTCCTCGGCGACCATGGCCACCACGTGCTCGGCCAAGACGGAGACGGTGCGAAACGGACTGTTGCGTTGCGACATGGCTTTGTCGTTCGCGAGCGTGACCGACACGCCATGCTCGGCTTCGACACGCTGCTCCACTTCGACGATCAACGACACGACTCCAAGCGAGTCGAGCACGGCGTCCTTGCCGACCAGTACGGTGTCACCGGTGATGCTCTCCGGTGCCGGTAGGCCCGTCTGAGCGAACACCTCGTTTAAACTCGCAACCACTATCTCGCGTGCGGCGGTAGCATCAATCATTGGATCTCTTTTCCGGTCAGCGCCATTTGGCGAGCGAAATTCTCCGATTTCCCACTAGCAGGATATTCGGTGGAACATCCTTGGCAACTACGACAGAGGCCCCAATTACGGAGCCGGCGCCGATTTTCACCCCTGGCATGATCGTGCAGCGGGCGCCAATCCATGCTCCGGCACCGACTTCGATCGGCGCGGAGCTCGTGATTCCGCCGCGTTGCGCGGGATTGGAAGTGTCGTGCACCCTGGTCAAGAACATCACATCCTGACCGACGGCGACGTGGTCACGGATAGTAATCTTGTCATCGAGCTCGAAGTAGCAACGCGCGTTGAAGCCGCAGTAGGTTCCGATGCTCAGCCGGGAGCTGACGTCGCCCGTGCCGACCAAGGTTGGCATGCCCCAAAACACCGAGGCAGCGCCGATCCGCACGCCCGCGGCGCGCAGCGCGAAGGTCCCCGCGCGGGCCGCCACGAACGGCGGAAAACCCACGAATAGCCGCTCCACGAGCCGCACACGCCAGGCAGAACCCTGCGCGGAGAGCCGAGCGCCGTCGGGGGTGAGCTGAGTCGGCACGAGAATCCGGAAAGGCGTACCTCGGTATTTTGCCAGCGTCCAGACTCGCGGCGCTAGCCCGGCCCCGGAACACCGCTACCGCTTATCGTGTACGTCACGACGGGTCGAGCGACCGAAGCCGGATCCCTCTGGTGCGAGGACTGTTGCGGCCCTTAGCCCTCGGCCGGGAGGGCCGCGGAAAAACCGGAGCCTCTGGTCCGAGGGAGTAAGTTTACGCGCTCCGAGTCCGCGCTCCCGATCAATTGACTCACCGCGTCCGGGCGGCTAGCTCTGCCGCGCGGGACCAGCCAGGACAACGCCATTCAAAGGAGCCCGCAAGATCCGAGCGACCCGGCACCGAAGCCAGCCCTGCGGCTTCCGTACCTGGACGGCCTCCGCGCGGCGGCATCGCTGTACGTGGTTTTGTTTCACGCCGGAGTCGGTTTCAACGGTGCCGAGCTGCCGCTTTTCGCGCGAAGCCTGCGTCGTTGTCTCTCGTTTGGGCACCACGCGGTCGCCGTGTTCATCGTGCTTTCTGGATACTGCTTGATGTTACCAGCGGCTCGCCGTGAGGGCAGGTTGGTGGGTGGCTTCGGCCGTTACATTGCACGGCGCGCGTGGCGCATCTTACCGCCGTACTACGCGGCGCTGTTCGCCACGTTGCTGCTGCTCTGGCTCGTCCCCGCTCTGAACGCGCACTCCGGCACGATCTGGGATGACAGCTTTCCCGCCTTCGAACGCGGCCCGATTGCGACCCATCTGCTCTTGATTCACAACTTATTTCCGGACTTCGTTTATCGAATCAACGGGCCTTTGTGGAGCGTGGCGACGGAGTGGCAAATCTACTTTTTCTTCCCGCTCTTTCTATTACCCATCTGGCGGCGCGCCGGTTTGCTGGCGACGGTGCTCGCCGGCTTCATGCTCGGCTGCGCGCCGATCTGGCTTGCGCCGAGCGTGGCGGCTCACTGGATCCCTTGGTATTTGGGCCTGTTTGCACTCGGCATGTGCGCCGCGGGCATCGGCTTTTCAGCGCGTGGGCTGGAACGGCGATTGGAGCAGCAGGTCCCGTGGAAAGCGGTGCTGCTCGGGCTATTTTCGGTGTGTTTGCTGGGCGGAACGCTGCTCGTCAAACTCTGGTTCAAGCTGATGCCGCTGAGTGACGCCTGGGTCGGCGCCACCACCGCTGCGCTGCTGGTCTACCTCACGAGGTGCGCCACGAGGAGCCCGGGGATGGCAAGACCGATGCTGCTCCGTTGCTTGGAGTCGAAACCGCTCGTTCGCCTCGGTCACTTCTCGTACAGCTTGTATTTGACGCACCTGCCGGTCGTCGCACTTTGCTACTTCGCGCTCGAGCCGGCACGTTTGTCCGAATCGGCGCGCATGCTCGCCATGATCGGCCTTGGCTTGCCGGCGTCGCTGCTCGTGGCCTACGGCTTCTTTTGGGTTTTCGAGCGGCGCTTCGTGGGTCGGCCGCCGCTGTTTGCCAAAGAATGAGCCCGGTTCGCGCGGAGTCCGCGCGTGCTCGGGCGAGCGCCGAGGCTAGGCCTCAATCGCTTCCGCTCAGTGTTCGGAGCGCGCGCGCCGGCACTCCAGCCACGAGCGTATTGGCCGGGACGTCGCGCGTGACGACCGACCCGGCTGCGACGACCGAGCCGTGCCCAATGCGCACGCTCGGCAGTATGGTGACGCGCGAGGCGATCCAGACGCCATTTCCGATCTCGATGCCCGACGCTTCGCTCGCGCCAGCGCGCAGCCATTCGGCCCCAATGGCGTGCGTGACGGTGAGCAAGGTCACGTCGTGACCGATCCGCACGCCGTCGCCGATTATCACGGGTGCACCGAGATCCAAGTGCAGGTGTCCGGTGATGATCGTGTGATTGCCGATGGTCAGGTAGCGGCAGGGGTTGCCCAAGCCGGTCACACGAACGGGCCCTTGGATCAACGAGTGGTGGCCAATCGTTGCGCCGGCGGCGCGCAGCAGCGCCGTGCGGGTTCGCATGAAGCTTTGCTGTGGGAGCAGCCCCGCGGTCTGGGTGAAAACCTCTGCTGACACGAGTGGCTCGACCTCTTCGAGCAGGGCACGGGCAAACTTCGGCAGACGCGACAGCAGTCGTTTCACGGTTTTTGGAGCGGTCAAACGCGACCCAACTTGAGACGCTAACATCGGGAACGCACGAATTCGAAGAGCAGGCGCGCATTCTCTCGCGCGTCGAAACGACGCACTGCTTCGGCACGACTCAGCTCGCCCATCCTGAGGCGTTTTGCCCGATCGACGACCAGCGACTCGAGCGCGTCACCCAACTGACCCGCATCTCCGACGTCGAGCACGTGTCCGGTTTCGCCTTCGCGGATCATGTCGGGGATGCCACCCACGCGGGTTGCGACGATCGGTAGCCCCGCCGCGAGCGCTTCCATGCAAACGAGGGAATAGCAGTCGGCGCGCGTCGGGAGTACGAACAAGTCCGAAGTTCGGTAGAGCTCCTGCAGCTTGGCCGAGTTCGCGTTCACGTTTTTGTGTACGATCACGCCCGGTTCGTCCTGCACGTTGCCGCGCGTCACGAGGATGAGCTCGGAGCGCCCGCG
>Ga0068855_100001100_pt1 | contig 33596 bp, 33 predicted proteins | sample KBSCornC52_FD_66592 | JGI IMG/M metagenome (GOLD analysis project Ga0068855, IMG submission 66592) | Corn rhizosphere microbial communities from Kellogg Biological Station, Michigan, USA - KBS Corn C5-2 | ecosystem: Host-associated > Plants > Roots > Rhizosphere > Soil ...
ACATGGATCCACGCGAGGTCATCCTGACGAGCTCCGTTCAGCGCGACCGGAGCGTCTCCATTGTCATATCAGGATCCACCTTTGCGGGCAGCATGGTTCGCCAGCGTGGATCCTGCGACTGCGCGCAGGATGACGGCGTCTCTTCGTCTCATGTGTCCCTCCAGCGGCATCCTTCCAGGCGCCCGGTTGGAGACCCCACTCGACCGCTTTTCGCAAGGGCATTGCAGCCGACTTAAAATCGGGCTTCAACGACCTCCACGCATGGCCTTCTCCCTCGAACGCGCTTCCTGCCGGCTCAACACTGCCTACGGTGACTTCCAGATGCACGGGTTCAAGGATCTCGCGTCCGGACTCGAACACGTGGCCCTGTGCCTGGGCGACGTCGCCTCGCCGCCGCCCGTGCTCACCCGCATGCACTCGGAGTGCCTGACAGGCGACGCCTTCGGCAGCTGCCATTGCGACTGCGGGCCGCAGCTGCGCGGCGCGCTGCAGGCGATCGCCAAGGAAGGCCGCGGCATCGTGCTGTACCTGCGGCAGGAAGGCCGGGGCATCGGCCTGTTGAACAAGATCCGCGCCTACGCGCTGCAGGAACAGGGCGCCGACACGCTGGACGCCAACCGCCTGCTGGGCCTGCCCGCCGATGCGCGCGACTACGGCATCGCCGCCGCGATGCTGGCGGAGCTGGGGGCGAGCTCGGTCCGGCTCATGACCAACAACCCGACCAAGATCGACAGCCTGCAGGCGCACGGCATCACCATCGCCGAACGCGTGCCGCTGCAGGTCGGGCGCAACCGCCGCAACGGCGCGTACCTGGACACCAAGGCCCATCGCATGGGCCACCTGTTCGACGTCCTGCGCGAACCCAGCGACGAATAGGACGGGAGCCGCCTCACCGGCCCCGCGAGGCTGCGGGCGGCATCAAGCCTGGGCCGCCGCCGCGTCGGCCGCCGTGCAGCAATCCAGCGGCCGCTCGCGCACCTGGTTGCGTCCGCCGTGCTTGGCGTCGTACAGCGCGAGGTCGGCCGCACGCAGCAGGTCCGCCGGCGTCGAATGGCGCGCGTCGCACATCGCCGCCAGCCCGATGCTGACCGACACCGGCCCGGCCAGCGTCGTGTCCGGTCGCGCGTGCAGCGACTCCACCTGCCTGCGCACGCGCTCGGCCACCACGGCGGCGCCGGCAAGGTCGCAGGTCGGCAGGATGACGACGAACTCCTCGCCGCCGTAGCGGGCCACGAAGTCGCCCGGGCGCAGCCCGGCGTCGCGCACGGCCGCCGCGACCGCGCGCAGGCAGGCGTCGCCCGCCGGATGGCCGAACTGGTCGTTGAAGGCCTTGAAGTGGTCGACGTCGATCAGCAGCAGCGCCACGTGGGCAGCGGCGTCCTGCACGCCCTCGCTGTTGCGGCGCATCGCCGCGCGGCGCGCGCGCTCGTGCTCCGCGTGCAGCACCTCGTCGAAGTGGCGGCGGTTGTATGCGCCGGTGAGTCCGTCCTCGATGGCCAGGCGCTGCATGCGCGCGTTGGCCTCGCGCAGCTGCGTGGCCATCACCTTGAGGGCCAGCAGCAGCATGCCGCACTCGTCGTCGGAACTGCGCGGCAGCGGCACGTCCAGCTGGCCGCTGCCCACCGCCGAAGCAAAGTGAACGGCCTGCCTGAGCGGGCGGGTGATGCTCAGCGTCAGGCGCCAGCCGGCGAACGCGGCCAGCAGGGAAGCCAGCATGGCGACGGCACCGATCACCAGGTCGTTGCGATCGGCGTGCGCGCTGAGCCCCTGGATCTCGGCGGCCACGCGCTGGTTCTGGAGCTCGGCCAGGCCGTCGAGCAGGTGCAGCCAGGCGGCGTGGATGGGCGCCACGTCGCGGTTGAGCATGCGCGCGGCCATGCCCGGGTTGTAGCCCTTCACGCTGTCCTGCGCCTCCGCGAACGCCGCGGCCAGCGTGTGGTCGTAGGTCTCGATCTGGTCGACCATGGAGCGCTCGAGCACGGAATCGACGTGCGCGGCATAGCGCTTCTCGACGATGCGGTAGGCCGCGATGTCCTCGAGGATCGTCTTCATGTCCGCCTGCGCGTCCTCGATCGTGTTGACCAGGCCCAGGCGCTGCGACAACCGGTCCTGGCGCTCGAGCAGCGCGCGCATCACGCGGATGTCGGCCTGGCGCGCATTGGACAGCGCCACCAGCTGCACCAGGCTCTCGCGCGCATGGCGCGAGCTCGACACGGCCAGCCACGCTCCGCCGATCATCAGCAGCAGGATGAGCGAGAAGCACAGCACGAGGCGGTGTCCGATGCGCAGGTGGCGGAAGAAGGTCTTCATCGAGGTCGAGTCGCGCGCCCGGCTGGCGTGGCGACCATCGATGGGTTATCGACGACCCTGCACCGGGATTGAGACAAGTCCCGTGTCGGGAGATCTGGAACCGCCGATTCGGGCACGCAGGCGCGCAGAATCGGGTGGCGTGCCGGGGATCGCACCTGGCTCGCTCCCGCGTGCAGGAGGCGCCATGGACCGCTCATTCCAGTCCGAACGCGACCGCATGGTCGAGCGCCAGCTCATCGGGCGCGGCATCCACGATGCGCACGTCTTGCGCGCGATGCGCACGGTGCCGCGCGAGCGCTTCGTCGACGATGGCCTGGCCCCGTTCGCCTACGACGACTCGCCGCTCCCGATCGCCGCTGAGCAGACGATCTCCCAGCCGTACATGGTGGCGTGGATGGTCGAGGCCGCCGAGGTCGCGCCGCACGACCATGTGCTGGAGGTCGGCGCCGGTTCCGGCTATGCCTCGGCCGTGCTCGCGCAGGTGGCCGCCACCGTCCACGGCATCGAGCGCCACGAGGTGCTGACGCATGGGGCGCGCGCGCGGCTGGACGCGCTGGGCTACCGCAACATCCACCTGCGCACCGGCGACGGCACGCTGGGCTGGCCGGAGGCCGCGCCGTTCGACGCGATCCTGGTGGCCGCGGCCGGGCCCGAGGTGCCGGCGCCGCTGAAGGCGCAACTGCGCATCGGGGGGCGGCTGCTGATGCCGCTGGACACGGGCGAGCACGGCACGCAGCAGTTGCTCAAGGTCGTGCGCCTGGGCGAGTCGGAGTTCGAGCAGCAGGCGCTGGGGGGCGTGGTCTTCGTCCCGCTGGTCGGGCGCCACGGCTGGAGCGAGGGCGATGCGCTCGACGCGGCGCGCGCCGGCCGCCCCTGAGGCCCCGGCTATTCGTCGCCCGGGCGCGTGTGCCGCAGCAGGTTGTCGCGCACGTCGTGCATCGTCCGGCGCGCGGCCGCGAACTGCTCGGCATCCAGGCCCGTGGCCTGCACGAGGCTGCGCTGCGCGCCCTGCTCGCGCAACGAACGGCCAGCGTCGGTCAGGCGCACGATCACCTGGCGTTCGTCGCGCGGGTCGCGGCGCCGCTCGACGTAGCCGAGCACCTCGAGCTTCTTGAGGATGGGCGTGAGCGTGTTCGATTCGAGGAACAGCTTGTCGCCGAGGCTGCTGACCGTCTGCTCGTCGTGTTCCCACAGCGCCACGATCGCGATCCATTGCGTGTAGGTCAGCCCCAGCGCGTCCAGGATCGGCTTGTAGGCGCGGCCGTACGCCAGGTTCGCGCTGTAGACGGCAAAGCAGAGGAAGTCGCCCAGCCGGGGCATGTCGGGTGTCTTGGCGGGGGGGGTCACGGTCGGCGTCTCCTTGCGGGTCATCATACCCTTATTGAATCGCACCCGATTTAATCGCATCACTTGACAACGAGTTTCGATGGCCACTACATTAATCGCATGCGATCAAATCGCATCCGATCTTCAACCAGGAAACGACCATGCCCCTCCAAGCCAAGGTGCTCTACACCGGCAAGACCCACACCCTCGGCGGCCGTGACGGCAGCACGCGCAGCGCCGACGGCCGACTCGACACCCGCCTGTCCCCGCCCGGCAGCGATGGCCCGGGCACGAACCCGGAGCAGTTGTTCGCGGCCGGCTGGTCGGCCTGTTTCATCGGCGCCATGGGCCGCGCCGCGCGCGCCGCCGGCGTCGCGCTGCCGGCCGACGTGGCGGTGGACGCCGAGGTCGACCTCGTCCAGGTCGGCGAAGGCTTCCAGCTCGCGGCGCGCCTGCGGGTGAGCCTGCCCGGCCTGGACGCCGCCATCGCCCGCTCGATCGTCGACGGCGCCCACCAGCTGTGCCCGTACTCGAAGGCGACGCGCGGAAACATCGACGTCGCGCTCTCGCTCGCCTGAGCCTGCCGACGCGCGCGGCCGGGTGCCGCGCGCCCTCCCCTTCATCGGATTTCCCGACGAGAACCCTCATGACCCGAATCGCCCTCCTTCCCCTGTTCGCCGCCACCCTGCTGGCCACCGCCGGCTCCGCCGCGCTCGCCGCCGACCCGCCCGCCGCCGCCCCCGTCTCGGTCGTGCTGGTGCACGGTGCCTTCGCCGACGGCTCCGACTGGGCGCGCGTCATCCCGCTGCTGCAGGCGCGCGGCGTGCGCGTCACCGCAGTGCAGAACCCGCTCACCTCGCTGGCCGACGACGTCGCGGCGACCAGGCGCGCCATCGACGCCGCGCCCGGCAAGGTGGTGCTGGTGGGCCACTCGTGGGGCGGCACCGTCATCACCGAGGCCGGCGCCGGTGACAAGGTGGCCGCGCTGGTCTACGTCAGCGCCTTCGCGCCCGACGTCGGGCAGAGCTCGGCGGCCCTCGGCAAGGGCTATCCCACCCCGCCGGGCCTGGCTGCGCTGAGCGCCGACGCGTCCGGCTTCCTGCATGTCAGCGACGAGGGCATGCGCACGCATTTCGCGTTCGACGTGCCGCCCGCGCGCGCCGCCGTCATGGCCGCCACGCAGGGACCGATCGCGGCCAAGGCCTTCGACGAGCCCGTCACGGTCGCGGCATGGAAGACGCATCCGAGCTGGTTCATCGTGACCTCGCGCGACCACATGATCGCCCCGGCACTGCAGGCGGCGATGGCAGGGCGCATCGGCGCGCACGTCACCACGCTGGCCACCAGCCACGTGTCGCAGGAAGTCCAGCCGGCCAGGGTGGCGGCGGTGATCCTCGACGCCGTCGCGCAGTCGCGCTGATCCACGCAGGCCCACCATGTCCTCGTTCGCACGCTGGCTGGCTCTCGTGGTGGCGGTCGTCGCCGCCGTCGCGGGCATGACCGCTTCCCGCCCGGCGCCGGCCGCCGACGTACCGCTGCCCGTCGAGCCGCTGAAGCCCAGCCTGGCCGGCGCCACCGGCTGGCTCAACTCGCCGCCGCTGTCGCTGGAGCAGCTGCGGGGCAAGGTGGTGCTGGTGGACTTCTGGACGTACTCGTGCATCAACTGCCTGCGCACGCTGCCGGCCGTCCGCGCCTGGGCGCGCACGTACGCGAGCCAGGGCCTCGTGGTCATCGGCGTGCACGCGCCGGAGTTCGAGTTCGAGCACGACCCGCAACGCGTGCGGCAGGCACTGGTCGACCAACAGGTCGACTGGCCCGTGGCCATCGACGACGACTTCAGGATCTGGCACGCCTTCCGCAACGTGGCCTGGCCGGCGCTGTACTTCATCGACGCGCAGGGCCGCGTGCGCCACCACGTCCTGGGCGAAGGCGGCTACGCCGACTCCGAGCGCGTGATCCGGCAACTGCTCGCGCAGGCGCATGGGAACGCGAAGGCGCTGCCGACGATGGCCATGGCCGACGCGACAGGGGTCGGCGCGGCGCCGGACCTCGCGCACGTGCGCTCGGGCGAGACCTACCTCGGCTACGGCCATGCCGACGCCGCGACGCCGCCCGACGTGCTGCCCGAACGGGCACGACAGCACGTGCCGCGGGCCCCGCAGCTCAACGCATGGACGCTGGGCGGCGGCTGGGTGCAGCACGCCGAGTACGTCGAGACGACGATGCCCGGCAGCACGATCGCGCTGCGCTTCCATGCGCGCGACCTGCACCTGGTGCTGGGCCCCGGCGGCGACGGCCAGCCCGTGCCCATGCGCATCACCATCGACGGCCACGCCCCCGGCGCGGATCACGGCGTCGACGTGGACGAGCAGGGCCGCGGCCTGGTCACGCACGAAAGGCTCTACCAGCTGGTGCGGCAGGCCGGCGACGTCGCCGACCACACCTTCGAGATCCAGCTCGACCGCGCCGGAGCGCGGGCCTGGGTCTTCACGTTCGGTTGAACTCGACCATACGCATACCCGTATCCGCATCGTGGGGTTGGCCAACGACCCCAGGGGAACTCAGGTCGGACCGCGACGCCCTCCCGCGCGATGATGGCCGCCCGGGACGCGGCACCCACGTTCGCCGCACACGACACGGAGCCCCGCATGCAGCAACACCTTCGCCTGTTCGCACTCGTCGCGCTGGCCTTCACGGCCGCGTCGGCCAACGCCGCCGATGTCCAGCACAGCCACGACCCGGCGCCGCCCAAGGTGATCCTCGACACGGACTTCAACACGATCAGCGACGACGGCCAGGCGCTGGCAATGCTTGCGCAGCTCGACGCCGCCGGCAAGCTCGACCTGCTGGGCGTCACGGTGGCCACCGGCAACGCGTGGCTCGAGCAGGAGACCTCCGACGCGTTGAAGGCCGTCGAACGGCTGGGCATCGAGCGCTCGGTCGGCGTGTACGTCGGCGCGAAGTACGGGCTGCTGCACGACTACGCGTCTTACCTCGACGAGGTCGCGAAGTTCGGGCCGGCGAGCGACTACGTCGGCGCGTTCTCCAGCCCGCCGCCGACCTCGCCCGCCGACCTCGTCGCGCCGCCGGACGGCTTGGCCACGCACACGCGCCCGCAGCGCCAGCACGCGGTCGACTTCATGATCGAGCAGATCCACCGCTACCCCCACCAGGTATCCATCCTGGAGATCGCGCCGCCCACCAACCTGGCGATGGCCATCCGCAAGGATCCGACGATCGTGCCGCTGATCAAGCAGGTGGTGACGATGGCCGGCCAGATCTACGTGGCCGGCAACGCCTACAACGACGCCGGCGAATTCAACTGGTGGGCCGACCCCGAGGCCGTGAAGATCGTGCTGCGGGCCGCGGTGCCCAAGGTGATCGTGCCGCTGGACCTGACCAACAACGTGCCGCTGACCAAGCCGGTCTACCAGCAGATCGCCAACCACCAGCCGGCCACGGCGATCACCAGGCTGTTCGCCGACGCCTACGCCCCGTTCTTCGGCTCGGCCCCGGCGCCCTATCCGCTCTACATCTGGGACACCACCGCCCTGGCCTACCTGGTCGACCCGACCTTCGCCACCGCCACGCGCGACCTGTGGGTCGACATGAACACGACGTTCGACGCCAGCTACGGCAAGTCCATCGTCTACGACGCCAACCCGTCGCCGTCGATCCCGCTGCTGACGCAGTCCAAGGTCGTGCTCGCGTTCGATACCAACCGCTTCTACGCGTTCTATGCGGACCTGCTGACGCGTTCCCTGCCGGTGCACCTGAACCACGACCACGCCCGCTGAGGGCGCGACGACGACGCCATCGCCATCGCGCAGCGCCCAGCAACCAGCCAAGCCGTCATCGCTGCGCGCAGCGAAGCGAAGTCGCAGGATCCACCTCAGGGCAAGCGCCTCCCGGCGCGTGGATCCTGCGACTGCGCGCAGGATGACCCGTGGTTGGCGCTGCGCGTGCGGCCGGAACTTCATGCCCGCGGCAAACAGCATCGTCGGCGCGAGAACCACGTGGTCGGCGCGTGAGCCCCGTCGTCGGCGCGCGCAGCGAACCGATGCCCCAGGAGCCGCCTTCGCACCGCGCTGCCACATGGCGGGCGTAGGTCCTGCGACCGCGTGCAGGATGACACGTGATTGCCGCTGCGCGTGCGGCCGGAACTTCGTACCCGCGCCGAGTACGTAGCCTGCCAGCAACCATCCTGCGGGTAGCCAGCCAGCCATCATGGCTCTCGCGCCAGGCCCGCCACCCTTTCGCGACGGAACACACGTTCAGTCTGGCGGCGTTTTCGCCAGGAGACCGTGACGGGCCATCATTTCCGTACAATGACGACGTCAGGCCGCCGTTGTCCGCCAGGAGCAATGCGCGCGGCGGGGGCGTTGCCGTCGCGAGGGTCGGCAGGGCGTCGAGGGGGTGGGAAGGCGGCTCCTGGTCCGAAAGTACGCCCTGCGTGCGCGTCCAGCAGCGCGCGGGTCGCGGCTGCGGCGTCATCGATTCGACCAACATCAAAGAGCCATGACCAAGACCGACGCGATCCCGGACGACGCCAAGCACGAGGCTGGCAGCGCGGAACGGCAACTCACCGGTGGAGCCTTCTACGCCAAGACCGTCTTCGACCGCAACGGCGTCCCGCTGTCCGAACGCTCGCGCCTGGTCGAGCGCATCCTGAACCTGGCCTACAGCGCCGCCCATCGGCGTGTCCGCGGCCAGGCGTCGTGGACGGTCGAGGAGCTCGAGGCGCTGGCCACCCACTTCGGCGAATCGCTGGACGAGGTGTTCGTCGCCGCGGCCAAGACCCGCGCCGAACCGGCCACCTTCGTCGCCGGCGACCTGCGCTTGAAGTGCCAGCTGTGGCTGGGTCCGGAGACCGCGCGTCCTGCGCCCGGGGCGCTGGTGGCCGCCCGGGACGGCGCGCGCTGGACGGTGCTGCCCGCCGCCGAGGGCCTGGCCGGGCCGCTGCACGAGGTGCGCCAGCTGCTGCTCGAACCCGACGCCATCTCCGGCTCGCGCATCGCGGTACTGGATGACCAGCCCAACATCACCGATTCGCTGTGCGTCTTCCTGCGCCAGGCCGGCTTCCGCGCCGACGCCTTCCACGCCATCGGCGCGCTGCAGGACGCGATCGCGGAGCTGCCCTATGACGCCTACGTGCTGGACTGGATCGTCGGCGACGAGACGGTGGGCCCGCTGGTGGAAGGCCTGCGTGCGGGGGACCCCCGCTGCCCGATCGCCATCCTCACGGGCAAGGCCAACGAGCGCGGCGAGGTCGTCACCGACATCGCCGACCTGGTGGCCCGGCACGACGTGCGCTATTTCAGCAAGCCGCTCGACCCGCACATGATCACCGCGGTGCTGTCGCGCCTGATCGCGGCGCGCGTCCGCGCATGACGCGTCCGCGCGCGCGCCGCCGTCAGTGGCGGGCGCGTGTCTGGACGATGCGTTTCATCGCGCGTTCGTCGATGGGCTTGTGCTCGTAGGAATCGAATGGCCACAGCCGCGCCGGGTCCGACACGTCGACTCCGTGCGCCCGCGGGTCGCCGGCGCTGATCGCCACCAGGCACGTGCCGCTGTTCGGCCCGTCGCCGCGCCGGATCTCGCTGGCGAGCTCGATGCCGTTCTTCACCGGCATGTCCAGGTCGATCAGCACGACGTCGTAGGCAAAGACCGCCAGCTGGTTGGACGCAACCGGTGCCGAGTTCGCCACGTCGACGTGGTAGCCGAGCAGCTGCGCCACGTCCCGCAGGTCGCCCAGCATGTCCGGCCGGTCGTCGACGATGAGGAGGTGGACGGCGTCGCGCGATGCGTCGGCGTGCGCGGCCTCCTTCTCGACGGCAACCGGGATGCGCACCGTGAAGGTCGAACCCGCGCCGGGCGTGCTCTGGACGACGCAGTGGCCGCCCAGGTGCGTCAGCAGCGTCTGCACCACCGCGAGCCCGATGCCCAGGCTGTTGTGCTCGCGCTCCAGCAGGCCGAAGCGGCGATACGGCACGAACAGCTGGTCGATGTGTTCGCGCGCGATGCCGATGCCGGTGTCGGCCACCGCGATCCGCAGCGTCGCATCGGCCTCCAGGCCGTAGGTGATCGTCACGCCGCCGGCGGCGGTGTACTTGACCGCGTTCTCGAGCAGGTTCAGCAGGATCTGCTCGACGCGCTTGGGATCGGTGGCCACGAACAGGAAATCGTCCGGCCGCACCACCTCGATGCGCAGCGACTTCGCGCCCGCCAGGTCGGCCACGGTGGCCACTGCCTCGTCGACCAGTTCGCCGACCTCGAAGGTCTCGGCGCGCATCTCCAGGTGGCCGGCCTCGCCCAGCGACAGCACATAGAGGTCGCGGATCTGCGACTCCATGTGCCGCACCGCACGCTGGATCTTCTTCATCGGTTCGCGCCGCTCGCGCCCGTCGGCCCGCAGGCTGCCGGTGGCGAGCACCGTGATGATGCTTTGCAGCGGCGACTTCAGCTCATGGCTCACCATCGAGAAGAACAGGTTCTTTTCCCTGGTCGCCTTCTGGACGTCCTCCAGCGCAAGGGTGGTCAAGGCCAGCTGCCGTTCGTAGCCCCGCATCGACGCGACGAAGTGCCCGATCAGCACCATGCCGATCACCAGCACGTAGATCAGCGTGGCGTAGTGGGCCAGGTAGATCGGCTCGTGCTGGTGCGTGGCGTACTGCCACAGGTCATACATGCCCAGCGCGATGTCCAGCGTCACCGCCGCGAGCAGCACCACGCCTTCCCACAGGCTCCTCTTGCGGCCCGCACGCCACAGCAACCGTGCGAAGTAGATCGAGGCCGGCAGCGTGGCCAGGAACCACAGGTCGACCCAGTACATGGGAAACGAATCCGCGATCACGCCGATCGCGCCCGCGGCGAAGTACGTCCAGATCACGGCCTCCAGCCTCGGCCGGCGCCATCCGCCGTAACGCAGGACGAACGTGTACATGACCGCGGCCCGGAGCACGTTCGTGATGAGCACGGACTTCTCCCATGCCAACGGCGGCAGCCACGGGTAGGCGATGTAGAGATCGGCACTGTTGTAGGTCCAGACCATGCACGAGCAGGCGAACCAGAAGTACGCCGCCTCGGACCGGCGGAACGCCCACACGCCGAACAGGATCACGCCCAGCGTCGCCGTGACGATGCCGCCGATCCGGATGATGTCGTTCTGCCAGAAGTCCTGGCGCTCCGACATCGGCCGCAGCACCGATTCCGGACCCAGGCGGATCGTGCCGAGATGGCCTCCGTTCCAGCCGTACTCGCGCGTCTGGATCTGAAGCTCGTTGAGCCCCGGCCGCAGCGTCGCGGCCGGCACCATCAGGAACTGGCCGCGATTCCAGTTATGCGGCAACGGCTCGACCATCGACCCGATCTGTCGGACCGGCATCGCGTTGACGAACACGCGGCCCGTCCGGTCGAACGAGCTCGTGTAGAGCGCGAGCCCCTCGGCCGGCACGGTGTCCAGGCGGAACGTCACCTTGAACCAGCTGTCGAGCAGCGCAACCCGGTACTGCGCCCTCACGATGTAGGGCAGGGCCACCGTCTTCCAGGGACAGTCCGGCCCCGGGATCGCCTCGTGGACGCCGCCCGGCGTGCACGCCTGGGCCTGCTCGATCTTGGTGACCTCGCCCGGAACGACCAGCGGCTGCGCCACGGCCGGAGCGAGTGCCGACGACGCCAGCCAGAACATCGCGACTGCCACCAGGCGCCGCCACGGACGTCCCGTTCCCATGCCGGCCGCCTGGCGCGTCGCCCGTGAATCGGCGCTCATGCGGCGCCGCCGGGTGCGAAGCGGACAAGGGCAGGCAGCTGGTCGGGGTGGCCGGGTTCCATCGTTTGCATCGACAGGTGGGAGTCGGGAGGCCGGCGCGATGCGGAGGCGGCACCGGGGGTGTTTCGCGCTTCACCGAACGGGAAGGGGAAAGCCACGTGGCTGCCCGGCGCGAATCGCGGATTCTCGCTCACGCGTTCCGGGCTGCCTGTTGGCAATCACGGGCATCCCGTGACTTTCCCCCTGCCCCGCCCCATTGGCGCAGGGAGACAGCGTGTACTGGACAGTTTTCCACCTGCGAAGATGATCGTCGGTCAGATGGGTTGCCCTCCGGGCGGGGGGCGGGCGCTTTCCTCGCGATTGCCTGGCGTTTCCAGCGCCGAAAGTCGCGCAAGATACGACGCCGGGTATAACCAGACGCTCCAAAAAGAGAAATGGTGCATTCACCATGTTCTTCCAGAGACAATCATGCCATACTGCATTTGCTCAGGGAAGACGAACAAGCTGTCTGATCTGCCCGGTACACCCGGTCAGTGAAAGCGCACGTCAAGGGCACCACAGGGAGGAAAAGAACAAGAAAGCTGTCGAGGGGGAACTCCGTGCATCGGCTCCGATGCACGGACCATTCCTTTGACGACCGCCTTGGCACCGGCGTCCCGCCGTGGCTAGAACGCCCCCAGGAATCCGAGCGGATTCTTCGTGAAGGCGACCGACACGATCCAGCCGACCGTGGCCAGCGCCCCGAGCCCGGCGCACGCCCGGCCGACGCGGGGCAGGCCGGGACGCAATGCCAGCGCGCCCAGCACGATGTAGACCACCAGCCCGCTCATCTTGGCCTGCAGCCAGGGCGTTGCGAAGGGGTTGACGTGCAAGAGGGAGACGAGCATCAGCGCGGAAGTCAGCAAGGCCGTGTCCACGATGTGCGGCAAGGTTCTTGCGAGCCCGCCGCGCACCCAGGTCGCGCCAAGGAGGCTGGCGACGCCACGGACGGCAAAGCCGGTGACCGACAGCGCAACGGCCGACTCGTGGAACGTCCTGATCGCGAGGTAGTCCATCGAGCTCAGCCAGGCCGGCCGTCGATGCGGGGCCGGGTGAGGAACGGCGCGTAGCGCGCGGCGTAGAACGCGAATCCCAGGCTCCAGGCCGTCGCGGAGGCCAGCACGGCGGCGACGGTGGATGACGGCGCGAACAGCGGCACGAAGACCCGGATCGGTGCGGCCGCGAGCACCAGCACGAACATCGCGGTCTCGGGCCAGCCGCCGCGAAGAGACCGCCCCGTGTGGCCGCGCGCCGTCCGCGTCATCATCGCGATGATCATGCCGCCCATGACGCCGACGGTCAACGCGTGCGTCGCGACGGAGGCGGGAACCTGCCCGACTTCGGCGAGCGCCCGCATCGCCAGGTGCAGCGGGATCCAGGCCGTCGCGACGTGGAGCACCCAGACGATGGGCTCGCCGAGCGTCTTCCAGGGCTTGAGCAGCACCCAGCGCGCAAGATGCGCGATCGCCCCGGCGCCGGCCACGCACGCGGCCAGCCACGGATGGATGTCCAGTGCGTCGACGATCGCCAGGACGACGACGGCGCCCGAGGCGGTTGTCTCGAGCCATGGCAGCCGGCGGGCGCCGGCGCCCGGCACGCCGTTGTTCGTGAACATGACCAGCACGCGGCCGGTGATGACCGAGACGACGAACAGCACCAGGTCCAGCCCGATCCGCACGCCGCGCCAGCCGAGCAGGGGCAGGATGCCCAGTTGCGACAAGTGCACCAGGACGCTGGCAAGCGCCATGGCCACCAGCACGCCCACGAAGAAGTAGTTGCGCCGGTTCGCGCTCGCGATGAAGGGGCGCGCCAGGCCCAGCGCCGCGGCCAACGGAAACGCCACGTTGACCCCGGCCGCCGCCCACGCAAAGGGCGTCAGCACCAGCAGGCGCCCCGCCAGCCACAGCGCCACGAGCGCCATCAGGGCGCGGCCCGTGGGGGTCGGGTGGCCGGACCAGTTCCGCCCCGCCGTGAACAGGAAGCCGACCACGACCGGGAACACGAACCCGAACAGCATCTCGTGCGCATGCCACATCGGGCCACGCAGGTATGCATGGCCCAGCCAGCCCGAGAACTGCAGCGCCCACAGCGCCACCGACAGCGCGCCGAAGGCGCTCGCGAGCAGGTAGAACGGGCGGAACCCAAGGCGCCACAGCGCCAGGCCCGTAGCCTCCGGATCGGGCGTCCGGCGCGGCTCGGCGATGAAGAGAAGTTCGGCCATGAGGATCATCCTTCCAGGGAAACCGGGCGGTGCCTGGTCAAGCGCCAGGCGACCGCCGAGGCGAGGACGGTCGCGGCGAACAGCGCGATCGCCAGCGCATTCAACGCCGCACCGACGCCGCGCTGGATCGGGTCGCCAGCGCCGTGGGCAAGGCGCAGGACGAGCGACCCATGCAGCACGGCGAGCGGCATGTAGAAGACCGTGCCGAAGCGCAGCCGCACGCGCGTCAGCGCCGGCAGGATCACCGGGGCATGGGCCATCATCATGCTGCCCACGAAGCCGAGCCCGAGCGCGTGCAGCGCCATGTCGCGCACGGGCAGGCCCCACGCCAGGCCCAGCCACGCGACGCCCGCGACGCCCAGCCAGGCGTAGCCGGCGAGCAGGCAGACGGCCATGTAGCGGCTCAGTCCTTCGGTCAACAGCGTGCGACGCGCGATGTCATGGGTGAAGAGCCATGCGGCCAGCAGGACGAGCGACGCGCCGAACACGCCGGGACCAGCGGCGCCGAACCCGGAGGGCGATGCGGCCGCGCCGGCTCCGACGATCATCACGGCCGTCACGGCCCACAGTTGCATTCCGGCGTGCCGTGCGCGTCGAGTCAGCCGCGTCATCTCGAGGCGTTCGGCGGCGATGGTCAGGACGACGAAGGACAGCCACAGCGGCACGGCCGTGCCGTCTCCGAACGCGTGCATCAGGCTGCCCGCCAGCCACGCCAGGGCGCCGGACAGCAGCATCGCCGTATGGGCGGCCGGCTGCTTGCGCAGGATGGCGAGGTTGACGACGACGAACGCCGTCGCCGCAAGCACGAACATCCCGCCGGCGGCCTCGGCGTGGCCGGCGAGCGTCGCGAGGGCCCCGCCGGCCGAGGCAGACGGTGCCGCGAAGGCGCCCCATCGCCCGAGCGCGACGGCGCGCTCCAGGCCGATCACCGTGCCCAGCACGCCGCAGACCATGAGCGCCGCGTGCGAGGCGGCACCGGCCGCCAGCCAGGAAGGCACGGTCGACGGCGCGGGTGCGGGACAGGCCCGCAGCAATCCCCCGGCGACCGCCGCGACGAGCGCGATCGCCGCGCACGCGAGCGCCGCGACGCAGGCCCCCGTCACCAGCCCATCGTGCGCTTGGCGCGATCGGTCATGCGATCGGGCGTCCATGGCGGCTCCCAGACAATTTCGACATCGATCTGCAGCGATTCGGGCACGGCACGCGACAGCTCGCACCAGATGTCGTCGATGATCACGTCGACCACCGGACAGGCGGCGGAGGTCATGGTGACCCGCACCTGCACCTGCTTGTCGTCGACCTGCACGCCGTAGACCAGGCCGACGTCGACGATCGTCATCGCGACCTCGGGATCGACGACCCGCGACAGTGCGTTGCGTATCGGGAGGCGCAGTTCCTCGGGGCCCGAATAGGGAAACGCAGGTGCAGTCGCGGCGACCTCGACCGTCCTCGATGCAATCATGGGGTTGCTCCAGTCAACGGGCCCCCCGGGGCCCGGCCCTTGAAGAGGATCGGCGCCAGCGCGGCGCCGTTCGCGACGACGTCGGCCAGCGTGCTGCGGTCCAGGACGGCGTAGAACGCATCGACAGCGTCGCCGAGCACGCCGCGCAGGCGGCAGACACTGGCGATCGCGCACGCGCCCTGGCCGAAGCATTCTGCCGGCACGGCGACGCCTTCGGTCGCACGCACGACCGCGCCGATCGCGATCTCCTCGGCGGGCACCGCCAGCGCGAGGCCGCCTCCCTTGCCGCGAATGGTCGCCACCCATCCCAGGCGTCCCAGCGTGTGGACGACCTTCATCAGGTGCGCTTCGGAGATCTCGAAGGACTTGGCGATCTCGGAGATCGTCACCCTGCGCCCGGGATCGGCGGCGAGGTAGATCAGCACCCGCAGGCTGTAGTCGGTGAAGGTGGTCAGCTTCATGTCGGATACGGGAGGCGGCGCGAACCGCCTCCCACTCTCGTCAACGGACGGCCGCTTGCGGCTGGCCGGTCGCGACCGCGTGGGCCTTGCCCGGGCGGCGCAGCAGGTTCAGCGCGTACCACGCGAGCAGCACGGCACCGCCGGCGAACAGGATGTCGCCCGGCACGCGCAGCCACACCAGCGTCTCCATGACGGTCGAATGCACGACTTCCGGCGAGCGGGCGTACCACATGCCCTTGTCGATCGACGCCCAGGCCTGGTAGATGCCGGCGGGCAGGATGGACAGGAACACCATCATCGCCAGGCCGCCGTTGAGCGCCCAGAACGCAGGCCTCAGGATGCGGTCGACATGCAGGCCCCGCTCGTAGAGTCCGCGCAGGCAGAACAGCATCAGGCCGATGCCCAGCATGCCGTAGACGCCGAACAGGGCGGCGTGGCCATGGGCCGCCGTCATGTTCAGGCCCTGCACGTAGTACAGCGACGCGGGCGGATTGATCGCGAAGCCCAGGAGCCCGGCGCCGACCGTGTTCCAGAAGCCGACCGCCACGAAGCACATCACCGGCCACTTGTAGGCGCCGAGCCAGGACGCGGCCTGCGAGCGCTTGTAGGTCTGCAGGGCCTCCAGGCCGATCAGCGTGAGGGGCACGACCTCGAGCGCGGAGAACACCGAGCCGACCGCGATGACGGAAGTCGGCGCGCCCGTGAAGTACAGGTGGTGCAGCGTGCCGAGGATGCCACCGAACAGGAACACGATGGTTTCCGCCACGATCGCGCGATTCGCGCTCTCCGCACGCACCAGTCCCAGCTTGGTGAAGATCAGCGCCACGACCGCGGTGGCGAAGACTTCGAAGAAGCCCTCGACCCACAGGTGCACCAGCCACCAGCGCCAGTACTCGATCATCGAATAGTGCGAATGCTGGTTCCACACGAGCGACGTCGAGTAGAAGCCGCCGATGCAGGTCGCCGACAGGAACACCATGGCGATCAGGCCGCGCGACTCGGACGGCTTCATCAGCGCGGGCCAGAGCGCCCGTCCGAGCAGCACCACCCAGATCAGGAGGCCCGCGAACAGCAGGTATTGCCAGATGCGGCCCATGCTCGTGTACTCGAGGCCCTGGTTGCCGATCCAGAAGCTGTAGTCCGCGCCGCGGTGCTGCATCGAGCCCAGCCAGCCGGTCGCGATCGAACCGACCACGATGGCGATGAGTGCCCAGAACAGGACGTCGACGCCCAGCTTCTGGAACTTCGGCTCGCGCCCGGACAGCAGCGGCGCGATGTACAGGCCCGTCGCCAACCAGGCGGTCGCGATCCAGAAGATCCCGACCTGGGTGTGGATGGTGCGGCTCACGACGTACGGCAGCACTTCGGCCAGCGGCATGCCGAAGAAGCCCTGGCCTTCGACGGAATAGTGGGCGGTGACCGTGCCCATCACGATCTGCAGCAGCATCAGGCCGATGACGGCGAAGAAGTACTTGCGCGTCGCCTTCATCGAAGGCGTCGGCTTCACGTTCAGGAAGGGGTCGGCCTCCAGCGGCTTGGTCGCCGGGTCATGCGCGGCACTTCCGTGCACCCACAGCATCGCGGCGATGCCGCCAAGCAGCAGCACGATGCTGACCATCGACCACACCGCGGCCGATCCGCTCATCGTGTTCCCGACCAGCGGATCGTGCGGCCAGTTGCTGGTGTAGGACAGGCCGGTCTCGCCGGGGCGGTCGGTGACCGCGGCCCAGGCCGACCAGAAGAAGAACGCGGAGAGCGCGTGCCGATCTTCCCGTCCCGGCACCATGCCGTCGGTCATCGCGTACTGCTCGCGCAGCTTCGCGAGCGAGGGCTCGGTGCCGAACAGGTCGTCGTAGTGCTTCTCGACGGCCCGGATGGCTGCGCCGCGATCCTTCGAGACCGTGACGGTCCTGTCGATCGAGTCGAACGTGTTGCGACGCATCTCGATCTTCAGGCCGGCGTCGACGGCGGCAGCCTCCTCGGCCGTGGGGGTCGAGGCACCCGAGCGCTTCTTGAGCCGCAGCGCCTGGAGTTCCGTCGCCTCGCGATGGAGCCAGTCCGCCGACCAGTCGGGTGCAACGTAGGCGCCATGTCCCCAGACCGTGCCCAGTTGCTGGCCGCCCGCGGCCATCCAGGCCTGCTGGCCCTTCTGGATTTCCTCGCCCGTGAACAGGACCGTTCCGTCCGCCGTCATCACCTTGGCCGGTATCGGCGGCGCAGCAAGGTAGATCTGCCACCCGAGGTAGCCGAGTGCGCCGAAGGACAGCACGAATATGAGGCCGAGCCAGCGCCACAGCCTTGAATTTCCGCTCATTGAAGACTCCTGTGGTTCATCGACGTTGCGCCCTCAGGCGCCACCGCAGCTGCCGCAGCAGCGATCCTTGGCCGCGCCCTCGCCGGTCGCGATGCGGGTGATGGCGACGCGCCAGGTCTCGGGGCCTTCAAGCAGGTAGTCCCACTGGAAGGTGCCGGGCATCTCGGCCTGGAACTGGTAGTACAGCGGCCGCGGATCGTGGTCGTTGACCAGCTCCATCGCTTCGCCGGCCTGCAAGGCACGGAACGTCGAGAAGATGAGGGGATGGCGCTCGCGGGGGGCGATGGTGCGAACGTCCACGACGTGTTTCGAGATCACTTGGTTCATGCGGGATTCCGGTTTCGACAGGCCGACTCGAAAGATTCATCGGCGATGCATCTATCGTAGGAACCCTCAGCCGGCCGGGTTTTGACCAGGATCAAGGCGCGCCATGCCGGGGCTGCTCCGGCGTCAGCAGATGGCGCAGCAGGTCCTGCACGCCCCGGATCTCGTTGCCGAACGGCAAGGCCCCCTTGCCGCGGAAGAACAAGCCCCGCCGCACGTCGCCGCGCAGCGCGGCGGCGAGCTGGTGGTCGATGCAGAACTGACCCCACGACTCCTTGCCGTCGCGCAGTCCGCACTGGATCAGGCAGTCGAAGATCTCCGTGCAGCGTGGCTTGGCGTGGGCAACCTCCTGCAGCCGGGGCAGCGCCTGCAGGTAGGTCTTGAGCCACGGCGTGAGGACCGCCCGGGCGGGCAAGCCGGCGACGCTGGTGAACTCGACCATGTCCTCGTCGCGCGCGTCGGCCAGCACCGCCTTGAAGGCCGCGTGGGCATCGGCCTCATGGGTGACGGCGAACGGGGTCCCCAGCTGCACCGCCGATGCACCCAGGTCCTGCAGGCGGCGGATGTCCGCCCAGCTGCGAATGCCACCGGCGGCGATCACCGGAGTCGATTCGATGCCCGCGGCGCGCAGCACGGCGATCGTCTCCGGAATGCAGCGTTCGAAGTCGAAGCGCGGATCCGCCAGGTCGGTGACGGTGGCCGCGCCGAGGTGACCGCCGGCGTGCGCGGGATGCTCGAGGACCACCGCGTCGGGCATGCGCTTCTTGCGCTCCCACTTCTTGACCACCAGCTGGACGCCGCGGGCATCGGAAAGAATGGGCACGAGGGCGACGCCCGGATGATCCGCGGCCAGGTCGGGCAGGTCCAGCGGCAGCCCCGCACCGACCACGACGGCATCGATGCCGCACTCGATCGCGTGGCGCACGTAAGGCGCGTACTGGCTGACCGCGCGCATCACGTTGACCGCGATCCGGCCGTGGCCGCCGGCCAGGCGCCGGGCGCCAGCGATCTCGCGGGCCAGGGCCTCGAGATTGGCGCGCTCGATCTCCGCCTTGACTTCCGGCCCGACACCCCGCCCCCGCGTGCGATCCATCAGGTCCGGATGCAGGCGCCGCAGGTCGATCGCGCTGATCGTTCCGATGCCGCCCTCCGCGGCGACGCTTCCTGCCAGGCGATGCGCGGACACGCCGACGCCCATGCCGCCCTGGACGATGGGCAGCAGCGTGGCGCCGCGCAGCGTCAGGGGCCGCAGGCCCGATGCCCGCAAGGCGGCCTCGGCATGCGCCGGGATCCGGCCAGCAGGGCCGTCCGGGCTGTCGACGTCCGCCGGCCCGGTTCCAGTTGAAGATTCCATGCACGCGACGTTAGGGAGATCGCTCCAGCGTGGGTTTGATCCTGAACAACGCCGCTTTCGGCCATGCCGATCAAAAAGGCGCCCGTGCTGGCGGCCGGCTTGACCTGGGACAAGCCGACGCGCCTTCAATGGTGCGAGCCTGAGCGTACGGAGACACCCATGTACCAGAGCATCCGGATCCTTCGCGACGAGCATGTTGCGCTCGCGTCGGTGCTGCGCACGCTTCTCCTGCTGCTGGGACAGGCGCGCGACGCCGGCCAGGCGCCCGATTTCGAGGTGCTGCGCGCCATCCTGTTCTATGTCGCCGAGTTCCCGGAGAAGCGTCATCACCGCAAGGAGTCCGACTACCTCTTCCCGAAGCTGCGCGCCCTGTCGCCGATGTCCCGACCCGTGCTGGACCGGCTCGACGAGGACCACCGGCGCGGGGAGTTCCGGATCCACGAGCTCGCCCATGCGCTGACGGCATATGAACAGCTCGGCGAATCGCGACGGGCGGCCTTCGAAGTCGCCGCGCGGCAGTACGTCGACTTCTACCTGACCCACATGGCGCTCGAGGAGCGCGAGATCATCCCGATGGCGCTCGAGCTCCTGTCGCCGGCGGACTGGGACGAGCTGGATGTCGCGATGGCCTGCGATCCCGATCCGCTCGCGGGCCAGGACGTCGACGCGGAGTACGACGCGCTGCTGAACCGCATCGTCTACGCCGTCCCGCCGCCGCTGGGCCTGGGCAAGGCGTAGGTCGCGGCGACCCGGGGATCCTCAGGCGAGTCGCGCGAGCGCGTCGACGAACTGCGGATCCACTTCGCCGAGCTTGCCGGTGCGCGCCGCGATGCGGCCATCCTTGTCGAGCAGCAGGATCGCACTCGAGTGGTTGAAGGCGCCGCTGGGCAGCCGGCGGTATTGCACGCCCAGCACGGCGGCGATCTGGCGGACATCGGCGTCGCTCGCGCGCACGAGCGTCCAGTGGCTGTCGCAGCCATGGGCGGCCGCGGTCTCCTTGAGCTGTGCCACCGTGTCGCGCTCCGGATCGAACGAGATCATCAGCACGTTGACACGGTCGCGCTTCTCGGGCGGCAACGCCATGCGGGTCTGCTTGATCGTCTCGAAGATCAGGGGACAGACCATGTCGCACGAGCTGTAGAACATGCTGACGATGAGGGGCGCCCCGCGCAGGGCCCCCAAGGTGACGGCGCGTCCGTCCTGGTCGACGATCCGCGGCGAGAGCCGATAGACCGAGTCGCCCGGGAGGGTCGACACGAGTTGCGCGGGCGCCGCCTGCGCGGCGACCGCCGCATGGGCGGCCGCGATCATCGCCAGGATGGCGGCACGGCGAGTCGTTGGCAAGTGGGTCATCGGGAGGCTCCGGGAAGACTTCGGGCGCAGCGGAAGCCGAGCGAGCTCGTCGTGTCCGCGGCGTTCAAGGAGGACAGGAAGGCGACTCGCATCAGCACGGCGTAGCTGTCGCGGTCGATGATGCTGATCGCGCCGGCACCGCAGAACTTCAGGAGGTCCGGGTCGCCCTGCGTACGGCTGTCGCCGGCGATGAACAGGGCATTGAAGTCGTCGACCCACTCCCAGACGAGGCCCTGCAGGTCGCGCACGCCATAGGCGTTCGCCGGGCCGCCGACGGGGGGCAACGCCGCGCCTGCCGGGCGTTCGTACCAGGCGAGGATGCGGCGCCGCCAGGCCGGGTCCGCCCGGGCATCGGTGCGCGACTCGTCGGCGGCGGCCGCATATTCCCATTCGAGCCAGGTCGGCAGGCGCGCATCCTCGCTCTCGCAGAACGCCCGCGCGGCGAACCAGCTGACGTCGACGACCGGCCGCTGCAGCGCACCGGCACCGGCCGGCGGCTCGAGCGGGGCGCTCCAGTTGGCGAGGTAGCGCGCATCGGCAAAGACCGCGGGCGCCATGCCGCGCTGCCACTCGGGATGGGCGCGCACGAATGCGAGGAACTCCGAGACGCTGACCGGCGTGCGACGCAGCTCGAACGGCGCGAGCGTCACCGGTACGGAGACACCCGGCTGGTCGCCCTGCGGCAGCACGCTTTCGAATCGCCCGCCCGGCAGCGCCGCGTAGTCCCCCGCGCGGGCCAGGCCGACGGCAGCGAGCAGCAGGCCTGTCAGGACGTCGCGCACACGCATCGCGCGTCCCGCCTCAATGCGCGGCCGTCGCCGCCGCGGCCGGCTCGGCACGCTGCTTCTTGATGTCGTCGCTCGAGACCCGGCCACCCGGATTGCCCCAGCTGTTGAGGACGTACGTCAGGATGTTGGCGATCTCGTCGTCATTGAGCTGCGTCATGGGCGGCATGACCGAGTTGAATTCGCTGCCGTTGACGACCACCTTGCCCGTCAGGCCGTGCAGCACGATGCCCTGGGCGCGGCGGATGTCGGCGGCCAGGAAGTCCGACTTGGCCAGCGGCGGGAAGACGCCGGGGAGCCCGGCACCGTTGGCCTGGTGGCAGACGGAGCAGGTGCCGTTGAACAGCTCCGCGCCCGCCTTGGTCTGCTCGTCCAGCGACAGCGTGCCCTTCTCGGAGGACGCGGTGGCCTTGGCGACGGCGTTCAGGTTCGGTGCGGCGCGGTCGCCGAGGTAGACGGAGTCGAGCTCCTTGCCGGAGTAGATCGTCTTGTCCTCCGGGCCGTCGACCTTGAGGATGGCCAGCGCGCCCTTGTTGAACGCGCGGAAGATCGAGTGGTCGACCATCACATAGCTGCCGGGCACGTGGGTGCGGAACTTCGCGATGGCCGCGCCCCCGGCCGGGATCAGCGTCGTCTGCACGTTCTTCTGCACATTGGTGCCGCCCTCGAAGCGCACCTCGTCGAAGATCGCACCGATCACGTGGAAGCTCGAGACCAGGTTGGGGCCGCCGTTGCCGACGAACAGCCGCACCGTCTCGCCGACCTTGGCCTTGAGCGCCTTGTCGCCGGTGAGCGCGCCCTCGGCCCCGTTGAACAGCACGTAGGTGGGACGTTCGTCGATCGCCTTCTCCATGTCGAAGGCCTGCTTGCCCTTCTCGCGATACTTGCCCTGGGTGTAGAAGTCGCCTTGCATCACGTAGTACTCGTGGTCCACCTTGGGCAGGCCCTGCGGCGGCTCGACGAGCATCAGGCCATACATGCCGTTGGCGATGTGCATCCCCACCGGCGCCGTCGCGCAGTGGTAGACATAGATGCCCTCGTTGAGCGCCTTGAAGGTGAACTTCGACTCGTGTCCCGGTGCCGTGAAGCTCGAGGCCGCCCCGCCGCCCGGCCCGGTCACCCCGTGCAGGTCGATGTTGTGCGGCATCTTGTTGTCCGGGTTGTTCTTCAGGTGGAATTCCACGGTGTCGCCCTGGCGCACGCGGATGAAGCTGCCGGGCGTGGTTCCGCCGAAGGTCCAGTACGTGTAGCTCACGCCCTCGGAGATCTGCATCTCCTTCTCGATCACCTCGAGTTCCACGATCACCTTGGCCGGATAGTTGCGCGCGACCGGCGGCGGCACGTTGGGCGGGCTGGTGAGGATCGCGTGGACGGGCTCGCCGCGTGGCGGGCCGAAGTCGCCCGGAGCCGTCTTTCCCGCGGCACCAGCCAGCACAGGCAGCGACAAGCCGACGAGGCAACCGATCGACAGCGCGCCGCGGCGCATGCGATCTGCAACGGTGGACAAGGACATCTTCTTCTCCAGGGAGGTTCAAAGGTTGAGGTGCCATGTACCTTATGCGCGTACCTCCATCTCGGCCTTGCGCAACCTCAATGCGCGTGCTCGGGCCTCGAATCCCCCGCATCGGCCAGGAATGGCGGACGGGACCGAACTGTTTGCGCCAGGGCAAAACCATGTCGACGGCTGGCGCGGACAGTGGGCTCCGAAGTGCAATCCATGGAGGGCCACGACATGCCGTCTGCACCGATCGAGTCGCGTTGGCGTCACGACGTGGGCATCGGCGCCAGCCGTGCCGCGCGCCAGGCGCCATCCGCCATGAAGCGCAAGGCGCGCCGCTCGCCTGCGGCCGCGAGGGTCTCCTCCGCGACCGGTCCCGTCGCGTGCGAGGCGTGCGTCCTGCGGGCCGCATGCGAGGCTGCCGGATCCGCGCAGGGCGTCGCGCGCCGATCCGTGCGCGCGGGCGAGCGCCTGCACGCCCGCGACGACGAATCGACATGCCTGTTTGCCGTCCGGACCGGCGCGTTCCTCGTCCAGCAGCCCGCCAGCGGCGCCCCAAGGATCGTGGACTTCCGGCTGCCCGGCGAGGCCATCGGGGTCGATGGTCTCGAAACGGGACGGCATCGCCTGGACGCCGTGGCGCTGGTCGACGCGCAGGTCTGCGCACTCGCACTCGCGGACATCCGGGATCGCCGGAGCCTCGATCCGCGCGCCGGCGACGCCGTCGATCGACTGCTCAGCCACGAGATCACGCGCGCCCACGACCTGATTGCCACCCTGGGAGTCCATGGCGCCGAACGGCGCGTGGCCCGGTTCCTGGTCGACCTGCTTTCGCGACAGCGATGCGTCGACGGCCTCAAGGTCGTCATGACACTGCCGATGTCGCGCAGCCAGATCGGCTCGTACCTGGGGATGACCATCGAGACCACCAGCCGGTCCTTCAGCGCGATGCAGGCGTCGGGCGTGCTGCGGGTCGCCGTGCGCGAGATCGAGGTCAGGAACGTCGCCGCGCTCATGGCGCTCGCTGGTTGAGCGTGCGCGCACCAGGCTGCCGCATCCGAATCACCTGACCACCCACCCGACATGGCCAAGAAGTTCCCCATCCTGCCCAGCCATCCCGAGCGCATCTGCTGGGGATGCGACAAGTACTGCCCGGCCGATTCGATGGCCTGCGGCAACGGCTCCGATCGCACGCCGCACCTGGCCGAACTCTTCGGCCCGGACTGGATGGACTGGCAACCCGGCGCGGAACCCGCGACATCGAATGCCGCGCCGGCGCCCCGCCCTGCCGAGCCGCAACAGGAACCCGTCCACGCATCGGCCGGAACGAGTCGCTGAAGCAGCCCTTGTCGCTCGACGGGACGCACCGGCAGAAGAAGGACGACGCGCCCGTCGACCTGATCCAGATCAAGGCCCGGAACGCGCTCTTGGCTATGCTGGCGTCGCCTCGGCCGCGGCATCCACGACCTGGCCCGGGCAGACCTGAACCACAGCCAAGACAAGGATCCCAGCCATGACTTCCCGTCGTACCTTCATCCAGATCATCCCGCTCGCCGGCGCCCTCGCGCTCGCAGCGCGGGGCGCGCTCGCCGCGGACGCGCAGGTGGATCCGAAGGACCCGCAAGCAGCAGCGCTCGGCTACGTCGCCGACGCGACCAAGGTCGACAAGGCGAAGTTCGCAAAATACGCCGCCGGACAAACCTGCGCCAGCTGCCAGCTGTACCAGGGCAAGGCAGGGGACGCGACCGGACCCTGCGCGATCTTCGCAGGCAAGCACGTCGCGGCCAAGGGCTGGTGCAGCGCCTACACGAAGAAGGCCTGATCCAGCCAGCGCGCGGCCTCCTTGGCGGCCGCGCCTCCCTGGGCGCTCACAGCAACGCCGCGCACTGGTTGCGCCGGGCCCGCGCCCGACGGTAGCGGTCGAAGGTCGCGGCGACGGCGCTTGCCGACCGGCGCCCTCGCGCCGTCAGTTCGATGGCCTCGTCGTCGATGGCGACGAGCCCGGCGTCGGCCAGGGAGGCCATCTCGGCGAGCTCGTGCGCAAAATGCGCCTTCGGGTCGATGAAATGGGCAAGCCGGATCGATTCGAATTCGACGCGCCCCTGGCATACCAGCGCGTGGATCACCGACCGCCGCGCGAGGTCGTCGCGTTCAAGCGCGAGGCCGCGTGCCACGGGCAGCTCGCCCCCGGCGATCGCGGCCTCGTAATCGGCGACCTCGAGCAGGTTCTGGTAGTACGACGCGCCCACCTGGCCGACAGCGCCGGCACCCAGCGCGATCAGGTCGGCACACGGCGCGCCATCGAATCCGTCAAGGCCCAGGAACAGCCGCCCCTGCGCGCGGGCGTTCGCCAGCGCGTCGGTGCGAAGCGCGAATTCCTCCAGTCCCAGATGCACGTAGCCAGCAGCCTCCAGCCACCCGGCCGCCTCGTCGAACGTCTCGGAGCGCAGGGACGACGCCTCCCCCTGCTCGAGACGGGTCGGGAGGCGGCGGTCGGTGACTCGCGGCTGCGCCGGCACGACAGGCAGCGCGATCCGCTCGGGCCGGGCGGACACCAGCCGCGCCAGCGCGTCCTGGAGCGCGTCCCAGGCCTGCACGGAGGAACACGACGGCACCCGGACGCCGCAGCTGGCGATGCCCGCCCGATGGGCCGAGGTGACCAGCCGCGCCACGGTTTCCAGCGCGCCGTCGAACGCACCGCCCGTGGCCTGCGGCATGTCGACGACCAGCTCCGTGCAACCCAGCTGCCGCAGGTGCGCGAGCCGGCCCTCGACCACGGCGCGCGTGTCGACCTCGACGCGCATCGGAAGGGCGTCCTCGAAGCAGAACACCTGGCGTGCCAGGCCGACCAGTCGCGCCAGTTCGGCGCGCGACAGGCGCATCAACGCGGTCCCGCCGAGGTTCACGCGCGAGATCGTCCGCGCCGTGCCCAGCAGCGAGGCCACCAGCGACATCTCGCCGCCGAGCGCATGCAGGTAGTGGCCGGTTCGGCTCGGCCTGCACGTCGAGGGCACGCTCACATGGAGGGCGAGCGGAGCACAGCCGCCGACGACCGCCCCGTTCGCGCGCTGGCGCAACGCGTACTGCAGGTCCTCGGGCCCGAACTCCGCGACGAAGCGGTCCGCCGTCGGATACGCCGTGTAGCGCGGCGCCGGGCTGGCCAGGCCGCACGGCGCAGGCGCCCAGGCAGGTCCAGCCAGGTTGGAAATGGGGTGGGCAATGAGCGACATCCGGCGATGTTGGTGAGGCCGTCCGGCGATTTCCTTGACCTGGCTCAAGCGTCCTCGCATCGCACGCACGAAGAATCGCAACATTGCTCCACATCAGCACGGAAACCATGACCGGTCCCTCGCAGCCTTGCGCCAGCTCCCCGAATGCGGGCCACGAGGTCGCCTGTTCGAGTTGCAGCCTGCGCGACTTGTGCCTGCCGGTCGGCTTCTCGCAGGCGGAGATGACGCAGCTGGACACGCTGGTCGCACAGCGACGCAGCGTGCGGCGCGGCGAGGCGCTCTTCAGGCGCGGCGATCGGTTCGCCTCGATCCACGCGATCCGGACAGGCTTCTTCAAGACCTGCATGACCACCGGAGACGGCCGGGACCAGGTGACCGGCTTCCAGATGGCCGGGGAGATGCTCGGCTTCGATGGCATCGGCACCGGACAGCACCGCTGCGACGCGATCGCGCTGGAGGATTCGCAGGTCTGCGTGATGCCGTTCGGCGCCCTGGAGTCGCTGGCGCAGGACATGCCCGCCCTCCAGCGCCAGGTCCACCGGGTCATGAGCCGCGAGATCGTGCGCGATCACGGCGTGATGCTGCTGCTCAGCGGCATGCGTGCCGAGGAGCGGGTCGCCGCGTTCCTCTCGAACCTCGCGCAGCGGCTCGAGGCGCGCGGGTTCTCGCCGTCGACCTTCATCCTGCGCATGACGCGGCAGGAGATCGGCACCTACCTGGGGCTCACGCTGGAGACCGTCAGCCGCTGCTTCTCCCGGTTCCACGAGGCGGGCGTGCTCGATGTCCAGCAGCGCAACGTGCGCATCGTCGACGCGGCGGCGCTGCAGCGCATCGTCGCCGGCGTGGTGGACTGAAGGTGACCGCGGCCGCCGAGACCTCGCTGCGCATCGGCGGCATGCACTGCGCTGCGTGCGCGGACACGGTCGAACAGGCGCTGCGGCGCGTGCCCGGCGTGCTCGAGGCCCACGTCAGCGCCGCGGCCCAGGTGGCGTCGATCCGCTGGGACGCTGAACGCTCGCGCATCGCGGCGATCCTCGAGGCCGTGCGCGCCGCGGGCTACGAGGCCACGCCCGACACGGCGGCTGCGGCACGCCAGGCGCGGGCGCGCGAGGCCCGCGCGGCGCTCTGGCGCCTTTTCGTGGCGGGCCTGTGCGCCGTGCAGGTCATGATGCTGGCCGAACCGGCCTACCTCGCCGCGCCGGGCGACATCGCGCCGGAGTACCTGCGGCTGATGAACTGGGGCGCCTGGCTGCTCACCCTGCCCGTGCTGGCGTTCTCCGCCGCGCCGTTCTTCCATGGGGCCTGGCGTGCCGTGCGCCTGCGCAGGATCGGCATGGATGTCCCGGTATCGCTGGGCATCGCGGTCGCCTTCGTCGCCAGCACCGCGGCCACCTGGGATCCGGCCGGCCCGTTCGGGCGCGACGTGTACTTCGATTCGATCACCATGTTCGTGGCCTTCCTCCTGGGTGCGCGCACTTTGGAGATGAAGGCCCGCCATCGTTCGGAAAGGGAACTCGAAGGCGCCACGTCGCGCTTGCCGCAGCACGTGCTCCGCGTCGGGCCGGCGGGCGCCGACGAGACCATCCCGATCGACGACATCCGGCCGGGCGACCTGTTGCGCGTCCCGCGCGGCGAGGCCTTCTGCGCGGACGGCACCCTGGTCGACGGCGCCACCGAGGCCGACGAATCCCTGCTGACGGGCGAATCGCGCCCCCGCCTCCGGCAGGCGGGCGACGACGTCGTCGCCGGCAGCTTGAACCTGGGGGCGCCGGTGTTGATGCGTGCCGAGCGCGTGGGTGCGGATACGCGCTACGAGGCCATCGCCGCGTTGATGCGGGCCGCGCGCACGCAAAAGCCCGCGTTCGTCGGCACGGCCGATCGCTGGGCCGGGCCGTTCCTGTGGACGGTCCTCGCCCTGGCCGCGGCCGCGGCCGTCGGCTGGAGCTTCGCCGACCCGCAGCGCGTCGTGTGGGTGGTCGTCGCGGTGCTCATCGTGACGTGCCCGTGCGCCCTTTCGCTGGCCGCGCCGGCGGCCCTGCTCGCCGCGGCGAATCGCATGGCGCGCGAAGGCCTGCTGCTGCGCGACGTGGACGCCCTGGCGCGCCTCGTCGACGTCGACACGATGTTCGTCGACAAGACGGGCACCCTGACATCGGGCCGCCTCAGATGCATTGCGGTCGAAGCCGTGGCGAGCGAACTCCCGGTCGATGCGCTCGCCGCACGCGCGTCCTCGCTGGCTGCCTGGTCGACCCATCCGTTGTCGCGCGCGCTGCAGGCCGCGCGCGACGGCGACGGCAGCGTCTGGCACGAGGTCCAGGAGGTTCCCGGCCACGGGATCGAGGCGCTCGACGCGCAGGGCCGGACCTGGCGGCTCGGCTCGACGGCGTGGGCAGGCGCGGCGGAGGCGGACCCTCAGGACGCGACGCAAGCGCTGCTGTCCTGCGCAGGCCGGCCCATGGCCTTGTTCTCGTTCGGGGAGGACGTGCGGCCGGATGCCAGGGCGGCCATTGCCGCGCTGCAGGCGGACGGAGTGACGGTGCACCTGCTCTCGGGCGACACGCCCGCGCGCGCCGAGGCACTGGCCAGGCACCTCGGCCTGGATTCCGCCCGGGGCGGGCTGTCGCCGGAGGCCAAGCTCGCGCACCTGCGCGGCGCGCAGCAGTCCCGGCACGTCGTCGCCATGGTCGGCGACGGCATCAACGATGCGCCAGTGCTGGCCCAGGCCGACGTGTCGATCGCGATGGGCGACGGCGCGCAGGTCGCGCGCACGCAAGCGGACGGCGTCCTGCTGTCGAACGGCCTGGGCGACGTCGCGAAGGCGCGCGCGCTCGCGCGCCGCACGTTGCGGGTGATCCGCCAGAACCTCGCGTGGGCCGCCGGCTACAACCTCCTGAGCATCCCGCTCGCGCTGGCCGGCGCGCTGCCGCCCTGGGCCGCGGGCCTGGGCATGGCGACGAGCTCGCTGGTCGTCGTGCTCAATTCGCTTCGGCTCGCACGCTAGGTCGGGGCCATGGACATCCTCTACCTGCTCATTCCGTTCTCCGTGCTGCTGGTGCTCGGGCTGATCGGCGTGTTCGCCTGGGCGATCGACGCGGGCCAATTCGACGACCTGGAACGCGAAGGCGAACGGATCCTTCTTGACGGCACGGGGTCGCTTGATCGGGATCAAGGGCAGTCCTGACGCCCACGGGAAGAATGGGCCTGCGTCCAACATGGTCAGGACGCCTAGTCGGAGGAACCCCATGAGTACCACCCCCGCGCCGGCACAAGCCGCCTCGGTCTATGACGACGATGCCGTCCGCCTGTTCACGATCGCCGCGGTCGTGTGGGGCGTCGTGGGCATGCTGGTCGGCGTCTTCATCGCCGCCGAACTGGCCTGGCCGGACATCAACATGGGCCTGCCCTGGCTCAGCTACGGCCGCCTGCGCCCGTTGCACACCAACGCGGTGATCTTCGCGTTCGGTGGCTGCGCGCTGATGGGCACCAGCTACTACGTCGTGCAGCGCACGTGCCAGGTCAGGCTGTTCTCGAGCCTGCTGTCCAAGCTGCATTTCTGGGGCTACCAGGCGGTCATCGTGCTGGCGGCGATCACGTTGCCGCTGGGCATCACGCGCGGCAAGGAATACGCCGAACTCGAGTGGCCGATCGCGCTGCTCCTGGCCGTCGTCTGGATCATCTACGCCATCGTGTTCTTCGGCACGATCGGGATCCGCAAGGTCCGCCACATCTACGTCGCGAACTGGTTCTACGGCGCATTCATCATCGCCGTGGCGCTGCTGCACGTCGTCAACGGCGCCGTGATCCCCGTGAGCCTGACCAAGAGCTACTCGGCCTACGCAGGCGTGCAGGACGCCATGGTGCAGTGGTGGTACGGGCACAACGCGGTGGGCTTCTTCCTGACCGCCGGATTCCTCGGGATGATGTACTACTTCATCCCCAAGCAGGCAGAGCGTCCGGTCTACAGCTACCGCCTGTCGATCGTCCACTTCTGGGCGCTGATCTTCACCTACATGTGGGCCGGCCCGCACCACCTGCACTACACGGCGTTGCCGGACTGGGTGCAGAGCGTCGGGATGCTGTTCTCGCTGGTGCTTCTCGCGCCGAGCTGGGGCGGCATGATCAACGGGATGATGACCTTGTCGGGCGCCTGGCACAAGCTGCGCGACGACCCGATCATGAAGTTCCTCATCGTGAGCCTGTCGTTCTACGGCATGTCCACCTTCGAGGGTCCGATGATGGCCATCAAGACGGTGAACTCGCTGTCGCACTACACGGACTGGGGCATCGCCCACGTCCACTCCGGCGCGCTCGGCTGGGTCGGCCTGATCACGATGGGGTCGCTCTACTACCTCGTGCCGCGCATGTTCGGCCGCACGCAGATGTACAGCGTGCGCGCCATCGAGCTGCACTTCTGGATCGCCACCATCGGCATCGTGCTGTACATCGCCGCGATGTGGAGCGCCGGGGTCATGGAAGGCGTGATGTGGCGCAGCGTCAACGACGACGGCACGCTGGCCTACAGCTTCGTCGAGGTCGTCAAGGCGACGTTCCCGTTCTACCTCGTACGACTCGCGGGCGGCCTGCTCTACCTGAGCGGCATGCTGGTGATGGCCTGGAACGTCTGGAAGACCGCCACGGTCGGCCGCTACGTCCCGGTGCGCATCCCGCTCGCCGCTGCCGCCGCTTGAAGGAGCCCAGGCAACATGACTACTGACAATGCCGCCAAGCCGCAAGGCTTCTCGCACGCAAACATCGAGACCAACAACTTCCTGATGATCGTGCTGATCCTCCTCGTCGTCGCCGTCGGCGGCCTCGTCGAGATCGTTCCGCTGTTCTTCCAGAGGTCGACCACGCAGCCGGTGGAAGGACTCAAGCCCTACACCGCGCTGCAGCTGGCCGGTCGCGACGTCTACCTGCGCGAGGGTTGCTACGGCTGCCACTCGCAGATGATCCGACCGCTGCGCGCCGAGACGCTGCGCTACGGCCATTACTCGATGGCCGGCGAGTCGGTCTGGGACCACCCCTTCCAGTGGGGCAGCAAGCGCACCGGTCCCGACCTGGCGCGCGTGGGCGGCAAGTACAGCGACGAGTGGCATCGCCTCCACCTGGAGAACCCACGCGACGTGGTGCCCGAGTCCAACATGCCCGCGTACTCCTGGCTGCCCAAGGGCCAGGTGGACCCGGCCGGCATGGCGCCCCGCATGCGCGCCCTGCGCCGCGTCGGCGTGCCCTACACCGACGAGGACATCGCGCACGCCGCCGAGGAAGTCGCCGGCAAGACCGACGAGGACGCCTTGATTGCCTACCTGCAGGTGCTGGGCACCGCCGTGAAATGAGGAGCACCCGGACATGGATCTCGACACCCTCCGCTACGCCACGACCGTGATGTCGTTCTTCGCCTTCGCCGGCATCGTCGTGTGGGCGATGTCGTCCCGCAACAAGGCCGCCTTCGACGAGGCGCAGCAACTGCCCTTCCAGGAGACGGGAGACACGCAATGAGCGACTTCATCTCCCCGGGCTGGGCGATCTACGTCGCCGTGGCCACGATCGTCGGCCTGGCCGCTTGCCTGGCACTGCTCATCATCACCGCACGCGGCAGGACACCGACCGCGGACGGCTCCACGGGCCATGTGTGGGATGGCGACCTGCGCGAGCTGAACAACCCGATGCCGCGCTGGTGGATGATCCTGTTCGTGATCACCATCGTCTTCAGCGGCGCCTACCTGGTGCTGTATCCCGGCCTGGGCAGCGCCAAGGGCGTGCTCGGCTGGACCAGCGCACAGGCATGGCAGCAGGAGCAGGACGCGGCCAACGCGAAGCTGGCCAAGGTCTACGCGCAGTACGCCACCATGCCGGCGCCGGCGCTCGCGCACGACAAGCAGGCCATGGCCATCGGCGAGCGCCTGTTCGTCAACAACTGCTCGGGCTGCCATGGCTCGGATGCCCGCGGCAACAAGGGGTTTCCGAACCTCACCGACAGCGACTGGCTCTATGGCGGCAGCCCCGAGACCATCGTCGAGACGATCACCCATGGCCGGCACGGCATGATGCCGTCGATGGCCGCGGCCGTCGGCGGCGCCAAGGACGTCGACAACGTCGCGAACTACGTGCTCAGCCTCTCCGGCAGCCCGCACGACGCCGCGGCGGCCACGGCCGGCCAGGCCAAGTTCGTCGTCTGCGCGGGATGCCACGGCATCGACGGCAAGGGCAACCAGGCCGTCGGTGCGCCCAACCTGACCGACAACGTCTGGCTGCACGGCTTCGGCAAGGACGCGATCATCGCCATGGTCAACGGCGGCAAGAGCAACACCATGCCCGCGCAGGAACACCGGCTCACGCCCGAGCAGATCCACGTGGTCGGCGCCTACGTCTGGAGCCTGTCCAACCAGCAGCAGGCGCCCGTCGCGTCCCGCTGAAGAGGCACCTGGAATGACCGCCGCTGGCGACTCCCTCGATCCGCCCCAGCGGCGGACGGTGATCCCGATCGTGCCGGCGTCGGGTGGCCTGTACAAGGCCGAGAAGACGATCCACCCGCGCGAGGTCAAGGGCCGCTTCGCGACCTGGCGCTGGGTGTTCGTCGCGTTGACCCAGCTGGCCTTCTACGGCCTGCCGTGGCTGCAGTGGAACTCGCGCCAAGCGGTGTTGTTCGACCTCGCCTCGCGCCGTTTCTACATCTTCGGCCTGGTGCTGTATCCGCAGGATTTCATCTACCTGGCGGCACTGCTGGTCGTCTCGGCCTACAGCCTCTTCCTGTTCACGGCCGTGGCCGGCCGGCTGTGGTGCGGCTTCGCCTGCCCGCAGACCGTCTACACCGAGATCTTCCTGTGGGTCGAGCGCCGGCTCGAGGGCGATCGGAGCGCCCGCATCCGCCTGGACGCATCGCCATGGACCGCCGACAAGCTGCGCCGGCGCGGCGCCAAGCACCTTGCCTGGATCCTGATCGCCTTCTGGACAGGCTTCACGTTCGTGGGCTTCTTCACGCCGATCCACACGCTCGCAGCGGAGAGCTCGCACCTGGCCTTCGGCCCGTGGGAATGGTTCTGGGTGCTGTTCTATTCCTTCGCCACCTGGGGCAACGCGGGGTTCATGCGCGAACAGGTCTGCAAGTACATGTGCCCGTACGCACGCTTCCAGAGCGCGATGTTCGACCG